>Ga0210112_1000299_pt1 | contig 13900 bp, 10 predicted proteins | sample Joice_ThreeSqC_D_FD_184875 | JGI IMG/M metagenome (GOLD analysis project Ga0210112, IMG submission 184875) | Wetland microbial communities from San Francisco Bay, California, USA, that impact long-term carbon sequestration - Joice_ThreeSqC_D2... | ecosystem: Environmental > Aquatic > Marine >... | reverse complement strand
CCTCCGCGGATTCCGCGGCGGTCACCGCCGCGGACACCACGGTGGCAGCCGCCCCCCAGCCCGAAGTTCGGGTTCCTGCCGCGCCGACGCAGCCTCAGGCCACCGCCGATACCACCGTGTCGACCGAGCGTGTTGTGACGGTGGAGTCCCCCCTCTACCGGTTCCGCTTCTCGACGCGCGGCGGCCGGCTGGTCGGCGCGGAGCTGGAGCATTACCGCACCTTCGCGGTCGGCGATACCGGCAACGCCCGCCTCATCCCGCCGGACTCGCGGTTTCTCGAGTACGCCCTGGTCTTCGGGTCCGACACGGTGAGCCTGGCTGGGTGGGATTTCGAGCCGTCCGCCGAGCGGGTGCAGGTCGACGCGGCCGGCGCCGACCTCCGGTTGGTGGGCCGGCGAGGGAACGTGACGGTCGAGCTGACCTACACCTTCGCGCCGGACGTGTACCTGTTCGACGTCGAGGGCCAGGTGACCGGCGTGACGAGCGGCGGCATGGCGCTGGTGAGCCTCGGGCCCCGGCTCTCGCTGGTGGAGGCCGACAGCGTCGACGACTTCCGCTCCTACGCGGTCGTGACCAAGAACGGCGGGACGGCGCGGCTCAACTTCCGGTCTCTGGACCCGGGCGAAACCCGGGCGCTCGAAGGACCCTTCGAGTGGGTGGCGATCAAGTCGAAGTACTTCGTCGCCACCGTGCTCGCGATCGGGGAGGACCAGCCGCGTTTCGGAGGTGCGGTGGCGGTCGGAGGCCAGCGCGCCGGCCGCACGGCCACGCGGGCCGACGTCGTGACGTCGCTGCCCGCGCCGGGGGGCCACTTCGGCTTCAGCGCGTACGTCGGGCCGCAGGATTACAAGCGTCTCTCCCACGTCGGGCACGGCCTGGAGGACCTCAACAGCTACGGCTGGATCTTCCGGCCGGTCATCCAGCCGTTCGCCAACCTGATCGTGGTCGTGCTCCTGTGGATGCACGAGAACCTGAACATGGCCTACGGCTGGGTCCTGATCCTGTTCGGGCTCGCCGTACGGGTGGTCCTCTGGCCGCTGAACCAGAAGGCGATGCGGTCGTCGATGGCCATGCAGGCGGTCCAGCCCGAGCTGAAGGCCGTCCAGGAGCGGTACAAGCAGGACCCACAGAAGATGCAGCAGGAGGTCATGAAGCTGTACAAGGAGCACGGGGTGAACCCGCTCGGCGGATGCCTGCCGATGCTCATCCCGATGCCCGTGCTCTTCGCATTGTTCTTCGTGTTCCGGGTGACGATCGAGTTCCGCGGCGTCCCGTTCCTCTGGCTGCCGGATCTCTCGCGCGCCGATCCGTACTTCATCATCCCGGTCGTGATGGGCCTGTCGATGTTCGCCGTGTCGAAGCTCGGCCAGATGGGGGTGCCGCCGAATCCCCAGGCGAAGATGATGGTCTACGTGATGCCGGTGTTCCTCACCTTCATCTTCCTGAAGCTGTCGTCTGGGCTGAACCTCTACTACGCGGTCAGCAACATCGCGAGCATCCCGCAGCAGTGGATAATCGCCCGGCAGCGGCTCCAGCGGCTGGGCAAGCGGGAGTGACCCGCTAGGGTCGCACCGGCCAGCCGCCGCCGGCCCCGTGCTTTCCGACGCCATCGCCGCGATCGCGAGCCCCCCGGGTCGTTCGGGGCTCGCGATGCTCCGGGTCTCCGGCTCGGGTGCGCACGAGATCGTCGGCCGGATCGTGCCGTCCTTCCGCGCTGAGCCGTGGCGCACGGCGCGAGTCGCAACGGTGGCCCACCCGTCCTCGGGCGAGATGCTCGACCAGGCCGTCTACCTCACCTACCAGGCACCGTCGTCCTACACCGGCGAGGACATGGTGGAGCTCATGGTGCACGGCGGGCTCCTCGTTCCGGCGGAGGTGCTCGGTGCCCTGCTCGCGGCCGGGGCCCGCCAGGCAACGCCGGGCGAATTCACCCGCCGCGCGGTGCGGAACGGGCGGATGGATCTCCTCCAAGCCGAAGCGGTCGCGGATCTCGTGGACGCGACTGCGCCGCGCCAGCGCCGCGCCGCACTGGCACAGCTCGATCGAGGGCTCTCTGCGCGGATCGGTTCGCTGCGCGACGAGGTGCTCGGACTCGAGGCACTCATCGCCTATGAGATCGATTTTCCCGAGGAGGACGACGGCCCCGTCCCCGCGGAGCGGATCGCCGTGGCGATAGACGCGGTTGAGCGCACACTCGGTCGCCTGCTGGGCACGGCTGTGGAGGGGGAGCGGCTCCGGGAAGGCGCGCTCGCCGTCATCGCGGGCCGCCCGAACACCGGCAAGTCGTCGCTGTTCAATGCCTTGCTCGGCCGTGAGCGGGCCATCGTGACCGAGATCCCCGGAACGACACGCGACGCGATCGAGGCCCCGGCGGCCTGTGAGGGCTTCCCGTTTCGCCTCATCGACACCGCCGGCCTGCGTGCGAGTGACGACGCGGTGGAACGGCTCGGTGTCGAGGTGAGCAGGCGGTACCTCGCCGCCGCGGATGTCGTCGTCTTCTGTGCCGAAGCCGGACGTGCGCTCGGCGAGGACGAGCGTTCTTTCCTGGAGGAGTCGCACGCACCGACCATTCTCGTGCGCACCAAGCTCGACTGCTGCGCATCCCGAGAGACCGGTGACGGCGTTCCGGTGTCGGTCGTGACGGGAGAGGGACTGCCGGATGTGTGCCGGGCCCTGGCCGCGCGGGCGTTTGCCCGGCTCGCCGAGGATCCCGCGCTCGAACCGTTCGTGACACGGGCGCGGCAGCGGAACGCCTTGGAGAGGGCTCGGACGGAGTTGCGTGCGTTTCGAGCCGCCCGGGACGCGGGTGTCGAAGCCGCGATGGCGGCCACGCATCTGCGTGCGGCCGCCGCGGCGCTGGAAGACGTCATCGGGGTCGTATCAACTGACGACGTGCTCGACCGCGTGTTCTCCTCGTTCTGTGTGGGGAAATAGGCCTCGCGCGGGCCCCGGCACCGCGTCAGGCCGACTGCACTCCCTCCGCCGGCTGGGCGAGATCGCGGAACTCCGCGGCACCGGCACGCAGGGCTGCGGCGATGCCCCGTTCCGAGACGAGGGATTCCGTCAGTCGTGCGCCCACGTAGTATCCCGCACGTTCGGGGAGCACCTTGCCGCCGACTAGACGCTGCGCCGCTGAGGCGCCGCCGGTCAGGTACCGCAGCCGATAGCCGAGTCCGGTCTTGTCCAGTTCGCCCTCGACGACGCGCATCAGGAAGGACTCGAGTTGGCGCAGGCGACGGTACTGGCGCCGCAGGTAGCCGAAGTAGTCCCACGGCTCGAAGCCGGGCGCCGCCAGCCGTGACGCCGCGATCGCCAGCCCTTCATTGACCACCAATTCCCGCAGTGTGGCCCGGCTGCCGCATTCCCAGAAATCGTACGCGCCGTTCAGCTCGTGCACGATCCGCGCGAGCTCGCTGCGGCTTTCCGGCGACGTGTACCGCACCGTGTGCGCGATTTCGTGGGCGATCCAGAGCGACAGCAGCTCCGGACGGAGCCCCAGGCCGAGCGATTCGTGGTTGGGACGGCCTGTGAAGTGCTCCAGGCAGATGAACGCGATGCCTCGACCTCCCACGACGAGCTCCCCGGCGTTCGCGCCCCCGACACCCACCATCAGATAGACGTCGAAGGGCCGGTCCGACTCGAAGAGCTCCTCGCATCGGCGGATCGTCTCCTCGGCCGCCGCGGTGACATCGTATCCGTCAACCAAGGCGTGCAGATCGCGACGGTCGGCCGAGACGGCGCGGCGGATCACTTCTTCGGCATGCGGGCTGTCGAGGTCGAGGATGTAGTTGTGCCAGTAGGCGGAGAGAACGGGCAGGTGATCATCGAGATAGCGGCGATACGCCTCCACCGGATCGGACGCCTCGAGCGAGGCGAAGAACTGGGGAAGGAGATCGATGAGCATCTAGGCGCACCCAATTTGAGCCGCCTCACCCGCGCTGACAAGTGTGTGCCGATAGTCAGCGCAGCTCGAAGGGGACGACCGTCGACTGTGTCAAACGGTGGCGCACCTGATCCCAGACCGTGAGTCGTAGCCGGTAGCGCCCCGGCGGGATCCGGCCCGCCTGTACGACGACGCGCTCGAGCGTCACCTCCCTCACCCGCGCCGTGCGGTCGAACGAGAGCGACACCAGCTTCCCGCTGTCCTCCGGCTCGAAGGTGTATTGCACCTGAAAACGGCTCATGCCGGTTCGATCGGCCGAGAGCCCGTAGACCTCGGCGTAGAGGGCGAGCGGGACGCCGACGGCGAACCGCCGGTCTCCCGGCATCGCCCGGGCGATGTCGTCCCGGGTGAAATCCGTCGTATCGCCTGCCGGTCCGATGAGGAGGGAGGAGAGAGCGAGGCTCCCCCGCCACAGGTTGGGCACCTCGATGTGGGCACGCACGCGGCCCCGGGTGTCGCCATCGACCGCATCGACGCCGAGCACGTACGGGCCTCGCGTCAGCGTGAAGATGTGGGGCCCGTGTCCACGGTTGCGTTGTGTCTCGATCCAGGACTCGTCCCAGACCGCCGCGGCGCTGGTGTCCGCATTGACGCCGACGTACGCCAACTGCTCTCCGGCGAGCCCGCCGCGGAAGAACGCTACCCACGCGTACAGGTCGGTATTCGCCGCAAGCGACGATGCGTCGCGCTCGAGCATGATGGCGCTGTTGTGCAGTTCGATCTGGTTGGTGGGGTAGAGCACCATGTCACCCCCGCCATCGGCGCTGGCGCGGGCGAACACGACGCGCGTCCGCGTGCTGTTTACGGCGTAGTCCCATGCCTCCACCCCGAACGCGTTACTGATCAGCCGTCGCTCGGGCTCACCGAACCGGAGGTAGATGAGGCCACGTCCGTCGAAGCCGTACCGCCGGTACCGGGTGACCGAATCCGGTTCGGGCAAGTCTCGGACGTCCACTCCGAGGCCCGCTCCCTGGATGATGTCCTCGAAACGCGAGCGTTCGGGAATCACGCCGGAAACGAAGTAGTCGAAGTCCTGCTGAATGGCCTGGAGAACCCGGCCGCTCTGCGAGCTGAGGACGGTGCGGCGTTCGAGTGAGTAGTGGAACCGTGATTGCGGGTGCAGCAGGCGATAGCGGGCCCTGGCGGTCCGCAGCCTGGAAAAGTGCTCGACGATTCGCTCGTTGGGCGCCGTGTTCAGATCGGGCTCGCGCCGGGCCCAGAATGCGCGGAAGAAGGTCGGCCGCTCCGTCGGGGCCAGGGTGGCGTAGGCGCTGTCCTCGTCCGGCCACGCGATGGGCGCAGTCTGATGCCACAGAATCTGCAGGGAGTCTCGCGCGGCGTTCCGGATTGCCTTGTCGTAGTACGCGAGCCCTGCGAGGGTGTCGTCCCGTTCCAGCGCGGCCTGTGCCCTGAGCGCCCAGACGCCGCCGTCCTCCGCGACATTTGCCGGCAGAGCGGCAATGGCGGAATCGGCCAGCTCGTACGCCCCGGCTTCCACGAGCAACTGGGCGCGCCGCACCGCGATGCCGGGGTCGTCGGCGTGCGGGGCGAGGAGATCGGCCGCTTCGAGCAGGAGATCGGGGTTCCGGTAGACGCCGTCCCAGTATTCCCAGACGTTGCGATACCGGGGATCGCGCTCGAGCACTCCGAGGATTCCGCTGCGCATCAGTGATTCCCCGTCGGCGCTGCCGAGGTACTGCCCTACCCGGATCTTCCAGTACCAGGGCTCGGGATCGTCGGGGGCGTTCTCGGCGGCGGTCCGGAACAGGCGCAACGCCTCCCAGCGCCCCACGACGGGCCACGCTAGGTGCACCCGGCCGAGCAACGTCAGGGCTTTGACGTCGCGGGGCTCGGCCGCGAGCCGACTCTCGAGCATCGCGCGCGCAGCGTGCAGCTCCCCCGCGTCGAGCAGTCCCTCGGCTCGCGCGTAGAGCGGATCCTGCGTCCCCTGCAGGAGCGCCGCGGCGAGGAGCAGCGTCGTTATCCCATGACGCGCTCCAGTTCGGCGGCCTGCTCCGGCAGAAAGCCGTAGAATACGATCTCCTCGAGCGCGGGGGCGACCGCCGAATCCCGAATGGCATCCCGCATGACGGTGGCGGCCTCCACGAACCCGAACCCTCCGATCCCGCTTCCCAAGACCGGGAACGCGATGCGCTTCACTTCATGCTGCACGGCGAGGTCCAGGCTCGCGAGGGTGCTCTCCCGGATGGAGCGTGCCGTGACCGGCTCGTCACCCATGGCCGCGGCGTGGATCACCCAGCGCACAGGGAGCGTGCCGGCCCCGGTGATGGCCGCCTTCCCCACCCGGATCGGTCCGTGGCGGTCGCATTCCTCCTGGATGGAGGGACCGCCGGCGCGGCGGATGGCCCCGGCGACCCCCGCGCCAAGGACGAGGTGGTTATTCGCCGCATTGACGATGGCGTCGCCCTCGAAGGCCGTGATGTCACCCTGACGGACGTGGATCTGTTGCGGCATGGCGTTCAGGCGGTCAATTGCTACGCAGCCGGCGGCTGACCTCGTCGAGCAGGCGCTGCTCTTCCGGAGTGAGACTGCCAAGGCCGCTCTCGGAGATCTTGTCCAGCACCCGATCCACTTCGTCGTATGGGGTGTGGTCCTCGTGGGCCTCTGTCGGTGCGACGCGCTCGCGGACCTTCCGCGTCCGCGGCGGCACGACGTGGGGCACCCGCGGCCGTGTGAAGACTTCGTGGGCACGCTGACGCACCGAGCCCTCGATCCGCAGGAACACGAACCCGAAGAGGAGTCCCCCTAGATGCGCGAGATGGGCCACGTTGCTGCCCGGGCTGAAGGCAGCCGACACGAGGTCCAGGACCGCGAGGAACGCGACGAGCCACTTCACCTTGACCGGCATCGGCAGCGGGAAGATGAAGATCTCCTGATTCGGCCAGTACATCGCGTAGGCGAGCGCCACCCCGAGCACGGCGCCCGAGGCACCGATCACCGTGACGGCGGGCGACGTCAGCATCAGTCCGAACGAGAGGACGGCGCCGCCGAGGCCGCAGACGAGATAGTAGGCAGCGAATTTCCGTCCGCCCATCCGGTCCTCCACCTGCGGGCCGAACACGAACAGCATCAGCATGTTGAACGCGAGGTGGAGAAATCCGCCGTGCAGGAACATGTACGTCAGCGGTGTCCACCACCGTTCCAGGATATGGCCCGGGGCGAACGCGAACGTGTCCACGAACCACGGGCCCGTGAACACGGTGATCTGAAGGAAGTAGACCGCCGCGTTCGCGAACAGCAGGGCGCGGACCCACGGTGTGAGCGCAAACGGAGAGTGATGCTGCCGCATATGCCTGTAGACTAAATCCCCGGTTCGCCCGCTTTGTTCCGATGCCGTGCCAAGGCGAGCCGGCAGACCTCGTCGCACAGCGCGTCGAACGGGATTCCCACCGCGTTGGCGGACTGGGGGAGGAGACTCGTCGCGGTGAGGCCGGGGAGCGTGTTCACTTCGAGGCAGTATGGCACGCCGTCGTCGCCGAGGCGGAAGTCCACCCGCGAGAAGTCTGCCAGCAGGAGGGCGCGGTGCGCGACGAGCGCGAGGCGCTGCATGCGTGCCGCCAGGTCATTCGGAATCTCGGCGGGGAAGATCTCGCGCGTCATCCCCGGCGTGTACTTGCACTCGTAGTCGAAGATCTCGTGGCTGGGAATGATCTCTCCGACGGCAAGGGCGCGGTCGCCGAGGACGCCGACCGTGAATTCCCGCCCGGGCACGAAGGCCTCGAGCAGGACTTGATCATCGTACCGGGCGGCCTCCGCCACGGCGGGCTCCAGGTCGTCGGGCGATCGCACCACCGTGAGACCGACCGTGGACCCGACCTTCGAGGGCTTGACCACCAGCGGGAGTCCCAGTCTTGCGATGTCCGATGCCGATGCCGGCCAGGTGCGCCATGCCGCGGTCGGCACGCCGGCCCGGACGAAACGGCGCTTCGCGCGGTCCTTGTCCATGGCCAGGGCGCTCCCCTCCGGGCCGCTTCCCGCGTAGGGGATGCCGGCTTGCTGAAGCAGCGCCTGCAGCTCACCCCCCTCGCCCTGCCTACCATGCAGCACCGGGAAGACGAGTGCCGCATCCCGCACCGCTGGGAGGTAGATCAGCGCCTCACCGAGTTCGGCGGCCTCCAGCGCCGCCAGCCGCTCGGCCGTCGGGGGCTCTCTCCCCACCGACGGCACGAGGAGGCGGGATTCCTGATCGGGACTCAACTCTCCGGACACCGTATCGACGGCGGTGACGTGGAAGCCCGAGCGCCGCAGCGCGCCCACGACCTGCGCGGCGCCCGCCAGCGCGACGTCCCGCTCGGGCGTCGAACCCCCGGTGAGCACGACGATGCGCGTCATCTCAGTCCGGCCGGTAGCTCACGCGGTACTGGGGCATCTCCCACACTTCGACCTCCGTCACCGAAGCAGCGGGCGCGACGGCGACCAGGCGTTGCGCCACGCGCTCGCTGACCACGCGGGCCACGTTCTCGGCCGTGGGCAAGCGCCCGGCAAAGGCGTCCAGATCGTTCAGATAGGTGTGGTCGAACGCCGCCACGACCCGCTGCGTCTCGTCCTCGATCGTGCGGAAGTCTACACCCATGCCGACCTGGTCGAGGGCCGCCTCGTCGACGCGGACCGTGACGCGCACCCGCCAATTGTGCCCGTGCATGCGCTCGCACACGGGCACCCCGGGCAGCGTGTGCGCTCCGGAAAACGACGCTTCGGCCGAAAGGAGGAAATGTGCCGTCACCGGGCCCCCACCATGTGATGCACCACGTCGTAGCGTGTCACGATCCCGACGAAGCTCTCGCCATCGCGGACCAACACCGCCGGGGTGTCACGGGAGAGCAGCTCCGAGAGGCGCTCGATCGGTACGTCGGCGCCGACGGCGGGATAGGGCGGCTCCATCATCTCCCGGACCTGCCGCTCGAGCGCCGAGGGCTGCGCGATCGCTCGGGCCATGAGCGTGCCCTCGGTCACCGACCCGACGCACACGCCGTCATCCACGACGGGCAGCTGCGAGACGTCGTAGGTTTCCATCAGGTTGAGTGCCTGACGGGCCGTCTGCACCGGTGCCACCGTCACGAGCTCGGGCGCTCGGCGATCCTTGACGCCGAGCAGCTGTCCCGCGGTGATGCGCTCGGCCTCCAGCAGTTGGTTTTCCTGCAGCCACTCATCGTTGAACACCTTGGAGAGGTATCGCTCTCCGGTGTCGCAGAGCACGGCGACTATGCACGCGGCGGGATCGTCGATCTGCCGCGCGATCTGCAGCGCCGCGGTGACGATGAGCCCGGTCGAGCCGCCCACGAAGAGCCCCTCCTCACGGGTGATGCGCCGAGCCATGTGAAACGCATCCCGGTCGCTCACCGTGACGAACTCGTCGATCCAGTCGAAGTGGAGCGTCTCGGGGATCTTGTCGTTTCCGACCCCCTCGACCTTGTACGGCTGTCCCTGTGTGACCTTGCCGGTGCGTTGATACTCGCGGAAGATCGAGCCGTCTGGGTCGGCAACGACGATCTGGACATCCGGGTTCCGCTCCTTGAGGTATCGTCCGACCCCGCTGACGGTACCCCCGGTGCCGGCCCCGGCGACGAAGTGCGTGACCTTGCCCTCGGTCTGCTCCCAGATCTCCGGACCGGTCGTGCGATAGTGCGCTTCGGGGTTGACCTGGTTGTAGAACTGGTTCGCGAGCACGGCGTTCGGCGTCTGTTTGGCGATCGCCTTTGCCTTCATCACGTAGTTCTCGGGATGGTCCGGCGGCACCGCCGTCGGTGTGATGATGACCTCGGCGCCGAAGGCCCGCAGCAGCCGGACCTTCTCCTGCGACATCTTGTCGGGGAGGGTGAAGATGCAGCGGTACCCCTTGAGGGCTGCGGCCAGCGCGAGGCCGACGCCCGTGTTGCCGGAGGTCCCCTCGACGATCGTGCCGCCGGGCTTCAGGGTCCCGTTGCGCTCGGCGTCCTCGATGATGGCGATCCCGATGCGGTCCTTGACCGAGCCGCCGGGATTGAAAAACTCGGCCTTCCCATACACGGGGGTCCGGATCCCAGCGGTCACCGCGTTGAGCCTGATCAGCGGGGTCCAGCCGATCGTCGCGAGGACGTCGTCGTAGGGGTGTCGGTGGCGCTCGGACACTGCGTGACCTCCTTGGTGCATCGGGGCCGGCAGGGCCCCGCATCATCGCCGCGGGAACCCGCCGATCGTCGCGTCAGTCCCCGGACGTGGCGTCGTCCGTCAGCCGGAATTGGACCGGCTGGAGGAACGTGGTCGCGACCGGCACGCCGTTCCGGCGGGCCGGCGCAAACTGTAGCGCCGAAACACCGGCGAGCGCCGCGGAGTCCAGCGGCGCATAGCCGCTCCCCTCGGCGATCACGGTCGAATCGGGCTCGATCTTGCCGGTCTCATCGATGAAGAGCCGCAGCACGACCGTGCCCTCGACGCTGTCACGGTACAGCGCCGGGGGATAGGAGATCGGGCTCTCGGGGTTCGTGGCAACGGGGGGCTCGAAGCCGCGGTCGCCGCTCTCGCCAGCCGCGGGTTGGCCGGATCGGTCCCCGGTCCCGCACCCGAGGCACAGCGCCATCGTCGTCAGCACTACCAGTCGCATCAGCCGTTCTCGATCCTTCGCTTGAGTTCTGCCAGTCGCTGGAGCGCCTCGAGCGGCGTCATCGTGTCCGGCTCCAGCGCGCGAAGCTCCTCGAGGACCGGGTGGTTGCCGGCGTCGAAGAGCGTGAGTTGGCCGGGATCGATGCGCGTCGTCGGCACTGTCCCGGCAACGTGGTGTCCCGCCTCGAGCAGGGCCAAGATCTCCCACGCCCGGCCTACCACGTCCACCGGGAGGCCGGCGAGCCGTCCGACGTGGATCCCGTAGGACCGGTCGGCGCCACCCGGCTCCAGACGATGCAGGAAGATGACATCGTCGCCCGACTCGCGCACCGCGACGTTGAAGTTGCGGGCGCACCGCAGCTCTTCGGTCAGCTGCGTGAGCTCGTGATAGTGGGTGGCGAAGATTGTCTTGCAGCCGATCCGGTTGTGCAGGTGCTCGGTCACGGCCCAGGCGATCGCGACGCCGTCGTACGTCGCCGTCCCGCGGCCGATCTCGTCGAGGAGTACGAGGCTGCGATCCGTGGCGCCGTGGAGGATGGCGCTCGTCTCGTGCATCTCGACCATGAACGTCGACTGCCCGCGTCCGAGGCTGTCGCTGGCGCCCACGCGCGTGAAGACCCGGTCGACGATCCCGATCGTCGCGCGGTCCGCGGGCACGAAGGATCCTGCCTGGGCGAGGATGACGGCGTGCCCCACTTGGCGCAGGATGGTCGATTTGCCGGCCATGTTGGGGCCGGTCAGGAGAATGACGCGCGCCGCCTCCTCGAGGCGGACGTCGTTCGGAATGAACTTCCCTGGTGGCAGCATCCGCTCGACCACCGGGTGGCGGCACGCCTCGAGCGAGAGGTCCAGCCCGTCAGTCATGACGGGACGCACGTAGCGCTGTCGGACCGCCGCCTCGGCGAGCGAGGCGTACACGTCGAGCGTGCCGACGATGCGAGCCATGCCGCGAACCCGTGCAATGCGGCTCGCGACGGCCTCGCACAGTCCGTCGAGCAATTCCCGCTCCCGCTCGAGGAGCCGTTCCTCAGCGCCGAGCACGCGAGCCTCGTAGGCCTTCAGCTCCGGCGTCACGTACCGCTCGGCGTTGGTCAGCGTCTGCCGGCGCTCGTAGTGGTCGGGAACGGCCTGGCGGTTGGCCTTCGTGACCTCGATGTAGTATCCGAACACCTTGTTGTAGCCGACCTTGAGCGACGCGATCCCGGTTTGCGTGCGCTCGGAAGCCTGCAGGCTGGCGATGTAGCGCTTGCCACCGTCCCGGAGATCCCGTGCGTCGTCGAGCGGGGCGTCGGCCCCGGCGCGGATGCTGTCGCCGCTCCCGGCGGTGGCCGGAGGAGCATCGACCAGCGACCGCTGTAGCAGCTCCTGCAGATCGGTGAGGAGATCGAAGGCGCCGTCCAGGTGCTCGAGCTCCCTGCTCGATTCGCGAGCGGCGAGCCCGCCGAGTGCGCTCTTCACGTCCGGCAGCCGCCCGAGCGAGTCGCGCAGCGCGCCGAGATCGCGAGGGCCAGCCCGATGTGCCGCCGCGCGGCTGGCCAGGCGCTCGACGTCCCGGACGCCGTCGAGGGCTTCCCGCACCCGCTCCCGGCCACGTGTGTCGCCGGCGAGCACTTGGACGGCCTCGTGCCGGGCCACGATCGCGGCGACGTCGCGCAGGGGCGCAAGGAGCCACTGACGCAGCAGCCGCGCGCCCATGGCCGTCACGGTCCGGTCGATGACCTCGAGCAGTGTCACGCCGCGATCGCCAGGCCGCAGCGGCTCGACGAGCTCGAGGTTGCGGCGTGTCATCTCGTCCAGCGGCATCACCGACCCGTGACGGCGAACCACCGGGCGTGCCAGCTGCGGCAGGCCGTGTGGCTGGAGCTCGCCCGCATAGCGGAGCAGGGCACCTGCCGCGCCGAGCGCGGGACGATCGGCGTCGACGATCCCCAGGCCGTCGAGTCCCCGCAGCCCGAAATGCCGCGCCAGGTCGTCGGCCGCTTGCACGGGATCGAAATCCCAGCCCTCACGCGTGGTGACGACCACTGGCCCGAGTGCCGTCGGCGCGTCGGCGTCCGCGGGAAGGAGCACTTCGCGCGGATCGTACCGGCTGAAGGCGGACTCGAGATCTGCGGGCTCGACCGTCTCCAACAGGAACTCCCCGGTGGAGAGGTCGATCGCCGCCAACCCAGTCGGGCTTCCGGGACGCAGCGCAACGAGGAAGTTGTTGCGGCCGCCGTCGAGCCAGTCGTGCCCCAGCACCGCCCCGGGGCTGACGACTTCGACCACTTCGCGCCGGACCAGCCCCTTGGCGAGTTTCGGGTCCTCGACCTGCTCGCAGATGGCCACGCGATGGCCCAGCTCGACGAGGCGCCGCAGATACTCGCCAGCCGCCTTCACGGGCACGCCCGCGAGCGGCACGTTCGCCGCGCCGCCGCTGTTGCGGCTCGTCAAGGTGAGGCCGAGCTCGCGGGCGGCGAGTTTTGCATCCTCGTTGAACATCTCGAAGAAGTCGCCCATACGGAAGAACAGCACGGCATCCGCGTGCCGCGCCTTGATCTCGCGGTACTGCTGCATCAAGGGAGTGTCGGTCGGACCGGCGTCGGGAGACCGACGGCTCACTGCTCCTCCACTACGAAGGGGCTTCCTCCGAGCCGCTGCTTGACCTCCGAGGCGACGCGCTGCGCGTCCTCCCGGTTCGTGTAGCGGCCCACCCGCACCTTGAACAGCCCATCCGGGGTTCGCACCACGTGCGAATCGTCGTATCCGGATGCGCGAAGCAAGCGCATCAGCTCATCGGCCGCCACCGCCGACCCGACGGCGGCGACCTGCACACTGTACACCGGGCCGCCCGGACGCTGCGGTGGTGCGGTGGGTGGCGGTGGGGTCGTGTCGCCCCTGGCCAGCGCCGCGCATCGCTGGAGCTGGTACCGCACCCGATTGGCCAGCTCGACATCCGCCCCCGCCGCCTCCTCGGCCTGTCCGAGGAGGGTGCAGCCGTCCTGGGGGTTGCCGAGTTCGAGCAGCGAGCGCCCGGCCCAGAACTTCGCTTCGGCCTGCACGGCGCTCAGCGGGTAGTCGCTGATGATCTTCTGCGCAGCTCGCAGAGACGCCGCAGCGTCGCCACTGGCGAATGCCAGCTGCGCCATGCGTAGCAGCGCGCGGTCGGCCCACGGCGAGGCGGCATACTCGATGCTGACCCGGCGGAAGTAGTTCATGGAGCGCTCGGCATCGCCGGCGACGATCCCCGCAGCGTACAGTGCCTCCGCATAGAGCGGGTCGGCGGGCGTCAGGCCCGCCATGCGCCGGGCGACGAGCGCCCGTGCGGAATCGCCGCGTCCCTCGGTGGCCAACTGCACGGCGGCCGCGAGGACGGAG
>Ga0210112_1000298_pt1 | contig 13906 bp, 2 predicted proteins | sample Joice_ThreeSqC_D_FD_184875 | JGI IMG/M metagenome (GOLD analysis project Ga0210112, IMG submission 184875) | Wetland microbial communities from San Francisco Bay, California, USA, that impact long-term carbon sequestration - Joice_ThreeSqC_D2... | ecosystem: Environmental > Aquatic > Marine >... | reverse complement strand
CGGCGCGCCGGGTGGCCTCGGCGAGCTCGGTGACCTCGGACAGATGCTCGACGACCTGCTGGGCGGCGGGCTCGGCGACCTCGGCGACCTCGGCGATCTCGGTGACCAGCTCGGCGATCAGCTGGGTGATCTCGGGAACCTGTCGGCCGACTGTCTCGGCGCCGGCGTGACCGATCTCTTCGGTTCGATGCTCGGCGGTGAGGAGCTGTCGGGAACGCTCGACGAGCAGATCCGCGAGCTCGCCGACCGCGTCGAGGAGCAGCGCCAGCTCAGCTTCGACACGCCGGTCGATCCGGTGCTGCTCCCGGCCACCGAGTTCGACGAGCGGATCGCCGACACGGTCGCCGCCGAGTACCCGGCGACCTCGACGCTGCTGGAGGACGTCTATGCCTGAGCGCCCGCCCCGCTACGTCGAGTCGGTCGGCCGCACCCTGGCGGCCGAGATGGAGCGCGACGAGGACGTCGTCGTGATGGGCGTCGACGTCGGCGCCGGCATCGATTGGCAGGCCGAATCCGAGGGCGGCTGGGAGGTGAAGCTCTCGCCCTACGACACCGGCAAGGCGGCCAAGGGCGCCTCGAACATCGCGCCCTTCGAGGCGGATCTGCTGGCGAAATACAGCGCCGCGGAGCAGGGCGGGGAGTTCGACCGCATGGGCCGCGAGCTGCTCGGCAAGGATAAGTAGGCAGGGGCGGGTGACGCGGCCGGGCTCGCCCCTGGCCGCGCAGCTGCCGCCAACGGGCCGCTCCGCTAACACATCGGCGCGGTCGATAGTCATGCCGTGCTGATGGCCTGCGAATTCTTCTCGGCGGGAATTCTCTGGTATGTTCCCGGCATCGGTCGTTCTGCAATCCCGTCGGGGGAATCGGAGAGGTAACGGCATGGCTTCGCAACTGCTCATCTACGAATCGGCGGTTCCGGTTTCCGCCTCGCGCCACGGCGACTGGTCGGTGGAGGTCGGCGCCGACTACAGCTTCAGCAAGAGCGTCAATTCGGTGCCGCTGATGGCGGTCGAGTTTCCCAATGCGGCGTCCGAATACGCGATCGTGTTCAGCGGCACGGCGGAAGCGTTCATTCCGGCGGTGATCCTCGGCATGCGCGGCAACGAGAACCTGTACCTCGCGCAGCAGGGCGGCTGGCAGGCGAAGTACATCCCGGCCTTCGTGCGCCGCTATCCGTTCGTCTTCTCGAGCTCGCAGGACGGCAAGACCTTCACGCTGTGCATCGACGAGGCTTTCCCGGGGTTCAACCAGCAGGGCCGGGGACAGCGCCTGTTCGACGGCGAGAAGAAGCCCTCGCCCTACGTTTCCAGCGTGCTCAAGTTCCTCGAGCAGTACCAGGTCGAGTTCCGGCGCACGCAGGCGTTCTGCAACAAGCTCAAGGAGCTCAACTTGCTCGAGCCGATGCGCGCGCAGGCGAACCTGCCATCGGGCGAGCGGCTGGCGCTGACCGGGTTCATGGCGGTCAGCCGCGACAAGCTCAAGGCGTTGCCGGCGGACAAGCTCGCCGAGCTGGCCAAGACCGACGAGCTCGAGCTGCTGTACTTGCACCTGCAGTCGATGCGCAATTTCTCGGCCATGGTCGAGCGGCTGGGCGGACGGCAGAGCGCCGTGGCGCCTGCGCCGCCGCCGATCGCGCCTGAGCCGACGCATGACAATCCTTCCGACGCCAAGCCTGCTGCGCGCGCCAACGAGTAGTCCGTTCGTACTACTGCGCGATTCGGCCGCGCGTTCGAGCGCAAGGGCATTTCCCGGCGCCGGGCGCCGCCAGATACGAATTTCGCTTTAGTTTTGCAGAAGAATGAGCGACTTCGCGTCGCTTCGGCTTAAGCGGCCCGCAGCATGCGGGGCCGCCCCGCGATTCCCTTCGCCTCGGCACGCGTTGTTGATATTGCGCAAAAACGGTTGCGCGGTGCCTTGCACGCCGCTATAAGTTTGGCCTAAGGGCGCCGTGTCCTTCGTGAGCGCGCCGGTGATCGACGCAGCTTCCGGCTACGGCAGCGCGACAACAAGCAAAACATAACCGCTGCACGGCGCGAGGCCGTGCTTAGAGGGGGGCGATGGGCACGACCGAAAAGCCGAAGACGTCCGCGTCCGCTTCTGGCGCGACTCCTACGCTATACCAGATCTTCTGGAGTCCCTTCGCCAACGGCATGCGGCGCCTGGCGCGCTGGCGCAAGCGCGGGCTGCCCGCGAGACAATTCGCGGCGCAGCAACGGCGATCGATGTGCTTCGAGCCGCTCGAGCCGCGCGTGTTGCTGTCGGCCGACCTGATGCACACCGCCGCTGACGGCGTCGCCCTCGACGCGACGCTGAAACTCGCGGACGTGAGCGGCACGCAGGAAGTGCAGCTCGTCGACAACGGCTCCGGCACGGTGCTCGGGGCGGCGACGCTCGATCACGACCTGAGCATCGCGGTGCAGGGCGCCGACCAGAACGACCTCCTGACCATCGATTTCGGCGATGCCCCGCTCGCGCATCCGGTGAGCGTGCAATTCGACGGCGGCGCAGGAACCGACGCGCTGCTTGTCGCCAGCGGCAGCTATGCGCAGGCCAGCTACGCGGCGTCCGGCGCGGACGCCGGCACCGTCGGCCTCGACGCGAACAGCATCGGCTACTCCGGACTGGAATCGGTGATCGACCTGTCCGATGCGACGGATCGCACTTTCGCCAACCAGACCGGCGCCGCGCAGCAGATGCGGCTCGCGGACGACGGCCTTATCAACGGGCTCTCGGTCGTGGACAGCAACGACACCGGCGGCTTCGCGCCCGTCCTGTTCGAGGCGCCGACCAGCGCGATTACTCTGCAAGCCGGGGATGCAGGGGACACGCTCGTCCTCGGCCAGCTCGAGCCGGGAATCGCCGCGTCGGTGTCGCTGCTGGGCGGCGCGGGGTCGGATGCGCTGGTGGGGCCTGGGCAGAACACGATCTGGGACATCACCGGCAGCGATGCGGGGGCGCTGAGCGACCAGGAGACGGGACAGGCGCTGGCGCAGTTCTCGGGCATCGAGAACCTGACCGGGGCGCAGGACACGGAGGACAGCTTCGTGTTCGAGGCGGGGGGCAGCCTGAGCGGGGCGCTCGACGGCGGTGCCGGCGGTTTCGACGAGCTGTTGATGCGCAGCGCGGGCGGGGCAGCGCTGGTGGTGCCCGACGCGACGGGCGTGGCGAGCTTCGATGCCCGCACGGTGACGTACTCGAACCTGGAGCCGTTCGTGGACGCGAGCGACCCGGCCGCGGTGGCGATCAACGCCACGGCGCTCGACGATGCGCTGGCGCTCGAGAGTGTGGATGCCACGACGATGCAGGTGCGCAGCCTGGGCTACCAGTTTCTGGACGCGGGCGCGCTGGTCGATGCGCTTCAGTTTGCCAATCCGACGACGTCGCTGACGCTCAACTTGAGGGGCGGCGACGACGCGCTCGCGCTGGGCGCGCTGGATCCGGGCTTTGCGGCGCCGGTGACGCTCGCGGGCGGGGTGGGCTCCGACACGCTTGCCGGAGCGGACGCGGCCAATGCATGGGAGATCAACGCCTCGGACGCGGGCACGCTCAACGTCACGACCGGCTTCATGGGCTTCGAGAACCTGAGCGGCGGTGCGCAAACGGACGTGTTCACCCTGACCGTCGACGCCAGCCTGAGCGGCGTGCTCGACGGCGGCGCGGGGTCGGATGCGCTGGTGGGGCCGGCGCGGGACACTGCGTGGTTCGTGACGGGCGCCGATGCGGGCACGGTGACCGACCAGGAAAGCGGCCGCACGCTCGCCCAGTTCGCGGCCATCGAGAACCTCACCGGCGCGGACAACGCCGACGACGGCTTCGTCATCGAGAGCGGCGCCAGCGTGAGCGGCGTCGTGTACGGCGGCGCGGGCGGTGCGGACAGCCTGGTGGTGCGGGGAGACCCTGCCGATGCCTTGATCGTTCCCGACGCGGGCGGTTCCGGAACCGCCACGGTCAACGGAACGACGGTCACCTACGCGGGACTGGACGGTCTCGTCCAGTCACCCACCGCCGTCGACAAGATCATCAGCGGCACCGTGGCGGACGACAATTTCGTTCTGGACGCCGATTCCGGCAGCGCGGGGCATCTGAGGCTGAGCAGCGCGAACCCGAACCTGCTCTTCTGGCTGAACTCCGGGTTCAGCAGCAGCCTGAGCTTCGCGGATCCGACGGGCTCGCTCACCGTGAATCTGAAGTTCGGCAATGACACTCTGACGCTCGATGCGCTCGATCCCGGCTTTACCGGCTCGCTGATCGTCAACGGGAACTTTGGAAACGACGAGGCGGTGGTGGCGGCGGACCTCGTCCTTCCGGGAGGCGATCTGACGATCAATGCCGAGCAAATCACCATAGACGACGGCGTGACGGTTTCGACGCGTCAGGTCGGCGGCAGCCGTACGCCGGACGATCAATTGAATGCCCCATCGACGGGCGACTCCGGAAGCATCTTCTTTTACGCGGTTTCAGGCGGCGAATTGCTGCAGCAGTTCAACCCCTTCGACATCGGGCCGCTTTCCCGGACGTCGAGCATCACCGTTGGAGCGGGCGCCAGGATGCTCGCGCAAGTCGATGCGGCACATGCTGGCGTCTTTGCCGCAGGTGACATCACGCTGGTGGCGCAGGACCAGAACGGCCTCGGTGCAGCCGCAAGCCTGCTCACCGCCTCCGGGCTGCTACCGCTGGAGGGGGTGTACACGAACAGCGCCGAGGTCATCGTGCAGGATGGCGCCAGCATGCAGGGCGCAGACGTCACGCTACAGGCGAAAGCGAAATTCCTGCCGAAACCGGATCTCTCCGACCAGACGGAATCCAACGGCCATCGTTTCGATGCAGCGACGAGCGCGCTCGGCGCGCTCCTGGCCGACCGCCCGCTGCTAAATATCGCCGGTACGTTCGCGGCGGCGCTGAAACCCACGGTAGTGGATTTCATTTCCGGAAAGGTGGGAGAAAAGCTCGCCGGCAACGAGGACGCGCTCAAGATTCCGCTCGTTATCCTCGGCAAATATGCCGACGCGACCGTCGATCTCGGCGCAAATGCGGTGATCGTGAGCAGCGGCAACGTCGTCCTCGAGGCCGATGCGGTCGCCGACGCGACGGCCGAGGTCGACAGCCCGCTTTTCAGCGCCGGCTTCGGCGTGGCGCACAGCGATGCCGAGGTCACGCTCCAGAGCGGCGTTCAGGTGGAGGCCGCCGGCAACGTCACCGCTGCGGCCAACGCGGTGTCCATCGCCAAGGTAGACGCGAAGAGCCAAATCAACGGCACTCCGAAGGGTAAGGTCAGCCTCTCCCGTACCACCGGTTCGCTTGCGTTCACGGAGTCCCAAACGACGGCGCATTCTACCGTTGCGAGCGGCGCGAGCATCACGGCCGGCGGCAGCATCAGCGTGCTGGCGAACGGCGCGAGCACCAACGAGGGCGGCGCGAAGGTCGACATCTTCCTGGACGGCAGGGCCGGAGTGTCTCTTGCAATCGGGATCGCGCATTCGGACATCGGGGCGCGCGTGGACGGCAGCCTGACCGCGAACGCCGCCGACGGCCTCTCGACATTCGATTCGGTCGACTACGTGGCCAACACCATCGCGCTCGGCGGCCACAAGGGGGGATTCGCGCAAGGCGAGGCGGCGCTCTACCGCGAGAACGGGGGCGCGCAAATCGGCGGGCTCGAGGACGGCAAGACCTATTACGTCGTCTCGACGACCGATGCTGCCGGGCTCAAGCTCGCCGCGACGCGCGCCGACGCCCTGCAGGGGATCGCGATCGATCTCAAGCAGCCGACGGGTTCGAGCGTTGTGTCGAACAATAGTCTCGAGCGGCCGCAGCAGGGGATCACGGTCGCGGCAGAACTCGAAAGCGGCGACACGGCGGGCGCGGAATCGGGCATCGGCGGCGTGAACAGGACGACGACGGGCAGGGCCGGAAAAATCGCCGGCGTCGCGGCGGTCCGCTCGTTCACCGAGAGCCTGCCTTTCGGATTCCTCGAAACCATTCGCGGCAAGGTCGAGACGCTAAGGATTGGCGACCAGGTGCAGCTGTCGAAGCCGAGCGACTACAGCCTGGCAGGCGCTGTCGCGTTCTCCTTCGCAAATCACGACGTCGACGCCACGGTGGGCCGCGACGCTTCGCTCAAGTCGCAGGCCGGCATTCTGGTGGAGGCGCGGCAGACGGCCGAGACGCACACCTCCGCGGCAACCTCGATCGACGCCGAAAAATCGGTCAATGCCGGCAAGAAGGGCTCGGCGAGCGTCGCGCTCGGCATCGGCATTTTCGACAATCACGTCCACGCGACCGTGGAAGGGCAGGCGGCGCTCGACGCGAAAGGCGACATCGAGATCCATTCCGAAATTTCCTCGCCGCTGCGTCTGGAGGTCACGAAGGACGATTTCTCGGACCTTGCCGCGATCGGCAACCTGCTGAAGAACACGCTCGACCTGAAGGAGTCACTGTTCAATTCCTGGACGCGCAGCTCGGCCAGTGCGGAGAAGCTCGCGGTCGCCGGCTCGATCAATTTCCTGCATTTCGCCAACGATGCGCAGGCAACGATCGGCGCGGGCGCCCGGATCAACCAGGACGCGCTCTACCAGACCGACACGCAATCGGTTTCGGTCGAAGCCGATGCCACGGTTCAGCTCGTCAACATGTCCGGAGTGTTCGACTTCGAGCTGAGTCCGAGCAAGCTGGCAGATCTCATCCTGTTCGGGGACAGTCTGGGCAACCTGCTCGGATCGGAAGGCGGGCAAAAGGGATTCGGCGGGTCGGTGCTGTGGATGCAGCGCGACGACCGGACCATCGCCAGCATCGCGGACGGCGCCATGGTCCACACCGGCGCGCAGGGCGGGCTGGAGGTGCGCGCCGACGCGAAGCTTCTTGCGCTGGAGTTCGCGCAGTCTGGCGGAGAGGGCGGAACGTTCGGCGCCTCCGGAAGCTTCTCCGTTGTCAGTGGCACGCGCAGCACGCTGGCCTACATGGAAGGCGGCGCGATGGTGACGGGCGGCGCGGTCACCATCGAGGCCCGTGACGACGCCACGCTGGTGAACGGGGTCGGCGGCTTCATCAAGGGCGAGGCCAAAGGCATCGGCGTGTCGGTCGCGATCAACCTTCTGAACCGGGATACGGCCGCCTACATCGGCAACGACGAAGGCTCGTCGGCCTCCACCTCGGGCACCTCGATCGACGTCGCCGGCGGAGTGACGCTCGACGCGCAGGCGACCGGCGACGTTTACGCCGTGTCGCTCGCCGGCGCGCTCGAGAGCAGCAAGCCCGAGCAGGACAACTCGACCGATCCGCTCGACGGCGTTTCGCTTCCCATCCTGTTCGGGGAAATGGAGCCGGAGCAGCCGCAGGCGAAGACCGGGCTGGGCGTTTCCGGCGCCGTGTCGTGGAACTGGATCGCCGACCACACGCGCGCGCTCGTCAACGACACGGGCACGATCAAGGCCAGCGAAGTGGCGCTCACTGCCGGAAACGACACCAGCATTGTCTCGGTGTCCGGAGCGGCGTCGATCGTCAAGGCGCAACCGGAAGACAAATCGACTTCGCTCGCCGGCGCGTTCAGCTTCAACCAGCTCGACATCGAGACGCGCGCGGCCGCGACCGGCGCGCAGCTCACGACGCCGGCCGGCGTCACGCTCGACGCCGATCACGTCGGATCCCTGTTCTCGTTCAGCGCCGGCGGGGCCGGGGCGCCCACGACGAACGGCAAGGCGGGGGCCGGCTCCGTCTCGATCAACCGCATCGTCGACTCCACCGGGGCGATCCTCGACGCCGTGCAGGTGACCAGTTCCGGCGACATCGGGCTGCACGCGACGGATGACGCCCAAATGATCGTCATCGCCGGCGCCGGGAGCTACGGTGCGAACAAGGGTGTCGGCGCCTCGATCGCGCTCAACGGAATCGCGAGCGACACGCAGGCGGCAATTCTCGGGACCGATGCGCGCAGCGCCATCGGCAGCGCGGCGGCGCCGGTCGGCGCGGTGGACATCGCAGCGAGCAGCGATTCGACCATCCGCTCGGTGGCGGTTTCGCTCGGCGCGTCGAAGCAGACCGGCGCCGCGGTCACGCTTTCGCTGAACCTGATCACGAGCGACCCCTTTACCGGCACCGAAAACCGCACCGATGCGGCGATCGTCAACGCCGACGTCTACGCGAGCGGGGACGTCGGCCTTTCCGCGCACGACGACTCGAACATTCAGGCCGTGGCGGGCGCGCTGGGCATCGGGGGCGACAAGCTGGGCTTCGGCGCGGCGCTCGGCTGGAACCAGGTGACCGGCACGGTCGCCGCGCGCGTAGAGAGCGCGACGGTCAGCACGCCCGGCGAGGTCAGCCTCACGGCCGACTCGACCGAGTCCGATCCGTTGGTCGACGGAAAGATCCGTGCGGCCGCTGTGGGCGCCGCAGGGTCGGACGCGACTGCGATCGGAGGGGCGCTTTCGATCAATTTCATTCGCGACACGATCGACGCGCACGTCACAGGGGATTCGACTGTCGCCGCGGACGGCGGCGTGGTCCTGGGCGCTTCGGATGCGTCCGGCATCGGCGCGCTCACGGGCGGCGTGGCGCTCGCGCTCGGCAAGTCCGGCGCCGGGGCTGCCGTCGGAGTGAACGATATCGCCGACTCGGTCGACGCTTTCGTGGACGGCTCGACCATCACCGCCGCCGCGGGTAGCGTGGAGCTGGGCGCGAGCTCGACCGCCGCCATCAGCGCGCTTACGCTGGGCGGCAGCGGCGCCGCGAACTTCGCGCTGGGCGGTTCGGTTTCGACCAACCTGCTGCGCAACTCGATCGGTGCCTACATCTCGGATTCGGCGACCGTGACCGCGCGCGGGCGAGTGGGCGTCACGGCCGCGGACAAGGCCCGCATCCGCGGCGGTGCGGGAGGGATCGCCGGGTCGAAATCCAATGCGGTCGGCGCTGCGCTCGCGACCAACGACATCCTCGACACCACGAAGGCGTACGTCGAGGCCTCCACGGTCACGTCGCAGGAGGCCGACGTCGACGTCTCCGCGACTTCCGACGCGTCGATCGTCGCGGTGACCGTGGGCGGATCGGGGGCGGGAAGCTTTGCGCTCGGCGGATCGATCACGGTCAATATCATTCGCAACGTCACCGATGCCCACGTGTCCGGCGGCGCCGCGGTCGACGCCTTCGGAGCGCTGAACGTCTCGGCCACCGAGGCGCGCAGCAACGAGCATGCCCTAGACCTCGGATTTGATCACGCCTTCTCCACCGGCGACGCGGTGCTCTACGACAGCGGCGAGGGTACGGACATAGGCGGGCTGACGAGCGATCAGACCTACTACGTCATCGTGGACAAGTTCGATGCCAGCCAGGTCAGGCTGGCCGCCAGCCGCGACGACGCCCTCGCGGGGGTCGCAATCAACATCGACCCGTCGGTCGCTACCGGCGCCAGCCACACGCTGACGGCAACGGATACTTTCGATCCGTCCGCCGTGGATGGCAGCGCCGACACGATCGACCTCGGCCCCGACCATGGACTCGTGACCGGAAGCGAGGTCGTTTACGAGAGCAACGGCGGAACCGCCATCGGCGGCCTGACCGACGGCACGCGCTACTTCGCGATCGTCGACTCGAACGGCCCGAGCAAGGTCCAGCTGGCCGCAACCCGGCTCGACGCATTCCTCGGCCATGCGATCGACATCGACCCGTCCGTTGCGACTGGCATGGGCCATGCGCTCGTGCGCGAAACCGCGCCGTTCGACCCGTCGCAACACGTCGCGGTCACCGGCATCGTCGGCCTGGCGGGCGGCATCGCGGGCGCCGGGAAGAATGCGGTCGGAGCCGCGCTGGCCACCAACGATATCGCCGACCAGGTCAAGGCCTATGTCGACGGTGCCGCGGCCACGTCGAGCACCGGAGCCATCAACGTCGAGGCTTCGTCGGACGCGAAAGTCTTCACCTTGACCGTCGGTGGTTCGGGGGCCGGTAGCTTTGCCTTGGGAGGATCGGTCAGCGTGAACCTTATGCTGAACACGATCGACGCCCACATCGCGAACAGCCAAGGGGTCGATCCGCACGGCAACGCGATCCGGGTCGACGCCGCCGGCGACGTGTCGGTGACGGCGACGGATTCGACGCATCTCGACGGCATCTCGGGCGGGATCGGGCTGGCCGGCAGCAACGCGGCGGGCGCCGCGCTGGCGACCAACGACATCCTCGACACGACCAGCGCCTATATCGACGCCTCGCAGGTCGGCACGACGGGCGGCGACGTGCGCGTCGAGGCGACCTCCACGGCCGCGATGCGTTCGCTCACCCTGGGCGGCGCGGGGGCGGGCAGCTTCGCGCTCGGCGGCTCGCTGTCGGTCAACATCGTGAAGAACGAGATCGATGCGCACGTCGGCAATGGTTCCGGCGTGAACGCCGCCGGCGACGTGCTGGTGTGGGCGACGGACGACACTTCGATCCTCGCCGGCGCGGGCGGTTTCGCCGGCGCCGGCTCGACCGCAATCGGCGCTTCGATCGCGAGCAACGACACGGCCGACAGCACGAAGGCGTACATCGCGGGCTCGACGATCGAGGCGGGGGCCAACGTCGAAGTCAAGGCGGATTCGACGGTCGACATTTCCTCGGCCACCGTCAGCGGCGGCGGCGCCGGAAGCGTCAACATCAACGGCTCGATCGCCGTTCATGTAACCCACAACACGACGACGGCCTACCTCGGGGCAGGGGCGGTGGTCAGCGCCGACGGGAACGTGATCGTATCGGCCTCGGACGACCTGTCGATGCTCGTCGGCGCGGGCGCCCTGGGCGGAGCGGGCTCGGCCGCGTTCGGCATTTCCAGCTCCACCGTGATCACATCGAATACGACGGACGCCTACGTCGCAGCGGGCGTGCAGGTGAGCGCGCGCGGCGGGCTCGGCGCGTCCGCCGTGCTCACGGGCACCAAGGCCGCAGACGGGCATAGCGTCGGCGGGCTCGTGGACGGGACCACCTATTACGCCATCGTCGATCCGGCGGACCCCGGCAAGGTCAAGCTTGCGGCCTCCGCGGAGGACGCGCTGCAGGGCAAGGCCATTCACCTCGATCCTTCGGTCGCGACCGGCGGGTCACACCGGCTCGGTACCCCGGGTACGCCGACGAGCGAGCAGCTGGTGTTCGATCCGGCCGCCGACGTCGACGGCGCCGCCGACACCATCTCGGTCGGCAGCGGCAACGGCCTCGCCACCGGCGACGCGGTCGTTTACCACGTGCCGAAAGGCGACCGGCAGACCGAAAGCCGGCGCGGACTCTCCGTGACGGCCGTCTCGTTCGAGGACATCACCAGCGTGGCGGCAGGCGGGCAGGGCGCGGGCAGCGCCGGCGTCGCGGGCTCCGCGACGGTGGCCCTGATCACCGAGACGACCAAAGCGCACATCGATCAAGGTGCGCGCATCAACGTCGACAATACGGGCGCGGGCGCCGAGCAAAGCGTGAATGTCCTCGCCTCGGATCGCACCGCCCTTTTCGGGCTGGCCGGCGCGCTGGGCGGAGGCGGCTCGGCGGGCGCGGGCGCTGGGGCCGACGTGCTGGTGTTGAACAAGGTTACTGAGGCGTTCATTGCCGCTTCCGCGACGGTACGGGCAGCGAACAACGTGACCGTCAAGGCGGTATCAGACGAGACGCAAGCCTCGCTCAGCGCCGCGCTCGGCGCGGGCGGCTCGGCAGGCATCGCGGGCGCGGCGGGCGTGCCGGTTGTCAACATCACGACCCGGTCCTTCATCGGTCCGGACCCGGAGGATACGGCGAGCACAGGCCTGGCGCCGACCACGGTCAACGCCGAAGGCAGCATTGCCATCACTGCGGCCGACCATACGCAGATCGACCTCATCGCAGGAAACATTACGGGCTCCGGCGCGGCCAGCGTGGGCGCCTCGGCCACCGTTCCGGTCGTGCACAAGAAGACCGAGGCGTTCATCGGCCGCGACGCGGTGGTCGACGCGCATGCGAACCGCGCGGCGATCGGCGTACTGAACGGCGACTTCGCCATCAGTTACGAGAACGCCCCGTTTTCGGTCACCGACGTGCCGGCGCCGCTGTTCTTCGTCGGTCACGCGCTGAGCGCGGATCTCAACTTCGACGGCCAGAACGACCTCACCGACCCCTCGCTGTCGCAGCAGCGGATCTCCACCGCGCAGACCGAGCAGATTCAGGGCGTCGCGGTGACGGCGGTCAACCAGGACGACATCGAATCCGCTGCAATGAGCGGCGGCGGCTCCGGCTCGGTGGCGGTCAATATCGGCGGCTCGGTGAGCGTGACCTCGAGCGAGGCGAAGGCGTACGTCGACTCCGGCGCCAGCGTCAATGCCGACACCTCGGGTGCGGGCAGCGCGCAGTCGGTGCTGGTCGCGGCGGGCAACGACTTCTACCACATGGGCATGGCGCTGGTCGCCTCGGGCTCCGGCGTCGTGGCGGTGACGCCGGGCGCGGACGTGACGGTCGTAAACAACCATACCGAGTCGTACATCGCCGCCGGCGCGCGGGTGAGCGCGCTCGGCGACGTCGCGGTGAGGGCGAACGCGCTGGAGCACATCCTTTCGGTGTCCGCCGGCGTCGCGGCTTCGGGCACGGTGGGAGTCGGCGGCGCAGTGTCGGTGATCTCGCTCGACGATGCCACGCACGCCTATATCGGCGGCGGCGCGACGGTCGCCGCTGGCGGTAACGTGCTCGTAGGCGCGGGCGATGCAACCGATGTAGACGTGATCGCAGGAAGCGCGGGTGTGGGCATCGGCGCGGCCGGCGTCGGCGCGTCGGTCGCGGTGATCGTCATCCACAAGGACACGCAGGCGTACATCGACGATCACGCACGGGTCGATGCGGACGCCCAGGGTGGCAGCTTGTCCTGGGTGCTCGACGGGTCCGTGACCGGCGCAGGCGCGTCCACGCTCGCGGACTTCCGCGGCGTTGCGGTGCAGGCGCAGTCCTCGGAGAACGTGTTCAGCCTGGCGGCGACGGTGGGCGCGGGCTTCTACGCGGGCGTCGGCGGGGCGGTCACGGTCGAGGTGATCGACTCGAACACCAGCGCGCACATCGGCGATTTCGCCGTCGTCAACGGCGACCCGGCCGGCGCGGGCGGCGAACAGTCGGTGAACGTCTCCGCCTACAACGATGCGCGCAGCTTCAGCTTCGCGGGCGGGGTGGGCGGAGGAATCGGCGGCGTGGGCGGCGCGGTGGACGTCGGGGTGCTGCGAAACGGGACCTCGGCGTACATCGGAGAACACGCCGAAGTGCACGCCCGGAAGAACGTCGACGTGAACGCCGTGTCGCGCAAACAAGTCGACTCTTTCGTCGTGAGCGCCGCGGCCGGCGTGGTCGGCGGAGTCGGCTCCGTCTCGGTCTGGACGGTCGGCGCACAGTTTGATCCGAGCTACTCCGACGGCGATCAATCGCAGAGCGCGCTCGGCGCAACCGACGTGCAGGGGTTCGCGGACACGATGGCGGGCGGCAGCGATCCGCAGAGCGGCTACACCGCAATGCTGAACGGCTACGCGCAGCCGGCGATCTTCGATCCCGCCGTCGCGGTCGATCCGGCGGCCAATACGATCGATGTGGGCGCTGACCCGCAGCTGCACACGGGCGACGCAGTGACGTATCGCACGGGCGGCGGCGAGGCCGTCGGCGGCCTGGCGGACGGCGCGACGTACTATGTGATAACGACCGACGATCCGCAGAAGGTGCAGCTCGCGGCATCGCGGGAGGATGCTCAGAACGGCACGGCGATCACGCTAGATCCGTCGGTGGCCACCGGCGACCAGCACAGCCTGGGCTCGGCGACCTCGGATGCCACCGGCAACGCAGGATCGGAAGTGAACGGCTCGGCGCCCTCCGGTGCAGTGACGGACGCGACCGCAAGCACCGCTACGCCGCCGGGCACGACGGCGTTCGTCGCCGCCGGCGCGACGGTCGTGGCGGGTGGCAG
>Ga0210112_1000297_pt1 | contig 13986 bp, 11 predicted proteins | sample Joice_ThreeSqC_D_FD_184875 | JGI IMG/M metagenome (GOLD analysis project Ga0210112, IMG submission 184875) | Wetland microbial communities from San Francisco Bay, California, USA, that impact long-term carbon sequestration - Joice_ThreeSqC_D2... | ecosystem: Environmental > Aquatic > Marine >... | reverse complement strand
CCGATCGGAGCGCCTTCCGCCATTGAGGAAAAAGGGTGCGAACGCTTCGGCCATGCGGTTGCCAAGGCTATTGGGGAAATGCATCGACACGGAGAATAGATTTTGCGAATAGCACAGAACACCCCGACTGGAATTACTTCTATGCGTCAGGTCTTCGCTGGCTTGCGGGGGTGGGGGCGCTGGTTTGCACCGATTTACGTGGTAGCGTTTATCCTTGCAGGATGCGCAGAAGCTCCCCGAAGAATTTCATCAGTTGAGACATTCAGGGATACCAAACGCATAGAGACCCAGCTCAAGAAAGGTACCTCAACTTTGGAAGATGTTAAGCGAGTCCTGGGCGAACCAACCGGTTCCGGGGCCGTGTTCCTGGCGAGCGCGCAACAACACCCGCAGGAGATTTGGTTTTATCAGGATATTGAAATCACGGACATGGAGGCATCGAAGACATCGCAGGGGGAACTCAACCTCAAATTCCGGCAACAAATTCTGGTGGTCTTCGTTCGCGATGGAATATTTGATGGGTTTATGTGGTTTTCAAACGCGGATGCAGCAACCGCCTGGGTCAAAGATAGTTTGCGTGGAAAGGTGGGGCAATGAAGGCAGCCTCGATATATGCTTTAGTGCTGATTGCTTCTCTAGCGTTGCCGGGACTTCAGGGATGCGCCATGCGCCTTGAAATGGGGTCGCCACCACGGGTGGACCGACTGGCACAACTAACTCCCCATGTGTCAACGAAGAATGATGTCCTGCTCCTCCTTGGTGAGCCACGCGGGTATGGCGCCGCGCGCTTGGATCCCGGATTCACACACCAGCGCGTTTGGCTTTATGAATATAACGTCAGTGAAGGCAAGAATATCCAGATCACGATGCTCCTGATTTTCTTTTCAAAAGATGCATATGACGGTTACATGTGGTTCGCTGATGCCGCCAACCTTAAGGAGTATCGAGGGGGTAAGGATCGATGAGAACACTCAATCGCTTGCTGGCTGTTCCGCTTGCCTTATCCCTGGCAACGGCATTGCTATCAGGCTGCGGGGAGATCAAGATGCGCGCCGGGATGCCCATTGCACCCTCGCTGCTTGAGTCCAGATTGTCGGTAGGACAGTCGACTGCCAAAGATATCAGCAAGGTTTTGGGGGAGCCTCTCGGTGTGGGGCGAGAGTTTTTACCATTCCATACCCAGCCACGGACCGTATGGTCATATTACTTTGAAGAAGACCAGGTCTCGCTTGGCGGCGGGGGAGATTCTCACCGCATTTTTGTCTGGGTTTTTCTGGCCGACGAGCGTTACGACGGCTACCTTTGGGTGTCTAGTTTTCCTGAAGACCGTACGACACCCTGAAATCGTCGGCTGTGCGTTGGAGTGAATATAATTGAGACAAGATGTTTTTCTTCTAATTCTTGTCACACTCAATCTTTTTGAGTAAAGATAATCTGTTGCACTCACCGATTTAATCCACCTGGTCGAATTTATGAAACCGATTCTTGAAAAGTTATGGCTAGCGAACCTGTTTCGTTGCCTGATTCGTTAGACATGGTCAACATTGCAAATAACCCTTTGCCCCGGATCATCTGTTCAGCACTCTTCGTACTCACCACGATGGTCGCACACGGCGGTGCAATCATTGAATCCGATCCTGAGAAGTGGCTCACGGAGGCAGAGGCCGCTTACGACCGTGTCGAAAGTTACACCGCCATTTTTCATAAACAGCAGCGGATATCGGGCAAACTCCTTCCTGAAGAGAACATATTCCTGAAGTGCAGAAAAAAGCCATTCTCCCTGTACATGAAATGGGTGACAAAGCCCTTCAAGGGGAGCGAGTTACTGTACGTAGTGGGCTGGAATGAAGATCTCGTCAGGGCTCACAGAGGCGGAATACTGAGAATTATCGTCCGCAACCTCGACCCAAATGATCCGGTACTCATGGAGAATGACCTTCGTCCGGTCACCAGTACAGGTATTGGCTACCTCCTGGAAACAGTTGCGATAAACATGCGCAAGGCGATCAAGGCTGGGGTGCTCACGTTCACCGATCGCGGAAAAGAAAATATCTACGGTAAGGACACACAAGTCCTGGATTTAGACATACCATACGAGAAAGCGAATGACTACCTATGCGCCCGGTGTGTCATCAATCAGGATGTCGAAAGCAAGATCCTGCTAAGGATCAGAGTCTATGACAGGGACGGCCGGCTCGTCGAAAACTACGGGTACGAGAACCTGAACCTTGACGCGCGTCTGTCAGACGCAGACTTCGACCCAAAGAATCTTGATTATGACTTCTGAGAGCACCGGGGTCAGGCAAAGAGGCGCTGGTGTCAGCGTCATGGTTGCTGCAGATAGCGCTACATAACTATGCGCTCTTGCCGACGTCGGTGCTGATGCGCCACCGCGCCAGAGCTTGGTCGCTATGAATGTCCGCAGTTGCTGCGCAGCTGGCTGCGTCCCAACACTCGCTCAAGCCGATATCATTCAATCCATATAGAGAAGGAGAATCTCAAAATGACAATGAAACTAACCAAAAAAATCGGCATGCTTTTGCTAGGCATCTGGCTGATCCTGAAAGGGCTAATACCCCTGTTCAATCTCAGCTTCTCGGGACTCGGCACGGTCATGGCACTCCTCGTTATCACCGCAGGCATCTTCATCCTGCTAGAGCGATAGGGGCCATTCCCTTATCGACTACAGCTGCGCAACAAGATCTGTAGAGTGGAATAGTGCAGCGTATTCCACATTCTGAGGATTTCAGAATATGCCGAACATGCGCCTCCAGCCGACCGCTCGCCTTGTTCGCGGCGGCTGAGGCTTGTCGTTACGAATGATAGGAATTGCGGCATAGTAGCTGTTCGCTAGTCGTCCGGGAAGGGCAACCTATGACCGATCTACGAAATATAGGAACCCTGCATCAGCGGGGATTCTTGTTTTCGGGAATGTCGTGTTCAGGCCGTACTCGGAAGTAGCAGGTGGAATACCTGAGTAATTTAGTCAGATGACCGGGGTCGACCTTTCTGAGACCTTTAGTCGTGGCTCATATAAGCTGTCGCTAAACGAGTAAGAACGACACAACACGGTCGTTTCGCCGACTTTTTATACATTGACGATTGATAAACGAGACAATCCGATCCAGCTCGGGCCGTCCCGGCCTTCGCAACGGTCAGACGGATAGCATAGATTGCTCTGGCACCCGGCAACCTGCTGTCTTTGTAGTTCCTCTAGCACAACAATGTTTAAAGCAGGGTCAACCCAAACTAATACATAAGCATTAGTCGGATCTGATTATTGATTGATGTCAATTTCCTGTATGCCGTTAATAGGTAAAATGTTTCTCTAGTACACATGGAATGTAATGGATAGGAGCATGGAATGTTCAGGCAGACGCTGATCGCAAAGCAGTGAGCAACCTGCAAGCGTGCGGTGTAAATCGGATAGTGTTCACCTCGGTAATTGAAGCAAAGAGACTCACGTAACCATGGCTTACTGGCTCCTAGTTATAGTGGTGGTTTGTGCAGTCGCTTTCTGGTTGTGGCAGTATCGCGAAAAGACTCAACCTGCCTCCCGTGACGCTGATGACGGTGATTACAGAAAGTATCACAGCGTTGCTGTAATTTGCAGTACTAACCCGTGCGAGTCGGTGAAGCGACTGGAAGGTAAACGGTTCTTGTCAACCGAAGCACCAATCTTGCGGTTGGAAGGGTGCACCGCAGATTCTTGCCAATGCCGTTATATTCACTACGATGATCGCCGTGATGAAGAACGGCGCCACCCGTATGGAAAATACGGAAGTACCAATCTGGCTCCCATATACCAGGAACGCCGCATCAAACCTGGTCGACGAAATACTGATGTAGTGGATCACGATTACGATCGAATGCCAGACATGTTCGTATAATTGTCCATGCCCGATGACCACACATCTGGAGTAACCCACCTGGTCTCAGCCTGCTGAGACATCGGGCCTGCTCGTCCTGATACGGCACCGCCATGCGGCCCGCTCAGTGAGCATGCAAAGGTACGACCTATATTGTTGGGGCCTACTTTTATTTTTTCAGGGCTATGGTCACCACAAAGTCACGCTGGCATCACCGACCCGGTGACTATCGATCATATGGTCACCCTGTGCCTGGCGAATTGCTAATTCTCGCCTGAATACGGACACCTAGCCAGTCTTGTTCATGAAGACAACCTTCTCTACTCTGCTCTGCCATGAAGGATATACCGGTACTCCTCGTCCATCTATTGACTACAGTCGCCAAACTCCTGGGGCCCGGCGGCGCGAAGACCGTCGTCGCCGACAGCCTGCTCATGAAGCAGCAGCTACTGATCATCAAACGCTCCCGACGACGTGCACCCAATCTCTCAGCACTGGATCGATTTCTGCTCGGCTTCTGGTCATTGTTTCTCAGCCCACGCCGCATCCAGCGGGTTGCCGTGATTATCCGGCCTTCGACACTGTTGAAATTTCACCGCCTGCTCAAACAGCGAAAGTATCGACAGCTGTATACATCCGGCCACAGAGGTAAACCTGGCCCCAAGGGTTCCTCATCAGAACTCATCCAGGCCATCCTTGAAATGAAACGACGTAACCCACGGTTTGGCTGCCCACGGATCGCACAACAGATCAATAAAGCATTTGGAATCAACCTCGATAAAGATGTGGTTCGGCGTATCCTCGCCGCACATTTCCGACCAGTTCCAGGTGACGGTGGGCCGTCTTGGCTGAGCTTCCTGGGACATACCAAGGACAGCCTCTGGAGCATAGACCTGTTTCGGTGTGAATCCATTCTTTTGAAGAGCTACTGGGTACTCGTGGTCATGGATCAGTTCACACGACGCATCATCGGCTTTGGCGTCCATACCGGCGATGTCGATGGGATCGCCCTTTGTCGCATGTTCAACACGGCCATTTCTACCCAAGATGTCCCGCACTATCTCAGTTGTGACAATGACCCGTTATTTCGCTACCACCGCTGGCAGGCGAATCTTCGCATCCTGGATATTAAGGAGATTAAATCCGTTCCCTACGTACCCTTATCGCACCCCTTCGTCGAACGGCTGATCGGGACCATCCGCCGCGAATACCTTGACCGTAGCTTATTCTGGAATGCTGCAGATCTGGAAAGAAAGCTGGAAGACTTCCGGCATTATTACAATGCTCATCGCGTCCACACATCGCTCGACGGTGATACACCGTCAGAAATCTGTGGCGAAACCATGACCCGCATCGCAGACCTCAACCATTTCCAGTGGAAGTCGTATTGCCGCGGCTTATACCAGCTGCCCATAGCCGCCTGAGCAACAATTCGCCAGGTACACGCTCGGGCTGGATGCTGACGACATGCTCCCGGACCCGGACGATTGATGTAACTCAACTCACTCCGGATCGGGTCATGGGATAGTTGGCAGGCAGGAGGTATCTATGACCACAAACAGCAAGAAACCGCCTCAGCCGACTTACCGGCCACTCGGTCCCATAACCTTCACGAAGGAACAATTCCAGAAAGCCAGGGCCGAGGTCGCGGCGCAGGAAAAGGCGCGGCAGACCAACAGCCGGGGCGATGTGGTGCCGGTGGTGTTCCCCGAGAACGACTAGCCGAGAACGAGTTCTAGTCTGTGCCCTTGCTCGCGATTGACCCCGGCACCACGCAGAGCGCGTACATCCTCTACGACGGCCGACCGGACCCGATGGGAGGGGGCCGGTCGGCGGCGGTGTTATGAATCGCGGATGGCGGAAGCCTGAGCCTTTCTATGTACACTTCACTGATCCAACCGTTCGACAAGGCTGTCCTGTGGTCCTACAGCCCAGACCTGCGCAAACCCTGCTTCTTGGCAATCCTTACGGTGCTGCGCCCGGAATGCGTCTAGCACCTGCCGGAATGTGTGGCTTGGTGTCCTGGCAGTATCAAGCACGAGCGACATCTCCCGCTTCTGTTCCGGCGGGTATTTCTTCGACTTCTTGCGGATGGCTTCGATCATTTCGAGCGCGGCCGTCTTGGGATCGTACTCGATCGTAGCAGAACCAGCTGTATTCAACTCTCGCCACAGGTTGCGATTGTGACTCGCACGAACAACTTGCATCTGCAGCTCACCCTTGGTTGGGCTCGTTGAGGACCCATCGATGTCCTGATTGCACTCCACCGGGATAGACCAACCCTCACCCATCTTGTTCAGCGCCCGCACCAGCCGCGCGCATATTTCAAGAGCATCGTCTTCGTTCCTCGGACCCGGGCCGGTAGCTTGAAGCGTAATCTTGCCCTGGTCGTCCGCTCGCGCCGTGCTCTGCAGCCCTGGTCTTGTCTGTGCCAAAGACGTATCACCTCCGGCGAGCGGTAAACTACCCGGTTCAGCCGTCATCTGAAATGCGCGCGACATTGATTGACACTCTGGGCACTGCTGGTGGGGCTTGTCGCCGAATTCTGGTGGCAGTTCTTTTCCGCATTGTCCGCATCGGATCATTGCTTCTATCCTCTCGTAGTGGGTGTGTGATCCCAATGCTCTGTAGGCCCCACACACCAATGAGCGGGGGCTGGCAGTCCTTCTCGGCAACGTCCTTCAGATCCCACCCACCGATCTTGTGATGCTACCCCAGCACCCGAGCGACCGAGGCCGCAAGGCTGGGACTGTCTGCGATCTGGCAATGCCGGGAGAGGGTGCACGAGCCCGTCCACAGCGACTAGCTTTTCCGTGTCCGCGCTTCGGAATGGCTCCCGCTGCTTGGCGGTAACTTATGGGTGACTCGGAAATTGTGCGGAGCGGGAGAATATCCGTAACTTCTTGATTTAGTGGCTCCCCGGGACGGGCTCGAACCGCCGACCTAGTGATTAACAGTCACCCGCTCTACCGACTGAGCTACCGGGGAATAGAGAACCTTAAGGGGGCGCATCATACCGGCATTCCGGGTTTTCGGTCAACGCGCGCAGAAGGGGGTAGCACCCTTAACTGCCTGAATGTACTTGCTCCAGGAAATAACTCAGGGTGTGTTTTAAGGGTACCGACCCTTTTTGCCCCTTTTACCTCTCAGGGGCATTGCACGGGCTGGCCGTTGCAGGCGGTGAGGGACAGGCGCGGCCGGCCCGTGTTCGACAGGCAGATGACCCGGGGCCGGGCGCGGCTGTGGCGGTCGCAGAAGGTGAACGAGGCATTCGAGCCGCCGCTGCTGCCGTCGGGGTAGAAGACGATGCGCTTGCGCTGGTTGCCGGAGCGCAGGCTGATGCCGGTGCCCATCAGCGTGCCGGCCTGCAGCAGCGGCTCATCGGCATCGCGTTCGCGGTCGTCGCTGGCAAACAGCAGCCAGCCGGCGGGCCAGTCCAGGCTGTTGCCGCAGCGGTTGACGTCCCGGCTCGGGCACAGCACCACGCGGCGGCCCTGCTTGACGGCCTCGCTGCGCGCGAGCGCGAGCGCGGTCGTGAAGTGGTTCACCTCGGTGACCATGCGGCCTTCCTGAACGAAACGCGGCAGCCATGCCGTGCCACCGGTGACGAGGATCGCCGCCACGGCCAGCGTGACCAGCAGTTCCGGCAACGTCATGCCCGCTGCGCTGTCCCGTCCGCTCATCGGTAGTCTCCCTGCCACCGGCGTGCTACCACCCGGCGTTTCCGCGGCGGCCGGCACTGGCCGCCGCGGGTTCATTCTGCGCAACCGGCGGCGTGCCGGCCAGTGCGGGATGCCGGCCGGTCAGGTCGGAGCAGGGCGGGTCAGGGTGTCAGTGCCTTGCGCAGGCGGGACAGCGCCTCGGTCAGGACATCCATGCCGATGGCGAACGAGAAGCGGATGTAGCCGGGTGCGCCGAACGCGGAGCCGGGCACCAGGGCGACGCCGGCGGCCTCCAGCAGGTGTTCGCTGAGTTCGACGTCATTGCCGACGCCGTCGAGCCGGTCGATGACGGCCTGCACGTGCGGAAAGCAGTAGAAGGTGCCGTCCGCCGGCAGGCAGTTAACCCCGGGTATGCTGTTCAGCTCCGCGATCACGAAGTCATGGCGCTCGCGGAAGGCCTTCAGCATGGGCTGGATGCAGGACTGGTCGCCGTCCAGCGCGGCCTGCGCCGCGACCTGCGAGATCGAGGTCGGGTTGGACGTGCTCTGCGACTGGATCTTCTTCATCGCCTTGATCAGCACGGCCGGGCCGCCGGCATAGCCGATGCGCCAGCCGGTCATGGCATAGGCCTTGGACACGCCGTTCAGCACGATGGTGCGTTCGTACAGGTCCGGGCAGGCATTGAGGATGTTGCTGAACGGCTCGTCCGCCCAGAGGATGTGTTCGTACATGTCGTCGGTGGCGATGAGCACCTGCGGATGCCGGCGCAGCACCGCGCCGAGTGCGCCCAGCTCGGCCTTGCTGTAGGCGACGCCGGTCGGGTTCGAGGGGCTGTTGATGACCACGATGCGTGTCTTTGGCGTGATCGCGGCCTCGAGTTGCGCGGGCGTGATCTTGAAGCGGGTCTCGACGCCGCTCGGCAGGATCACCGGCGTGCCGTCCGCCAGCAGCACCATGTCCGGGTAGGACACCCAGTAGGGTGCCGGGATGATCACCTCGTCGCCGCTGTTGAGATAGGCCTGGCACAGGTTGTAGAAGCTCTGCTTGCCGCCGCAGGACACCAGGATCTGCTCGGGCGCGTAGTCCAGGCCGTTGTCGCGTTTGAACTTCGCTATAATCGCCTTTTTCAGGCCGGGCGTGCCATCGACCGCCGTGTAGCGGGTGAAGCCGTCGTTGATGGCCTGGATGGCGGCCGCCCGGATGTGCTCGGGCGTGCCGAAATCCGGTTCCCCGGCGCCGAGTCCGATGATGTCCTTGCCGGCGGCGCGCAGTTCGGCGACGCGCGCGGTGACGGCCAGCGTGGGCGAGGGTTTGACGCGGTGTACCCGGTCGGCGAGGGTGAGTGTGGCCACGATGCAGTCCTGTAGGTGACGAGCCCGGTTATCATACCCAATGTACACCAATAGGAAAGAGCCCGTGAGCGAACTATTCCAGTTGCAGTCGAAGATGGCGCCGGCCGGCGACCAGCCGCGGGCGATCGCCGCGCTGGTGGAGGGCCTGCGCGACGGTCTGTCCCACCAGACCCTGCTCGGCGTGACGGGCTCCGGCAAGACCTTCACCATCGCCAACGTCATCCAGCAGGTGCAGCGGCCGACGCTGGTGCTGGCGCCCAACAAGACGCTGGCCGCGCAGCTGTACGGCGAGCTGCGCGAGCTGTTCCCGGCCAACGCGGTCGAGTATTTCGTGTCCTACTACGACTACTACCAGCCGGAGGCCTACGTGCCGGCCTCGGACACCTACATCGAGAAGGATGCCTCGATCAACGAGCACATCGAGCAGATGCGCCTGTCGGCCACCAAGGCCCTGCTGGAGCGGCCGGACGCCATCATCGTCGCGACCGTGTCCGCGATCTACGGCCTCGGCGACCCGCGCGCCTACCTGAAGATGCTGCTGCACCTGGTGCGCGGCGAGAAGGCGGACCAGCGCACCATCCTGCGCCGGCTGGCCGAGCTGCAGTACACGCGCAACGAGCTTGACCTGCACCGCGCGACCTATCGCGTGCGCGGCGAGGTGATCGATATCTATCCGGCCGAGTCCGACGGCGACGCGGTGCGCGTGGAGCTGTTCGACGACCAGATCGATTCGCTGGCCTGGTTCGACCCGCTCACCGGCGAGGTGCGCAAACGCGTGCCGCGCCTGACCATCTACCCGAAGACGCATTACGCCACCCCGCGCGAGGTAATCCTCGGCGCCATCGATCAGATCAAGGAAGAGCTCGGGGAACGGCTCGGGCAGCTGCGCGACAACAACAAGCTGGTCGAGGCGCAGCGGCTGGAGCAGCGCACGCTGTTCGACCTGGAGATGATGCACGAGCTGGGTTACTGCTCCGGCATCGAGAACTATTCGCGCTACCTGTCGGGGCGCAAGGCCGGCGAGCCGCCGCCGACCCTGTTCGACTACCTGCCGTCCAATGCCCTGCTGGTCGTCGACGAGTCGCACGTCACCATCCCGCAGCTCGGCGGCATGTACCGCGGCGACCGTTCGCGCAAGGAAAACCTGGTCGAGTACGGCTTCCGGCTGCCGTCGGCGCTGGACAACCGGCCGCTGCGCTTCGACGAGTTCGAGGCGCTGGCGCCGCAGATGATTTTCACATCGGCGACGCCCGGGCCCTACGAGGCGGAGCATGCCGGCGCGGTGGTCGAGCAGCTGATCCGGCCCACCGGGCTGGTCGACCCGGCGCTTGAGGTGCGCCCGGCCACCACCCAGGTCGACGACCTGCTGTCGGAGATCCGCCTGCGCGTGGCGGCCGACGAGCGCGTGCTGGTGACCACGCTGACCAAGCGCATGGCCGAGGACCTGACCGAGTACCTCGCCGAGCACGGCGTGCGCGTCCGCTACCTGCATTCCGATGTCGAGACCGTCGAGCGCGTGGAGATCATCCGCGACCTGCGCCTCGGTGAGTTCGACGTGCTGGTCGGCATCAACCTGCTGCGCGAGGGGCTCGACATGCCCGAGGTCTCGCTGGTCGCCATCCTCGATGCCGACAAGGAAGGCTTCCTGCGCTCCGACCGTTCGCTGATCCAGACCATCGGGCGCGCCGCGCGCCACATGCACGGCAAGGCGATCCTGTACGCCGACCGCATCACCGGCTCCATGGCGCGCGCCATGGACGAGACCGAGCGGCGCCGCGAAACGCAGGTCGCCTACAACACGGCGCACGGCATCACCCCGCGCAGCATCAGCAAGACGATCACCGATATCATGGAGGGTGCGCGCGGGGGCGCGGCCTCGGCGCAGGGCTTCGCGCGCGTGGCCGAGGAACTGGTGCAGTACGGCCGCATGAGTCCGGCGCAGCTCGCGAAGGAAGTCGCCCGGCTGGAACGGGACATGTACGAGCATGCCCGCAACCTGGAATTCGAGGAGGCCGCGCGCCTGCGCGACCGCATCCAGCACATCCAGCTCGGCAACCTGGGGCTGGCGAGCTGAGCCGGCAGGGTCCCGGGTCCAGGCTGGCTGTGCATGCGGTGTGTCTTGCTGGTGCAGGATGACCGATTCATGTCCCGGCGCGTCCCGAATCCCTTGCAACCGGCGGGCGCTCCCGGTATCGTTTCCGGCCTCGCAGGCGCGTAGCTCAGCTGGTTAGAGCACCACCTTGACATGGTGGGGGTCGTTGGTTCGAGTCCAATCGCGCCTACCAAATATTTTATTGATTGCACGGCAGTTGCCGCGATTGGACGAGAACGGAGTTCGACCAAATCGCCGGGAGCGATTTGGAACAGCGTAGCGACGCTGGCCCCGAAGGGGCGGAGGGCAGGATGCCCGGAGTAATCCAATCGCGCCTACCAATAAAATCAAAGAGATAGCCCACCATCGTGTGGGCTTTTTTATTTTTGCCGGCTAAACACTCGGAATTTTATCCGTAACAGATCCTGAAAGATCGGATGAAAGGGGAGCCGTATGGATACCGACCATTCTTAATATGACGCAATATTTCCTGAAGGTGCCTCTGATTGATGTCTGCATTGCTGGCAGTTTCACTTCCCTCTGACATCAACCATTGCTGCGACCGAATGAAATAAAAACCCTGTCGTTTGTTCAGACAGGAGCCGAAAAATTTGCCGGTCATCCGGTTTGAGTGGAGCTGCAGCAAGGATCAGGTACTGGCAGGTGAAATTCAAATTCCAGGGCCGTTATTTCACCTTTGGTCAAAAAAGCGCTATTATTAAGCCAATTTCATTGCATTCAAGCGAGATGTAATGACTTTCTCCGGGCGGGATCATTCAGATGAAGCGCCCGGGATACGGCGATAATAAAAACCCGAAGGGAAGAAAGTTCATGAACAAATCGCTGAATTTCGTGCTCGGCCTGTCGCTCCTGTGCAGTTTCATTCCTCTGGCTCACGCACTGACCAATGGCGGTTCGGTCTCAGGGACCATTGCTGTAGCCGGCGAAGAAGATACCTATACCTTTTCGGCTGCCGCAGATGACAGCATCCAGTTGTCCATCGCCGGCAATATCAGCGTAGGCATGAAACTGTACTGGCCGGATGGTTCACAAAATGGTCTACCAAGCAGCAGTGTATTAAAACGAAATTCCCTTACCCAGAGCGGCACCTACACGGTCGTGGTATACGCCAATAATTCGCAGGCGACCGGCAGCTATGAACTTTACTTTGTGCAAGCACCGGGCGCCAACGAGCATGGCGCGCTGGTCAACGGCGGCATACGCACCGGTGACATAACGCCCGGCGATCTGGACAGCTATACCTTCACGGCGACGGCGGGCGAGAGCGTCCAGTTATCCGTCACCCGGTTATCCGGCACCGGCACCTTGAATATGGACATGGACCTGTATGCGCCGGATGGCTCGCACATGAATCACTCCAGCGATGTGATTATAGGCAATGACCTGCTCCAGAGCGGCACCTATACGGTGGTGGTGGGAAGTGCCACCAACTACCAGACGGGCAGCTATGAGATTCACTTCGTACAGTCACCGGGCGCCAATGAACACGGCGCGTTGATCAACGACGGCATTCGTTCCGAGACCATTACGGACGCTGATCTGGACAGCTATACCTTTTCCGCTGCGGCGGGTGACAGCATCGTGTTATCCGTTTCCAGTTTGTCCGTCTCCAGCACCAACGATGCGCGCATGAGCCTGTATGCGCCGGACGGCTCGCACGTGTTGTCGTCCTACAATGTGATTACACAGAATTCCCTGGCCCAGGGTGGTATCTACACGGTCGTGGTGCGCAGCACTGCCGCCCATGATACGGGCAGTTACAACCTTTACTTTGTCAGAGTACCGGGCGCCAGCGAACATGGCGCGTTGAGCAGCGGTGATGTACGTAGTGGCGGCGTTTCCAACGGCGATCTGGACAGCTACACATTCACGGCGGCGGCAGGCGACAGCGTCCAATTGTCCGTCACCGGTGACATCAACATTTACATGGTCCTGTACGCGCCGGACGGTTCGCGGCTTGATTACGCGACCAACAGTGTGATTTTGCAGAATTCCCTGGTGCTGGGTGGCACCTACACGGTCCTGGTCAGGAGCTTTTCTGCGCAGCAGACGGGCAGCTATCAGTTTTCGTTCTACAAAAACGGCGCCGGCCTTGGCGGTGCAACCGGACCGGCAGGCTCGGATCCGGCCAAGGAAGCCTGTGATACCTGTGCAATCCGGAATTCGGCGAAATATGTCGGTGATCCGATCGATACGGCGCAGGGTTTCCTGGCCCGTACGGAGGCCGACTATCGCAATGGCGTGCTGTCCTTCACCCGCATCTATCGCAGCGACAGCAGCTGGACGAACCGCGACCTGGGCGAGTACTGGCGCCACAACTATTTCCGGACCCTCAATTTCTTCCTGAACGGTTCAACGCCCACCGTGGAAGTGGTCGATGGACGGGGCGCCGTGGTCCGCTTTGAACAAAATGCGGGTGCATGGCAGACGGTGGATCCGGATTACACCGCACGGTTTGAAAATCTCTACGATGCCAATTCTTTCCTGACGGGTTACCGATTCACCACCCCGGCTGATACGCAGGAATACTTCGATACCTCGGGCCTGATAACCCGTATGGTCTATCGCGGCGGTGAGTCGCTGGATTTCACCTACGATGCCAGCAACCGCGTGGCATCGGTGACCGATGAAGAAGGCCATGCACTGACGTTCGCCTATGATGCGTCGGACCGTATTCAGACCATGAACACCCCCGATGGCGTGTTCACCTATGGCTACGATGCAAATAACAATCTCACCCAGGTAACCCGACCGGATACGACCACCCGCAGCTATCATTACGAGGATGCCACCTATCTCAATGCACTGACGGGAATCACCAGCGAGAACAGCGTGCGTATCGCCACCTGGGGCTACGATTCACAGGGACGGGCCATTCACTCCGAACACGCCGGTGGCGTCGACAGCCATGACGTGGCCTACAACGCCGACGACAGCATCACCGTCACCAATCCCCTTGGCAAGCAAACCACTTTTCAGTACCAGACCAT
>Ga0210112_1000294_pt1 | contig 14074 bp, 8 predicted proteins | sample Joice_ThreeSqC_D_FD_184875 | JGI IMG/M metagenome (GOLD analysis project Ga0210112, IMG submission 184875) | Wetland microbial communities from San Francisco Bay, California, USA, that impact long-term carbon sequestration - Joice_ThreeSqC_D2... | ecosystem: Environmental > Aquatic > Marine >... | reverse complement strand
ACCAGTACGTTTACGCAGACCAGCGCTCAGGCGGCGACCTGTACCGTTCCCTGCGTTGCCAGAAGGCGCGGCGCAAGCGCTATGGCCGCTATGACCGACCAGGATGCGCTGTTCCAGTCCCGGCTCGATTACCTTCCCGAACGGGAGATGCCGGGCCTCCCTTTCCGGGATCCGGCAGCCGCCGGACAGTTTGACCAGCTGGCGCAGTTCGCGCTCGCCGTAGCTGATACAGATATACACACACCGCTGCCGGGGATCGGGTCTCCGGCAGCCAGTCCTATTCGCCACGACAAGTTCGACGGTCTTGTAGCGCCCGTGACGCGCCTTGTCGTAGCGGTAGCGCACGCAAACCAGCTGTTCACCGTATTCCCGCAACAGGGCCTTGGTGCCGTTCATCCCCGGTTTCAGTGTCGCCTTGATGTCCATATCCGCCCCGGTGCGCCTCCCGCAGGCATGCCCGTTCATCCGGCGGGTATTTACAATCTTGCCAGCACCTCGTTTTCGACGAACGCACACAGCGGCGCAATCGCCGCATGCCGCTGCGCCAGGTCGGTGATGTATGCGAGCGTGCGCGGGATATCGCCGAGGTAGCCCGGTTTGCCGTCACGGTGGTTGAGGCGCGCGAAGATGCCGCTGGCCTTGAGGTGGCGCTGCACGCCCATGAGATCGAACCAGCGCAGGAACTGCACCGGGTCCTCGTGTTCCTCGTGCAGTATGCCGGTCTGGATGGCGAGCTCCTGGTAACCCAGCGCCCAGTCCTCCACGCGTGCGCGCGGCCAGGCGATGTAGCAGTCGCGCAGCAGCGACACCAGGTCGTAGGTCACCGGGCCACACACCGCGTCCTGGAAGTCGAGGATGCCGGGGTTGTTGCGCGCCGTTACCATCAGGTTGCGCGAGTGGTAGTCCCGGTGCACGAACACCCGCGGCTGCGCCAGCGCATTGTCGGCCAATAGCGCAAAAGCGCTGTCCAGCATCGCGTGCTGCGCGTCGCTCAGCGCGATACCGAGATGTTTGCCCACCAGCCACTCGCGGAACAGTTCCATCTCGCGAAGCAGCAGCGCACGATCGTAGGGCGGCAGGCCGTCGCAGGCACAGGTCTGGATGCTGGCGAGCGCGCCCAGTGCGTCGCCGTACATGCGTTCCACGCCGGCCTCGTTCAGCGCGCCGAGATACGGCGAGCTGCCGAGGTCGGACAGCAGCAGGAAGCCCTGTTGCAGGTCCTCGTCGAGCACCTCGGGTGCGTTCAGGCCGGCATCGAACAGCTGCTTGGCAACCCGGATGAACGGGCGCGAATCCTCCCTGTCCGGAGGTGCATCCATGACGATGAAGCTCGCGCCGTCATGCATCACTCGGAAATAGCGACGGAAGCTGGCGTCGCTCGACGCCGGGGCGAGGGTGTAGTCGCTGAATTCGAGCTCGGATTCCAGCCAGCGTTTCAGTTGTTCGAGGCGATCGGGCACGGGTTATGTTGCCTTGGGGGCGATTGTCGATTGGGGAAAAATACTACTCTGGATTCGGAGTCAGCGCCATGGACACGCATGACGAAACCGGAAGTTTCGGCGTCCGGTGCTCGCAGATGACGTCTGCATCATCACGTCAATACCGGACAGATCGATGCGGTTCGCAAGTTGACCACATCCTGCGGGCGCACTCATTCACGAATGGATCGCGGATGCGGTCCGCTCCGACAGGAATTAATCTCTCTGCCTCTTGGCGCCTTTGCTCCTTTGCGCCTTTGCGCGAGACGGGTTTGTGACTACGCCTCCGGCTTCGGGAACAGCAGCCGGAACCGCGCGCAAGTCCATTCACGCAGGTCGTCCACGATCAGGTAGAAGCTGGGGATGGCGATCAGCACCACGGCGGTGGCGAACAGCAGGCCGAAACCGAGGCTCACCGCCATTGGTGACAGGAACGCGGTCTGGCCGGTGGCGAAGAAGATCAGCGGCGAGATGCCGAGGAAGGTGGTGATGCTGGTGAGCAGGATCGGGCGGATGCGCACCCGGCCCGCCTGCACCATGGCCTCGATGCGGTCCAGTCCCTCGGCGCGCATGCGCCTGGCGAAGTCCACCAGGATGAGCGAGTCGTTCACGACGATGCCGGTCAGCGCGAGGAAGCCGATGGCGGACAGGAACTGCAGGTTGTAGCCGAACAGCAGGTGGCCGAACACCACGCCGATGCTGCCGAACGGGATGGCGATCATCACCACCAGCGGGTCGAGCAGGGAGCGGAACAGCGCGGCGAGGATGAAGAAGATCAGGGCGGCGGAAATCAGCAGCGCGTCCTTCATGCCGCTGAACGACTCACTGGCGTCCTTCTTCTCGCCCAGGAACAGCAGCTCGTAGCCTGGCAGGCGCCGGTCGATGTCGCCGAATTCCTTGCGGACCAGCTCGGTGACCTCCAGCGGTGTCGTCACGTTGTCATCGACGTCGGCGGTGACGACGCCGAGGCGGCGCGTGTCGCGCCGGCTGATGGTGTTCATGCCGCGCCCGGTGCTGATGTCCGCCACGTCACCGAGATACACCAGCCGGCCGTCGGCCAGCACCAGCGGCAGGTCGGCGAGGGCGCTGCTGTGACGGATCGTTTCCGGGTAGATCACGCGCACCGGCACGCGCTTGTTGCCGCGCGTGACCTGCACGGCCTCCACGCCGAGGAAGCCGGTACGCACGGCATCGGCAAGTTCGCTCTGTTTCAGGCCCAGTTCCTTGCCGCGCTCGTTCAGTGAATACTGGAACTCCAGCTTGCCGGTCTCGAGGTTCTGGCGCACGTCGTGCACACCCGGCAGGCGCTGCAGGTAGTCGACGATGCGCGTGGCCTCGTCACGCAGAACGCGCACGTCGCGTCCGGTCACGCCGACCTCGACATCGGCGCCGGCCGGTCCGCCCTGCGGGCGCTGGATAGAGATGCGCTGGATACCGGCCACCGCCGACAGCTTCTCGCGCAGTTCGTTGATGATGTCCTCGGTCGGCCGGGTTCGGCTGCCCTGCGCCGAGAAGTCGAAACTGACCAGCGGCGAGATGAAGCGCTCGATGAATCCCGCAGGCTTCGCCTTCTGCAGGTCGACCACCAGCTGGATGTAGTGACTGCCGATCTGGAAGCGGTTGAAGTCGATGAAACTGACGCCGATGTTGGACAGCAGCGTGTTGAGGTCTTGCTCGTCCAGCGTGTCGAGCACCACCTGTTCCATGCGTCCGGCCAGCCGCGCGGTGTCCTCCAGACTGTAGGTCTGCGGCGCCTCGGCGTTGATGAAGAACTGGCCGACGTCGACGTCGTCGAACAGCTGGAACGGCACGCGCGTTACCGCGAAGATGATGGTGACCACCAGCAGGCCGGTACTGAACAGCGCCACGAAGTAGCGGTTGACCAGCGTCCAGCGCAGCCAGCCGATGTAGCGCGCCAGCAGGCCGCTCCAGTCCACGCTGCGCTCGCCGGCCCTGCGCGCGCGCCGGCCGGCATGCAGCAACTCGGCGGCGTGCGAGGGCAGCACGCCGAAGGCCTCCCACAGCGAGCCGAGCAGCGCAGCGCTGACCACCACCGGGATCACCTCGATGAACGCGCCCATCACGCCCTTGATGGAGAACATCGGCATGAACGCGGCCACGGTAGTGGCGGTACTCGCTATCACCGGCCACAGCACCTCGTGTGCCCCGATGCGCGCGGCCTCGTGCGCGGGTTTGCCCTGCTCCATGTGCCGGTACATGTTCTCGGTGACGATGATGGCGTCGTCGACGATCAGGCCGAGTGCGATCAGGAACGCGAACAGCGACACCATGTTGATGGTGTAGCCGAGGTAGAAGATCGCCACCGTCGCGACCAGGAACGACACCGGGATGCCCATGGCGGTGATCAGCGCGACGCGGAAATTCAGGAACAGGTACAGCGACAGCAGCACCAGCACGAGGCCGACCAGCCCGGATGACTTCACCGTGTTGAGGCGGTTCTTGACGTACACCGAGAGATCGTTGAACAGACCGACCTCGATGGTCGGCGGCAGCTCGTTCCTGAGCTGAGCGGCAAATTCACGCACCGCGTCCGCCACGTCGATGGTGGAGGCATCCACCGTCTTGGTTACGGTCAGGTTGACGGAGGGACGGCCGTTGAAGCGGCCCAGGGTGCGCGCCTCCTCGAGCCGCAGCTGGATATGCGCGATCTCGCCCAGCTGCAGCTGGCCGCCGCTGTCGTTGCTGCGCACCGCAATGGCCCCGATTTCCCCGGGCTGCGGTGCCACGCCCTTGCCGCGCAGCAGGATGTCGCCCTCGCGCGCCTTGAGCGAGCCACCCGGCAGGTCGCGCAGGTTGCCGCGCACGGCCGCCAGCACCTCGGCCAGCGACACACCGTGCGCGGCGAGCTCGAACGGGTTGACCTCGACCCAGATCTCCCACTCGCGTTCGCCGGCGGCGCCGACGCTGGCGACACCGGGCAGTTTCGCCATGCGTTCCTTGATGAGGTCGGCCTGCTCGTACAGGTAACCGCGCGACACCTCGCCGTACAGGCTCAGGCTGATCACCGGGAAGCGCGCCTTCATGCGTACCAGTTCCGGTTCCTCTGCCTCCTCCGGCAGGTCGGTCACCTGGTCGAGCGCGGTCTGCGCGTCGCGCATGTACTGGTCGACGTCGGTGCCCGATTTGAGCTTGATCATGATCGACGCTGCGCCCTCACTGCTGGTGGAGGTAAGCTCGTCGATCTCCGGCATGCCCTCGAACTCCTCCTCGATGGGCATGGTGACCTGGCGTTCGACCTCCTCCGGCGAGGCACCCTCGAACACGACACTGATACTGACGGCGTCCAGCTCGATGGTCGGGAACATCTCCTGCGGCATGGCCCGCCACGACAGCACGCCGAGGATCAGCACGATCCCCAGCAGCAGGTTGGTGACCAGCGGGTTGTTGATGGAGAAGCGGATCAGCGACATCGACGGTGCTGACGGACGCTCAGGAAGCCGCTGCAGGCAGGCGGTCTACGCTCACGACCTGGCCGTCGCTGAGCGCCGCAACGTCGCGTGTCACGACCAGCTCGTCCCTGCCGATGCCGCGGCGGATTTCCTGCAGCTCGCCGACGCGGTGGCCGAGCACGACCTCGACCCGTTCCAGCGTGTCGCCGTTCACCCGGAACACGAAGGTCTGGCCTTCCTCGTACAGCACCGCCGTGGCCGGAACGGCCACCACCTGGCGCAATGTCTGCAGCGGCAGGCGCACTTGTGCCACCTGTCCCGGGCGCGCACCATCGCCTGCCAGGCGCACACGCAGCGCGTGTGTAAAGGTCACCGGGTCCGGGTCCAGTTGAATGGCAAATACCTCGCCCGGCAGCGTGTTGCCGCCGACCTCGACCTCGACTGCCTGCCCCTGGGACAGGGACTCCATCACGTCACCGCGCACCTCGACGTACATGTCGAGGCTGGCCGTATCGACCAGGTCGACGATCTGCTGGCTGGGCGTGACGTAATCGCCGGCCTGGGCCTCCACGCGGTTCACGGTACCGGCAAACGGCGCCGGCAACCGGGTGCGTTCGAGATTGCGCGCGGCGCGGTTGCGCGCGGTCTCCTTCAGTGCCAGGCGCGCATCCGCCGAGGCGGTGCTGGCCTTGAGCTGCGCAACCTCCGATTCCAGCCGGATCAGCTGGATACGTACCTCGTCGAGGTGCGATTTCGACACCAGCGAGTCCGCGCCGAGCTGCTCCAGCCGCCCGAGGTCGTTTTTCTGCAGCGCGTAGTTCTGGCGTGCCAGCGTAAGCAGCTCGCGGTCGCGCTGGATGTTGCGCTGCTCCTGCGCAAACTGGGCATCGGCCTCGGCCAGCGCGTCGCGGTAGTCGCCAGCCGAGAGCGACAGCAGCAGCGTGCCGGCCGCCACCGTCTGGCCGGGCTCGACGTCACGGGTGGCGACCTGCCCGGCCAGTTCGAAATGCAGTGACGCCTTGCGTGCGGGCTCCAGCCGCCCGCTCACCGTCTCGGCCGGCACCAGGTCGTGCAACGCGACCGTCGCAGCCTTGACACGTGTGGGAACCGCCTCGCGCAGCTCGGCCTCCTTTTCCGGGGCCGTCAGCAACAGCAGCACCGCGGCCAGGACCAGGCCCAGCAGAAGATAGCGCTGGATGGGTGAGTTGATAGCTAACACACTGATTATAAATTGTTTGAAAGTGGGGCCATTCTATGCGATTTTACCTCGCGTCCGCCATCCGGCCGGCCCGGTGATTAACCCGCATTGCTCACCGGGATACCGTAAGCTGGCGCACGACTGCATGGATGCAGGAGATGGAGCACCAAAAGCAGGCGCTTTAGGCGACGCATGGAGCCGTTGCCGGGGACTCGTGTGACCGGACGCCGCTCTGGAATGAAAGCGGTAGCCGTAGCTACCACCTGGGTGAAGAGCAGGTACGGGTGCACGAGAACCTGCCAGGGCCGGGACAGGCACTGCCGAATGACACATTGCTGGTTGCCGGATTGCATCTCTTTCATGATTTCAGTTCATTATGTCGTGCCACCGCCGCCACGGTGAGCAATGCGGGTCAAGAGTTCGAAACTATTCCTGTATGCGCATCTGCCTGCCGAGTTACCCGCCACCATGCCGTGCAGACCGGAATCCGGCCGCATGAGCCGGCGTTGCACACTGCCACTGGCAGTGCTGTTCATACTGCTGGCACCACAGCCACCGGCAAGCGCGGCGTGGGACTGCAGGCAGGGGCCGGACGGTCACTGGGATTGCACCGGCAGTGAACCAGCGGCAGCACCGCCGCCGTCGCCGGCTGCGCCGGAGAGCAGCCAACGACCGGCCGAACCCGACACGCCTCCACCACCCCCGCCCGCGGACACACCGCAGCCGAACGAGACCGGCGCCGAACCCGACAGCGCGCCGGCTGCGGCCACGGCTGGCGCAGCATCACCCGCTTCGGCAGAGACGCAAACGACGGAGCAACCATCCGTGCCGGCGGCACCAGCGACCGCCGCGCCGAGCCCGGCACCCGCCATGGTGCAGCCGGCATCGGCACCCGACACAGCCGCGCAGCCGGCGCCCGTCGCCCGCACGCCGGACGAAGGCGCGACGGCCGACCGCTGGGCGCTCTGCCCGCCGATCACGCTCGAGACCGATACGGCCGTCATGGCCCGCGACGGCGAGACGGGCATAATCGACCTGGAAGCGGACAGCGCGGCCGCCAGCCCCGACCGCATCTTCACCCTGAGCGGCGATGCCGTTATCCGTTACGGCGACCATCAGCTGCTGGCCAGCGACATCATCTACCGGCAGCAGGCCGGCGAGATCGAGGCCAGCGGCGGTATCCGCTTCGCGGGACCCGACCTGGTGGTATCCGGCGACTCGGCGATGCTGCAGTCCGCGGAGGAACGCGGCACCCTGCGCGGCGTCACCTACGCACTGCCCAACCAGCACGCGCGCGGCGGCGCCAGCCTGCTCAGCCTGGAAGGCGCCAGGCGGCAGCGACTGGAGAAGGCGTCCTACACCACCTGCCCCCCAGGAAACCAGGACTGGCTACTGTCCGCCGGTGAGGTCGAGATCGACCACGGCGACGGCACCGTTACCGCACGCGATGCCAAGCTGACCTTCAAGCGCGTGCCGATTCTTTATACGCCCTATATCAGTTTCCCGCTGGACGACCGCCGCAAGTCCGGACTGCTGTTCCCGAAGGTCGGCACAACCGATGAAACCGGCATCGATGTCAGTGTTCCGTGGTACTGGAACATCGCCCCCAATCGCGACCTCATCATCACGCCGCGCATCATGAGCGACCGTGGCACCATGCTCGGCGGCGATTTTCGTTTCATGACGCCGCACAGCAACGGCAACCTGAATGTGGAATACCTTCCGTCTGACAAGGAATACGGCAACCAGGACCGCAGCTTTGTCAGCCTGCTCCACTACGCCAACCCGAAACCGCGGCTGGAAACCTATATCAATGCCGGGTATGTATCCGATCCGAACTATTTCGGGGACCTCGGCAACGACCTGGTGGCATCCAGCCAGACCAACCTGGAGCGCACTGCGCGCGCCATCTGGCATGGCCACGGCTGGAACCTCGGCATGACCGTGCAGGATTTCCAGAATCTGGATACCACGCTGGCGGCGGACGAGCAACCCTACCGGCAGCTGCCGCAAATTGTCTATGAGTACAACCCGGCACGACGCATTCTGGGCCTGCGTACCACGGCGCTGGCGGAACTCAACTACTTCAACAACAACGACGATGCACTGGTAAAAGGGACCCGCTTCGACGTACAGCCACGCTTCAGCCTGCCGCTGCGCCGTGCCGGCTGGTTTATCGAACCGGCGATCGGCGTGCGCTATACCGCCTATGCGCTGGACAACGTCGGTGCCGGCATGGACGACACCCCGGCCCGCACCACACCGGTCTACAGCATCGATGCCGGCAGCTTCTTCGAGCGCAACGGGCACTGGGGTGACAAGCCCTATGTACAGACCCTGGAACCGCACCTGTTCTACCTGTACGTGCCGGAAAGGGACCAGAACAACCTGCCGGTGTTCGATACCGGCAACTACGATTTCAATTTCTGGACGCTGTTCCGCGAAAACCGCTTCAACGGACCGGACCGCATGGGGGATGCCAACCAACTGGCGCTGGCGGTGACCACCCGTGTCCTGGATCCCGCCAGCGGCACGCAACTGCTTGGCGCAAGCCTCGGTTCGTTGCTGTATTTCCGTGATCGCACCGTCACCCTCCCCGGCGATACCGCCGATCTGGACAGCAGCTCGGACATCATCGGGGAGCTGACCCTGGCGCTGACGCGTCACTGGACGGCGCGTGCCGAGGTACTCTGGAACCCGCAGCAATCCACCACCGAACGCAACAACTACCGCGTACAATACGGACTCGGTCCGCGCCAGCTGATCAATTTCGGCTACCGCTTCCGCGACGGCATCCAGGAACAGACCGACATATCCTTCCTGTGGCCGCTCGGCCGCGCCTGGCACGTAATCGGCCGCTGGTACTACGATTTTTCAACCGATGAAACTATCGAGGCACTGGGCGGTCTTGGTTACGAGCGCTGCTGCTGGGGTGTCCAGCTGCTGGCCCGCAACTATATCAACAACGACGGCAGTTCACGGACCACCGCCGTGTTCCTGCAGCTGGAGTTCAAGGGCCTCGGCAAGCTGGGCACCAACGTAGATGACGCACTCGAACGTGGTATTCTTGGCTATCAACCCGACAGCTGATGTTCCGTAAAATGACACTATGAAATACCCCCGTATCCTGGCCGCACTCGCACTGCTGGCACTGGGCGCTGGTGCGGTGACCGCTGCAGAACAACCGGCGGAACCATCACCCGTGGCACAGACGTCCCGCCTGAACCGCATCGTTGCCATCGTCAATGAAGGCATCATCGTCTCCAGCGAACTGGATGCGGCCGTCGCCACCGTGACCGCCCAGCTGCGCGACAAGGGCACCCAGCTGCCGGCACGCAGCGTGCTGGAACGACAGGTGCTGGAACGCCTGGTGGTCGAGAAGCTGCAACTGCAGCTCGCCGAGACCAATGGCATGTCGATCGATGACAGCACGCTCAACAACGAGGTGCAGGACCTGGCCCGTCGCAACAACATCTCGGTCACCGAATTCCGCGCCGTCATCGAACGCGACGGCTTCAGCTACGAGACCTTTCGCGAAGACCTGCGCAAGCAGCTGCTGATCCAGGAGCTTCGCCGGCAGATGGTCGGTAGTCGTATCCGCGTGACCGACCAGGAGGTCGACAACCTGATGGCCATGCTGAAGGCCAGCGGCTCCGGTGACGTCGAGTACCACCTCGCCCACATCCTGATCGCGATACCCGAAGCCGCCAGTCCGGAGCAGGTGCAGGCGGCCGAGCAGCACGCCAGGGAAGTCCTGCAGCGCCTGCGGGCGGGCGCCGATTTTTCCGAGCTCGCCATTGCCGAGTCGGACAGCCAGACCGCGCTGGAAGGCGGCGATATGGGCTGGCGCAGCATTGGCCAGATGCCCGAGCTGTTTGTCGAACCGCTGAAGACCCTGCAGACGGGCGAAACCTCCGATCTGATCCGCAGCCCCGGCGGCTTTCACATCATCAAGCTGCTGGAAAAACGCGGTGACGAGCGCCACATCATGCGCCAGACACACGTACGCCACATCCTGCTGAAAGAGGATGACCTGCACAGCGACGCGGACAACCGCATCCGCATCAAGCAGCTGGAGTTGCGCCTGCGCTCGGGCGAGGACTTTGCAACGCTGGCACGCTCCAATTCCCAGGACACGCTGTCAGCGGCCAAGGGCGGCGACCTCGGCTGGCTCGGTCCGGGAGACACAGTGCCCGATTTCGAAAATGCCATGAACAAGCTCGCCCCCGGTGAAATCAGCGAACCGGTCAAGACGCGCTTCGGCTGGCACCTGATCCAGGTACAGGGATACCGCGATCACGACGACACGGTAGAGTTCGAACGCAACCGCGTAAAAAACCTGATCCGCACGCGCAAATACGATGAGGAACTGTTTCTCTGGCTGCGGCGCCTGCGCGACGAGGCGTACGTGGAATTCCGCGTTGACGAAAATTAACGCGCACCATCATGACCGCTTCCGTACTCCGTATGGCTGTCACGCCCGGCGAACCGGCCGGTATCGGGCCTGACCTGTGCCTGTTGCTGCAACCGGACCAGACGCCGGATGTCGAGGCGGTCTTCATCTGCGACCCTGAACTGCTGACGGCACGTGCCGCCCGGCTCGGGCTGCCGGCGCGCATCCGCTGCTTCGATCCGGACGCCGCGCCGCGGCCGTGTGCGGCCGGCGAGTACTGCGTGGCACCGGTCACCCTGAGCGCCCCGGTGCAGTGCGGCGTGCTGGACAGCAGCAACGCACGCTATGTACTCGATACGCTGGATGCCGCGGTTGCCGGCTGCCTGGATGGCCTTTTTGCCGCACTGGTGACCGGACCGGTGCACAAGGCCATGATCAACGATGCCGGCATCCCGTTCACCGGCCATACCGAGTACCTGGCAACAGCGACACACACCAGCGACGCGGTCATGCTGCTCGCCGCCGGCGACCTGCGCGTCGCGCTCGTCACCACCCATGTGCCACTGGCCGAGGTCAGCGCGCTCATAACCGCGAAGCGCCTGGAACGCGTCTTGCGCGTGCTGCATCATGATCTGCAGACCCGCTTCGGCATAGAGCTGCCGCGTATCAGGGTGTGCGGACTCAATCCGCATGCCGGCGAGGGTGGTCACCTCGGCCACGAGGAGATCGTGGTGATCACGCCTGTTCTGAACGAACTGCGTGAAGCGGGCATGGACCTGGCCGGCCCGCTGCCTGCCGACACGGCATTCACCCCGGACAGCATCGCGGCCAGCGACGCCATCCTCGCCATGTACCACGACCAGGGCCTGCCGGTGCTGAAACACATCGGTTTCGGCCGTGCAGCCAACATCACGCTCGGTCTGCCGATCATCCGCACCTCGGTCGACCACGGCACCGCACTGGCACTCGCCGGCACCGGCCGCATCGATACCGGCAGCCTGCGGGTGGCCATGCGTTACGCGGCAGAGATGGCGCGGCGGCAGTGACTGTCTGTTACGAGATCGCAATGCTGCCTGTGTTCAACCGGCGGCAGGGCTGGCGGGGCATAACCAATGCATGACAGCGGGCAGGCAGGCAGGAATATGCACGGCCAAACCCTTGAACAGCTGCAGCATAACCACGACTTTTCCGTGCATAACGAGCAGGGAGAGCGGCGCACACGACTGGTTCTGATACTCACCGCACTGACCATGGTGGTAGAAATCGCCGCGGGCAGCCTGTTCGGTTCGATGGCGCTGCTGGCGGATGGCTGGCATATGAGCACGCACGTTGCCGCCTTCATGATTACCATTTTCGCGTACCGCTATGCGCGCAAGCATGCGGACAACCCCGATTACTCCTTCGGCACCGGCAAGGTAAGCGTACTTGGCGGCTATACCAGCGCCGTGGTGCTGGCGGTTGTGGCACTGGTCATGCTGCTGGAATCCATGCAGCGGCTACTGGTTCCGCACGTCATCCACTTTAACGAAGCCATTGTCGTTGCCGTCATCGGCCTGCTGGTCAATGTCATCAGCGCCCTGCTCCTGAAAGACAGCCATGTTCACGCGCACAGTCATGAACATGGGCACCAGCACGAACATCACCACGACCACAACCTGCGCGCCGCCTATCTTCACGTACTGGCCGATGCACTGACCTCACTGCTGGCCATCGCTGCGCTGGTGTCCGGCAAGTATCTGGGCTGGACCTGGCTTGACCCGGTCATGGGCATGGTGGGTGCAATCATCATAGCCCGCTGGTCGTACGGGCTGCTCACGCAATCCGGGCCGATATTGCTGGATGCAAGCATTGACAGCGCGTACCAGGCAGACATCAGGGAAGCCATAGAAAGCGATGCCGACAACAGGATTGCTGACCTGCATGTCTGGAATATCGGCGCCGATCATTATGCAGCAATCATTTCACTGGTGACACACGTTCCGCAAGGCACGGAACACTACCGGCAGCTGCTGGACGATTTTCACTGGCTGTCCCACGTCACGATCGAGGTGAACGAGTGCCAGGATGAACCCTGCCAGATACCCGAAAGCAACACACGCGGCTAACGAGGAAAGGCGGAGCTGCGGTGGCCTTTGTCTGGAAACACTGCTGTTCCGCTGCAGGCATTCGGTTGCCGGTCAGGGCGGTTTCAGAAGTGCCGGGCGGTATGCCGTGTTCATACCGCCAGTTGCTGCCCAGTTCCGGGCGCACGCGTATTTCCTTGCCGTGCGCCATCACAAGCACCCGCACGCGTTCCTGTATGTGCGCCATCTCCTGCAGGGACTCCATCAGTTACGGTTCATCCTGCACCCGATTCGCCAGTTCGGAATACAAGATTTCCAGCGCCCGAACGGATACTCTCCATACTGCCGCACATATTAATCATTTTGCTGCGAACGGCGGACAGGCACAGGCATGCACTTGTTGAAATCCGGTATATCCCGTGGCAACGGGAATCCGCCATGATGAAAGATTGCTACAAACTCATACTTGTTCCTGACCGGACACCGGCCTGTGAAGTACGGCAGCCACGACCATGTCCGGATTTCGCGACGACGATGCGCTTGCAATAAACGACAACACTCACGATGTCACACGCGCCGCGCAAACGTTTTGGCCAGAACTTCCTGCATGACCCGGGCGTCATCGGCAGGATCGTGGCTGCGATCCACCCACTGCCGGACGAGCACCTGGTCGAGATCGGCCCGGGCCAGGGCGCAATCACCCTGCCATTGCTCGAGGCCGCCGGCAGACTTACAGCCATCGAGCTCGACCGTGATCTTGTCCAGCCGCTGCAGAGCCACTGCCGAAATGCCGGCGAACTAAAGGTGCACAACACCGATGCGCTGTGTTTCGACTTCTGCAGCCTGGCAGACAATGCAGCGCTGAGAATCGTCGGCAACCTGCCCTACAACATATCCACGCCGCTGCTGTTTCACCTGCTGGACCAGAGCCGGTGCATACGCGATATGCATTTCATGCTGCAAAAGGAAGTGGTGGAGCGCATGGCCGCACACCCGGGCGGCGGACAGTACGGACGCCTGAGCGTGATGCTGCAATATCGCTGCAAGGTAAGCCCGCTGTTCACCATTGGCCCCGGCGCCTTCACCCCGCCACCGAAAGTGGAATCGGCCTTCGTGCGTCTTGAGCCGTTCGCGCAGCCACCGGTGAACGTCACTGACGAGGCCGTATTTGCAGCCGTGGTGCGGCAGGCCTTTGCCCAGCGCCGCAAAACCCTGCGCAACACGCTGCGCGGCCTGCTGGACGCGGATGAAATCAGACTGGCGGGGATTGATCCGGCGCTGCGCGCCGAAACGCTGGACCTGGAAGCGTTTGCCGCGCTGGCCAACCGGGCAGCACGACAGAGGTGATAATCGCTTCGGGCCGGGGGTTGCGCAGCTTGCGCGGCCCGAATGCTATTTCCAGGGCATTTTTATGGACAGGCGGACGTCGCTGCTGCTGCCCTGATTGTCGGCATATCCCGCACTGAAGGCATCGCTGGAGTTCGACGGGGATTTGAACGTCAAGTGCAGGCCTGCACGCTGACCTACCGGAG
>Ga0210112_1000293_pt1 | contig 14085 bp, 14 predicted proteins | sample Joice_ThreeSqC_D_FD_184875 | JGI IMG/M metagenome (GOLD analysis project Ga0210112, IMG submission 184875) | Wetland microbial communities from San Francisco Bay, California, USA, that impact long-term carbon sequestration - Joice_ThreeSqC_D2... | ecosystem: Environmental > Aquatic > Marine >... | reverse complement strand
CAGCGGAGCCCCGGGGAGGGTCAGCGCCTCGGCGGTCACGCCGACAGTGCGGAGTCGGCCGACGATGTACTCCGCATTGCGGCGGACGTTCGCCGAATCGGAGGCGACGTTGGGGATCCCGAGCAGCTCGGCGTAATCGGCGAGGATGTGGGCGCCGTGTGCCTCCCGGTACGCCCGGGCGGCGGCGAGCCCTTCCTGCTGCGCGTGTGCGGTTGCGACCGGAAGGCCGCCGAGCAGGCAGGCGAGGATGACACGTGCGAGTGAGCGGTGCATGCGCGGCGTCAGTCCTTCAGGAGATAATCGATGGTCGAGACGACGCGGATCTTCTTGAACAGCTGGTTCTGCTCCGACACGCCGGGCGCCTCGTCACGCGGCAGGATCACGAACACACCCTGGTTGGCGCGGCGGATCCCGGCGATGTCGCTGCGCGAGTCCTGCGCGAACTGCTCGGCGGCCTCGCGCGCGGAGGCGGTGGCCTCGGCGATCATCGCCGGCTTGAGGTCGTTGAGACGCGTGAACACGAACGCCGGGCCGCCGGGCCCGTATTCCTCGCCCGAGGAGAGCACCACACTGGCGTCGATCAGATCTCCGACGTGCTGGCTCGCCGCGAAGATCCTGTCGGGATCGCTCGAGCGGACCATCACCGTCTGGGTGATGATGAACCGGTTGGGTGCGCTTGCCGCGCCCCCCCACTGCTGTGCGTAGACGTCCACCACGCGAATTCCCTGCAGATCCGCCTGCGTGGTGTCGATCTCGTGCCGCGCCAGGAATGCCATGACCTCCCTGGTGTTGCGTGCCAGGGTCGTCTGCGCGCGGGAGAGGTCGTTGTCGCCCACCACGAGCCTGAGCGGCCACAACGCGAGGTCGGCCTTCACCTCGCGCTCCGAGACGCCCTTGACGGTGACGAACCGGTCCGCACTCCGCGCCTTTACGAACCCGTGTCCGACGAACCAACCGCCGAGCGCGAGACCGACCGCCACGAGTACCGCCGCGCTGCTCAGTCGATCCTGGTTCATGTGACTCCTCGCAGGTCGTGTGGCTCCCCCAACGGTACCCACGCTCGGGAGGGCGGGCCAGATGGGCGGGCCAGATGGGCGGTCCAGATCAGCGGGGCGGCGGGCTCGCGGCGATCTCATAGAGGTAGCCGACCGCGAGGAGCCCCGCGTCGTGGTAGATCGGCGCCAGGATCCGGCGGTACTCGTCGCCCTCGAACGCGTCGAGCCGCGCCCAGTGTCCGGGCAGGTCGGGCGAGGTGAAGAGCTGTGCGGCAACGCTGGCGTCGGCATCCGGCATCCACCGGAGTCCCGGGTACCCGATCGTCGCGCCCCACCCGGCTTCCGTAAGGGTTCCGGTGACCCAGCCCGCGCGCCAGGTCCCGCGAAGTCCGTCCAACTGTGGGGCGTTGCGGCCACCGGGCACCAGGCTCCCGTACGCGATGAGGTGCCGGGAGGCGCCGAAGAGGGCATCCGCGAGTCGGTCGGCCGCCGTCCGCACGGCGCGATCGGCGGCGCACCGCAGCGCGTTCAGCTCGACGACGGCGCGTCCGACGTCAGGCGGCACCCACGGCGACCGGCCGTCGGTGCCCGAGGGGCGAGCCACCGCTCACTTCTTCCCGCCGGTCCGGTAGAACCGGATGTCGACCTTCTCGACGGTCGCGAGGCCCTCGGTCACCGCCTCGTCCACCACGGGGAGGAACGCCTCGATCTTGTCCTTCGTATCCACGATCTCGACGACGATCGGCAGGTCTGTCGAGAGCCGCAGGATCTTGGCGGTGTGTAGCCTGCTCTTGGCGCCGAACCCCTCGACCCCGCGGATGACGGTCGCGCCGGCGAGTCCCATCTCCCGCGCCTTCACGACGAGCCACTCGTAGAGCGGCCTGTTGTCATGGCGGTCGTTCTCGCCAATGAAGATCCGCAGCAGGTGTCCTTCGCGCGGGAGAATCATGGTGACCTCACAGAACTCTCGACAGGGCGAGACCGGCCCAGGCAGCGCCAAGCCCGAGCCCGACCTGCAGAGCGACGTTGGCGGCGGCGCGGAGCAGGACGCCGTCACGCAGCAGCGTCAGCGTCTCGTAGCCGAAGGTCGAGAAGGTGGTGAAGCTGCCGAGCAGGCCGATCAGGATCAGGAGCCGGGCCTCGGGGGTCAGTACCTGCCGCGATTCGGCGAGTCCCGAGAGCAACCCGATGGCAAGACACCCTAGCACGTTTACCGCGAGCGTGCCGTACGGGAACGACGAAAAGCCGGCGAGGCGCTGTACGCCACCGCTCACCCCGAATCGCAGCGCGGCGCCGACGAACCCGCCGGCCCCCACGAGCAGGCTCTGCGACAGCCAGGCCGGCACTATCGCCGCCCCGTCGTCCGAAGTGGCAGCATGCCACCCCTCCTATTCGTGCCGGATGGCGTCGACCGGCGAGAGGCTTGCCGCACGCCAAGCAGGATAGGTGCCGAAGAGCACGCCGACCACGATCGCCGCGACTACCGCCACCACGACGGTGCTCACGCTGAAGCCGGCCTGGAAGGGTATCTCGGTGAGGCGCCGCACGATGGGGACGACCGTGAAGATGGTTATGAATCCCAGGGTGAGCCCGAGCAGACTCCCGGCTCCGGAGATCGCGATCGACTCGGCGAGGAACTGGACCAGGATATCCCTGCGGCGGGCCCCCGTGGCGCGGCGCACGCCGATCTCGCGCGTGCGCTGGGTGATGGATACCAGGAGTACGTTCATGATCCCGATGCCGCCGACCACGATCGAGATCCCGGTGATCGCTCCCATGACCAGCTTGAAGAGGAGCACGCCGCGCTGCGCCTGCCCGACCCGCGCGTCGTTGGTGACGACGTCGAAGGCGGACACCGAGCCGAACTCCCGCGTGAGCCAACCCTCGAGCTGCGCGCGCACGGAGGGCACGTCCTCGATCTCCGCGGCTTTGGCGAGCAAGGCGGCGGGGCGCCGCACCCGTCCCGCCACGAGCGCGGAGCCGAGCGGGAGGTAGAGCGTGGGGCTCCCGGCCCTCCGGGGCCGCACGACGCCGATCACCTCCGCAGGCGCGCCGTCCACGAGCACGGTGTGGCCGACGAGTCCTGCCGGAGGATCGAGAGAGTCGATTTTCTCGGCGAGCACGGTCGTGAGCACCGCCCGCTCTGCGTCGGCGGTGGTGTCGGCCGCGTCGAGGAACCGGCCGGCGACGAGACTGTCGCCGCTCACCGCGAGCGCACTCGCCGTCGTGCCGGTGAGGATGGCGCCCGCCGTCCGGCCGCCGGGAAGCCCGACCTGGCTACCGCGCATGAGTGCGATCGTGACTGTAGCGCGCCGTCCCAGCTCCTGCTGGAGCGCCGCGACGTGGCGGGGCTCGAGCGTGGGATAGGACGGCTTCTGCACCTGGATACCGTCGATCACCTCGGTGGTCCGTGGTGTCGCGATCACGAGCTGCAGATCGGTCGTGGACTCGATCTGCTCTCGCGCGAACCGCTCCATGCCGTCGCCGAGCGAGAGGATTGCCACGAGGGACGCCACACCGACCACGATGCCGAGGGTGGAGAGCAGGGTGTGCAGCGGGCTCTGCTGCAGAGTCTGCAGCCCGACGCGCACGGACAGCTGGGCAGGGGTTCTCACGTGGTCGATGTCGGCTCGAGGTGATGCGCTCTGGGCACGTTCCGGGTCCATTCGGAGGCTGCCGCACCTCACGGCGGCTTCGAGCAAGGATAGCGACAGGCTCCCCGCCTGTCTAACATTGCAGCATGCGCGATCGTGTGCTGGTCGAAGCGTGCGTGGAGTCGGTCGAGTCGGCCGTGGCGGCGGCCGAGGGCGGCGTGGACCGGGTCGAGCTGTGCGATGCCCTCGTCGAGGGGGGCACGACGCCCAGCGCCGGCTCGATACGCCTTGCGCGCGAGCGGCTCGACATCGGCCTCTGCGTCATGATCCGCCCGCGCGGCGGGGACTTCCTTTATACCGATCTCGAGTTCGAGATCATGCGCCGTGATGTCGCGGTGGCCCGCGACTTGGGCGCCGACGGCGTGGTGTTCGGGCTGCTCCGGCCGGACGGCGCGATCGACCGCGAGCGCAGTGCAAGGCTGGTCGAGGACGCCGGGCCGCTGCCCGTCACCTTCCACCGGGCGTTCGACGTCTCGCGTGACCCGATGGAGTCGCTGGCGACGCTGATCGATCTCGGCGTGCGGCGCGTCCTCACGTCGGGGCAGAAGGCCACCGCACTGGAGGGCCTGGAGTTGATCGGGAAGCTGGTGCGCACGGCTGGCAGCCGGATCACGATCCTCGCGGGAGGCGGGATCACGCCGGCGAACGCGGCGCAGATTGTCGCCGAGACCGGCGTCAGCGAGATCCATGTCTACGCACCGCGCCGGTTCCCGAGCCCGATGGAGTTTCGCAACGAGATGGTGCCGATGGGGATGACGTACCGCCCGGACGAGTACGTTCGGACGGTGACCGACGCCGCGGCAATCCGCGCGGTGGTCGAGCGGGTGCGCCGCTAGCCGGCCGTCAGCCTCCACCCGAGCCAGACCATGCCGGCGCTCGCGGCCACGATCACCACCGCGAGCACGACGAAGCTCTGTCCGATGCGTCGGGCCAAGCGCCCCTCGTAGATTCGTCTTCCCTTCACGATCCACGATCCCGGCGGCGGCAGCTTCCCGCTCGTGACCACCCGTGCACCGACCCACGAGAGATAGGCCGCCACGACGACGTTGCCGGCGGCCAGCAGGGCGATCATCGTACGCAGGAAGGACCCGGCGCGGCGCGCGGCGTCGCCTGGATCGGTCGCGGCGACCGCTTTCAGCGTGGCGACGTGCTCGCGGACGGCGAGCACCAAGGCCCAGAGCAAGGCCAGGAGCAGGCCGACGGCCGCGAGCGCCACTACCCGCACGCGCCAGTCGCGCGGGTCGATCTCGCGGTAGTGGTCAGTCATTGCCCTGCAGGCCGTGCATTCGACGCGGGCGACGGACCCAGACCCGCCGCCCGCGTGCCCCACTCACGCCTTCCGCTGTCAGATCCCAAGCGCGCTGGCCGCCTGCTCGTACTTCTCGGGCCGGACGTAGAGGATGTAGCCGAACGAACCCTGGCCGTCGGTGACACCGCTCGAGGCGTATACGTTCACGCCGGCCTCGTACAGCTTCTCGTGGATGCTCACCAGCGCGCCCAGTTCGTCGTCGCCGTGCACCAGCAGAGCGCGGTGCGGGCCGTCGAGTGGGAGGCCAGCCTGCTTCGCCGCCGCCTGCAGCTTGTGCGTGTCCTCCGGAAAGAGAGTGAGCTGCGTACGCATCGGGCCCACCGGCACGGCCAGGAACGCCAGGAGGCCGACCCCGAGGTCGGCGAACTGCGTCAGGAGTCTGTAGCCCTCACCGGGCGCGTCCCGGATCGTCGCATAGAAGTAGTCGACCCGGCGGATACGGAACGCCATGGTGTCCCTCCTCTCTGCCGCCAACCGGCGGGATGTGGAGTGCGCAAACCCGCGATGACTTCTCTTTCAAGATAGCGCGCCTGATGCGAGCCCGTGAGGCGGACGGGGGAGCAAAACGGTCGGCGTTGAGCGATTCAGCTACGGCGCAGCTTGTCGAGGAAGCGCTTGCGGACCTTGACCACCTTGGGTGCCACCACCACGCGGCAGTAGGCCTGGTTGGGATTCCGCCGGAAGTAATCGTCGTGGTACGCCTCGGCTGGGTAGAACCGGTCGAGCGGGACGACCTGGGTGACGATCTCCCCTTCCCAGGTTCCGGCCGCGGTGAAGTCCGCGATGGCCCGCTCGGCCGCTTCGCGCTGATCCTCCGAGTGGTAGAAAACCGCCGACCGGTACTGCGTGCCCACGTCCGGTCCCTGACGATCGAGCTGGGTGGGATCGTGGATGGTGAAGAAGATGTCGAGCAGGTCACGGTAGCCGATCGCCGAGGGATCGAACGTGATCTGCACGGCCTCGGCGTGTCCCGTGATCCCGGAGCACACCAGCTCGTAGGAGGGGTTCGGCACATGCCCACCCGCGTAGCCCGACTGGACGCGCTCCACGCCGCGCAGCAGCTGGAATGCCGCCTCGAGGCACCAGAAACAACCGCCGGCCAGAGTGGCCTCTTCCAGCCGAGGCCCGGTCACATGCCTTCCACGAGGAGCATTTCCGCCGCGGCCGCCTCGTGCCGGATGGCCTTGGCGGGTGCGTACTCGGGGGAGGACCACCAGGAACGCGCCCGCTCGAGGTCCGGGAATTCGAGCACGACGATCCGGTACAGCTCCCGCGTTCCCTCCAGCCGTTCCGCCGGTCCACCACGGACGATGTAGCGTCCGCCGTACGCTGCCACGGACGGGGTCGCGAGACGCTTGTACTCCTCGTAACGTACGGGATCGGTGACGTGGATATCGGCGATCATGAATGCGGGCATCGGACGACTCCGCTTCGGTGTGGACGGTCGGCGCTGCTGGACGATGCCAAGGTACCAAGGCCCCCCGCGCGGGGGAACGGGTGCGCCTGGCCGTTTTCCAGGCGGCCCGGAAGCCCTAGATTGCCGCGAGCAGGAATCACCATGGGGCCCGCGGCTCCGCAAGACGACACCGAGACCACAGGAGGCAGTATGCACCACCGCGCGCGCGTCTTTTCCGGCGCCGCCCTCACCGCCGCGCTGACGCTGGGGGCCGGTGGAGCGACGCAGGCACAGGAGGCGGCCAAGAAGCCGCTCTCGATGACGACGGAGCTGACCGGCGTCTGGACGGGGGGGAACTCGCAGTCGAGCACGTTCGGGCTCGGACTCACGCTGGGGTACACACTGCCGAAGACCGTCTTCAAGGTGGAGGCTGGCGGAGTCCGCTCGTCGGCCACGAAGACCACCCGATACGCGGTCGGACCGGACACCAGCAACTACACGATCGGCGAAACGAAGGTGACCGAGAAGACCGCCGAAGCCTACTACGCGCGTGGGCGCGGCGATTACACGTTCGCCGAAGGGCTGTACGCCTTTGCCGGGGCCGACTGGCTGCGCAACACCTTTGCCGGCATCGACAGCAGGACCCTGATCGCGCTCGGCGGCGGCAACGCCTGGGTAAACACCGACGAACTGAGCTTCAAGACCGATGTCGCCGTCACCTACACGTTCCAGCAGGACGTGGTGTCGAATCCGTTCCTCAAGTCGAGTTTCCCCGGGGTCCGGCTTCAGTACGACCTCGAGTGGCAGATCGTGTCTTCCACGCAGTTCAGCAGCGTGCTCGTGGGCGACTATGCCTTCTCCAAGGAGACGGGCTCGGCAGCCGGTGCCGACATCCGGGCCGATTTCACGAATGCCTTCACCGTCGCGATCACCTCGAAGCTCGCGCTCAAGCCGTCGCTGCAGCTCGTGTGGCGAAACGCGCCGGCGCTGACGGAGATCGACCTCGTCCCGGCGGCAGGGCAGCCGGCCACGGGCACGGTGGTCGTTCCGCTCAAGAAGACCGACAGCTTCTTCAAGCTGGCGCTGGTGGTGAAGATCTAGGAGGAGTCGGGAGTCAGGGCACGGGAGTCAGGAGTCAGGAGTCAGACGTCAGGAGTCACGCTCACAGTCCCTGGGCGTGCCACTCGACGGCCACACACGGGGCCGGCTCTACCTCCGACTGCTGACTCCTGACTCCTGATTCCTGATTCCCGACTTCGCACTCCTCCTCACGAACTTCAACCCCGACCAGGTCTCGTCGATCGCGCAAATCTTGAAGTCGACGAGGCCGGCGGCGAGCCCGATGCGGCGCACGTCGTTCTGGGTGAGGTCTCCTGCGATGCCCGAAGCCTTCTTGGGCCACGCGATCCAGAGCCCGCCCTCCCCGATCTCGTGGGCGATGGCATCGATCCGATCCTCCACCGCCGCGCGGGACGTCGCGCACCAGATCGTGAGGTCACGCGCCCCCGAGGCGCCGCGCTGGAGCTTCACACCCTCGGGCAGATCGCCCAGCGTGTCCTCGAATCCCCGTGGCGCGTCCACGAGCGCCACCGTCATCCCCGCCTTGATGCCGAGCTTCTGCGGCAGCGGCGTTCCGGAGTAGCCTGCCAGGGAGGATGCCGGCACAGCCGGGTCAGCGGGGGGATGCGCGATGGCGAGCCGCAGCGCGGCCCGGATGCCGCTCCACTCCGCATACACCGCGTCCGGGATCTGCTCGCGCACGCGGGCGATCTTCTCGGGTGCGCCGCCGGCAAACACGATCGGGATCTGACGCGTCCGCTTGGCGTGCCGCAGCGCCACGGCCACATCCCGCCCGTGTGAGGGCACGCGCGCAAGATCGATCACGATCGCGGCCGGGGCCCACTCGGCGATGTCCCGCAGCGTCGTTCGCGTGAACGGTGCGTACTCGACCGCATAGCCTGCGGCGGCGAGCACGCCAATGCGGGGCTTGGCCTCGGCGGGCTTCCAGTGGATCAGGCGCACCCGGCGGCGCGGCGGTGCCTTCCGTCCCATGGCGCTCCTCCTGTCGCCTTCCATCGTATGACCTGGCCGCCGGCGCGTCCAGCGCCGTCCGTGCGTCCGCCCCGCCACCGTGACAGATTAGGTGGGCAGTGCGGGGAATCCCGATCCACGAGGCAAGGGATGAGCACAGGACACCGGAGTGGACGCTGGAGCCGATGGGGAGCGGTGGTGGTGGCGGCGGCCTTCGGCTGCGGTTCGCCGCAGACCCGGCTGATCGACCGCCAGGCCACGTTCGACCGGTTCGACTGGTGGGACAACCGGGACTGGGACTGGTACGACGCGAACATTCCGTTCTTCGAGTCCCCCGACTCCGCGATCGACGCCACCTACTACTACCGGTGGGAGCTGGTTACCAAACACCTCACCTACGGCTCGCCGGCCACCGGATACGTCTTCACGGAGTTCCTGGACCGGCCGTTCTGGTCGGGCACCTACGGCGCCATCAGCTGTCCGCTCGGCCATCAGTTCGCCGAGATCCGCTGGCTGAAGAACCGCCGCGTCGCCGACGACTACGCACGCTACTGGTTCGAGACCCCGGGCGCCGAGCCCCGCCGCTACAGCAACTGGTACGGTGACGCCATGTGGGCAGTGTACCAGGTGACCGGGGACACCGCGTTCGTGCGACAGGTGCTCCCCTACATGCAGCGGCAGTACCAGGGCTGGGTGGACGAGCACTACGACCCCGGGCACCGGATGTTCCGCTGGGTGGGCGCGTGGGACGGGATGGAGACGAACATCAACAGCCGCCAGACCGACGACGCATTCTCGGGGGCCGAGGGGTATCGGCCCACCCTCAACAGCTATCTGTACGCCGACGCGATGGCGATCACCAAAGCGGCGCGGCTCGTTGGTGATACCGTGCGGGCCGCCGACTACGCCGGACGGGCGAAAGCGCTCAAGCAGCGGGTGCAGGACGAGCTGTGGGACCCGGAGCGGGAGTTCTTCTTCCATCAGTTCGCCCACGACGAACAGGGCGGCATCAAGGCGCTCTCGCTCACGTATCAGACCGGGCCGTACGCGCGGAACCCGCACGGACGCGAGGAGATCGGCTTCGTGCCGTGGCAGTTCGAGCTTCCGGACCCGCAGTATGAGCTGGCGTGGCAGTTCCTGATGGATCCCGACTACTTCCTCGCGCCGTTCGGGCCCACCACCGTCGAGCGCCACGACCCGCTGTTCTACATTTCACCGCGCTGCTGCGAGTGGAGCGGCAACTCGTGGCCCTACGCCACGGCCCAGACCCTGACTGCCATGGCGAACCTGCTGAACGACTACGCGCAGGAGGTCGTGGACCGGGATGACTTCGTCGAGCTGCTGCGCATCTACACGCGCACGCAGCGGAAAGACGGCAAGCCGTACATCGCCGAGGCCGCAAACCCCGACAACGGGTCGTGGGAGGGCCACGACACGCACTACCACAGCGAGCACTACTTCCACTCGGCGTACGTGGACCTGATCGTCACCGGGCTCGTCGGCCTCCGCCCGAGAGACGACGACGTGCTCGAAGTGCACCCGCTGGTGCCGGAGGACTGGGACTACTTCGCGCTCGACGGCGTCGCCTATCGGGGCCACGACGTCGCGATCGCCTGGGACCGGACCGGCCGACGGTACGACAGGGGGAAGGGGCTTTCGCTCTTTGTGGATGGCCGCAAGGTGGCGTCCGCGGAGAGCGTACGGCGCCTGACCGTGCAGCTGCCGGTGGGGGCGCCGACCGAGCCACCCGACCGGCCGCACAACTTCGCCGTCAGCAACGATGGCAACCCGTTCCCGCGCGTTTCGGCGTCGTACGCCGCGCCCGAGGCGCCGCCGTTCTACGCGGTGGACGGGAACTACTGGTATCACGAGTCGCCCGCGAACCGGTGGACGACGGTCGGCTCACCGAAGGCCGAGGACTGGATCGCCGTGGACTTCGGCGTGGAGCGCCCGGTCGAGACGGTCAAGCTCTACTTCCTCGACGACGGCGAGGGGATCACCGCCCCGGCGTCGTACGCGCTCGAGGCGTGGGTCGATGGCGCGTGGCGCGACATCGAGGGTCAGCGGCGCCGGCCCGCGAAGCCCGAGGGACACCGCGCCAACGTGGTCTCGTTCCCTCGACTCGAGACGTCGCGCGTACGGGCCGTGCTCACGCACCGCCCCGGCTCCGCCTCCGGGCTCACCGAGATCGAGGCGTGGGGCCACGCCGAGCTGCCGCTCGCGCCCCCCGCGGAGCCGGACGCGAATCTTGCGCGAAACGGCGCGGTGGCGTCGGCGTCTTACACCTCGTCGTACGACGACGTGGCCCAGGTCAACGACGGCCGCATCGCCTTCACCCGCTACTCGCGAAATCGCTGGACGGCGTTCGGCTCACCCAGCGCGAGCGACTGGGTAGCGCTGGAGTTCGGAGCGCCACGGCGTGTGACACGACTCGAACTCTACCTGTGGGGAGACGGGGGTGGGGTGCAGGCGCCGCGCGACTACCGCATCGAGTACCGGAACGGCGGGCGCTGGCTTCCCGCCACGGAGAGTTCGCGCCGGCCCCAGCGGCCGGAGACGTGGGCGCGCAACACCGTGACCATCGAGCCGGTCGAAACCGACGCGATCCGCGTCGTCTTCGAGCACGCGCTGCCCGCGGCAAGCGGGATGACGGAACTGGAGGTCTGGTGACCATGATGCACCGGGACGCATCGACGCTGGCCCAGCGCGGAACTGCCGCGTCGTGCCTGTTCGCCCTGCTCGCCGCCATGACGGCGGCCGGGCCCACTCATGCCCAGGTGCCGCAGGGAGCCTCGACGCTCCGCACCCGCTGGGCCGCCGAGGTCGATCCGGCGCACGTGCTGCCGGAGTACCCGCGGCCCCAGCTCAGGCGCGAGCGCTGGACCAACCTGAACGGCGTTTGGGAGTACGCCATCGCGGATTCCGGGGCGGGGCGCCCCGCGGCGTTTGACGGCACGATCCTCGTCCCGTTCCCGGTCGAGTCGCAGTTGAGCGGTGTGACCCGTGCGGTGACGCCCGAGCAGCGCCTCTGGTATCGGCGCACCTTCGACCTCGGCCGCCGTGTGGTCGGCGAGCGCTGGCTGCTCCACTTCGGTGCGGTGGACTGGGAGGCGCAGGTCTGGGTGAACGGGCAGCTGCTGGGCACGCATCGCGGTGGTTACGACCCGTTCACGTTCGACGTCACCGACGCGTTTGTGCCGGGCGGAACGCAGGAGGTCGTGCTCGCGGTGTGGGACCCGACGAACCGGGGGCAGCAGCCGCGCGGCAAGCAGGTGCTCGAGCCGCACGGGATCCTGTACACCGCGGTGACCGGCATCTGGCAAACTGTCTGGCTCGAGCCGGTGCCGGCGGCGCGGATCGAGGCGCTTCGCATCGTGCCGAGTCTCGCGCGTCGAACGGTCACGCTCGACGCCACCGCGGTGGGCGCCGCGGAGGGTGAGGCGCTCACCGTGCGCGCCTTCGCCGACGGCGCGCCGGTGGCCGTGGCGCGCGGCGAGGCCGGCACGCCGCTCTCGCTCACGATCGCGCGCCCGCGCGCCTGGTCGCCCGACGATCCGTTCCTCTACGGGCTCGAGGTGAGCCTCGCTTCCGGCGACACGGTGCGGAGCTACTTCGGCATGCGCGACATCGCGGTGGGACCGGATTCCAAGGGTGCGATTCGCCTCCTCCTGAACGGGAAGCCCCTGTTCCAGTACGGGCTCCTCGACCAGGGCTGGTGGCCCGACGGGCTGTACACCGCACCCACCGAGCGCGCGCTGCGCTACGACCTCGAGGTCACCAGACGCCTCGGCTTCAACATGATCCGCAAGCACGTGAAGGTGGAGCCGGAGCGATGGTACTTCCTCGCCGACTCGCTCGGCATCCTCGTATGGCAGGACATGCCGAGCGGCAACAACGAGGACGTCGCCGCGCGGGAGCAGTTCGCGCGGGAGCTGCAGCGCATGGTGCGCGCGCGGGAGAGCCATCCGTCCATCGTGCTGTGGGTCCCGTTCAACGAAGGCTGGGGGCAGCACGACACCGAGATGTACGTGGCCATGCTCCACGAGCTGGATCCCTCGCGCCCGGTGAACAATGCGAGCGGATGGACCGACCGGGAGGTAGGCGAGATCTCCGACGTGCACCGCTATCCTGGCCCGGGAATGCCGGAGCCGGACGGCCGCCGCGCGCCGGTGCTTGGCGAGTTCGGCGGGCTCGGCCTGCCGCTGCCGGGGCACACCTGGGTTGAGGAGGGGAACTGGGGCTACCGCGGCTTCCAGACCCTCGAGGATCTGCGCGCCGCGTACCGGGCTCTCATCCACCAGCTCCGCCCGCTCATCGGCGAGGGGCTCGCCGCCGCCGTGTACACGCAGACCACCGACGTCGAGATCGAAGTGAACGGGATCATGACGTACGACCGAGCGGTCGTGAAGCTCCCGGACGACATCGTCGCCGACCACCGCGCGCTCTTCGGCCCGCCGCCCACCGTGCGGACGGTCGTACCGACGTCACGCACCGAGGGCCAGCAGTGGCGCTACACCACCACGCAGCCCGACGAGGGGTGGCAGCAGCCGGGGTTCGACGACTCAGCGTGGCGGGCCGGGCCGGGCGGGTTCGGGACCGAGCGCACCCCGGGGACCCACGTGCGCACGGAGTGGAACACGAGCGACATCTGGCTGCGCCGCACCTTCCGACTCGAGGGCCCGATGTCGGCCGACCCACAGCTCCGAATCCACCACGACGAGGACGCCGACGTCTATCTCAACGGCGTGCTGGTGGCCTCGCTCGAAGGGTACACGACCGGGTACGTGCTCGTCCCGCTCGACGCCGCCGGCCGCGCGGCGCTCCAACAGGGCACCAACACGCTGGCAGTGCACGTGCGGCAGACCGACGGCGGGCAGTACATTGATGTCGGTTTGGTGGAAGTGGTCGAGCCGTGACCGCCTAGGCGGCGCGGCGCACAAGGGGCTTCGGGAACGGACGCGGGAGGACGGATGTCGGTGACGCGATTTCACGTGTCGATACTGGCGCTCGCGACGCTGCTGGCGGGGTGCCAGCGGCGGGAACCCCCGGCGGAGGCACCAACGGTGGAACGCACCCTCTTCGGTGAGCTGCCCGACGGCAGGGAGGTCTACGCCTACACGCTCGACAACGGGCGCGGCGTGACGCTCGAGGCGATCTCCTACGGCGGGATCATCGTCTCGCTCGATACGCCAGACCGGCGCGGGCGCCGCGGCGACATCGTCCTCGGCTACGACGACCTCTCCGGCTACCTGAAGGAAACGCCGTATTTCGGGGCGATCATCGGGCGTTACGGCAACCGGATCGCCAATGCCCGGTTCACCCTCGATGGCCGGACCTACCAGTTGGCGGCCAACAACGGGCCGAACCACCTGCACGGCGGCGTCGTCGGGTTCGACAAGGTGCTGTGGTCGGCCATGCCATTCTCCCGTGCCGACAGCGTAGGCGTCGTGTTCCGCTACACCAGCCCGGACGGGGAGGAGGGGTACCCCGGAAATCTGGCCGCGACGGTCACCTACACTTTGACCACCGACGGCTCGCTCGTCTTCGACTACGAGGCGACCACCGACAAGCCGACGCCCGTCAACCTGACCCAGCACTCCTATTTCAACCTTGCCGGCGACGGGGCGCGGGACGTGCTCGACCACGTGCTGACGATCTACGCCGACAGCTTCACGCCGGTGGACTCTACCCTGATCCCCA
>Ga0210112_1000287_pt1 | contig 14193 bp, 8 predicted proteins | sample Joice_ThreeSqC_D_FD_184875 | JGI IMG/M metagenome (GOLD analysis project Ga0210112, IMG submission 184875) | Wetland microbial communities from San Francisco Bay, California, USA, that impact long-term carbon sequestration - Joice_ThreeSqC_D2... | ecosystem: Environmental > Aquatic > Marine >... | reverse complement strand
GGTTCGCCCACGCCGGTCGGCGGCTGTGCGGACTTGACGATGTGCACCTCCACCGCCGGCATCTCGTCGATGCGCAGCACCCGGTAGTCGTGGAAATTCGACTGCACCACGCGGCCCTGGTCCAGGGTCAGTTCACTGTTCAGGGCGGCGGCCAGCCCGAAGGCCATGCCGCCCTCCATCTGCGCGCGCACGACATCCGGGTTCACCGCGAGGCCGCAGTCGACGGCGATCACCACGCGGTCGACGGAAAAGGTCCTGTCGGCGTGCACGGTCACTTCCGCGACCTCGGCGACAAAGCTGTTGAAGGATTCGTGCACCGCGATGCCGCGGCCGCGCCCCGGCGCCAGCGGACTGCCCCAGCCGGCCTGTTCCGCGGCCAGCTCCAGCACGCCGAGGTGGCGCGGGTGGTCCTTGAGCAGCGCGCGCCGGAACGCGACCGGGTCCCGCCCGGCCCTGGCTGCAAGCCGGTCGATGAAGGTCTCCACGGCAAACGCGGTGTGCGTGGACCCCACCGAGCGCCACCACTGCACCGGCACGGGGTGCACCGGCGAATGCAGTTCAACGCGGATGTTGGGAATCGCGTAGGGCATGTTGGCGGCGCCTTCGACCGAGGTCACGTCCACCCCGTCCTTGACCAGTGCGCCCTCGAACGCCGTATTGGCCAGAATCGACTGCCCGACGATGCGGTGCTGCCAGGCGACCGGGTTGCCGTCGGCGTCCAGTCCCGCCTCGAGCTTGTGCACCATGAGCGGACGGTAATAACCGGCGCGCATGTCGTCCTCGCGCGTGCGCACCAGCTTGACCGGCGCGCGGCCATCGGTAGCCTTGACGATCTCTGCGGTTTCCACCACGTAATCCGAATCCGGGTTGGCGCGGCGGCCGAAGGAACCGCCCGCGTAAAGCATGTTGATCTTCACCTGCTCGGGGGCGATGCCGAACACCTTGGCCACCGCCTGCTGGTCGGGCGTCTGGTACTGCTCGCCGTTCCAGATCTCCACGCCCTCCGGCGTGCGCTGCAGCACGCAGTTCATCGGTTCGAGCGCGGCGTGCGCAAGATAGGGAAACACCAGCGTCGACTGCACCTTTTGATGCGCGGACTGCAGGGCGCTCGCGGCGTCGCCCTCGCTGTGCGCGCTGCTGCCGGGCTTGTCGGCCAGCGTTTTGTACTGCGCCACCAGCTCGTCGGAGCCCAGTTTGAAGGCATCGCTCTCGTCCCAGTCAACGAGCAGGGCGTCGCGCCCCTTCTGTGCGCTCCAGAAATCCCTGGCCAGCACCGCGACGCCGCTGGGGATGGCGACCACCGCCACCACCCCAGGCAGCTGCTGCACCGCGCTGGCATCGAAGCCCTCGAGCCGGGCACCGAAGCGCAGCGGATGCACGACCAGCGCGGTCAGCATCCCGGGCAACTGCACGTCCTGGGTAAACAGCGCCGTGCCGTTGACCTTGGCCGGGGTGTCCTTGCGCGGCACCCGCGTGCCGATCAGCCGGAACTCTTCGGGGTCCTTGAGGAACACCGTCTCCGGCACCGGCTCCTTTGCGGCCAGTTCGGCCAGCTCGCCGAAAGTGGCCTCCCGGCCGCTCGCCGCGTGGCGCAGCTCGCCGTGCCGGACATCGATGTCCTCGGCCGGCACCTGCCACTGCCTGGCGGCCGCCGCGACCAGCATGAGGCGCGCCGCGGCGCCGGCGTTGCGCATCTGTTCATAGGAATTGGCCATCGCCGTGCTGCCGCCGGTGCCCTGCAGCTTGCCCCAGAACAGGTTGTTGTAGCGGCTGGCGTCGGCGGGCGCGCCCTCGACATCGACCTGCGACCAGTCCGCATCGAGTTCCTCCGCCACCAGCGTGGCCAGCCCGGTGTAGGTGCCTTGCCCCATTTCCAGGTGCTTGATGATCACCGTGACCCGGTCGTCGGAGCCGATGCGGACGAAGGCGTTGGGTTCGAAGCGCGCCGCTGCGACCACCGCGCCGCCTGCCTTGCCCGGGCCCGCCTCGGGCGGGGATTCCTGTGCCGTTTTCTCGCGCGAGCAACCGGGCAGGATCATGCCCAGCGTCAGGCCCGCGCCGGCGGCCATGGATGTCACCAGGAACAGGCGCCGGCTGATCATTACGGGTTCATTGTTGTGCATGGTGTGCCTCCGTCAGGCCAGCGCCCGGGCCGCGGCCTTGATCGCCGCGCGGATGCGTACATAGGTGCCGCAGCGGCAGATGTTGCCGGACATGGCGGCGGTGATGTCGCTGTCGGTGGGAACGGGGTTGGCGTTCAGCAGGTCGACCGCGGACATGATCTGGCCGGACTGGCAGTAGCCGCACTGCACCACGTCCAGCGCTGTCCAGGCAGCCTGCACGGCCCTGCCGATGTCGGAATCGAGCCCTTCGATGGTGGTGACGGACTTGCCCTCGGCGACGGCCACCGGGGTGACGCAGGAACGCACCGCCTTGCCGTCGAGGTGCACCGTGCAGGCGCCGCACAGCGCCATGCCGCAGCCGTACTTGGTGCCGGTCAGCCCGGCGTGATCGCGCAGGGCCCAGAGCAGCGGCATTTCCGGGTCGACATCGAGCCGGTGTTCGGCTCCGTTGATGGTGAGTGTGATCATGGTCGTACCCCCAGCTGTCAGGTGGAAGTCGATGCTAGCATTTTCGTGTGCCTGCTTGCAGCCAGCCGGGGCATTGACGGGTCCGGGGCAGGATATAAGGGGTCGATAAAGGGTACTGCACCCTTTTATAACGCGTTGGCATCCATGCGGTTTGCCAATAACATTGACAGACATGATGCAGGTCCCGACAAACCGCTGCCGCGGCGGATCATGACGGTCCACAGCTACGGCATTCTCCTGTTCCGGCGCGTCGGCGACGAGCTGCAGGTCATGCTGGTGCATCCCGGCGGACCGTTCTGGGCGGGCAAGGACGCCGGCGCGTGGTCGATTCCCAAGGGCGGGCCGGAAGCGAACGAGGCGGCACTGGACACCGCCCGGCGCGAGTTTCGTGAAGAGACCGGCTTCGAGGTCGACGGGGAATTCATCGCACTGGGCGAGCTGAAGCAGCCGAGCGGCAAGATCGTCCACGCCTGGGCGCTGGAACACGACCTGGACGTGACCCGGATCAGCAGCAACACCTTCACCCTGGAATGGCCGCGCCATTCGGGCCAGCGCCGGGACTACCCTGAGATCGACGCGGGCCGCTGGTTCTCCCTCGACGCGGCCCGCGACAGCATCGCCGGTGGCCAGCGCGGATTTCTCGACCGGCTGCTCGAGCGCCTGCGTTAACAATAAAAAGATCGCGGACGCGGTCCGCTCCTGCGGGTATTTCTTGTTGGCGCAGGAGCGCTTCGCAAGCGCGCTTTTACAGTTACACGGCCCGGGAGGAACCGGCGGCGCCGGGCATCGCGTTCGAGCGCAGCACATCCTCGAGCGGCTGCGGCCAGGAAATGCCGAAGCCCTGGGCATAGTCCACGCCGATCTCGCGCAGGGCAGCGAGTATCTCGTCGTTTTCCACGAACTCGGCAATGGTGCGGATACCCATGACGCTGCCCACCTGGTGGATGGCCGCGACCATGGCGCGATCGATGGGATCGCGCGCGAGGTCGCGGACAAAGTTGCCGTCTATCTTGAGGAAATCGACCGGCAGGTTCTTGAGGTAGGTGAAGGAAGACATGCCGCTGCCGAAGTCGTCCAGCGCGAAGCGGCAGCCGTATTCCTTGAGGACGCGGATGAAGGTGATCGCCTTGCTGAGGTTGGCGACCGCCGCTGTCTCGGTGATCTCGAAACAGAGCTTGTCGGTCGGCACCCGGGCACGGCCGAGCTGGTCCACCATGAACGCGAGGAAATCGTCATCACCGAAGGAACTGCCCGAGAGATTGATGGTACAGAATTCCAGTCCGTCGAGCAGGTCGGCGTGCCTGCCCAGGTACTGCAATGTTTCCTGTACGACCCAGCGATCGAGCGCGAGGATGAGATTGTAGCGTTCGGCGGCCGGCAGGAATGCGCCGGGCAGTATCATGTTCCCGGCACTGTCCAGCATGCGCACCAGCACCTCGAGGCCGGTGCCCGTTGCATGGCTGCCCGCGCTGACGGGAGTAATGAGCTGTCCGAAGAGGACAAACTGCCGCCGGTCCAGGGCATCGCGAATCCGGGATACCCACTGCATCTCGCCCTGACGCTGCGTGAGCTCCTTGTCGTCCGGCTCGTAGATATGCACGCGATTGCGCCCGGCATCCTTGGCGATGTAACAGGCGGCATCGGCCGCGCTGAGCGCACCCGCGGTATCGGTAATCTCCGCCGTGAGCGCCACCATGCCGATGCTGGCGCCCACCGCGAAGCTCTTGTCTTCCCAGACGAAGCGGAAATTCTGGATTTCTCCGAGCATCTCGTGGGCGATGTTCACGGCCCGGTGCATGCTGCATTCCTGGAACAGCACCCCGAATTCATCGCCGCCGAGCCGCGCCAGGGTGTCCTGTTTTCTGAGCCTGCCGTGCAGGATCGAGGCCAGCTGGCGCAATAATTCATCGCCGGCCACATGCCCGCAGGTATCGTTGACCACCTTGAACTGGTCCAGGTCGAGGTAGCACAGGGCGCAGTCCCGGCCCGTTGCCGACATTTCCTCCATGGCGGCCCCGAGGCGACGCTCGAACTCGCGGCGATTGACCAGCCCGGTGAGTGCATCGTGGGTGGCCAGATACTCCATCTTTTGCGCCATGGCGCGCGCCTCGGCGATGTTGCGGAACACGACCACGGCACCGGTAATCTCGCCATCCCGGCGCAGGGCGTTGCACGAGTACTGCACCGGAAACGGGTCCTCGCCCCGGTGCCACAGGACATCGGATTCCGACAGCAGGTACTTGTCCTCCCGGATCGCCCGGAACAGCGGGCTTTGCTCGCGGTCCAGCGGACGGCCGTCCTCGTGGCTGTGCTGCACCAGGGCGTGCATGTCCTGGCCGATCAGCCCGGCGAGCGGAAAACCCAGCATGTCGCAGGCGGCGCGGTTGGCAAAGGTGCAGCGCAGCTCGCAGTCCACGCCGAAGATGCCGTCTCCGGTCGATTCCAGCAGCAGCGTATTGTATTCGCCCAGACGCTGCACCTCGGCCTCGGCCCGCTTGCGCTGGGTGATATCGACGAAGTTCACCACGGTGCCGATGAGCTCGCCGAGCTTGTAAACCGGATGCGACCACCATTCCACCGGAAAACTGCTGCCGTCCGCGCGCCAGTGGACGTCCGTATCGGCATGGCAGGATTGTCCCAGCCGCGTCGCCCGCTGGATCCGTGATTTCTCCTGCGGATAGCGGCTACCGTCCGGCCGGGTGTGATGGATGAGCGCGTGCATGTTTTGCCCGAGCAGGTCCGCTTCGTTCGTGTAGCCGAGCATGCGGTAACAGGCAGGATTGGCAAAGGTGCACTTGCCGTCGAGGTCCACGGCGAATACCGCCTCGGCCGAATAATCCATCAGCAGGTGAATCTGCTCTTCCCGCTCGCGTACGGCCGCTTCCGAACAGGCCTTGTCCCGCTCCAGCATGTGGGTGTGCAGGACGAGCGCGGCCTCGTCGGCCAGTGTCTGCATCAGGTAAATGTCCCTGTCGCTGTAGTCACGCTGTTCGTCGATCGTAACCGACATCAGTACGCCGATCGGCCGGCCGTCGACCTGCAGCGGCACCGCCAGTGCGGACCGTGTGCGGTAGCGCGCCTTCAGTCGCGAGTTGGCGCGCGGGTCGTGCGCGGCATCTTTAATGACGGCCATTTCCCCATGCCTGAACACCCAGGTGGCGGCCGAGGTTTCATGCAGCGGCAGGCGGAAGTGGCCCTCCGGACGGTACGCGGAGCCGGTCTGCGCCACCCCCACCAGTTCCTCGCTGGCCGGGTCATGCAATATGAGAAAAATTTTGTCGCCCCCGACGTTGTCGAGACACAGGCGGATGATTTCATTCATCACCTCGCCGATGTCTGCCTCGTTCCGGTTCGTCTGCAGCAGGCGGTTGCCGAGCCGCAGGATATTGCTGTGCAGCTGCAGGTTGTCCAGCAGGCTCCGGTAGCCGGTCGCGAGCACCCCCAATTCATCGGTGGAACCCGGGGACAGGGTGTCGTAGCAGGCCGGCTGACCGGCAGGTGATCTCTCCAGCACGCAGGCCAGCGGCTGCAGGGACTGGCCGAAACTCTTCACGAACATCAGGCTGCCCAGTATTGCCAGTACTTCCAGGGTCAGCCAGACGAAGAAGGTTTCCGTGCTGAAGTAGCCGGTGCGGGTCCAGTAGTACTGCACGATCATGGTGTCGATCAGCAGCGGTATCAGGGCGCCGATCAGGAACACCTTCGTCGTGATCTTCACATGGGGCCGTGTCAGCCGCCGGCCCGACACGGCCTTCCCGAACAGGTCGAGGATCCTGGAAAAGATCGGCAGGCCGACGATGATGGAGACGATCAGTGCAACCAGGTGAATGCGAAACCAGTCGACCGGCGTTGCCGTGAAGCCGGCATAAACATGCGCACTCCAGATCACCGAACTCGGCGCCATCAGCAGGTAGCCGATGAACAGGCCGAAGTAATGCAGCGGGAAGCGCTGCATGTGGCTGTTGGCGTCATCCGGCAACTCATTGCCGGGCTTGTCGAGCGAGCCGGCGATGGGCCGGGCGTAGTTCCTGAAATACCAGAGGGAGAATCCGAGCCAGCCCAGTATGAAGGCCGGCTCAAGGGGTGTGCTGAGAATCCGCCAGGTCTGCCCGGGCGTGAGTATCCCGATAAACACGATAAAGGACAGGCCAACCACCGGCGGCACCGTCCAGGTCAGAAGGATGAGCCAGCTGAATTGTCGTAAAAAGATTTTGGATGTCACGTTCCGGACGCCAGATTCAGGTTCCTGATGATGCTCTGGGGTGGAACGCCGTATTGACAGGCAGGTACTGACTTCTTGTTCCCCAGTACTCTGCTTCCTGTATCGCTTTGCACATCAAAAGCTTTAGTGAGCTGCCGGCCGGGCAGGCCGGCGAACGGGACCAGGCCTGCCCGGTCAACAGCGGCCGTTCCCGCAGGGGTCGGTGGTGTGCCTGCGGAGATCCGGAATGCGGTAACAGCTCGAACGAAAGTGACCGGATACCGGCATTCGCCGGCGTGACGAAAGCTGGGTTAATCAGTCTTTCCTTCAATGTTCCAGGGTCCGGGTCGCTAATTTACCTGCCCGGGACCAGCGGACCGGGCGGCAGGAAACCATTGCAGCTTGCAGAACGCCTGCCTCGTACTGGATCGTCAGAGGTACCCATGTTCGTTGTCCTTGGAGCCATCATTGTCATTGCCTCCGTCATCGGCGGCTTTGTGATGTCCCATGGCCATCTTGGAGCCCTCTGGCAACCCAACGAGCTGGTCATCATCGGCGGCGCTGCCGTCGGCGCCTTCCTGATTTCCAATCCGGGAAAAATCATCAAGGCGGTGGTCGCGGGCCTGCCGGCGCTGTTCAGGGCATCGAAGTACAGCAAGCCCCTGTACATGGACCTGCTGTCCCTGCTCTACCAGCTGTTCAGCAAAATGCGCAAGGACGGGCTGATGGCCATCGAATCCGACATCGAGGCGCCGGCCGACAGCGAGATCTTCAGGCAATACCCGGCCATTCTCGCCGAGCAACACTCGATGGATTTTCTTACCGACTACCTGCGCCTGATGATCAGCGGCAACCTGGACGCACTCCAGATAGAGAATCTCATGGACCTGGAACTGGAAACCCACCACCAGGAATCGTCCCAGCCGGCCAGCGCCCTGACCAGGGTATCCGACGCGCTGCCCGGATTCGGTATCGTCGCCGCGGTGCTCGGCGTGGTGATCACCATGTCCTACATCGGCGGCGACCCCGCGGAGCTGGGTCATCACGTGGCCGCCGCACTGGTCGGCACCTTCCTCGGCATCCTGCTCGCCTACGGCTTCGTGGGCCCCATGTCGATCGCGCTGGAACACCAGGCACGCGAACAGGCCAAGTTCCTGGAGTGCATCAAGGTCTGCATCCTGGCGGTGCTGAACGGCTACAACCCGTCCGTGGTCGTCGAGTTCGGGCGCAAGGTGCTGTACTCGACCGAGCGGCCTTCGTTCAGCGAGCTCGAAGTGCGCATCAAAGAGAAAAAGCAGGCCAGTGCATGAGTGGGGATAACGACCGGCCGATCATCATCAAGCGTGTCAGGAAGCACGCGCACGGCCATCATGGCGGCGCATGGAAAGTGGCGTACGCGGATTTCGTGACGGCAATGATGGCGTTCTTCCTGCTGATGTGGCTGATGGGATCGACCACCCGGGACGAGCGCGCCGCGATCTCGGAATACTTCACCGCGCCGAGCATGGTCGAGGGCGAGAGCCCGACCAAAAGCCTGCATCCGACGGTGATCCATGGACCGGGCGGCGCCAGCACCAGCCTGATCGAACCGGGCGGCAGTGCCAGCCCGGAGTTCGAGCAGGCCCGCGTCAATAGCGCGGAACAGGGCAGCAGCGATGAACAGTCGCTCGATCCGGACAGTGCCGAGGCGATCGCACGCACGCTGGAGAAGCAACGGCTCGAGGCGCTGAAGGCGACGCTGGACGGGGCCATCGCAGCGAGCCAGGCGCTGGCGCCCTACAGGGACCAGCTGCTGATCGATATCACGCCCGAAGGATTGCGCATCCAGATCGTCGACAAGGAAAACCGGCCGATGTTCGATCTGGGCAGCATGGCACTGAAAAGCTACAGCATCGGCATCCTGCACGAAATCGGCAAGCTCATCAACGCGGTCCCGAACAGGATCAGCATCTCCGGTCATACCGATGCGCGGCGTTACGCGGGCAGACCCGATTACAGCAACTGGGAACTGTCGGCAGATCGCGCCAACGTCGCCCGGCGCGCCCTGATCGACGGCGGCATGGACGAGAACCGGATCGCCCGGGTCGTCGGCCTGGGATCCTCGGTCAATTTCGACAGGACCAACCCGCTTGCCGCCAATAACCGGCGGATCAGCATCCTCGTCATGAACCGTGACCTGGAAGCGTCCATCGCACCGGAAACCAGGGGCGACTAGGCCGTATTCCTCACCGGGACCCTGGACAGCCTGGACGACCGAATCACGGCTGCACCGGGGACAGGGCTCCGTGATCAGGCTTCTGCAAGGTCACGGGCCCTGTCACGGCGGCTAATGCAAGGCCACTCCGCCACCACCCGCGCCTTGAACCACGTCGCCTGAACTCCCGATCCTCGTGCCGCTCTAAACACTGATGAAACCCTGATTCCTTCATATGTTCCGTCATTGCGAGCGCAGCAATCTGTTGAGGATACTATGATCAAGACATGTAACACGGCATCGCGAGCGAAGCGAAGCCATCTCTTGAATTCATGCTCAATCAGTTGGAGATTGCTGCGTCATTTCGTTCCGCGCAATGACGACACATCGGGGGTTCCTTAACGAGATCATCGAGACCATGAGCACGCACCGCCGCATCCCGATAACCGCACTGACTACGCTGCTGGCCGCCCTGGCACTGGGTGCGTGCACCTCGCAGGTGCCGCTGCTGATCCGGCAGGGGCCGCTCGACAGCCCGGCGCCGGCGGTGGTGCGCGAGCAGGTCGGGGACTACGCGGGCCAGACCGTGCGCTGGGGCGGCGTGCTGATCGCGACCGGGAACCAGGAACACCTCACCCGGCTGACGGTGCTGGCGCTGCCGCTGACCCATGATGGCGAACCCGGGTCCGGCGATGACAGCCTCGGACGTTTCATCGCCATCGTGCCCGAGTTCCTGGACCCGAAGGTCTACGCCGCCGACCGCCTGGTCACCGTCACCGGCACGCTGCATGGCAGCGAGATCGGCATGGTAGGCAAGTATCCCTATCGCTACCCCGTCGTTGAGGCGCAGGCCTGGTACCTGTGGCCCGAGCCGGCCGCGGCGTCGTACGACTACCCCTACTACCCCGGCTGGTACGATCCCTGGTTCTGGCCGTGGTACGGGCCGTGGTGGTACGGTGCCTGGTACGACCCGTGGTATTTCCCGCGCCGCTACCCGTACCGCTATCCCTACTGGCATCCACACGGCCATCCCGGCATGATGCCTGGCCCGGATGGCAAGCCCGGGCCGCCGGTGCACGGGCACCCGCGGCCCGAACACCGGCAACCGCGGGAGCGGCCGGACGCCGGCGCCGCACCGCGTCCCGGGCACAACGCGGAACACCTGCACAGGGCGCCGTCGGTGGAGCGTGAACATCCTGCGCCGCATGACGTGCGGGGGCCGCCGGACGCCATCGCCACGCCGCCTCACGAGCACAGCACAGACTTTTACCGGGGAGAACGGACCCTGGAACGGGCTGTTCCCGGGCAGTTCCGGATGAACAACCGGGACTTCGACCGGGGTTCCCGGTGGCTGCCGTTTCGACGCTGACCTCCGACCGGAACATCAATCGGGGCCGGAGCGCTTCGGACGGCCGTTCCGGCTTCCCGCCTCTCACGGCACTCGTACATGGCCCGGACCAGCCTCCGGACCGGTTCCCGGTCTCACCTTCTCCCTGTGCATCGCGCGATCTTTTCGGGACCAACAGATCGCGGACGCGGTCCGTTGCTGCAGCAATTTATGCTGCATCCACCGGGTCGGCCATATCCTCCGGCATCACCACTACATTGCTGAGCGCGGCGATCTCCGCGTACACGGCGGCGGGATCGTGTTCGTAGCGGCGCGAGAAGTGAAACGGCACCAGCCGCGCGACTCCGGCGACCTGCGCGATCCCGGCGCAGGCGCGCGTGGTGAGGTGGGCGGTGCGGGCCGCGTGATCGGCCTCGGCCTCGCAAAAGGTCGACTCGCAGAACAGGGTGTGGGCGTTGTGCGCCAGCGCGATCACGCGCGCGCGGTTGTCCATGGTGTCGGCGAAGTCGGTCGCATACACCAGCTTCTTGCCAGGGCTGACCAGGATGAGTTCGTCGGCCAGCTGCTGCACGGGTTCGCTTGTGCCATCGGGCAAGCTGATGCGCGCCGCGCCCTCGCCCGCCTGCAGCCGGCGTTTCAGTTCACCCAGCCACGGCCCCGGCGCCAGCTTGCGTGCCTGCAGGCGGTCCTTGCGGATGTTGAGTTCACGCGCGGGCTCGAAGGCATAGGCCAGCACCGGCGAGACGTGGGTGAGCGTGGCGGCGCGCACGCAAAATCCCGGCTCCGCCAGCACGACCCCGTCCGTCACCGGGCGCTCCTCCAGCAGTGCGCAGCCGGGCCGCCCGGCCTGCACCAGGCTGCGTCTCAGCTGCGTGCCGTGCAGCTCGAACACCTCGAAACGCGGCCCGTTGTCGCCGATGCGGTCCCAGAGGATGCCGCGCGCGAGGCCGTCGATGTTATCTGTCAGCCCCGGCGGCCCGTACAGGCGGCACTGCGTGGCCTCGCCGATGCGCGAGCGCAGCAGCCAGAGGAAGCCGGCGATGTGGTCGATGTGCGCGTGCGTGATAAACACATCGCTCACCTGGTGGGCGACGCGCGCCGGCAGCCGCGTGCCCTCGCCGAGGTCGAACAGCAGGCTGCGGCGCCGGTGGCGCAGGCGCGCGTGCAGCAGCGGGTCGCCGAACACGCCGTTGACCAGGCACACGCTCAGCACGCCCACCCGCCCTGCCGGCCGCGGCCCGGTCACCGCGGCGGCCGGGGTCCAGGGCGCGAGGTCGGGCGGCGGCAGGTAACCGAAGCGGTCGGCCGTGAAACGCGGCGCACTGCCGAGGCTGCCATCGGCGAGCCGCACGGCATCGCGCACCAGCAGGGTCTGCGCCGGGCCGGCAACGGCGGGCAGGCGCACGCGCACGTGTTCGCCCTCCACGGCGAGCACCTCGCCCAGCGCCAGCGTGTGCGTACCCGCGAGCAATGCGACCTGGCGGCCGATCCAGGCGCCGGGCACATCGAGCGGCGGCGGCGTGCCGGTCAGCTGCAAGCGGCGCGTGTCCAGCACGCGCTCTTCGGCCTGCCTCAGGTAGTCGTCCCACATGCCGGTACGCCATGCCGCACGGCTGCGCTGACCGGGGCGGCTGGCCTGTTCCGCGACCGGCACGGCATACACCGCGACCGGCAGCGCGCGCAGTTCCTGCATCAGCGGCAGCGGCCGGCCGCTACGCGCCAGCACCAGCACGACGTCGATGTGCGCCGCCTCGACCACGGCCGGCAGCAGTTCCGCGCCGGCCACGCCGCGCACCACACCCGGACCGTCCACCAGCAGCACACCATCCGCAACCGTCCCTGCCAGCCGGCGCAGCGCCGCCGCCAGCGGCAGCCGGAAGCGCCCGGCATCCAGCGTGCACAGCGCCTCGAGCGCTTCCAGTGCCCAGCCGGCAGCTTCACGACGGCCCAGGCACAGGGCGCCGGGCACGCCGAACAGCGGCGAGCCGGGATCGGCGCCGAGGCAGCGGCAGGTGCGTCCCGCCCGGGCCAGTGCCGTCGCCAGCGCATTCACCAGCGTGGACTTGCCCACTCCCGGCGGGCCGAACAGCAGTACGCGCCGGTCGGTGGCCAGCACGGCCTCGATCAGCGCGGCCGGCGCAGCGGGCAACCGCCGGATGTCGGTCTGCGGCACAGTATTCATCACGGTGAAATCATGGCATATCCGGTGCGATCGGGGATTGCTCCGGGGCAAACGGGATGGCTCCGGATCACGACGGGTCAGGGACGGCCACGATTGTCATCATTCCCCGTCATCGCCCGGGAAGAACCCCTGCCCGTAGTGTCAGCAATTACCCTGACGCAAACTGCCATGCACTGCCTGTCCAGACAAGACAAAACATCCACCCTAACGCAGACGCGGAAATGCTGCCTCTTGTTATTCCGGCGCAGGCCGGACAATAGCGCGCAGCGCGTTGAACGCCCGAAGGGGGGAAGTGCAACAGAAATGCCAGGGGCACTGGCAGGAAAGAAACGATGTCATTCCGGCGCAGGCCGGAATCCAGCGCGCAACGCGCTGAACGCCCTATGGGGAGATTGCAACAGAAATGCCAGGGCACTGGCAGGAATGAAACGATGTCATTCCGGCGCAGGCCGGAATCCAGCGCGCAGCGCGTTGAAAGTCTGGAGGGAGAAACATAACGGACAAGCCAGGGCACTGGCATGGAGGTGATATGGAACACCAACCCTGCGTATATATTTTGGCCAGTAAATACCACGGTACTTTGTACACCGGTGTGACTTCCAACCTGCTAAAGCGGGTGTGGGAACACAAGAACGACCTGGTTGAAGGATTTACCAGGAAATACGGCGTACATGCCCTGGTCTGGTACGAACTGCACGAGACGATGGAATCGGCCATCCAGCGTGAAAAGGCTATCAAGAACTGGAAGCGTTCCTGGAAGATAAACTCGATTGAGAAAAATAACCCGCAATGGCTCGACTTGTATGCCTCATTAGCCTGAGGCCTGGCTGTTGCCTGGCAAACGGTAAATCTGAACCGGGTGTGTACTTGTCTGGATTCCGGCCTGCGCCGGAATGACGGGGCATTATAGTCGCCCTGGCGTATGCAGCTGCAAACGATGAATCATCCGCAATGGCTCGACTTGTATGCCTCATTAGCCTGAGGCCAGGCTGTTGCCTGGCAAACGGTAAATCTGAACCGGGTGTGTACTTGTCTGGATTCCGGCCTGCGCCGGAATGACGGGGAGTTATTGTAGCCTGGACGGACGACAGCGCACGCAGCGCGTTGAACGCCCTCAGTTGAGCGCAGCGGGTAAGCCATGGCTACTGGCAAGAAAGAAACGATGTCATTCCGGCGCAGGCCGGACAATAGCGCGCAGCGCGTTGAACGCCCGAAGGGCGGCCCGCAGGGTGACCGCGGCGAGTAATCCAGCGCGTAGCGTATAGGACGCGCGCAGGGGGCGCAGCGGACAAGCCAGGGAGCACTGACGTCCCGGCTTCCGGGTCGCGCCCCCGGATCAGGCCGGTCCGGCAGGACGATGGATCATCGTCTACTGTTCAGGTAAACCTCGACAATCGGAACTGGTACGTACAGGCACATGAACGCTTCCGCCCCCCGCGTCCCGCTGCTCGCCTACGATGGCGATTGCGGATTTTGCGCCTACTGGGTGCGCTACTGGCAGCGCCTCACAGGCGCGCAGGTGCGCTATGCCCCCTACCAGGAGATCGCCGCCGGGCATCCCGACGTACCGGTGGAAGAATTCGCCCGCGCGATACAGCTGTTCGAGCCGGAGGGCGTGCGTTGCAGCGGCGCCGAGGCGGCGTTCCGGGTGCTGGCCCGGGTGCCCGGCCGGGGCGC
>Ga0210112_1000283_pt1 | contig 14219 bp, 12 predicted proteins | sample Joice_ThreeSqC_D_FD_184875 | JGI IMG/M metagenome (GOLD analysis project Ga0210112, IMG submission 184875) | Wetland microbial communities from San Francisco Bay, California, USA, that impact long-term carbon sequestration - Joice_ThreeSqC_D2... | ecosystem: Environmental > Aquatic > Marine >... | reverse complement strand
CCGCAGCACGGCCTCGAAGTCGGCGTGACATTCTTCATAGGTGATCTTCAGCGCCAGGCCTTCCTTGCACAGCTGTTCCCACATCTGCTGGAACCGGTGGAGGTTGTGTGCGCCGAAATACTCGTCGCGGATGAATGCCGAGAGATCGCCCCGGTAGTCGAAGAAATCCCGGAAGCGCCCGGTGACCTGGTGGTAGAGGCTGACGATGATGTCGCGCGGATCGCGGGCCAGATAGACGGGCCTGCAGGGCGGCGCATACTGCAGGCGGCGGGCGCCGATATCGAAGTTGTGCGCTGGCAGGCTGCCGTCGTTGAACTCGAAACCGTCGTGATGAAATGCGATCTCGTGACCGTGGCCGAGCACCGTCAAGGCGAACCTGACCCAGCTGCGCCCGGATTTCGGATAGGAAATGAAATGACGGTGCATGGCGGTTACCTTCTGACAAACAGTCTTGCAACACCGAAGCCGTCGCGCTGTGCGTCCTTGCTGAATTCCAGTTCGTCGAATCCTGCGGCGGACAGCAGGGTCTCGATGTTGTCCCGGCGGTAGACTTCCGCCGTGGTGCGAATGGCGAAGATCCTGCCAGCCATGGCGATCGTGTCCGCCAGGGTGGCGAGCCGCTGCGGCCAGGCCAGGTGGTGCTGGATGCCGAGGTAGAGCACGATATCGTAGGATGGCAGCAGCACCCGGCCGGCCAGTTCCCGGATCTCGTTCCATTCGTCCAGGTTGGTATGAAAGAAGCCGTGCGCATCGGGGAAGCGGGCACACAGGCCGGCGGCCGTGTTGACCCGGCTTTCATCCAGTTCGAGACCGTGGACCAGGCGTGCCCCCTGCTCGAGACAGCGCAGCGCAAGCACGCCCTCGGCGCAGCCGAAGTCAATGACCGTCGCGTCGCGGCACTGTCCGAATACGTATTCCAGGTCCTTGAAGCGGTCTGCCAGCGGCCACTTGCCGTGCAGCCCGAGTTCCGGCGCCAGGGTGTAGTGGAATTTCCCGTCGTCCCGGCACAGCGCGGCCAGGCGGCCGGCGTAGGACGTCCAGTCGAAACAGCGGATCTGTTTGCGTGCATTGCCGACCATGGCCGCGGTGGCAGCGGGGTCGGTGCAGAGCTCGGTTACCGCGGCGGCGATGCTCCCGGCACTGGCGGTGTCCAGCACCAGTGCGGTATCCCGGTGGCGGGCAAAGGCCGCCGTGCCGTGCACGGTGCATACCAGCGGTACGCCGCTCGCCATGGCCTCTGCCGCCAGGTTGGCCCAGCCGGCAAATTCCTCGGTGTGGACCACGATATCGACCGCGGCATAGAAATCGGGCAGTGCATCCCCGGACAAGTTGCCGACCAGCTGCAGGCGTCCCGAGCTGACCAGGTCATCGATGTCGGCCGCGTTGCCCGCGTAGCTGCCGAACAGGCGCACAGCGAACCTGTCCGGCAGCTGCCGCAGCGCCGCGATCAGTGGTGCCGGGTTCTTGCTGGCCAGGCCGCCGACGATGACCCTGTCCTGCTGCCCCGGTGCGGCCCGGTAGGGCGACGGCGCGAAGCGGCCGGTATCGACGGCGCCTTCCAGCACGGCGAACCGCCTGGCCTGAAAATCGGTAAAGCTGCCCGGTTGCCAGTGCGTGTTGTTGAACACGACCAGGTCGGGCCTGAACGTTCCATTCACGGCGAGAAAGCGCGCTCTCAGCGACGGGTTATTCAGGACATGCTGGACCCGGTAGCCGAAGTTCTCGCCCTGCAGCAGGGCGAAGCGGCGGATGGTGTCTTCCGGGAAACCCGCGCCCGGCACCATGGTGGCGCTCCATTGCTGCTTCAATGCCGCCTCGATGCCCAGCACGGGGAACTCGCTGTGCCAGGCGGGCTCCGGTTGCGCGGCGAAGGTGGCAAAGCACAGTTCATGTCCCCAGGTGCGCAGTACCCTTGCCACGCGCTCGAAGCGCAGCAGGCCACCGGACCGGATCAGGTCGTGACAGACAACCAGCAGCCGCAGGCGCTCCGGTGTCTGCACCGCCGCCGGCGCCAGCGCGCCAGCCAGCTTGCGCAGAATGGTGATCCTGCCGACCCGCTCGATCGCCTCGAAACGGCGGCTTGCCAGCAGCGCCTCGACGCCGCGCGCGGGGTTGCTATGGGGGCCCGTCGGGTCATTCAGAATGATAAACCCGCCGGGTTCTACGTACGGCTCCCAGCCTTCGAGAGCATTCAGTACGCCAGCGGGGGAATGCTCGCCGCCGATGGACAGCAGTCCGACCGGCCCGCTCCATGCCCTGGCGGCGGCAGCGTTGTCCAGGTCGATCAGCGCGACCCTGTCGCAACTGCCGGTATCGAGCATGATGCGGTAAAAATCGCCCCGCGCCGCAGCGGCATAACCGCCGCCGGTGTCACCGCTGGCCAGCGCGCGCGGTTCGACGCAAACGATACGGCCGGGCGCGGCGGGGTTGTCCCGCATGCCGTGGGCAAGCGCCACGGCCGATTTGCCGTCGAGACTGCCGATGTCCACGATGTCGCCGTAGTTCACGGCCGCCGCATAGCGCGCCAGCGCCATGCCTTCCTCGGTCGAGATGCCGCCTTTGTGGCTGGCAAGAAACTGCGTGAAGTCAAACGTCGGGTGTGACGTCCCGTGTGTAATACTTCCGGTAGCCTGCATTAACCCCTCCGTGGGTGGCAATGAACCGTATCGGATCAGGATGCGGTCGCCTGCAGCTGCAGCCGTTTCTGTGTGTCGTGTTCGTTGGCGAACAGCTCGGCGCAGAATTCCCTGAACACCCGGTACTCGCGCGTCAGCGGCATGGCAAACGGGTCGTCCAGATTCCAGACGATGTGAATATGCCAGTCGGCCAGCAGCGCGGTGCGCTGCCTGTCCCATACCTTGTATAGCGACAGGTCGTCCGCCTCGACGGCACGTTGCTTGATCCGGGACAGGTTCCACAGCAACTGCCCCATGCGGACGCCGAACTTGCTGTCGTAGTCGGCGGCGGACGGTGTGCAGGCCATGACCGTGAACGCGTCCTGCTGCAGCAGGAAGGCCGAGAACAGCCGCTCGATGACGAAAATACGCATGGACGCGCTGGCGTCCCGCTCATACTGGCCACTGCCGCTGTAGATTTCTCCGACCTCCGTCCCGTTGGCCGCTTCCGCGTCCAGCAACCCGAGCGCCCGCTCGATAAAGCTGAAATAGGCGTCCCAGAAACGCTTGTTGGCAACGAAGTAATTACAGAACGCGAATGTGCTGACGTCACTGACGGTGGCCACCCGGATCCCCATGTGTTGCCCGAGGAAATAGGCGATCTTCTCGATACCCGTGTGCGCGCAATGGATGCCCTGTTCCCAGACGTTGGCGTACACCGCCTCGTTGCCGATCATGGGATTGATAAACGCGCAATCGGCGCCCGCGTCGAATGCCGTGCGGCAGTACTCGTGAAACGTGCGGAAGCTGACCGCTGCCTTGTGCTCGAATTTCCAGGACACGAGTCCCCAGGGCTCGCCGCCATCCCGGATGGCCGGGTCGGCATGCAGTTGCCTGAACAGCTCGTATTCCCGTGTGCCGGGCGCGCAGTTCGCCGAGGCATCAAACGGGATGGCTCCCGCGCAGACAAAATCCCTTTGCTGCGCATCCATATAGGCCTGGTAAATTTTCATATCCCTGCACATGCGTTGCGTTGACAGGGAATAACTAGCAAGACACATGCCATGATGTCAGGCACGGCAGCGTGCGCGACCCGCGTGCGATTTGACATGCCCTGTCTGCAAGGCGCGCTTGCCGCAACGGCGACCACGACCTCGCCGGGTGGTGCCGGTGTCGGAGCTGTCCGGCAACCAGGGGCAAGGTAATGATGTGCATGGAGAATCGGGTCCGGCAACAGGGCGCCGTCACGATCCGTTCACTCCGGCCCGGCGGGTGATGCGCCGGGAAAAGGGCCGCCGCGCCGGTCCGGCTGCGCCTGAACACGCTGCCCTGCAGCGCTCGCGCCAGACCGCGGTGTTGCCGCATACCTGCAAGATCTTGCCGTTCAACTGCCGGAATCCCGGCAAGCGTTTGCCTCTCTTCGATCCGGCTGTGCCACATTTCCGGCGCTCGAAAATCGATGCGTTTGTAGGTAACTGTAATAAAACAGAAAAGTATGGCGATGCTTGTGGCATAGCAATTGCATCCTCTGAGCCAGACGCCAGCCATAGCGTGCGATCGCACGGCGTGACTGGATTCATGGATGAAGTACGCAGGCAGGTTTGCTTATGAAGAAGATCGTTCTTTCTGTCATGGCGGTGGTGCTGTCACGGGGCAGCGGCGGCGTTGCTGCCCGGACCATTCACGACAGTGTGCCTGAACCGGTAACGCCTGCCGCAGGCGCGGTTGATGGCAAGGCGCGGGCCACGGATGGCCTTGCTGAAAGGCCCGGGTGCGCAATCCATCCGGAAAATGTCAGCGCATTCCGCACTGCCGAACCACCGTGCCACGTCAGGGCACCGCAGGACACCGTGCACTAGCCGTCATGAGCGATAACGAAATACTTTCGGAAGAGGAAGTCGGCGCGTTGCTTGATGGTGTCGCCGCCGGCGAGGTCGGTGGTGCCCCGCCGGCGCCCGGGGGCGAGGTGCTGCCGTATGACCTGATGGACCAGGATCATATCGTGCGCGGCCAGCTGCCGGTGCTGGAGAAGATCAACGCGCGCTTCGTGCGTCAGCTGGAAGACGGCTTCGAACAGATGCTGCAACGGCGCGTCGAGATCGCCGAGGAAGGCCTGCAGACGGTACGGACCACGGACTACATCCACAGTCTCGGGCTGCCGGTCAGCCTGAATTTCATCAATATCAACCCGCTTGCCGGCGAGGCGCTGGTGGTGCTGGACCCGGCGCTGGTGTTCAGCGTGGTGGATATCTATTTCGGCGGCTCAGGCAAGTATCGCAACCAGATGATCGGACGCGAATTCACACCGACCGAAAGCCGCGTCATCCAGCTGGTCCTGAATCAGACCCTGCAGGATCTCGCCGCCGCCTGGGAAAAGGTGCTTACGGTCGAGGCGCGCTTTATCCGGTCCGAGGCCGATCCGCAGTACTCCTCGTTGGCGGGTTCGCGCGAGATGCTCATCATCTCCAGCTTCCGCATGGATTTCGAGGACAGCGGCGGCGAATTCCATATCGGTCTGCCGGTCTCGATGATCGAGCCGATCCGCGACCTGCTGGACGGCGGACAGCGCAAGAGCATGTCCGCCAATCACGGCAACTGGCTGCAGGCCCTGCAGCAGAATCTGCAGGATGCCGAGGTGGAGATCTACGGCAGGATGGCCGAGACCGCGCTGACCCTGCGTGACGTGGTCGGCATGCGGCCGGGTGACATCATTCCGGTGAACATGCCCGGGCAGGTGACCCTGCGTGTCGGCGATGTGCCGCTGTTCAGGGGGCAGTTCGGTGTCTACCGGGAGCACAACGCGGTCAAGGTGGAAAGTGAGGTCGAACGCAATGACAAAACACGACGCAGCAAATAGCAGGAGCACATCATGACTGAGCAGACGGAAGAAAGGGATATGCAGGGCACGAAGGCTGCGGCGGCGCAGGAGCAGACCGGCGCCGCCGCGGCGACCGCTTCCGATTACGAGCGTGCCGCGTTCCAGGAACTCGGCGAGGACGCCGGTGGTGCCTGCAAGGGCGAGACCAGCCTGGACGTGATTCTCGATATCCCGGTAACGCTCTCCATGGAGATCGGGCGGTCGAAAATCAGCATCGAGAACCTGCTGCAGTTGGCACGCGGCTCGGTCGTGGAACTGGACCGCATGGCCGGCGAGCCGCTGGATGTGCTGGTCAACGGCACGCTGGTCGCGCACGGCGAGGTGGTGGTGGTGAATGACAAGTTCGGTGTCCGTCTCAGCGACGTCGTCAGCACGTCCGAACGGGTCAAGACGCTCAAGTAACGGGATGAACGACATGCGCAGAATGCCTGTTATAGACCTGTTGCGGCAGCTTGCCTGCCTGCTGCTGGTGCTGCCTGCCGCCGTCCCGCTGCAGGCCGCCGAAAAGGCCCCGTCACCGATCGGCATGGCCCATGAGGTGATGGATGGCGGCTTCATGCTGCAGTTTCTTGCCGGGCTGGCCATCGTGCTGCTCAGCATCGTCGTGCTGGCGTGGCTGCTGAAGCGTGCCGGCGGCCTGCGCGCGTCGGCGCACGGCACGCTGCGCGTCATTGACGGCATTGCGCTCAGCGCGCGCGAACGCATCGTGCTGGTTCAGGTCGGCGACACCCAGGTACTGCTGGGCGTGGCGCCGGGCCGGGTCAACAGGGTGCATGTACTGGATGAAAAGGTAAGCGCGGTGGCGCCGCCGAAAACCGCGCCGGTCAATTTTGCGGAGCGCCTGAAGCACGTGATGGGGGGGGAGAAGCAGAGATGAAGAAATTCGCAGTGCTTGCGGGCCTGCTGTTGCTGGTACTGCCGTTCGGGCCGGCCATTTCGGCGCCGGGACTGGCGGCCGTGACAATGGCGCCGGCCGGCGACGGGGGTGAAACCTGGTCGCTGAGCATCCAGGTGCTGGCCATGATGACGGCGTTGTCGCTGTTGCCGGCCGCATTGATCTCGATGACCTCGTTCACGCGCATCATTATCGTGCTGGCCATCCTGCGCCAGGCGATCGGTACGGCGCAGACGCCGTCCAACCAGATCCTGATCGGGCTGTCGCTGTTCCTTACCCTGTTCGTGATGTCGCCGGTATTCGGCAAGATCTACAACGATGGCGTGAAACCGTATCTCGACGAGCAGATCACCTCGGAACAGGCGCTGGCGCAGAGCGCTGCGCCACTGCGCGGCTTCATGCTGGACCAGACGCGTGAATCCGACCTTGGCATGTTCGCCGATATCGCACACTACGACGACAGCGCGCTGGAATCACGCGAGACGGTGCCGTTTTCGCTGCTGGTGCCGGCGTACGTGACCAGCGAGCTCAAGACTGCCTTCCAGATCGGCTTCCTGGTGCTGATCCCGTTCCTGGTCATCGACCTGGTGGTGGCCAGCGTGCTGATGTCGATGGGCATGATGATGCTGTCGCCCATGATCATATCACTGCCATTCAAGATCATGCTGTTCGTGCTGGTCGATGGCTGGGCCCTGATCATGGGGACGCTGGCATCGAGTTTCTATGTTTAGCAGACTGCCCGGCCGCAGTGCGGTCATGCAGTCTGATCCGCGGAGGACAATGCAATGACGCCGGAAAGTGTAATTCTGATCGGGCAGGAGGCCATCAAGATCACGGTGCTCATGTCCGCGCCCATACTGGGGTCGGCGCTGGCCGTCGGCCTGCTGGTCGGCATGTTCCAGGCCGCCACCCAGATACAGGAAATGACCCTCAGCTTCATCCCCAAGCTCGCCATGATAGCGGTGATGCTGCTGCTTGCCGGGACGTGGATGATAAACCTGGTGGTGGATTTCACGCGGCGGCTGTTCGAAAACATCCCCGCGCTGATCGGCTGAGCAGGACGCGGCATGATCACCATCAGCAGCCTGCAACTGAACGCCTGGGTGGCCGCCTTCCTGTGGCCGTTCATGCGCATCGGCGCCATGCTGGTGGCCGCGCCGGTGTTCGGTGCGCGCATGGTGCCGGTACGCGTACGGCTGGCGCTGGCGCTGGTCCTTGCGCTGATGATGGCGCCGATGGTGTCGCAGGATGTGGTGGATATCGATCCGCTCAGCGCGCAGGGCCTGGTGATCAGTGTGCAGCAGGTGCTGATCGGGCTGGCCATGGGTTTCACCCTGCAGATGGTATTCGCGGCGATAGTGATCGGTGCGCAGTCGATCGCCATGAGCATGGGCCTCGGTTTTGCCAACGCGGTGGATCCGCAGAACGGTGTGCAGGTGCCGGTGGTCGCGCAGTATTACCTGACGCTGGCCACGCTGATATTCCTCGCGCTTAACGGTCACCTGCTGCTGGTGCAGATCCTTATCGACAGCTTCCAGACACTGCCGGTCGGCATGGTCGGGCTGTCCGCAGCCGGTTTGTGGGAGCTGGTAAACTGGGGCGGCCGCATGTTTGCCGGTGCCGTGCTGATCGCGCTGACCGGGATCGCCGCCTTGCTGCTGATCAACCTGGCGTTCGGCGTGATGAGCCGCGCCGCGCCGCAGCTGAATATATTCGGGGTGGGCTTTCCGGTCATGATGGGGGCCGGTTTCATCGTGATCATGGTAAGCCTTCCGGGCATGACGCCGCATGTGTCGAACCTCATGCTGGATGCCTTTGCACTGCTGGGTTCGCTGGTGGCGGGAAGCTGAGCCATGGCTGAACAAAGCGGCATGGAGCGCACCGAACGCGCCACTCCCAAACGCCAGCAGGAGGCCCGCGAGAAGGGCCAGGTTCCGCGCTCGCGCGATCTCAACACCGTGTTGCTGATGCTGGCTTCCTCCGGCGGCCTGATTGCCTTCGGCAGCACCATGACCGATGGCCTGGCTCGCCAGATGACAGCGGCGTTTACGCGCACACGGGACAGCCTGTTCGACCCGCTCACACTGCAGCCGTTCATGGGCCAGGTGCTGGTCGAGGTGCTGCTGGCGCTTGCGCCGTTCCTGCTATTGCTGTTCGTGGTTGCATTGCTGGCGCCAATGGCGCTGGGCGGCTGGTCTTTCAGTCCTAAGGCGCTGGCGCTGAACTTCGGCAAGCTCGATCCCGTCACGGGGCTCGGCCGCATCTTTTCGCTGCGCGCACCGGTCGAGGCGCTCAAGTCGTTCGCGAAATTCCTGGTCGTGGCGGTAGTGTGCGGCATCCTGCTCAGGCAGCGTGCCGGCGAGCTGTTCGTGCTCGGCAGCGAGCCGCTGGAAGCCGGACTGCTGCATGCCGCGCACATCATCGCCTGGTCATTCGTCGGCATGAGCGCGGTGTTGATCCTGATCGCGGCCGTGGACGTGCCGTTCCAGCTCTGGGATCACACCAACAAACTGAAGATGACCAAGCAGGAAGTCAAGGACGAGAACAAGCAGACCGAGGGCAGTCCCGAACTCAAGGGGCGTATTCGCACCGTGCAGCGACGCATGGCGCAGCAGCGCATGATGCATGATGTGCCAGGCGCGGATGTCGTGGTGACCAATCCGACGCACTACGCTGTCGCGCTGCGTTACGACCAGGCCGACATGGGCGCGCCGAAGGTGGTTGCCTCCGGTGCCGACCTGATCGCCGCGGAAATCCGCAAGGTAGCCGTGGCCAACGACGTCACCCTCGTCGAGGCGCCGCCGCTGGCGCGCGCGCTGTATTACAACGCGGAAATCGGACAGGAAATTCCGGCCGGGCTTTATGTCGCAGTGGCGCAGCTGCTGGCCTACGTCTACCAGTTGCGCGCAGTCAGCAGCAGTGCAAGGAAACCGCCGGTGCTGCCGCAGGAATTCCCGATACCACCGGATTTGCGCAGGGACCAGTAAATTCAGAGTGCAGGATATAGCATGGATAATGTAACCACATCCCGGTTGTTCAGGCCACGCATGCTGATAGGTCTCGGCACGCCGCTGCTGCTGGTCATGTTGCTCGGCATGATGGTGCTGCCGCTGCCGCCGATGGTGCTGGACCTGGTATTCACCTTCAATATCGCCCTGAGCCTGATCGTGCTGCTGGTGGCGGTGTACACGATCAAGCCGCTGGAGTTCGCGATCTTTCCGACCGTACTGCTGATCGCGACCCTGTTGCGCCTCGCGCTGAACGTCGCCTCCACGCGCGTGATCATGCTGAACGGCCACGAGGGTACCGCGGCCGCCGGTCACGTGATCGAGGCATTCGGCGAATTCGTGGTGGGCGGCAACTATGCCGTCGGCCTGGTGGTATTCGCGATCCTGATGATCATCAACTTTGTCGTGGTGACCAAGGGCGCCGGGCGTATCTCGGAAGTGAGCGCCCGCTTCACCCTCGATGCCATGCCCGGCAAGCAGATGGCCGTGGACGCCGATCTCAATGCCGGCCTGATCACCCAGGAAGAGGCACGCGCACGCCGCGAGGAGATAGCGAACGAGGCGGATTTCTACGGCGCCATGGACGGCGCCAGCAAGTTCGTGCGCGGCGATGCAGTCGCTGGCCTGCTGATCCTGTTCATCAATATCATCGGTGGTTTCGCGGTAGGCATGATCCAGCACGGCCTGTCGCTGGCCGACGCGGCGCAGAACTACATCCTGCTGACCATCGGCGACGGCCTGGTGGCGCAGATTCCCTCGCTGGTGCTGTCCACGGCCGCGGCCATTATCGTGACCCGCGTGTCTTCCTCTCAGGACATGGGCGAGCAGTTCATCAAACAGCTGTTCAGCAATCCGCGCGCGCTGACCGTGACGGCCGCCATCGTCGGCGTACTCGGTATCGTGCCCGGCATGCCCAACGTGGTGTTCATTACCATCGCGGCCGTCATCGGTGCGCTGGCGCACATGGTCAGGCAACAGCGACAGGCGGCGGCCAGGCAGACGGCCGCGGAACAGGAAGCACCGGCACCCGACCGGCAGAATGCCGACCTCAGCTGGGACGACGTGCAGCCGGTCGACATCGTCGGCCTGGAAGTGGGCTATCGCCTGATCCCGCTGGTCGACCGCAACCAGGGCGGCCAGCTCATGTCGCGTATCAAGGGTGTGCGCAAGAAGTTGTCACAGGAACTGGGCTTCCTGATAGAGCCGGTGCACATCCGCGACAACCTCGACCTGCAACCCGGCGGCTACCGCATCAACCTGATGGGCGTGCCGGTCGGGCAGTCCGAGGTGTATCCCGACAAGGAACTCGCGATCAATCCCGGCAAGGTGTTCGGCAGGCTCAAGGGTATCGAGACGCACGACCCCGCGTTCGGACTGGCGGCAGTCTGGATCGATGCCGGGCAGCGCGACGAGGCACAGACACTCGGCTATACCGTGGTCGATGCCAGCACCGTCGTGGCGACGCACCTCAGTCACCTGCTGCAGCAGCACGCCCACGAGCTGCTCGGTCATGAAGCCGCGCAGCAGTTGCTCGACATGCTGGCGAAGAGCGCCCCAAAACTGGTCGAGACGCTGGTACCCAAGACGCTGTCGCTGGGCGTGCTGGTGAAGGTGCTGCAGAACCTGCTCGAGGAGGGCGTACCGGTCCGTGACATGCGCACGATTGCCGAGACGCTGGCGGAGGCAGGTGTGCGCAGTCAGGATCCCGACATCCTCACTGCCGCGGTACGCATTACCCTCTCCCGCATGATTTACCAGAAAATCAACGGGATGGAAGAGAGTTTGCCGGCCATGGCGCTGGATCCAAAGTTGGAACAATTGTTGCTTCAGTCCATGCAGGGTGCCCAGGAGGGTGGTCCGGGCATCGAGCCGGGACTGGCCGAGGGCATGCTGAAGTCGCTGGCCGAGAACACCCGGCAGCGGGAAATGAACGGCGAGCCGGCGGTGCTGCTGGTGTCGCCTGTGCTGCGGCAGTGGCTCGCACGTTTCGTACGCGGTGCGGTGCAGGGCCTGCAGGTGCTGTCCTACAACGAAGTGCCCGACAACCGCCAGATCCGGGTGGTTGGCACCATCGGTGGAGAGTCCTATGCGATGGCCGGTTAGGCGGAGCACCCGGGGATGAAGTCGTTACATGGAGAGTCGTCAAACGGAGGTAGCGGATAATGAAAATGAAACGATTCAGCGCATCGGAGATGCGTCACGCAATGCAACAGGTCAGCGACGAGCTGGGACCGGATGCATTGATCCTGTCCAGCCGCAAGACCGACGACGGCGTCGAAATCATTGCCGCGGTGGATTACGAAGAGGAACTGCGCGGCGCCACTGCCACGGCGCCGGTCAGCGCGGATGCGCGGCCGTCGGCCACCGCACCGAAACCTGTCACGCAACACCCGGCGCCGGCCAGTAGCAGTGCGCCCGTCCAACCGCCGGTAGACAGCCAGGTGGTTAGCGGCATGCAGGAGGAAATCCGGGCGCTGCGTGCCATGCTGGAAGTCCCGCTGGCTCAACTGGGCTGGGATGCCATGCGCCGGCGCGAACCCGTGCGCGCGGCCGTCATCGAGCGGCTCGATCGCATGCAGCTGCACCCGGTGATTGCCAACCGGATTGCCGACCGGGTTAGCGCCATCGACGATACCGAAGCCGGCTGGCAGCAAGCGCTGGCCGAACTCGAGCACTTGCTGCCGATTGCCGGCGATGACCTGATGGAAGACGGGGGGGTGGTTGCGCTGGTCGGCCCGACCGGTGTCGGCAAGACTACCACCATCGCGAAAATCGCGGCGCGTTTCGCGCTGCGTCACGGACGGCGCCACGTCGCGCTGGTAACCATGGATCATTACCGGATCGGAGCGCATGAACAGCTGCGTACCTACGGGAAACTGCTGGGCGTGCCGGTGCATATCGCCGGCGACGAGGAAGAGTTGCGTGTCATCCTCAATCAGATGGATGACCGGAAGCTGGTCCTGATCGATACCGCGGGAACCAGCCAGCGCGATTCCGACCTGCTGGACAAGTTTGCCATGCTGAATGCCGGTGGCACGGTTATCAGGCGCTATCTCGTGCTCGCTGCCAACGGGCACTTGTCGGTGAACGATGATGTGCTGCAGGCCTTCAGCGCGCTGCATCCGGACAAGTGCATACTGACGAAGGTGGACGAGGCAACCAGCCTGGGAGGTGTGCTCTCGGTGCTGATCAAGCACGGCCTGCCACTGGTCTATACCGGTGACGGCCAGCGGGTGCCGGATGATTTTCACCCGGCCCGGGCGCGCCAGCTGACTGCGCATGCCTTGTTGCTGGCAGAACGCGGTGCGAAGGCACAATCCGACGAAGCCTGGCTGCATGCCCTGAGCAAAGTGGAGGCAGCGACGCATGTACACGCGCATGCCTGAACGGATTACAGACCAGGCGGCGGGTCTTCGCCGGATTGGCCTGCCGCGGCCGGTCAAGGTAATTGCCGTGGCCAGCGGCAAGGGCGGCGTCGGCAAGACCAGCGTCTCCATCAACCTTGCCGTAACGATGGCACAACAGGGCAGAAACGTAATGTTGCTGGATGCCGACCTGGGTCTGGCCAACGTCGACGTGCTGCTTGGAATCAATACGCGGCGCAACCTGTCACACGTGATTTCGGGCGAGGCGACCCTCGATGAAGTTATCGTGGAAGGCCCGGCGGGCCTCCGCATCGTGCCGTCTTCTTCCGGGACCAGGAGTATGCTCAACCTGTCGACCGCCGAGCAGGGCGGCCTTATTCGTGCGTTCAGCGAACTGCATGACGACGTGGATGTGATGCTGGTCGATATCGCGGCCGGCATTTCGGAGAGCGTGATCACCTTTACCCGTGCGGCACACGAGGTCGTGGTTGTGGTATGTGACGAACCCGCCTCGCTCACCGATGCCTATGCACTCATCAAGGTGCTGAACCGCTATCACGGTGTCGATCGTTTTCACATCCTCGCGAACATGACCGGCAATGCCCACGAGGGCAGGCAGCTGTTCGACAAGCTGGCGCGCGTGTCGCAACGCTTTCTCGATGTGACGCTGGGCTATATGGGCGCGGTTCCGTACGACGATTATCTCCGCAGGGCCGTGCAACGCCAGCTGGCCGTGGTCGAGGCCTATCCGCGCAGCCGTTCCGCGCTGGCATTCCGCAAGATGGCCGATCGCACGGAACGCTGGCCGCCGCCGCAGGTGGCGACCGGACGGCTGGAGTTTTTCGTCGAGCGGCTGATCCGTTCCGGTGCCGTCGCCGGCGAGTACCTGAGCTAGCAAGCGTGCGGTCGCGCATGCGGGCACGAATCCTTGCCAATGCGATTGCCCTGCTGGTGTCATGCGTGGTCACGGGCTGCAGCGCAGCCGATGCCGCCACGGAGCAGTTCCTGATCACCGTGCTGCGCAGCAGCGACCCTCTGGAGGTGGACGATTTGCTGGGACGTCAGCGGTCTTCTGCTGACGCCGGGTTGCACGATCTGCAGCGGAATTACCGGACCGGGTATGGCAAGCACCGCCATGGCCGCTGGCAGGTGGTGGTGAGCGAAGGGCAGACGGCATTCGTGGCAACCGGCAGCATGAAACCGCAGCTGCAGATACCGTGGATCGAGCTTACACGGCGCGGGCCGGTACCCCAGGCCAGCCTGGTAGGGCAAGCGCGCATGCAAGGCATATACGTGCAGGCAAGGCGTCTCAGGGACAAGGTGGAGTTGCAGCTCTGCCAGTTCGGTGACCCTGCAGCGCCGGCCAGCCTGCCCGGCAGCCCCGGCGCGGACCTGTGCACCGTCCTGCGCGGCAAGCCGGGGCACTGGCTGGATGCCGGCGGTAACCTGATACTGGAA
>Ga0210112_1000280_pt1 | contig 14279 bp, 15 predicted proteins | sample Joice_ThreeSqC_D_FD_184875 | JGI IMG/M metagenome (GOLD analysis project Ga0210112, IMG submission 184875) | Wetland microbial communities from San Francisco Bay, California, USA, that impact long-term carbon sequestration - Joice_ThreeSqC_D2... | ecosystem: Environmental > Aquatic > Marine >... | reverse complement strand
GATCCCCGGCAGGTCACGTCGATCGACCTGACCCGCAGCGCTGCCGGCACGCTCGCATTCCGCAAGCGCGACGGGCACTGGACGATCGAAGGTACGCCGGCCGTCCCCGCCGACGACTTCCAGGTGCACACCGTGCTGGCGCTGCTGGAAGCGAACGGCATCCGCAGCTACCCGGCCGGCACGCTCGACCTCCAGGGCCTGGGCCTCGACCCGCCGCAGGCCAGCGCCCGTTTCGACGCTGTGCAGATCGACCTCGGCAACACCGAGGCCATCGAGGGCCTGCGCTACGTCAGGCACGGCGCGACCGTGTACCTGGTCGAGGACCGCTATCAGCACCTGCTCAACGCCGGCCTCGGCAACTTCGCAAGCCGCCGCCTGCTGCCACTGGACGCACAGATCACCGCCCTCGAACTGCCCGGCCTGACGCTCACGCGGACCGATGACGTACACTGGCAGCTGAGCCCGGAGCAGCCCGCCGCCGGCGCCGATGCCATCAACCAGCTGGTGCAGCAATGGCAGCGCGCCAGTGCGCTGTATGTGCGCCGCTACGAACCCGGCGATTACCCCGACACCATCCGCGTGACGCTCAAGGACACCGACGCACCCGTCGTGCTGCACATCGTCACGCGCACACCCGACCTGGTGCTGGCGCGCCCGGACTGGGGCATCCAGTACCACATCACCGGCGATGTCGGCGCGGGTTTGCTGGCATTGCCGGAAGCGCCAGCGGCATCCTTGCCGGAATAAGCACAGCGGCAGGCCTGTCCGCGAACAGCGCCCGTCGCTGCGGAAGTCTCCCGCTGGACAGGAGCGCGGGCACGCCAACGCACGATTGGTACTCACCGCGGTTTTTCTCTACTATTAGCCGCCATGAGTCCGGTGCACCATCATCCGCATGTACTGCCATCGTTCCCGCTGCCCCCATGCTGAAAAACTATTTCCGTGCGCTCTACCAGCGCACCATGCACGAGGCCTACGCCCACGCCGGCACCGGGATCACCCGGACACTTGCCAACGGCGGCGACTGCCTTGACTGCGGCGCCAGCACAGGCTACTGGTACACCCGGCTCTCCGCCGAGGTCGGCCTGCCAAAAGAAAACTACCACGGCATCGAATGGAACAGGCACCTGGTATCGAAAGCCGTTGAAAACGGACTCGACATACAGCAGGGCGATCTCAACAAAGTGCTGCCGTTTGCAGACCGCAGGTTTAAATGCATCTTTGGACTGTCCGTGCTGGAACACCTGCTCAACCCGTGCCACTACCTGAAGGAATGCCACCGCTTGCTGGAGGATGGCGGAGTGCTGGTGTTGCTCACGCCGAACATCAGCACCTATTTCACCGCCGCACTGATTCTGGCCGGCAAAATGCCGTCGAGCGGTCCGCATCCGGATTCGGACGCACTGATCCGCAGCGAGGAACTGTTCAAGGTCAGCGACGAAAGCCTGCAGTCCGACACCGAGTCGGACACACCTTCACATCGTCACCTGGTCGTGTTCAGCTACAGCGTGCTCGGGAAATACCTGCGCACCATGGGTTTCAGCCAGGTTGATGGCCGCGGCTTCGGACTTTATCCCTTCCCCAACTTCATGCAGCCCGTGCTGGAGAGGGTAGACCCGTACCACTGCCACCAGATGGTATTCATCGCGCGCAAGTAAGCTGCGGGCAACCCTGCCTGGAAAATAGCCACGGAATCCACGGAAGAACACGGATATGGCAATTGCGGGGTGCAGGGCGCAGGATTACGTAAACCGTGAATGAAGGAACGGCGCATAGCGCAAGAGTGCTGACACGGTCGTTCAGGCACATCCCCGTGCGTCGTGCGAAAATTGGTAGCACTTTCAAATCCCGTCAGGCGCCGCCGAGCATCGCAGCCAGTTTGAGATCGAGCGAGCCGCCGTGTCGAGCTGGATTTGCTAGCCGACAGGCGCAGCAAATCCAGCGAGTTCGGCGAGCGCTCAAAATGGCGAGAAGCGCAGGGCATCCGACCAGACATCGAAGATGGATGGGCGGACAAGCCTTCGGGTGCGCCTTTCTTTTGGGTACTTTTCTTTGGCGGGACAAAGAAAAGTACCTCGCCCGACAGGGCGAAACCCCATACGGACAGCCGCAGCCACGGCAAACCCGCCTATAATCGCCCGACCTGCCGAATCAGTAACGACCCCGCACCATGCCCGAACTCCCCGAAGTCGAAACCACCCGCCGCGGCATCGCGCCGCACATCACGGGCCAGCGGATCACTGACGTCATCGTGCGCAACCGTGACCTGCGCTGGAAGCTCACGCCGAAACTGGAAAAAACGCTCACCGGGCAAACCTTCCGGCACGTCGGCCGCCGCGCCAAGTACCTGCTGCTCGAGACGGACAGCGGCACGCTCATCCTGCATCTCGGCATGTCCGGCAGCCTGCGTATCATCGAGGCCGGGGATCCCGCAGGCAGGCACGACCACGTCGATCTGGTGTTTGCCAACGGCAAGGCGCTGCGCTTCACCGATCCCCGGCGCTTCGGCAGCCTGCACTGGACCCGTCGCGATCCCCTGCGGCACCGCCTGCTGAGCGAGCTCGGCGTCGAGCCGCTGGGTTACGAACTGTCCGGCAGCTATCTGTACGAACGCTCGCGGGGGCGCAGGCTTGCCATCAAGCACTTCATCATGAACAGTCACATCGTGGTCGGCATCGGCAACATCTACGCCTCCGAGGCGCTGTACATGGCCGGTATCAACCCGCGGCGCGCCGCCGGCCGCATCGGCAGGCAGAAATACGATCTGCTTGCGGAAGTCATCAGGGAAGTACTGAACGATTCCATCAGCGCCGGCGGCACCACGCTGCGCGATTTCGTCAACGGCGAGGGCAAGCCGGGTTATTTCAGGCAGCACCTGAACGTGTACGGCAGGACCGGCGAGCCCTGCATCAGCTGCCGGGTGCCGATCCGGGAAATCCGCCAGGGCCAGCGCTCGACGTTTTATTGTCCGAAGTGCCAGAAGTGAGGGCTGCTTGCGCACCAGACCACCGTTACCGGGCGGTGAACCGATCCGCTGCGCATGCTGTTAACAGCATGCCATCAACGGACAGGGGTACCGACCCCATTCCGCCTTTTCGTATGGTACCCTATCGCCTTTAGTGGATGCCGGGAAAAGGCTGTCCGTGCAAGGAGCAAACCCCCTTGTGCCGGTCGGCAGCCGCTGCCGGAAACCTCGAACAAACACCCGGATTGTGCGGCACAAAAAGCAGGATCAGCCATGCATCTTGGGCGCGATTATTCCGCCAAAGACCAGCCGGCACCCGTTCGTGGTACACAGGTGCCACCGGGGTGAATTCGGGCAGGCGTCAACGGCGTCCATCCGGCGCTGTTTTGCGAACCGTATGCCAGCCATGCAATCGCAAACCGGAAGCCAGGCCCGAACCGGCTGTTCAACTGCACACCCTGGCCTGGACTGATTGCGCGTGTCACCTGCTGCACGGCACAGTCCTGGCCCGGTTAACCGGAGAAATGTTTATGCAATCAAGAATGCTGCTTCTGTTGCTGCTGTTATTCAGCGCATATAGTCAGGCTTACGAATTTCCAGTAGAAATTATCGAGTTTATCGACAACGCGAAGATCGTGGCCTCTGTCAGTGAAGGCGACATCGACGAGAAATTGTACTGGCAGCCTTTCGAAGGCCCACCGCCACTGTCGATAGCAGGCGCGCTTGACGCCATCCAGAAGCACATTGCGTCCGATCCGCAAGCAGGCATTGCCGAATTAACCGGAATTGAACTTAAGCGGATACCGCACCATTCGAGGCACTGGCACTACCTGGTTAAAATGAGCTCACAGGTCGAAGGCAAGCCACAGCCCCGATACTTCATTGTACTTATGACCGGCAAGGTAATCCCGGGGCTCAGGGAACCGGAAACGGTAAAATAACACCAATAATTGCTGCAAATCCGGCACAGGGCATTACAATCGGCTCAGGCGGAAGCGGTTTTCCGCCGCACCCGATCCGGACCTCGATACCATGTCAGAATTACGTGATCCAAGAGTCCTGTTTGCAGCGGAGCGTACATTGCTGGCATGGACTCGAACAAGTATATCCCTCATGGCGTTCGGATTTGTCGTGGAACGGTTTGGACTGTACCTCGAGATCGTCGGCCAGGAGGAAATCAAGCTGTTCCAGCGGCATATTTCGTTTTTTGTAGGCGTGTCGTTCATCCTGCTTGCGTCATTCGTGGCGCTGTATTCAATGTGGCAGCACAAACGCATAATAACAACGCTCCAGCCGGTTGAAATCCCGCAAGGTTACTATCTTGGCGCGGGAATGATAGTCAACGGCATACTCGGAGTCCTCGGCATCGCATTGAGCATCTATCTGGCGCGCGGCTTCATATGAATGCTTGCACCACCGGACAAGCGGAATAGCTGCATGCATTCCCGGCGCTGGCAGACGGACACCGGCCCGGATGGACAGGCGTAATCCCTGATGCGGCATCTGAACACAGGACTTGCACTGGCGGTGTGCCTGCTGGCGATTCCGGCTGCCGGGACTGCCGCGGAACCGGCGCCATTACCCGACGGCGTCGAGATGATCGTATGGGAACACCAGAACTGGGAGTCCAACGGCGGCTTTGAACGGCTTGCGCTGTGGGGCGATGGTTGTTCGGAAGTCGTGGTGACCCCGTTGAGCCATGCCCATGACGGGCAGCAGAACCTCCGTGCCAACAGCGGCTGGCAGCTGATCAGGTATCAGTCTCCTCCCCATGTCGAGTTCGTCCGCACGAATATTTATCCGCCCGAAGTGGCACGCGCGAAATTCACGGCAGCGCTGGCGGCCGGCATCGAGAAACTTGAGTCTTTTACACCGGGATACGTCGATGGAGACGGGACACGCGTTGTCATCCGGAAAGACGGTCAGGAACATGAAATCATCATTCCGATGTTTACGGACCGCGAGCAAGGAACGATGAATCACAAACGCTTTCTTGCCGTCTCGAAGATCCTGGGAGGATTCGATAAACGCGCGTACGAGGTGGTTCCCGAAACGCCCGGCCCGGCGGACAGGCAGTAACGGGTGCAGATCCCGCTGCGAGACACGACACCCTGTATCAGCCCGGCACCGCCGGCACTCCGTCGCCATAATCCGCACCTTTTCCGCGCCGTTCGTTGTAAAATCCGCGCAGTCGGGCCACGCACCGGGGAGAATTCATGAGCGCACTGGAGCTGAATCTGCCGCAGTACCTGTATGTCGAGACCAGGGATGAAGACGGCACGGTGACCGGCACCGAACTGGCGGCCGACAAGCTGCTCATCTGGGCCGGGCACGGCTACGGGCACTCCATCGCCGACCACTGCAGAAAACTCCTCGACCGCGAGATCCAGACCATCGACACCTGGCAGGAACGACGCCTGCTGCTGCTGGACGAACAGTGGCACGAGGCCGAGAACGGCGAGGACGACGACGCGGCCGAACTGCAGTACGCGCTGGCCTGCGAGCGCGTGATCCGCGCGGCGGACAGCCGCCGCGACCAGGCCGCCGCGCGCATGGTGCAGCAGCAGGCCGCCATCGAACAGCTGGTGCACGAGGCGGAAGTGCACCTGGAGGAAACCCGGCCGGCGGAAGACAACGATGCCTCGATGGGCCTGCTGTTCGCGCTGCTGGCGGCCGGCGCCCTCGTCTACACCCTGCTCTGCTGAACGCCGGAGGGCAGGCAGGACAAGGTTGCAGACCGGGACGCCGCGGAATGCACGCCGAGAGGGAGGAACCGGCACATGGCACGTGGAAAATTCAGACCGCACATCACGACCTGGGACCTGTTCGATTTCGAGGAAACCGCGGACGACCCGGCCTTCTACGACACCCTGATCCTGGCGGAGGGCGATTCGTGGTTCACCATCGGCGGCCTGTTTGCGCCGAACCTGCTGATGTCGCTGCGCTTTCACAAGGACACGCTGATTCTCAACTGTGCCTCGCCTGGCGACACCATCGTGCACATGTCCGCGCTGGCACACAATTATGTCTACAAGGAAGCCTTTCGCTACGACTATGCCTGGGACGCCATCCTGCTGAGCGGCGGCGGCAACGATCTCATCGACCGCGCCGATGAAATCATCCTCGACAAGGCGCAGCGCCGGGGACGCGCCATCCACGGCCCGGCGGATTATTGCGACCTGGAGCAGCTCGACAGGCTGATCGGGGACGTCCTGCAGGGCTACCGCACGCTGATCTCGGTCCGGGATGCCTCCGCCGGTCCGGCCAGCGGAGCGCCGATTTTCGTGCATACCTACGACTATCCGACAGCGCGCAACGCACCGGCGCGCTTCATTATCGGCAATCTCGGGCCCTGGATATACAAGGCATTGATCCTGTCCGAGATTCCGCCGCGAGACTGGATCGTGCTGACGGACTACCTGTTCGACCAGCTGGCGGAGGCCATCATGGAACTGACCCGCCAGCCGCATGTGCCGGAAAATTTCTACGTCATCGATACCCGCAACACGATTGTCCGCGCCGAGCCGGGTAGCGTGGGCGACAGCGGCGACTGGCTGAACGAGATCCACCCCAACGAGGACGGCTACAGGAAGCTCGCGAAAAAGCTGGAGAAGAAACTGGTACCTTTTCTCTAATCCTGCCTGATCCGACCTCCCCAGCTACGGCACATGCCTGACCACACCCGCACCCCCGGAATTTCGCGCGAGCATCGCATCTCTGACGAGGGCCTGCAGCGGCTGGAACGCCAGTTGCAGCGTGGCGGCCAGATCAGTGACGCGGTGCTGGCACAGTGGATCAGGCGCTACGGAGACGCGGCGCGGGAGGTCATCGCGCGCCATGGCCGCACGCCCGGCGAGGAACAGGATCCCGGCTGAACCGGCCGCATGCGCATGACCGGCCAGTCGCACCGACGCTTGACGTCATCACCGTGTCACACACAACGCCGATTATACGGACAGCCATCCGGGGCCGACAGGCTGGCACGACCGGATTGCCTGTAATCGCACCAGCCCACCCGGAGACGGATTATGACAATGCAGGCGGAACTCAGCTACGTAAAGCCTGGCCTGGCACTGGTGCTGGCCGGGCTGCTGTTCGGTATCTTCCTCGGCGCCTCGTTTGGCATCAACGAGGGTGCCTACCAGGACTACATCGCCACCGGGGTGGCCACACACCCGGAACTGCATGACGACAGTAGCAGGGACAGGATCTGGCGATATGCACAGCGCGCGCATTTTCATGCCACCGGCATTGCCGCGTTCTCGATCGGCCTGATCCTGCTGGTGACGGTCTCCAGCATGAAAAAGGGCCTGAAGTCGATGTCGGCGCTGCTGATCGGGCTGGGCAGCTGCTACCCGCTGTCGTGGTTCACCATGTTCGTGCTGGCACCGGGCATGGGCCGCGGGCCCGCACACGAACACGTCCTGACCGGGATGTTTACCTACCTCGGGGTCGGTGGCCTGCTGGCGGGGCTGTTTATCCTGATGGCCAACCTGTTTCTCGGGCTGTTTCGTGAATAAGCCAGCCTGCCGCCCGTGACCGACACGCCGAAAGTCGCCCGTCACTATAGCCACGGCAACCTGCTGGAGCGGATTCGTCTTGCGCTCGAGGCAAGCGGCAAATCACCTGCGGGTGTGGACATCGACGATCTTGCCCCGGTCGATGAATTCCACATCGGCGGGCGCGCGGCGTCGGTGGATTTCATCTCGCAGCTTGGATTGTCCGCGCAACAGCGCGTACTCGACGTCGGCTGCGGTATCGGCGGCACCTCGCGCTTCGTGGCCGACCGCTTCGGCTGCCGCGTGTGCGGCGTGGATGTCACACCCGAGTTCATCGAAACCGGGCGCGAGCTGTGCGACTGGGTGGGCTTGAGCGACCTCATCGAGCTGCTGCAGTGCAGCGCGCTGGACATGCCGTTCGAGGACGGGTGTTTCGATGCCGCCATCATGCTGCACGTCGGCATGAACATCGCCGACAAGCATGGTCTGTTTGCCGAGGTCTTCCGTTTGCTCAGGCCCGACGCGCTGTTCGGGGTGTACGACGTGATGCAGACCGGCGCCGGAGCAGTCACCTATCCCGTGCCCTGGTCGAGCGTGCCGGAAACCAGTGCGCTGGCCGCGCCGGAGGACTATATCACCGCCCTGGAACGTACCGGCTTCACCATCCAGGCACGACGCGACCGGCGTGAATTCGCCATGGAATTCTTTGCCGAGGCACGTCGGCGCATGGAAACGTCCGGCAGCACACCGGCGCTCGGCGTGCATATCGCCATGGGCGACGATGCGCCGCTCAAGATCGGCAACATGATCGGGAACATCGCGGCCGGCCGTATCGCGCCGGTGGAGATCATTGCCCGGCGTGAGGCGTGAGATGCGAAGTGTGAAAGCTGAAGGGTGAGACGTGAACTGAAGGAACCGCCATTGGAGCGGAAACACAGGCAAGCGCGTTGGATAATGGCCGCGGAATCACACGGAAGAACACGGAAAGATATCTGGCCGGGCGCTTCCTGGCGTGAGGCGTGGGGTGCGAATTGAAGTAAAGAAGGTCAGACTTGATCTGACATTGTTTCGCGAGCCAGCCACGGCCACACTGTACCCCCCTTCCCGGAGAAAGAGGAAATTTCACTGTGATCTACGGGTTCTCTGTGGCAAGCGATAATTGTTTTTCTCTGAGTCTCTGCACGAGGTTGACGTTCCTGGCGTCCTGGCATCTCCGCGCGAGACCGTTGTTCGCGCACCGCGTCCGCCGCTATTTCCTCGACTGTTTCTCGACGTAGGCCGCACCGGTCCCGCGCGGGTCGCTGGCGGCCAGCACGCGGTTGATGCGCTTGTCGAGATAGATCGCCTGCATGTTGCCCCAGGTCGTATCATGGGCCTCGAGGTTATACCCCATAGCCGTCAGCGTTTGCAGCGTCTTCGCGTCGAAGGCGCCTGCCTCGTACTGCAAGACATCGGGGTAGTACTGGTGATGGTAACGCGGCAGGCTCACCCAGGATTCTGGCATGGTGCCATCCACGAAATCCAGGATGCCGAGCAGTACCATGGTGATGATGCGGCTGCCGCCGGGCGTACCGAGGATGCCGACGGCATGCTCGTTCTCGACAAAGGTCGGCGACATGCTGGAAAGCGGGCGCTTGCCGGGCGCGATCGCGTTGGCCTCGGCACCGATCAGACCGTAGAGATTCGGCACACCGGGCTTCGCCGAGAAATCATCCATCTCGTCGTTGAGCAACACGCCAGTACCGGACGGCACCACGCAGGCGCCAAACGGGTAGTTGATACTGAGCGTACCGGCCACGCGGTTGCCATCGCCGTCCAGCACCGAAAAGTGCGTGGTGTCGTCACCACCCTGCGCCGCGTCCGGTCCCGGCAGTGCGGCGCTGGGTGTCGCGGCCTTCATGTCGATGGTGGCCGCCAGTTGCGCGGCATATTCCCGGCTGGTCAGGCGCTCCACCGGCACCTGCACATAGTTCGGGTCACCGAGGTATTCGGCGCGATCGCGATAGGCGCGGCGCATCGCCTCGACAATGACGTGGATGCGGTCCGCCCTGTCCATGCCCGCCAGGTCGTAACCGGACAGCATGTTCAGCATCTCCACCAGGGCCACGCCGCCGGATGACGGCGGCGCGGCCGAGGTGATGGTCACGCCGCGGTATTCGCCGCGCACCGGCTCGCGCTCCACCACCTTGTAGATGGCCAGGTCGTCCAGCGACCAGATGCCGCCGGCGGTATTGACGCCGTCGACCAGCTGCTCGGCAACCTTGCCGGCGTAGAAGCCGTTATTGCCGCGCTCCGCGATGGCATACAGCGTGTTGGCGAGATCGAGCTGTACGATGCGGTGCCCGCGCTCCGGCACGGCACCCGCATCCAGGAAAATGCGCGCGGCCTCGGTATTGTCCTGCAATGCGTCGAGACGGAGCTCCGCCATCCTGCGATAGTGCTCGTCGACCAGGAAGCCCTCGCGCGCCAGCCGGATCGCCGGCTCCAGCGACTGCTTGAGCGGCAGTCGCCCGTAGAGCCGTGCAATATGTACCAGTGCAGCGGGCTCGCCCGGAATGCCGGCGGCCAGCGAACCCTCCACGGTCGCGCCGCTGATCACCTCGCCATCCCGGTCCAGGAACATGTCGCGGCGGGCGGCCTGCGGCGCCATTTCGCGGCCATCGATCATGACCTGGAAGCCGTCCCGCGCGCGGTGCAGCAACCAGAAGCCGCCGCCGCCCAGCCCGGAACTGTACGGCTCCACCACGGCCAGCACCGCACTCACCGCAACGGCGGCGTCAAAGGCGTTGCCGCCGGCCTCGAGGATTTCCATGCCGGCCGCCGTCGCCAGCGGGTGTGCGCTGGCGACGGCGGCGTTGTGCTGTATTCCTGTACTGTTCGGATCGATGCAGGCGACGCAGATCAGCGACAACAACAGTACCCCGAGCAGGGGCCTTGCACGCACGATCAGACGGTGCAGCGTCACCCGGCCTCCTTCTTTGCCATCAGCCCCTGGTACTTCAGCGTGAGTTCCTGCTCGTTTTCCTCGTGCTCCGGGTTCACCATAATGCACTCGACCGGGCACACCTCGACGCACTGCGACGTCTGGAAATGACCGACGCACTCGGTGCACAGCGCCGGGTCGATCTCGTAGATCTCATCGCCCTGGTAGATGGCATCGTTCGGACACTCCGGCTCGCACACATCGCAGTTGATGCATTCGTCAGTAATCATCAATGCCATACGGATTGCCTGCGGGATAAGCTGGAATTGCTGGAACCACTTGAATTCTAATAGATACGCTCGTTCAATGCAGCCACAACTTTCCTGTGTACAAACGGCGTAACGTCGCCGCCGAGGCTGGATATCTCGCGCACCAGACTGGAAGAGATATAGGCGTACTGTTCGGCCGGCGTAAGGAACATGGTTTCCACCTCCGGCGCGAGACGACGGTTCATGCTGGCAAGCTGGAATTCGTATTCGAAGTCGGATACGGCACGCAGCCCGCGCAGGATGACGCTGGCCTGGCGCTGGCGCACGAAGTCCGCCAGCAGATTGTCGAAGCTGCACACCTCGACATTGCCGACATGCGCCAGCACATCGCGCGCCAGCGTCACGCGCGTTTCAATCGGGAAGGCGGTGCCCTTGCCGGGATTCACCGCCACCGCCACGATCACTGTCCTGAACAGGCGCGCGGCCCGTTCCACCAGGTCGGTGTGACCGTTGGTGATCGGGTCGAAGGTGCCGGGATAGACAACGGAATCCATGCCCGGATTATGGACGAACAACACGCCCCGGCACAAATGGCAAAACCGCCCGCTGCCATCCCGGCTGCCATGCAGCCCGCCCGGACTGCAACTAATGGGAAATGGCCCCTGGGGTGCCTCCCGCAGCTGACGTGAGACATCTGACATAGGGATTATGGCCACGGAATCCACGGAAGAACACGGAATGACAACAACGCTATTGATCAGGATGTAGCCCGGGTTGGGCAGAGTGAAATACGGGATTTACCAACGCTCAATCCATGCTGCGTCTTCTGTCAATCTCGTCCCTCGTCATTCCGGCGCAGGCCGGAATCCAATGAAAAGGTTCCAGGGTGCACGATGTTCACCAGCTCTGGTGCGTAAAACACACCTTGCATCAATGTAATTTTTCCGTGTTCTTCCGTGGATTCCGTGGCCATTCTTCTTTTCACCCTTCACGTCTCATGTCAGTTGCAGGTGAGCGGTCGCGGTCCGCGCCTGCAGTTTTTCAACCACAAAAAAAGCCCCGCTGTTGCCAGCGGGGCTTCCGGGTTACTGCAGGCAGCGGTCGGCTTACATCATGCCGCCCATGCCACCCATACCGCCCATGCCGCCCATGTCCGGCGCACCGTGGCCATGGTCATCCTTCGGTGCTTCGGCAACCATCGCCTCGGTGGTGATGATCAGGCCGGCGACCGAGGCTGCGTTCTGCAGCGCGAAGCGCGTGACCTTGGCCGGGTCGAGAATACCCAGCTCGATCATGTCACCGTACTCACCGGTAGCGGCGTTGTAGCCGTAGTTACCCTTGTTGCTGGCAACGGCGTTCAGGATCACGGAGGATTCCTCACCGGCATTCTTGCAGATCTGGCGCAACGGTTCTTCCATCGCACGCATTGCCAGCTGGATGCCGACATCCTGGTCGTGGTTGATGCCTTGCAGGTCACCGACCATGGCCAGGGCACGGATCAGGGCAACACCGCCGCCCGGCACGACGCCTTCCTCTACGGCGGCACGGGTCGAGTGCAGCGCGTCTTCCACGCGGGCCTTCTTCTCCTTCATCTCCATCTCGGTTGCGGCGCCGACCTTGATCACCGCAACACCGCCGGCCAGCTTGGCCATGCGCTCCTGCAGCTTCTCCTTGTCGTAGTCGGAGGTGGAATCTTCCATCTGTGTGCGGATCTGGGTGACGCGCGCCTCGATGTCTTCCTTGCGGCCGGCACCGTCGATCACGGTGGTATTTTCCTTGGTCACCACTACGCGCTTGGCGGTACCCATGTCGTCCAGGCTGGCCTTCTCCAGTGACAGGCCGACTTCCTCGGAGATCACCTGGCCACCGGTCAGCACGGCGAGATCCTGCAGCATGGCCTTGCGGCGGTCACCGAAGCCCGGCGCCTTGACGGCACACACCTTGACGATACCGCGGATGGTGTTGACCACCAGCGTGGCGAGTGCCTCGCCTTCCACGTCCTCGGAGATGATCAGCAACGGCTTGCCGGACTTGGCGACGCCTTCCAGCACCGGCAGCAGCTCGCGGATGTTGGAGATCTTCTTGTCGTGGATCAGGATGTACGGATCTTCCAGCTCGGTCGACATGTTCTGCTGGTTGTTGACGAAGTACGGGGACAGGTAGCCACGATCGAACTGCATGCCCTCGACGACGTCCAGCTCGTTTTCCAGCGAGGTGCCTTCCTCGACCGTGATCACGCCTTCCTTGCCGACCTTGTCCATGGCCTCGGCAATGATGTTGCCGACCGACTCGTCGGAGTTCGCCGAAATGGTACCGACCTGGGCGATGGACTTGCTGTCGGAGCACGGGGCGGACAGCTTCTGCAGCTGGTCAACCACGGCGGTGACCGCCTTGTCGATACCGCGCTTCAGGTCCATCGGGTTCATGCCCGCGGCAACGGCCTTCATGCCCTCACGCACCATGGCCTGCGCCAGCACGGTGGCGGTGGTGGTGCCGTCACCGGCAACGTCGGATGTCTGGGAGGCAACTTCCTTCACCATCTGGGCGCCCATGTTCTCGAACTTGTCTTCCAGTTCGATCTCCTTGGCCACGGACACGCCGTCCTTGGTGATGGTGGGGGCGCCAAACGCCTTGTCCAGCACCACGTTACGGCCCTTGGGACCCAGCGTCACCTTGACCGCGTTGGCCAGAATATTCACACCCGCCACCATACGTGCACGGGCGTCATCACCAAATTTCACTTCTTTTGCCGTCATGACAATTCCTCTTGATTCTGTGTTAGTTACCGAAAGGCGGGGCTGTGAGCGGGCTTCAGGCCTCGATCACACCCATGATGTCTTCCTCGCGCATGACCAGCATGCCTTCACCCAGCTCCTTGACCTCGGTTCCCGAGTACTTGCCAAACAGAATGGTATCGTCGACCTTGACATCGAGCGGAACAACTTCCCCACTATCAAGCCGCTTACCCTTGCCTACAGCAACGATTTTTCCACGCATAGGCTTTTCTGCGGCGGATCCCGGGATAACGATGCCACCAGCCGAGGTTGTCTCTTCCTCCATGCGTTTCACAAGGACGCGGTCATACAATGGACGGATATTCATCTAGATCTTCTCCTTTGAAGATTGCCTGGTTTCAATGGTCCGGGATGGCGAATGGATTGTTATTAGCACTCGCCACCAGTGAGTGCCAATAATAGTGGCGAAGTTCGCATTGTCAAGTGAGGAAATTCACCGGAGAGTCCGGGGAACCTGCGCGATGCAATAATCGGATCCAGTGAAGGGGTCAGTACCCGTTTTCAGGACGGACACACTACGCTCCAACCATGACGAATAAGAAAGGGTACTGACTCCTTAATGGACCCCTTAATGGTATTTCCGGCTTAAAAAACGAAAAAACGTGGTCTGTCCCCCATTACTCTCTCGGCCCGGAGCCCTCACGATCGTCGTCACCCTGGCGGCGGAACTCGCCCTCGATGGTATACGGCTGGTGTCCGCTGCCGGGTTTGGCGGCCGGACCGGCCGGGGTGATGACGGTCATGCGCCCGAGCACCCACAGCGCCAGCGCACGCCGGACGGGCGGAATGAGACAGGCAAAACCCAGCGCATCGGTGAAGAAGCCGGGC
>Ga0210112_1000279_pt1 | contig 14313 bp, 15 predicted proteins | sample Joice_ThreeSqC_D_FD_184875 | JGI IMG/M metagenome (GOLD analysis project Ga0210112, IMG submission 184875) | Wetland microbial communities from San Francisco Bay, California, USA, that impact long-term carbon sequestration - Joice_ThreeSqC_D2... | ecosystem: Environmental > Aquatic > Marine >... | reverse complement strand
TTCGGGACTGGACCTGATTGCCAGCAGGCCTTCGGTGACGAGCTGCCAGTCGAACGGTCGACCCGCGGCGTCCCTGGTGACTGTTACCCGACCAGCGGCAACATCCTCCTCCGGGACCTGAACTGATTGGGACAGGAAATACATGACTCCGGCAAAAGACCTGAGACTCAGGTTAATGCTGTCTGCGGAGCCACCTCGAACCGCCACAGTAACCGGGAAAATCAGCTTGTTCGGGTTCAGGCCGAGAATACCGGTCAATTCCAGATAATCAGCGCGATCGCGGGCCTCGGGTTCAAAAAACAATACAGGCTGGTTCTGGTGGGTTGCGCCTGAAACCAGGTTCTCCAACTCCAACTGGCGCAACAGCAATGCCACACGTTTGAAGTCCTGGTAGACAGGCTCCTGCTCTGGAGTTGGACCATTGGCACCATTGGCGTTCTCCACGCGATTCATTTCATCCACCATAAGGCGGAACAATCGTTCTGAACTCCAACCTGAGGTGTCCAGCAGAAACAACGTGTCCAGGCTGATGGGGGCCAGTACCCGTTGTACAAAGTCCGCACCCTTGAGCGGCGTGTAAGAGACGGTGGGAGTCTCTTGCAACACAACCTTGCCGCCGAGGCCAACGACGTTGTCCCCCTGGCCAAGTTCAGTGTTGGCATTTACCTCGTTGCTGACAGAGAATTGGGTGTTGAGCGCGCTGACTTCCAGAAACATCGCCTGATCCCGATAGCGCAACCGGACCAGATTCAGCAGCATCTGCTGGTCGTCCGCTTGTCGCAATACCACGTTGTAGTCGGTGCGGGAGCCACTGACGAGTTTTGGACCGACGGACGCACAGCTCGCAAGCAGCGCACAGATCATCAACAGCGTTAGTTTCGTCATTCTTTCAACCATTTTGGCCTTGGTCGTCTCTGTTCACGTTTCGGCGAGAAACTTTGTCAGCAGTTTCACCGTTTTCTGCGGTCCAGGTGAATTTTATCTACGAAAACCAACAAGCTTAAAACCATAATGGGTGCAATTACAACTCGCATCGATATTCGCATCGGTCAAAAAAGTCATGGGCAAGGCGCCGGGTATTGTCTATCGCACCCTTGCTACGCACCTGACCCGAAAAGCCGGTTATACAAAAACGACCGCTCACACAGGCGTTGTCACCCTGATTCAGCGTTTCGGCAGCGCGTTAAATCCCAACATTCATTTTATGTGCATGGACGCACGAATGCCGCGGGCGCATGGATGCGCAGGAGCGGCCCACATGATCTTCCTCGATGGAGACTATGTGGACGATGCCAGCCCGGTTAAAAAGTTTCGCTGGGTCAAAGCCCCGACAAACAGAGAAATCAACCAGCTGAGCCATGTCATAGCCCACCGCATGGCTTCATATCTGGAGCGCCAGGGATTACTGGAAAAGGATGTAGAGCATAGTTAACTGACGCTGGATAGTTTGGATGAAGAACCGATGGATCAACTGCGGGGAGATTCGATCACCTATCGCATCGCGGCGGGGTCGCAGCAAGGTCGTAAAGTTTTCACCTTGCAAACGCTGCCTGACGAAAGCGATGCCGCAGACTGATCAGAAATTATATTGAGACGTATGGATATTCCTAAAACAGATCAGATGACTAAATGCCAAGAATCATTTAGAGAGCATGAACGTCCGGAGTTGCTGCTGTCCAGATCTTTACGGGAACCCCAAGATGCTGCCTTATGGCGAAAAGTGATGGTTGGGAATTCCATCACTTGACGAACCGGGTTCCCGAACCTGCAGACGTCATTTGATCTCGTGACTTTGGGATCCTCCGGATTCCTGCGGCTGTGCGTAGATAATCCGGGGGATGCCCGAACCCCAGCCACCGTAACCCGGGTAGCCACCCCAGCCGCCACCGTAGCCAGGATAACCACCCCAGCCACCGTAGCCCGGATAACCACCCCAGCCACCGTAGCCCGGATAACCGCCCCAGCCACCGTAGCCCGGATAACCGCCCCAGCCACCGTAGCCCGGATAGCCCCACGGCCCGTCCCAATCATCGTCGTCATGGCTCCACCAGGCGCTGGTGCTGGTTGAGACCATGAGTGAGGCGCCTGCAATTGCAAACAAGGTCAGTACTTTTGTTGCTATTTTCATGGTGTTACCCTGGAGTTGCTGTGTAGCCTATCGCCAGCAGATTTTATGGTGCCCGGAGAAATTCTAGGATAGCCCGTGGAATATTTCTATAGAGGTTAACCGCAGCACGAAATCACCGTTTTAGTCATGTTTCATGAAACCATGCGACTGTGAAAGCACGATTATTACCTGACGCAATAATCAGGGATCATCAGACTATTTAACAGAAGATACATTACCTCTGACACCTGGTTTTGTGCCGCCACTGTAACTTCCTTGAGTATCTGACTCTGGCCAGCAGCTGCCAGCCAGGGGGCTGCGCTGGCGAGGTTTTCTGATTGTCAGAAGGTCTGAACCCGGCCGATGGTAGCCGACCATGAACCTCGGTCAAGCGGGGTTTTCTGTATTCGGGGAATGGCAATTTCCGGCATAAAACAGACTGACAGGCGGGCGGTGCTGTCGTCTTTGCATCGACCCACGCTGCAGCGCGCTGCGCGCGCCACGGCACCGGCATCCGTTTGTTCCGGGTTACTCCTCGCCTGGCTGGTATTTCGCAACCCAGGCACCGTCCAGTTCCAGCCGCTCTTCCAGCAGCACGGCCCAGTCGTTTGCCTCGCGGAAACTCTTGTAGCCCGAGGTGCGGATGCGAATCATGGGTTTTCCCTTGACCGTGATGTGCACGAGTTCGGCGTTAACGCCCTTGTCATGGAACGCGGCCAGCTTGCGTTTGGCCATGGATTCGAAGTTATAGGAGGCGAGATTGACGACCCAGGTGTTGGCCAGCTCGCGGACCTCCTGCACGGGGGCGGGTCTGCCCACCGCGTTGCCGGGCAGTGGGTCGCTGGCCGTGGTCAACAGGGCGATCTGCTGCGGGAGGGACTTCACGGCGGGGCTGTGCGGCATGCGCGGCGCGTCGGTAAGCTGCGCCGGCGGTGCTTCGGTTCGTGCTGTTGTGGTTTCCGTGGCCGGGCCGGCTGCCGTATCGGGCAGTGTATCCAGCGTCATGGCAAAGGCTTCTACCGGTACAGCATCCCCGACAGCGGTGGCCGGCGTGTCGGGTACCGGCTCCAGCTGCAACGGCACGACGGTGACGGCCAGCGGCGCAGGTTCCGCCGTGTCTCCTGTCTCCGGTTCGTCGTTGGCCGGCATGGTGTCTGCCACGGTATCGGGCCGGGCGCGGATCACCGGCAGGGCGGTGGTGACCGGCTGCAGTCCCGGCCTGCCGGCTACCACGATGGGTGGCGGCTGGATGCCGCTGCTCACAACCTGCTCGGGCGTGATTATCGAAAAGTACACGCCGGCGCTGCCGACCAGCAATGTCAGTACCGAGAGCTGCGCCAGGCCGGTCAACAGCCGGGTGGCCAGGGGCTGGCGGGGCGTCTGTTCCGGCGCGGTGTAGCGCACGCTGTCGTTCCACACCTGGTAGGTACCGAGGGTGCCGATATCGTCCCAGTGCTCCCAGGGGGCCGGGCCGGCGGCAAAGGCGTCGGCACCCTCCAGCTGCATGCGTTGTTCAAAGGCCCTCAGTTTCTCGGCATCTTCAACTGCAATGGTTTGCATGGGTCAGCTGTCCAGTCGTTTGTATTTGATGCGGTGCGGCTGGTCGGCGTCGGTTCCGAGACGACGCTTTCTGTCCGCCTCGTAATCGGCGTAGTTACCCTCGAACCACACGGCCTGGCTGTTGCCTTCGAATGCCAGCATGTGGGTCGCGATGCGGTCGAGGAACCAGCGGTCGTGGGAGATCACTACAGCACAACCGGGGAAGTCGAGCAAGGCCTCTTCCAGCGCACGCAGTGTTTCCACGTCCAGGTCGTTGGTCGGCTCGTCGAGCAGCAGTACGTTGCCGCCGCTTCTCAGCAGCTTGGCCAGGTGCACGCGGTTGCGTTCGCCGCCGGACAGCGACCCGACGATCTTCTGCTGATCGTTGCCGGTGAAGTTGAAGCGCGACACGTAGGTACGAGAGTTGAGCTCGGTTCTGCCGACGGTGATGATGTCCTGACCGTCGGAGATCTCTTCCCACACGGTCTTCTTGCCGTTCAGACTGTCGCGGCTCTGGTCGACGCAGGCGATCTGCACGGTCTCGCCGATGCGCAGTTCGCCGCTGTCGGGCGTTTCGCTGCCGGTCAGCATGCGGAACAGCGTGGTCTTGCCGGCCCCGTTCGGGCCGATCACGCCGACAATGCCCCCGCGCGGCAGGTTGAAGCAGAGATCTTCGTACAGCAGGGTGTCGCCGAAGCGCTTGCTGAGGTGATTCGCCTCGATCACGAGATCGCCGAGGCGCGGCCCCGGCGGGATGAACAGCTGCTTGGTCTCGTTGCGCTGCTGCGATTCCTGCGATGAGAGTTCCTCGAAGCGCGCCAGGCGCGCCTTGCTCTTGGCGTGGCGGCCCTTGGCGCCCGAGCGCACCCATTCCAGTTCGGCCTTCATTGCCTTCTGGCGCGCGGAGGCCTGTTTCTCCTCTGTCTCCAGGCGCGTTTCCTTCTGCTCCAGCCAGGACGAATAGTTGCCCTCCCAGGGAATGCCGTGGCCGCGGTCGAGTTCCAGGATCCAGCCGGCGACATTGTCGAGGAAGTAGCGGTCGTGGGTCACAGCCACCACGGTGCCCGGGAACTCGCCCAGGTAGCGTTCCAGCCAGGCCACGCTCTCGGCGTCGAGGTGGTTGGTCGGTTCGTCCAGCAGCAGCATGTCGGGGCTGGACAGCAGCAGCTTGCACAGTGCGACGCGGCGGCGTTCACCGCCGGAGAGCTTGCTGACGTCGGCATCCCAGGGCGGCAGGCGCAGCGCCTCGGCCGCGATCTCCAGCTTGCGCACGAGGTTGTGGCCGTCGGCCGCCTGCAGGATGTTTTCCAGCCGCGCCTGCTCGGCGGCCAGCGCATCGAAGTCGGCATCGGGTTCCGCGTAGGCCGCGTACACCGCATCGAGTTGCTGCTGTGCCTCGGTGATGTTCGCAAGTGCTTCCTCGAGGTTGCCGCGCACGTCCTTGTCGGGGTTGAGCGGCGGCTCCTGCTCCAGGAAGCCGATGCGGATGCCGGGCTGCGGGCGTGCCTCGCCCTCGATGTCGGTGTCCACGCCGGCCATGATCCGCAGCAGGGTGGATTTACCGGAACCGTTCAGGCCCAGCACGCCGATCTTGGCGCCGGGAAAGAAAGACAGCGAGATGTTATCGAGGATCTTGCGTTTCGGCGGGACAACCTTGCCCACCTGGTTCATGGTGAAGACGTACTGCGCCATCGATCGGGACACTCCGGGTGCGGAATACAAGGCGCCATTATAGGCGTCACCCGCAGCCGGGCAAGCTGCCGTTTCCCTGACAGTGTACGTGGTTCGACGCGCGTCCTACCTGACCAGCGGATACTGCTGCTTGCGCCATTCCTCCACGCCTTCGCGGAACCAGTAGATGCGGCTGTAGCCACAGTCACGCGCGATCTGCGCGGCATGCGCGGAGCGTCTGCAGCGGATACCGTTGCAATAAAACAGTACCGCGTTGTCCAGCGCCGGGACGTGTTCACCGAGCGATGTGCAATCGGTATCGGTATCCGGCAGGCTGATCGAGCCCTCGATGAAGCCGTCCTTGCGGTCCGCGCTGATGCGCGAGTCGATCAATACCAGTTCCGGTGTGCGGGTGGCCAACTCGATCAGGCCCTCGGCGTCGACCTTGCTGACGCCGTCGATCTCATCGGGGCTGATAAAATCGTCGCCGCCAGCGGCTGCCGGCAGCAGGGCGGCCGCCGCCAGCAGGCACAGGGTGAGCACTGTCTGTGGTGGTCCGGTCATGGGTGGCTGTGTGTGTCCGCGTGGATAAGGGTGACGACCTTCCGGCCTGGTCGTATAAAAGTCAACCGCATACGCATCACTGTCTGCACGGCCTTGCGGTCAGGGTCGAGGTTGACTGTGATGAATGCACTTCAACCTGTTGAAAATATAATACATGTGGCAATGATGTTAAGGTTGTTTCCAGCTTGCGCCGGGTGCGGGCGGATGATGCGCGCCGGGCAGTTGCGCGTTACCATGCCGGTGCCGTGTCAGCATGAGGACGCCCCGATGGCGACAACACCCTGTGTGTATCTCGGGCCCGACCTGGCCCGCTACGGGTTCGGGCACGGCCATCCGTTCGGTCCGGACCGGCTGGACGCCTTCTGGCATTATGCACAGTCACAGGGACTGGAGGCGCACATCACGCAATGCACCCCCGTGTCCGCCCCGATCGAGGCGCTCGAGCGCTTCCACACTCGCGACTACGTCGAACGGGTGATCCGGCAGTCGGCAACGGGCGAGGGCTGGCTCGACCAGGGAGACACCCCGGCCTTCCCCGGCATCCACGAGGCCGCGTGTTTTGTCGTCGGCAGTGTGCTCGATGCCGTCAGGCGGTTGCTGAAGGGCGACTGTGTGCGCGCCTTCGTGCCGATCGCCGGCTTGCACCATGCGCGGCGCGACAGTGCCGCCGGATTCTGTGTCTACAACGATTGTGGCATCGCCATCGAAACGCTGCGCCAGGTGCACGGCGTGCGGCGCATCGCCTATGTCGATATCGACGCCCATCACGGTGACGGCGTGTTCTACAGTTTCGAGGACGATCCCGACCTGCTGTTTGCCGACCTGCATGAGGACGGGCGCTGGCTCTACCCGGGCAGCGGCGCGGCCGACGAGACTGGCACGGGCGCGGCGGTCGGCAGCAAGCTCAACATCCCGCTGCCGCCGGGTGCCGGTGATGATGAATTTCACGCCGCGTGGGAACGGGTGGAACAATTCGTCGACCGGCAGGCGCCGGAATTCATCCTGTTCCAGTGCGGCGCGGACAGCATCGACGGCGACCCGATCACGCACCTGCGCTATACCCCGGCCGCGCACCGCCATGCCACGGCACGGCTCTGTGTGCTCGCCGACCGGCACTGCCAGGGCCGCCTGCTGGCCATGGGCGGCGGCGGTTACAACCGCACCAATCTGGCACGGGCCTGGAGTGCGGTGCTGGAGGCGCTGGTCGCCAGCTGATACGGCGGCCGCGTGCGCGGACTGGCGGCCAGCCGCCCTGCACCCGCTGCGGCCGGGCGATTGCACGGATTCGTTAGCATGGGCACGCGTTATCGGCTATTATCCTGTGCCAGCCGGTATCCGGTTAATTCTCACCAACTTCATAAAGTTATCCGATATGTTTGACAAAGACATGCGCATCGCCGGTTACGACGACGAACTCCAGGCAGCCATCGAGGGCGAGCGTCAGCGCCAGGAAGATCACATCGAGCTGATTGCCTCGGAAAACTACGCGAGCCCGCGCGTACTGGAGGCACAGGGTTCTGTGCTCACCAACAAGTACGCCGAGGGCTACCCGGGCAAGCGCTATTACGGCGGCTGTGAATTCGTCGACATCGCCGAGCAGCTGGCCATCGACCGCGCGAAGGCGCTGTTCAAGGCCGATTACGCCAATGTTCAGCCGCACTCCGGCTCGCAGGCCAATGCTGCGGTATACCTGGCGCTGTTGCAGCCGGGCGATACCATCCTCGGCATGAGCCTCGATGCCGGCGGTCACCTGACCCACGGCGCGAAGGTGAATTTTTCCGGCAAGCTGTTCAACGCCGTGCAGTACGGCCTGAAACCCGAGACCGGTGCGATCGACTACGACCAGGTCGAGGCGCTGGCGCAGCAGCACAAGCCGAAGATGGTGGTGGCGGGCTTTTCCGCCTATTCGCTGCAGGTCGACTGGCAGCGCTTCCGTGACATCGCCGACAGCGTCGGCGCCTGGCTGTTCGTGGACATGGCGCACGTCGCCGGCCTGATTGCGGCCGGCCTCTACCCGAGCCCGGTCAACATCGCCGATATCACCACCACCACCACCCACAAGACCCTGCGCGGACCGCGTGGTGGCCTGATCCTTGCGCGCGCCAACGAGGCGATCGAGAAAAAGCTCAACTCGATGGTGTTCCCGGGCACGCAGGGCGGACCGCTGATGCACGTGATCGCGGCCAAGGCCGTGGCGCTGAAGGAGGCGATGGAACCGGCCTTCCGCGACTACCAGCAGCAGGTGCTGGACAACGCACGCGCCATGGCCGGCGTGATGATGGAACGCGGCTACAAGGTGGTGTCCGGCGGCACCGACGACCACCTGTTCCTGGTCGACCTGATCGACAAGGGGCTGACCGGCAAGGCGGCGGACGCGGCGCTGGGCGCGGCCCACATCACCGTCAACAAGAACGCCGTGCCGAACGATCCTCAGTCGCCGTTCGTCACCAGCGGCATCCGTGTCGGCACACCGGCCATGACCACGCGCGGCATGGGCGAGGCCCAGGCGCGCGAACTGGCCGGCTGGATGTGCGACGTGCTGGACGACATCGACAACCCGGCCGTAATCGAGCGTGTGCGCAGCAAGGTGCTTGCGCTGTGCAAGCGCTTCCCGGTCTATGGCATGAAGTGACCGGTTGCGGACGTAACGTATGTATTGCCCGTTTTGCAGTAAACAGGATACCAAGGTCATCGACTCGCGGCTGGCGGGCGAGGGCGCGCAGGTGCGGCGCCGGCGCGAATGCCTGGCCTGCGGCGAACGCTTTACGACCTTCGAATTCGCCGAGCTGGTGATGCCGCGCATCATCAAGGGCAATGGTGCGCGCGAGCCGTTCGATGAAAAGAAAATGGTCGGCGGCATGATGCGTGCGCTGGAAAAGCGCCCGGTCGATTCCGACAGCGTCACGGCCGCGATCAGCCGCCTGCAGCACCGCATGCGCGCCAGCGGCGAGCGCGAGATCCCGTCGCGCATGCTGGGTGAGTGGGTGATGAACGAGCTGCGCCAGCTCGACCAGGTGGCCTACGTGCGGTTTGCTTCGGTGTACCGCAGCTTTGAGGACGTGAATGCCTTTCGCGAGGAGATCGAGCGACTGGAAAGCGAACCGACCGCGGAAGAACGCAAGGACCAGATTCCGCTGCTGCCGGAAGACTGATACGCCCGTCTGCCGTCGTTGTTCGTCATGATTGCCTGCCCGAGCTGAAGATGTCTGACGCCAACGATCACCTGTATATGGCGCATGCGCTGCGGCTGGCCGCCCGCGGCCTGTACAGCTCAGACCCGAACCCGCGCGTGGGTTGCGTGCTGGTGAGGGGCGATCAGGTGGTCGGTGAAGGCTGGCACCAGCGAGCCGGCGGGCCGCATGCCGAGATCAATGCGCTGGCGCAGGCCGGCGACGCTGCGCGCGGCGCTACCGCCTATGTCACGCTGGAACCCTGCTGTCATCACGGCCGCACCCCGCCGTGCAGTGACGCGCTGATCCAGGCCGGTGTGGCGCGCGTGGTCGCTGCCATGCAGGACCCGAACCCGCGGGTGGCGGGCAACGGCCTGGCATCGCTGGCACAGGCCGGTATCGAGGCGCAGACCGGAGTGATGGCGGCCGAGGCGGAACGGCTCAATTGCGGCTTCGTCAAGCGCATGCGCACGGGCTTGCCGTGGGTGCGGCTCAAACTGGCTATGAGCCTGGACGGGCGTACCGCGCTGGCCAGTGGCGAGAGCCGCTGGATCACCGGGGAGAGCGCGCGTGCCGACGTGCAGCGCCTGCGGGCGCGCAGCTCGGCGATCCTGACCGGTATCGGTACCGTGCTGGCGGACGATCCTTCGCTCAATGTCAGGCTGGCGGATCGGCAGGGAGAGCTGCGCCAGCCGCTGCGCGTGGTGCTGGACAGCCGGTTGCGCATGCCGCCGTCTGCACGGTTGCTGGGGTTGCCCGGGTTCACCTGGGTGCTGACAGCGGAGAGCGATGCGCGCCGCATCGACACCCTGACCAGCGACACGGTGAGCGTGGGCGTGCTGCCGATGCGCCTGGACAAGCGGCTCAACCTGAATGCGGCCATGCGCTTCCTGGGCGAGCAGGACTGCAACGAGGTGCACGTGGAGGCCGGTTCGACCGTGTGCGGTGCGCTGCTGCAGGACGGTCTGGTCGATGAGCTGGTGATCTACCTGGCGCCGCACCTGCTGGGTGATACCGCGCGCGGCCTGTTTGCGCTGCCCGGGCTGCAACGCATGGAGCAGCGCATCGGCCTGACGATTACCGACATCCGCGCCGTTGGTGATGACTGGCGCATCACGGCAACGGTGGCGGGTTAGCGGTACAGCGTATTCGCCACAGAGGGCACAGGGGATGTTGCAGGCTCTGATCAATATTTTTTCGTCATCCCGGCGCAGGCCGGGATCCAGTAACGTTCTGCAAAGACTGCACTGGATTCCGTCTCTCCTCTGCGCTGCGGCCGGAATGACGGATTAGCCAGAGCCTCCTTGTTAATGGTTGTCCCGGTGCCCTCTGTGTCAAGGGTCTAAAATCAAATCATGTTCACAGGCATCATACAGGCGGTCGGTCGGGTCGCCGCGCTGGAACAGCGCGGCGGTGACCTGCGCATCGGGATCGACACCGGCAAGCTGCCGATGGCCGACGTCGAGCCTGGCGACAGTATTGCGGTCAGCGGTGTATGCCTGACCGTGGTGCAGAAGGGCGCACAGGTCTTTCATGCCGATGTCTCCGGCGAGACCCTGGGCCTCACCACGCTCGGGCGGCTCGCGGTCAACGACGCCGTCAACCTGGAGAAGGCCCTGACGCTGGCGACGCGCCTGGGCGGCCACCTGGTCAGCGGTCATGTCGACGGCATCGGTACCGTCACGGCGCGGCGCGAGGACAGCCGCTCGGTGCGCTTCAGTATAAAGGCGCCGGACGCGCTGGCGCGCTATATCGCGGTGAAGGGCTCCATCTGTGTCGATGGCGTAAGCCTGACGGTGAACGCCGTCGAAGGCAGCACTTTCGAACTGAACATCGTGCCGCACACGCTGACCGAGACCACGCTGGGCGATTTCCGCAACGGGCGTCGGGTCAACCTGGAGGTCGACCTGATTGCCCGTTACCTGGAGCGCCTGCTGGCGGGCGATGCTGCGGCCGTGCCGGGAACCGGCGGGGGGCTGACCCGCACCCTGCTCGAGGCGCACGGTTTCGCCGGCAGGCACGACTAGGTCGTCTGTCTTTGCGTAATGCGTGCTGTGAACCGTTGATTCATGGATAATGGCCCTGTGACAGCAAGCCATGTAAAACAGCAACCTGAAGCTATGTCTTTAAACAGTATCGAAGAAATTATCGGGGATATCCGCGCCGGGCGCATGGTCGTGCTGATGGACGACGAGGACCGCGAGAACGAGGGCGATCTGGTGATGGCCGCCGGGTTGGTGCGTCCCGAGGACATCAATTTCATGGCCAGCCACGGGCGCGGGCTGATCTGCCTGACGCTGACACGCGAGCGCTGCGAGCAGCTGGCGCTGCCGCTGATGGTGCAGCGCAATGAGTCGCTGCACTCGACCAACTTCACCCTGTCCATCGAGGCGGCCGAGGGGGTGACCACCGGCATCTCGGCACACGACCGCGCACGCACCATCCTTGCGGCCACCGCGAAGGACGCGCGCCCCGCCGACATCGTGATGCCCGGCCACATCTTTCCGCTGATGGCCAAGCCCGGCGGCGTGCTGACGCGCGCCGGGCACACCGAGGCCGGCTGTGACCTGGCGCGGCTGGCCGGGCTGGAAGCGGCCGCGGTGATCGTCGAGATCCTCAAGGAGGACGGCAGCATGGCGCGCCGCCCCGACCTGGAGATCTACGCCAGACGGCACGGGCTGAAGATGGGCACCATCGAGGCCCTGATCCGCTACCGTATCGAGAACGAGAAGACGGTGGAGCGGGTGGCGGTGAGCGACCTGGCCACCGAGCACGGGGTGTTCCGTGCCTATGCCTACCACGATTCCATCGACGGCTCGGTGCACCTCGCGCTGGTGATGGGCGAGATCCGTGCGGACGAACCGACACTGGTGCGCGTGCACATGCAGAATACGCTTGGCGACCTGGTGGATGCGCTGACCGAGGGGCATCACCTGACATTGCGCCAGGCCCTGCAGCGGGTCGCGCAGGAAGGCAAGGGCGTGGTGGTCATCCTGCGCCAGAAAGAGGTGCCGGATGCGCTGGCAGAGCAGGTCCGGGCGTATCATATGCCGCAGGCGGCCGTGCCCGGCACCGGCGTCGAGCCGGACGAGTTGCGCACCTACGGCGTCGGTGCGCAGATCATTGCCGACGTGGGCGTGCAGAAGATGCGCGTGCTGAGTGCGCCGAAGATGCTGCACGGCATCGCCGGCTTTGGCCTGGAAGTGGTGGATTACGTCAAGTAGTCAGGATAGGGAACGAGAACAGGAACAAAGACATGGCTGATATAACGGTGAAGGAAGGTGAACTGTTGATACGCGATGCGCGCGTTGCGCTGCTGGTGTCGCGCTTCAACAGCTTCGTGGTGGAGAGCCTGCTGGCGGGTGCGCTGGATACCCTGAAGCGGCACGGTGCCGACGACCGCGACCTGCAGATCGTGCGCGTGCCGGGCGCCTACGAGATGCCGATCGCCGCACAGCGACTGGCCGCCAGCAAGCGCTTCGACGCGATCATCGCGCTGGGGGCAGTGATCCGCGGCGGCACCCCGCATTTCGAGTATGTCGCCGGCGAGTGCACCAAGGGGCTATCGGCGGTGTCGCTGAAGTATGATATCCCGATTGCCTTCGGCGTCCTGACCGTCGATACCATCGAGCAGGCGATCGAGCGCGCCGGTACCAAGGCCGGCAACAAGGGCGCGGAAGCGGCCATGTCGACGATCGAGATGATCAGCCTGCTGCGCACCCTGGAGAGCTAGGCTCACTCACCCCGATGAACGTGTCCCCCCATGCCCGTGCCCGCGCACGCCGCTTCGCCCTGCAGGCCCTCTATCAATGGGACCTGTCCGGCACCGCCCTGCACGACATCCGCAACCAGTTTCTGGAGTCCGAGGACTTCTCCAGAACCGACAGGGATTATTTCATCGAGCTGTTCAACAATGTCACCAAGGACATTGAAAATATAGACAATAATATAAAGAATTATATCGATCGGCCGCTGCCGCGGCTGGACCCGGTCGAGCGTGCCATCCTGCGAATCGCCTTCTACGAACTGCTCTACCGGCTGGAGATACCGTACCGGGTGGTGATCAACGAGGCCGTGCAACTGACCAGGAAATTCGGCGCCGAGCAGGGCCACGCCTTCGTCAACGGCGTGCTGGACAAGGCGGCACACGCGCTCAGGACCCTCGAATACGACAAGCACACACACCGGGCCAGCAACCACTAGCCAGCCAGCATGCCAGGGGACGAGTTCGATATCATCCGCGAGCATTTCACGCGCCAGCCGGTGGCGCGCGAAGATGTGCTGCTCGGGGTCGGCGACGATGCGGCACTGCTGCTGGTGCCGGCCGGGGCCGAACTGGTCGTGTGCATGGACACCCTGGTTGCCGGTATCCACTTCAGCGAGGCCACGCCGCCGGCCGCGATCGGACACAAGGCGCTGGCCGTAAACCTGAGCGATCTCGCCGCCATGGGCGCCGAGCCGGCCTGGGCCACGCTGGCGCTGACGCTGCCGGAACGCCACCCCGTCTGGCTCGCCGATTTCGCGCGCGGTTTCTTCGCGCTCGCGGACCACTACCACGTGCAGCTGGTCGGCGGTGACACCACCCACGGCCCGCTGTCGGTGACCGTGCAGGCCCACGGCTTCATTCGCAACGGCAAGGCACTGCGCCGGTCCGGCGCGCAGCCCGGTGACCGGATCTACGTGACCGGGACACTGGGCGATGCGGGCCTGGCGCTGCAACTGCGCTCGGCCGCGAGCGAGGGCCTGCGCAAGCGGCTCGATTATCCGCAGCCGCGCATCGACGCCGGCCTGGCGTTGCGCAAGTACGCCAGCGCCGTGATCGATGTGTCGGATGGCCTGCTGGCCGACCTGGGACATCTGCTGGAGCATGACGCGCTGGGTGCGCGCCTCGATGTCGATGCGCTGCCGCATTCACAGGCCTTCCTCGAGGCCATCGATCAACCGGGACCAGGCCCGCATCCACCGTACTACGAGCTGCCGCTCAGCGCGGGGGACGATTACGAGCTGTGTTTTACCGTGCCCCCGCAACACTGCGCGCCGGTGGAACAGCGTCTGGACGCACTGGCCTGCGGCTGCACGGCCATCGGCGTGATCGAGCATCAGCCCGGCATCCGGTGTTACTACCGGGACGGCAGTGACTATCAGCCGGCAAGCCGCGGTTATCTGCATTTTTTCGATGAGTGAGCGAATTTCGCCGCGCCTGCTGCTGCACCCGGTAGACCTGCTGGCGCTGGGGTTCGGCAGCGGCCTGCTGCCGAAGGC
>Ga0210112_1000277_pt1 | contig 14388 bp, 13 predicted proteins | sample Joice_ThreeSqC_D_FD_184875 | JGI IMG/M metagenome (GOLD analysis project Ga0210112, IMG submission 184875) | Wetland microbial communities from San Francisco Bay, California, USA, that impact long-term carbon sequestration - Joice_ThreeSqC_D2... | ecosystem: Environmental > Aquatic > Marine >... | reverse complement strand
TTCAGCGCATGGCCGTTGGCGCTAATCCTGAAGGGATCCATCTTGAACTTTGCCGGGGTGGCGCGGCTTTTCAGGGAAACGGTGAGCGGGAGCAAGGAGCTCAGTCTTTTGGAGTCGATGCCGTGCAGGGCCGAGAGGTTTTCGATGCTTGCCTACAGGCTTCCTGACAACGGTTCATCAACTCCGGCGGGCAGGATTGTTTGGAATTCTGCGTCGAGACCGCGGAAGCGTAATCGCCCGGTGAGTCTCCCGGCACCAGCGTTAGCTCCGGACACCGGTTTCAGTGCAGCCTCGATCCGGAGCGGCTCGACGAGTTGCCAGGCGGGATGCCGGTCGGCCGTTGTAGCCAGTCCTGCGATGCGCGCGTCGATCTTCAGTGCATCGCCATTGGTGATGGCTTCGAACCTCACATCTTTTAGCAGATAATCCCGGTAGCGCAGCCTGGTTTCCCGGAGTTCGACATCAATGGTCCACTGTTTCAGAAATTCAAGATCGACCGGTCTGCCGGATGACAGACGCGCATGTCCACCGTTCGCGGAGCCAGCAGAGGAATCGAATCCGGCGAACGGCCATTGGTCGATATCCAGATGCGGGGTTGAAATGTTGGCCTTGATCGACTGTTCGGCGAGGTCCGCGGCCCCGTTTGCGGTCAGCCTGTTATCGCCGGCATCCAGGGTCAGCTTGTCGAGCACATAACGTTGGCCGGCGACCTTCACATCGGCACTGAAATCGAACGCATGCCCGCCGGATTTGCCCTGGGCCGTCATCATCCAGCGACCGGGGCTGGACACGAGTAAGGTACCGTTCAGGGTGAACGGCACGAAGGCGCTGAGGTCCTGTCCCAGCAGCAGCCCCAGCGTTGACAGATCCCGAGTGTTAGCCGTGATCTGTGCTTTGCCCGGGGTGATGCCGTCGTGCCCCACCTTCCCCCCACCGTCCCCTTGATGTGCAGCTCACTGCCGAACACCGAGGCATGAAAATCGACTTTCCGGGAATGTCTCGCGCGTGACAGTACCAGGGTGCCCGAAGCTTTCAGCGTCTGGTTCTGATAGCTGGCGTCGACATTGACGCGCAGGCGCTCGTCCGCTTCCTTTTCCAGCGACAGGTTTGACACGTGGAACCGAAGGGTTTGCTGCTCATCACTGCGGAGCAGATCAAGATCCTTGATCTCGATGGATTCGAAACTGAATAGCGCCATAGCACGGCTGTCATTTTTCCGCAGTTTCGGCGCCTGGATTGCCTCGACAGGACGGTCACGGTTGCTGTCCCGGTTGTCATGTGACGCCAGTCTGAGTACGACACCCGAGGCTTCGGAGTGCCACCAGTTGGATGTCTGGTTTAGAAAGCGGTCGGCGTCTGCTGATGCGGAGAAACGATTTACCGCCGGCATGGGTAGGCTGGAGTTCGTATCCGGGTTGAAGATTTCCAGATCACGGGTCACGATGCATGGCGGGAACAGATCGACTTCGAGGCCACTGAATTTCGCCTGCAGCCCGGTCATGGACCGGACAATACGCACTATCAGACCCGAGTAGGTCATCGGCGCCACGAACAGGACTGTGACCGGGATTGCAATAATGGCCACCATCACCAGCGAGATTAAGAACCCTTTGCGGAGTCTGCTCATGGTGATTCAGGGCCGGATGCGTCAATCAGACCGGCTTTCGATCATAAAATTCATGATGTGGGCCTGTCTCAGTTGCTCGGGTAATAGTTGTTAGTAGTGTGCTGATCTGGTCGTTTTACCTGGGCACTCGCGTATCACTATGACATTGATATCATATCGACGCATTGAGTTTCATCAATGCAATACAAGGAGCAGGCATCCTGCGGTCAGATCAGGGAGTATGTCAGCCATTGAAAAACATCAATGCGTTATAGGACATCATGGGACAGACTTTAAATACCGATGTAGCGCGTCTGATCGCGCATCCCCAAGGCAGTCATGACAGGTCATGCATTGCCAGGGATGCTACCATTCACCAGGGGCGGTGTGTAATACCGTTACCCGCGAACTGCACCGAACTGTTGTTGATGCAATTAAGGAGTACCTCAATGACAGTGTCTCAACCAGAACTTCATCATGGAGCAACTGCATTGATTCGCGAATAGTGAACATGTCAGATTATCTCGTGGTCATAGCCTGGACATCGCTTGCACTGGCGGCACTCTCTGCCGTGGTCGTTGTGCTTGATCTGAGGCGTCATCCGCAACATATGTGGATTATGAATGTTGTATGGCCGCTGAGCGCCCTGTATGCAGGCCCGCTGGGAGCCTGGGCCTACTTTCGGCTCGGACGGCAGGCATCGAATAAGCGGGTCAAAGCCGCCCGGTCCCATGACGAGACGCTTCCGCACAAGCGCAAGCCGTTCTGGCAAAGTGTCGCAATCGGCGCCACCCATTGCGGCAGTGGCTGTACGCTGGGTGATATCGTGGCTGAATGGACGGTCTTCTTCCTGCCGGTAACGCTATTCGGCAGCCAGGTTTTCGGGACATGGGCGCTGGACTATGCGCTGGCCTTCCTTTTCGGGATCGCCTTTCAGTATTTCACCATCAAGCCGGCAAGAGGTCTTTCGATGAGTGACGGGCTGAAGTCGGCCCTGAAGGCGGACGCACTGTCTCTGAGCGCCTGGCAAATCGGAATGTACGGATGGATGGCCGTGGTGCTGTTCGTCATTTTTGATCACGAGCCGAGCAAAACCAGCCCGGTGTTCTGGTTCATGATGCAGCTGGCAATGATCGCCGGTTTCCTGACCAGCTATCCGGTCAACTGGTGGCTGATACGCACGGGTATCAAGGAGCGTATGTGAACCGCACACGATGCGCGGCGTGGTAGTGCCTGCAAGCCATGACGCAATCGCCGATTACCATGAATGAAGTAAATCGATTTGAAGCGAATTCACCGCTTTCTAATGATACGGGATACGGGATTGGCGTGATCAGTAAACTCCGCAGCATCTACCGGGAAATCATCGCCGCACCCGCGGGTGAAAGATTTCACCGTTTTCACCAGCGCCGCAAGGGGCGCGCCGGACGCTGGCATGTGGCGGTCTATGGGGGTGCCGGTCTACTGCTTGTGATGCTGGGGTTTCTGCTGTCGCTGCCGCCGCTGATGCCGGGATTCCTGCTGTGGTAGCCAGGGCTGGCGCTGATCGCGTCGCAGTTCGGTTGGGTGGCGCGCGCACTGGACCATGGTGAATGTATGATCCGCAAAGTGTATCGGCGCATCAGCGGCCAGGGTGGAACACAGTGACATAAAATTTTCCTCTATTCTAACCGTAGAAGTCTTATGCGCACACGACATTGTTTGCATTCCTCACTTACGCCGCAGGCGTGACGTACTAGGGCCTGTTAACACTTGTATGATCGCCGCTTTGCTGCCTGAAATCAGGCCAGGCAAGGCGCGAGGAGCGAAGTTTGGTGGTGCCAAATAAACAACGAGCAAGGCCGCATGGCCTGATTTCAGGCGCAACCCGAAGGGACGGGGCCATTTTCCCGCAATCCGGCGTTAGCGCTCATTTGTGTAGACTGACTACACGGCACTCGCGCTGCCTTGTGTTGCGAAAAAATGGCCTCCGTCGCGACGACCATACAAGTGTTAACAGGCCCTAGAGGCTTGCCTCTACTGCAGTGGAGTGCGCAATCGTGGTCTATGCTGTTAGTACCTGTCTCATAAATGAGTGTCCTTTTATCAGTACCAGGAGAGTACTCTGAATGCCGGAGCTGACAGAAAAAGGCAGTAATCTGTGGGATTATCTGAAAGTCAGTATCTGGGTGCTACCGCTTGCCATGTCATGCGCCGCACTTGTTCTGGCGGTTGTCATGCTGGAGGTCGATGTCCGATACGGGCATGTCCCCTGGGGCTGGGCTGCCGTGTTACGTATAGATGCAGCAGGCGCACGGCAAGTCGTCGCCGTGATAACCGGTGCAATGATGACGATTACCGGAGTGGTATTCTCGGTGACAATTGTTGCCTTGACGCTTGCATCTAATCAGTTCGGCCCCAAGGTGCTGCGCAATTATCTGCGTGATTCCGGTAGCAAATTCGTCCTTGGACTGTTTGTATCTACATTCGTGTACGGATTGCTCGTGCTCGCTTCGGTAGATACCACACATGGTGGTTTTGTTCCGTTATGGTCAATGGTTGTTAATATAACTCTGGCGGTGCTTGCAACTGGGGGATTGATCTATTTCATTCACAACATTTCAACGGCAATACAGGCCGACCACATCATTGCACTGATCGGTGAAGACCTCAATCATGCAATCAAAAGTATGCTGGTACCGCTCGATGGCGATAGTAATGATGGAAAAAAAATCAACGAACGTGTTGCCTGTGAACAGGAATGGTCTACACAACATCAGGGACTGGTATATACCGCCATTCACTGTCCTGAAAGCGGTTACCTCCAGATGCTCGACTACAACGGGCTTACCCGGCTTGCCGCCGAACATAACTGCTATGTTGAGGTCGGAAAGCGTGCAGGTAACTACATGATAGAACATGCAGCTATCGGATGTTGTTATGCAGCCGGGAGGGCGTCGGATGAGTTGCGTGCACAGTTATTGGCACAAGTGGCTGTCGGACGCCAGCGTACACCCGTTCAGGACATCGAATTCTCGATTGACCAGCTGGTGCAAGTTGCATTGCGCGCCTTGTCGCCAGGTATCAATGATTCCCTGACCTGCATTACCTGCGTCAACTGGCTCGGTGCGGCACTGGGCCGCATGGCGAACTGTGCATTCCAGTCTTATTGTTTCCGTGATAAGGAGGGTGTTCTGCGCGTAATTGCCAATGGTTTTGATTTCGAAGGGGCGGTCAATGCTGTCTTTGATCCGATCCGGCAAAATGCCCGCTGCAACGAGATGGTTACCATCAGATTGCTTGAAGTACTGGACCAGGTTATAGGTGTCGCTAAAGTACCTGACTACTGCGATGCCTTGTTCAGCCAGACAGAGCTGATCCACAAGGCGGCGATCGAGTCGATACCCTGCGCATCAGACCGCGAAGCGGTGAATCTGCGTTTCGAACAGTGCAAACGCACTTTCAATGAGAGAAAACATGCCTTGTCCGTTGCATGGTGAATGACGACACGAGGTGCCATCGAACCAGATTCGCTGTGCAGATCAGTCGGTCGCCTCTTCTACGCCGCGGCATCAGGAAGCGCATGTGACCCGCGCAATGCGCGGCCGTTATTACCAGCGTCATTCACACGAAGCATGGCCCGGATCTCGAGGCAAATGCAGGCATTGAAATATATCAATGCCAGAACCGGATCTCATTGCTATTTTACACACCTCCAGTCAATGAAGAGACAGCTATTCATGATGAAGAAGCATTTTAACTGTATCGAAAACCCATGGAGGTACCGCATGATGAAGAAGAGAGTATTCAGCAGACTGCATGTCGTTCTGATCTGCATTGGTGTGATGTTGTCACCACCGTTGTTCGCCAAAGACCCGGTTGAATCTCCCCAAACGAACACCAAATCGGTGGCAACCGAATCGGTGCAGAAGGAGGTAGACAAGAAGTCCGCAAGCAAGGCTTCCGAAAAACGCAAGCACATCATAGCCGAGGCAACTGCTGCCTTGAACGAGACCAGGGACGCGTTGACCGCTCTTGACGAGAAGAAAGCCGACAAGGCCCTGGCGGCCCTGGAGAAAGCGACTGGCAAGCTGGAGGTGATACTGGCCCGGGAACCCGGCCTCACCCTCGCGCCGGTCGACGTCGCAGTGATAACCCATGACCTGCTGGCGAGTCCCGATACCGTGAAGGCGACGATTCATGACGCCGAAGAGTATCTGGAAGACGGTGAGGTACAGAAAGCACGCCCATTGGTGGCCAGTTTGCGCAGCGATGTGCTGTTCCGCACTACCAGCATACCCCTGGGAACCTACCCCGCAGCGCTTAAAGAGACAGCCTCCCTGATCGATGATGGCAAGCTGGATGAAGCCAGGGCGGCATTGCAGGTTGCACTCGGCACCCTGGTTACCACCGACGAAATCGTTCCCCTGCCGATACTACGTGCAGAATTGTTGCTGGATGGCGCCGAAGCTCTGGCGGAAAACAAGGAGCGCACCGCCGAGGACAATGACACCCTCGCCGATCTGCTGAAGTCGGCGCGGACTCAATTGAAGCTGGCCGATCTGCTGGGCTACGGAGGGAAGAAATCATTCGAGCCCCTGTACCAGCAGCTTGATCAAATCGAGGGAAAGACGACCGGCGGCAAGAGTGGCGAGGGCTGGTTCGACAAAATCAGGCAGCAGATCTCCGATATGTTCTAGTCCTGGCTAATATAGCCTCGCGGGTCGATCAACAGTCGGTCCGTGAGGCCGTCATACGGACGAATCAGAGATGTCTGAAGGTTATACGCAAGAAGCCCCGGACATCGGGAAGCTGATCGTTCGCGTTGCGCCGGTTCTCTCGACGGACTCATGATCCCGTGACCGTTGTCTGGTTTCATACCCGTTGTTTCTTGCCGGAAATGCCGGGGTAATGCCGCTGCGCGCAATGTAACCGATCCTGGCAAGACCCGGTCATCGACCGAACACGGCGATGACGCCAAAACTCTCCAGGGCCATCCACGCGATAAAACCTGCATAGAGTGTCAACAGCACGATACCGTCCCGATTGGTAAGCGCGAAGTCACGACGCGCCAGCACCAGCATCACGACCGTGGCAAGAATCAGGAAGGCCATCATGGGCAGGATGCGCGGGTAGTTGATGATAACGGTACCCGCTGCGAGCACTCCGGCGGGCAGCACGACCAACAGATCGAATATGTTGCTGCCAACGGCATTGGCGAGACTGGAAATGCTGATTTTCCGCCGGGCCGCCCTGATGCTCAGAAAGAGGTCAGGCACACTGGTGGCGGCAGCAATCATCGTCGCCCCCCAGAAATCGCTCGGTGTGTGGAGGAGGCGGCCAAGGTCGAGGGCTATTCGGATCAGCATTTCAACGCCGGCCAGTATGACCAGCATGGAGGCGAGCATCATTGTCCACTCGAAGAGTGGCCGCACCGCCTCAGGCCGGGTTTCCGGCTGATGATCGCGCACCTCATGATACTGGATATATACATAGAGCAGGTAGAAGGCCAGTGGCAGCAATACGAGTGAGCGCGTGAGCTCCCCATCGTGACGGTTGTCAATGTGGGGAGTGTAGATAACTGAAAGCGACAGGGTCACCAGAACGATCATGATACTGACGAGGTAAAACAGCGTCTCACGGAAGACGATGTTTCGATCGGCATCGAGCGACCCGGGACGAAACCACACGGAGACCCCCGGAATGACCAGGATATTGAAGATCGCGGATCCGATGATGGTGGCAAGTCCGAGATCGAAATCGTTGTGCAACCAGCCTGCAAGCACGATGGTGGCCAGTTCGGGAAAACTCGAACTCACGGCCATCACGATGGAGCCCTTGACGATTTCCGGCAGTCCGTAAACCCGGGCGATAGTATGAGAGGCACGCTCGAGTCGATCGCAGGCCAGCCATATCAAAACGATGGCAACGGCGATCAGTCCCACATACATCGCGAGTTCAGTCAACATAATCTCCCCGATGCTGATTGTCATTGGACCCTGAATTGCGTCTTTGTTCAATGGCAGCAATAACCCGGGTCAGGCGTAGACGCAGGAGCGGTCGCCTGATGCAGGTAATTTCTACACGACTGTGTAGGAGTTACAAGCCCGGCGGTTCATGCGGATACATGGTTACTGATTCCCGCAAGCCAACATGCCCCTCCTGACGGTTGTTGACCACCATTCAGCCAGCAATTGCCTGTGAATCTGATCTTATGGGCCTCGCATTCCGCTTCGATGGTGTGATGGCGAGAGACTTGCATAAAGAATTGCGACGGCAGCATTCGCCTGAATACTGGAGGAGCACGAGAAGCGTCAGCATGAAATTCGGATTACCAACACCACGAGGGCATCGCCATCATTGCCGCAGCGCGAGCACTCATATGAAGTGCCAACGGGGGCGCACGCAGCGCACGTGTTGTTCCCGGTATGAGACCTCCGGGTGGAATACCGCCAGAGCAAGGATGAAGCGGGGATGAATGATGTCGCCTCGCAGCGCGCCGATCAGGTCGCGCGCAGCTCCCTGGCTACCACGCTGCATCGACACACGACTGCGCGAGCCGCGGAGCGCGGCGCTCCGCGACTCGCGGTGCTGATGACCGAGATCGCCTTTGCTGCAAAGGTGGTTGCGCGGGAGACTCGCCAGGCAGCGCTGACCGGGCAGTTGGAGACCATTGGCAGCGCCAACGCGAGCGGTGACGCCCAGAAAGCGCTTGACGTGATGGCAAACCGGATATTCCTGGACTGCCTGGATGCCAGTGGCCTGGTGGCGGCGGTGGTTTCGGAGGAGCTGAAGGAGGCGGAACTCCAGCAGTGCGACAGCGAGGCGGAGTACCTCGTATGCCTCGACCCCATTGATGGTTCGGGCAACCTGAAGGCGGGAACCAGCATGGGATCCATCTTCGGAGTCTACCATCGGACCCGTTCCGGTAGCTGTACAGACGTGGAACAGGAGCTGCTGAACGAGGCCTCACTGGTTGCCGGCGGCTACGCGCTATATGGAGCCGCTACCGCCTTTGTCTACACGCTGGGAGAAAGGGTCGACGGCTTTGTCCTCGACCAGGGGATCGGAGAGTTCCTGCTTGTCCATCCCGACATCCGCTGTCCAGAATCGGGTGGTGGCTACAGCATCAACACAGGCAGGTCCCACCTGTGGGAGCCGGGTGTGCTGGATTTTGTCCGTCACCTGGACGAGCTTTCTCCCGAGACTGGCCGCCCCTACACCCTGCGCTACTCCGGGGCCTTCATGGCCGATCTGCACCGTATTCTCCTGGAAGGGGGAATCTACTGCTACCCGGCGGACAGGGACCATCCCGAGGGCAAGCTGCGGCTTCTCTATGAGGCCGCACCCTTGGGCTTCCTGGTGGAGACAGCCGGCGGGAGGGCGAGCAGTGGCCGCGCGCCTATCAATGAAGTGCCGCGCCGTTCCCTGCACCAGACGACGCCCCTCGCGCTGGGCAGCGTCAAGGACGTGGTGTCCTATGAGCAATACCTGGTCGGGGCGTCGGGGTGACCGTCCCCATCGCTCCCTGCAGGACCACCGGTTCTGGCGAACAAACGGCCTGAATCCCTGGTCCCGAACACAAGGAGAAGCAGCTCATGCGCATTGGACTTATCGGACTCGGAAAGATGGGTAGCCACATGGTCACCCGGCTCGTGCAACGGGACCACCAGGTGGTGGCCTTCGATCTCGACAGGGATGCGGTCAAGGAGGCCGAAGACAACGGCGCCGTAGGCGCCGGCTCGCTCGCTGACCTGGTGGACCGCCTGGAGGCACCGCGTGCCGTATGGATGGTTGTGCCGCACGGCGAACCTGTCCGCAAGACCATCACGGAACTTCTGGATCATATGACCGCCGGCGATCTCATCATCGACGGCGGCAATTCACACTACACCGATTCACTCGAGCACGCCGAGCGCTGCAGCGAGCACGACCTGCTGTTTCTGGATGTGGGGATGAGCGGTGGTGTCTGGGGACTGGAGGTCGGCTACTGCCTGATGGCCGGCGGTTCACAGCAGGCGTTCGAGCGGATAACGCCGGTGCTCTCCGCCCTGGCTCCCGAGAAGGGGTATGCCCTGGTAGGAGCAAACGGGGCCGGTCACTTCGTCAAGATGGTTCATAACGGTATCGAGTACGCCATGCTTCAGGGGATCGCAGAAGGCTTCGAGACGCTCAGCCGTTCGGATTTCGAGATCGATCCGGCACAGGTGGCAGAACTCTGGGGTCATGGTTCCGTGATCCGTTCCTGGCTGCTGGAACTCCTGGCCAGGGCGCTGGGAGAGGAGGGTAATACGCTCGGTACAATTGCCCCTTTCATCGAGGAATCCGGTACCGGCAGGTGGACAGCGGAGTATGGCCTGAGCCACGGCATCTCCATGCCGGTCATCACCCTGGCCCTCTATGAGCGGTTCGCCTCCCAGACCGAGGATCGCTTCGCCCACAAGGTGGTCGCGGCACTTCGCAACCAGTTCGGCGGTCATCCGGTGCGCCGCGAGTGAGCGGGCACTGCAGGGAATTAATCCGATGCATCTCCTGGCCGGATATGTGAACGAAGCTTTTGAACAGGAGGAGACATGACAGGAGAGGATGACGGAACCACGATCCAGACCGAATGTCAGGGTTTCGCCGGTCGCACGCCTGCGCCCTGTCTGATGGTGATATTCGGCGCTTCGGGCGACCTCACGGGACGCTCGCTGATGCCTTCGCTCTACGAACTGGCCATGAAGGGGCTGTTGCCCGAGCGGTTCGCCGTGCTCGGATTCGCGCAGCAGGACTGGAGTGACGATGACTTCCGCAAGCGCATGCGTTCTTCGGTTAATGAACATTGCGATTGCGCCATCGATCCCGCGCACTGGGATGCGTTCGCACGCCTCCTGCACTACCTGCCCGGGGACTTCACCGATGAGCAGGATTACGGCAGTCTCGGCAGGCGAATCGGTGAAATCCGCCATACTGAGGATCTGCCGGACAATGTCTTCTTCCACCTCGCCGCCCCGCCTTCATTTTTCAACACCATCGCGGACAGGCTGGCCACGGCGGGTCTCTCGCAGGGCGGGTCGGGATGGCGGCGGCTGGTGATCGAGAAGCCGTTCGGCGAGGACCGCGCCTCCGCCCGCGAACTGCATAAACAACTGCAGGCGGTATTTGACGAGGACCAGATCTACCGGATCGACCACTTTCTCGGCAAGGAGACGGTGCAGAACATGCTGGTGTTCCGGTTCGCCAATCCGGGCTTCGAGCCGGTCTGGAATCACCGCTTCATCGACCACGTGCAGATCACGGTTGCGGAAGATCTTGGCATCGGCACCCGCGGGGCTTTTTACGAAAAGACCGGCGTGGTTCGTGACATGATCCAGAACCACCTGCTCCAGCTGCTGTGCATGACGGCGATGGAGCCGCCCGTGGCCTACAACCCGCAGTCGCTGCGCGATGAGACGGTCAAGGTTCTGCGGGCAATCCAGCCGCCGCAGCCGGTGGAGTGTGTGTGCGGTCAGTATGGACCGGGCCTGATCGACGGGGAGGAGGTTGCCGGATACCGTGATGAGGACGATGTGGCGCCGGATTCGACGACCGCCACCTTCGCCGCCATGAAGCTTGAGGTGGGGACCTGGCGCTGGTCCGGCGTGCCCTTCTACCTGCGCACCGGCAAGCGGCTGGCCCGCAAGTTCACCGAGGTCGCGGTTTTCTTCAAACCGACCCCACACCTCATGTTCCCCTTCGAGGACGGTCACCCGCACTACCAGAACGTGCTCACCTTCCGGCTCCAGCCTGAGGAGGGGATTCTGCAGCGGTTTATCGCCAAGCAGCCGGGGTCGGAACTCTGTCTGACGCCCGTGACCTCGCGCTTCCTCTACGCTGACGCCTTCGGCATCAGCTCACCGCCCCGCGCCTACGGCTGGCTGCTGCTGGACGTCATGGAGGGCGACCAGACCCTGTTTGCCCGGGAGGACTGGATCGACCAGGCCTGGTCGATCGTGGATCCGGTCGTCTCCCGACTGGCGGGTAGTCCCCCGGAGGGGTTTCCGAACTACGCTGCGGGTTCCTGGGGGCCGGAAGCCGCCGATGAACTGCTGGAGCGCGACGGTCGGCGCTGGAAGTCGGATTGAGCTTGAGGGTGGCACTGGTGTGACAGAAGACCTTTCAAGTTCAGAATCGACAGGTCGTAACTTGGTTTATTTTGCCGCGGAGCGTACCCTCATGGCCTGGGTGCGAACGGCGCTGGGGCTGATGGCGCTGGGCTTCGTGATCGATCGTTTCGGCCTGATTCTGCGGCACGTGATTCCACAAGCCGGAGAGCATCTGCACCCAAAGGCCTTTTCGTTCTGGGCGGGTACTGTCCTGGTAATCCTCGGTGCCATCATGGCGTTCGTGGCCGCGGCGCGGTACCTGCACTTTTCCATTACCTACCATCGCGAGGGTGATACCAGCCCACGGCGCGGTATTCTGCTCGGCGTGATATTCACGGCGACCATTGGCGTGTTCGGCCTGGTCATCGCCGCTTTCCTGGTTGCGGCGACCTGATAGACGGGTGGTTCGATCACGTCACTCATGCCCGCTTGCAGTCCGCCTTCACGGCCCTGTTCTATATCCTGTGGCCGGAATGATCGCGGTCGAATTCCCTTCCGGTTGTTTCCCCGATTAATGTCTCGGCTCGCGCACGGATCAGAACCATGTGCCGGATGCTTCGCAAGCCGGCTGTGCAAGGTTATGGTGTCGTTGCATTGAGATTCATCAATGCAAGACGAAGTGGAGCCCATTAGCGTGATGTCATAAGCGGATCATCGCCGGAGGCGACCAATGCACACCAGCAAGTCCGGGCTTGTGCCCTGGCGGTGTCCTGAAGAAGGGCCGTTGCAGCGGACGCGGGGCTATGCACAACCGGGTTGAAAACACGCTGCAGACCGGACAGGTCGATTGCTACGATCAGTCGGGCCTGCGCCTGGATTGCGCGGGGTCAGGTCAGGACGCGGAATTCGGCAGCGGCGTGGTCTGGCGACCGGAAACCCGCTTCCAGGTGCAGGGTGATACCGTCCTCGACACGGCGACCGGGCTGCATTGGCTGCGCGATGCCGGCTGCGGCGAATTCCCGAAGACCTGGCAGGAAGCCCACGAATTCATCGCGTGGATGAATCGGCGGGAAGTGCAGGGTCAGAGCGACTGGCGACTGCCGAACCGGCGCGAGTTGCGCAGCCTGATCAGCCACCAGAGCACGAGACCGGCGCTGCCGGAGCAGCATCCGTTCACACACCTGTTCCAGGGCTGGTACTGGACATCGACCACTGCTGTCATCAGCCCGGCTCATGCCTGGTATGTCGATCTGGCGGGTGGACGCATGTTTTATGGCGGCAAGGACCAGTCGTTCATGGTCTGGCCGGTACGGGGATCGACCGGGCATCGGTTGCCGGTTACCGGCCAGGACGCCTGCTATGACGCACGCGGCGCGTGCATCGACTGTGCCGGCAGCGGCCAGGACGGGGCAGTCCAGGCCGGTCAGCCATGGCCCGACCCGCGTTTCCATGTGATGCAGGAGGGCGTTCTCGACCGCCTGACAGGACTTGGCTGGCAGCGTTGCGCGGACCTGGCGGACGGTGAGGTGGACTGGTCACGGGCGCTGTCCACTATCGAGGCGCTCAACGCCGTCTCCGGCCAGAGGATCTGGCGACTGCCGAATATTAATGAGTTGGAAACGCTGGTCGACTGCAGCCGTAGCCGGCCTGCACTGGCCATCACCGCGAATTGCCTGGAACGGCTGGGCACGATCTACTGGTCTTCCACCACCAGCATGTACCAGCCCGACTGGGCGTGGGCCCTGTACCTGGACAAGGGCGCCGTCGGTGTCGGTCACAAGGGTCAGGCGGCCTTCAGTGTGTGGGCGGTACGCAACGATCCGGCGCGCCCGCCGGGTTGGATGCACCGGTCGAATGACAAGCCATCGCACCCGCGGCCCGGGAATGGTTGACACATGAATGACGAACAGCAGGCATTTTACTATCTGGGCGTGGCGCTCTCCCTCGGCCTGCTGATCGGGGTGGAGCGCGGCTGGAAGGCGCGGGAGCAGGCTGAGGGTCAGCGCGTCGCCGGCGTGCGTACCTATGGCCTGATCGGTCTGCTGGGTGGTGGTACGGCGCTGCTGGCCCAGCAGACGGGCTCGTTGTTGATGGGGCTGGTCTTTCTGGCGGTGGCTGGCGCCCTGACGGCGGTTTATGTGGCGAATCTGAGCCACGATGAAGAGGATGTCGGCATTACCAGTCTGATCGCCGGCCTGCTGACCTTCGTGCTCGGCGCGCTGGCGGGGATTGGCGAAGTCGCCATTGCGGGTGCCGCGGCGGTGATCACGACCCTGCTGCTGGGCTACAAGCCGCTGCTGCATCGTTGGGTGGGCACACTGGAAGGCAAGGAACTGCGTGCCGGACTCAAACTGCTGCTCATCTCGGTGGTGCTGCTGCCGGTGTTACCGAACCGGGGTTACGGTCCCTGGCAGGCGTTGAATCCCTACGAGATCTGGTGGATGGTGGTGCTGATCGCGGCCATTTCCTTCGTGGGCTATTTCGCCATCAAGCTCGGCGGGGCCCGCAACGGCACGGTGTTCACTGGCCTGTTCGGCGGTCTGGCCTCTTCCACGGCGCTCACCCTGCATTTCTCACGCGTGTCGCGCGGTAACACTACGCTGGCGCCTCTGCTGGCAACCGGTATCTTGCTCGCCTGCGGCACCATGTTCCCACGCATGTTTCTGCTGGCGGGCATTCTCAATGGGCAGCTGCTTCGGCCGCTGCTGGTGCCGGCGCTGATCATGGCGCTGCTGG
>Ga0210112_1000276_pt1 | contig 14390 bp, 8 predicted proteins | sample Joice_ThreeSqC_D_FD_184875 | JGI IMG/M metagenome (GOLD analysis project Ga0210112, IMG submission 184875) | Wetland microbial communities from San Francisco Bay, California, USA, that impact long-term carbon sequestration - Joice_ThreeSqC_D2... | ecosystem: Environmental > Aquatic > Marine >... | reverse complement strand
GTTGAGTGCGTGCAGCCAACCCGACGGGCGGGGCTACTTATCGCCCGCGGCCAGTTCCCTGTCCAGCTGGCGCTGCACGCGTTTCGGCGAGCCGGTGTGCCGGGCAAGGAGGTCATAGGCCACCGGCACCACGATGAGGGTGAAGAAGGTCGCCGACAGGATGCCGCACAGCACTACGGTACCGATGACCGTGCGCGTCTCCGTGCCGGCGCCGGATGACAGCAGCAGCGGTATGGAACCCGCGGCGGTGGTGATGCCGGTCATGACTATCGGGCGCAGGCGGATTCCGGAGGCCTCGATGAGGGCCTCGCGGAAAGGCTGGCCGGCATCGCGCAGCTGGTTGGCGAATTCCACGATCAGGATGCCGTTCTTGGCGGCCAGCCCGACCAGCATGATCAGGCCGATCTGGCTGTAGAGGTTGAGCGTCTGGCCGGTAAGATACAGGCCGAGCAGGGCACCGGCCATGGCCAGCGGTACGGTCAGCATGATCACGAACGGGTGTACCCAGCTCTCGAACTGCGCGGCCAGCACCAGGAACACCACCGTGATGCCGAGCAGGAAGGTGAACATGAGCGCGCCGCCGGACGCCTTGTAATCCTGTGACTGGCCCTTGTAGTCGATGATGACCTCGCTGGGGAGATAGTCCCTGGCCATTCGTTCGAGGCTCTTCAGCGCGTCGCCCAGCGCCACCCCGTCGGCGAGGTTGGCCTCCAGCGTGATGGCACGCACCCGGTTGTAGCGATTCAGCTGGATCGAGTCGGCGAACTCCTCGAGACGAACCAGGTTGGCGAGCGGTATCAGCTGCTGCGTGCGTTCCGAGCGCACGTAGATGTTTTCCATGCTGGCCGGTGTGCGCTGGGTGCCGCGTTCGCCTTCCAGGATCACGTCGTATTCCTCGCCGGCATCGATGTAGGTGGTGACGCGGCGCGAACCGAGCAGGGTTTCCAGCGTGCGCCCGATGTCGCCGATGGTGACGCCGAGTTCGGCGGCGCGGTCATAGTCGATGACCACGCGCAGCTGCGGCTTGGTCTCCTTGTAGTCCCAGTCGAGGCCGACCAGGCCGGGGTTGTTCGCGTTGATCTTCTCCACCAGGGTGTCGCGCCACTGCGCCAGCTGTTCGTAGGTCCCGCCGCCGATGACGAATTGCACCGGTTTCTGGATGCGCGCCCCGAAACCCTGGCGCATGACCGGAAAGGTGCGCACACCCGGCAGGTCATTCAGCCGCTTGCGCACGTCGTCCATGATGTCCCAGGCCGAGCGGCGCTTTGACCAGTCGCTGAGCACGTTGACCACGATACCGGTGTTGAAGATCTCGAAGTTGCCGAAGCCGCGCGGCGCGCGCACCAGCATGCGCGAGATCTCGCCGTTCTTCACCAGCGGCATCAGGCGCCGCTCGATCTCGGTCATGTAGGCGGCGATGTAGGGATAGGAGGTGCCCTCCGGGCCGGTGACCATCAGGTAGAAGACGCCGCGGTCCTCGCGGGGCGCGTATTCGTCGGGGATGGCCCGGTACAGCCACACGGAGCCGCCCAGCAGGCCGATGAACACCAGGCCGACAATCCAGCTGCGCCCGAGCGCGCCCAGCAGCAGGGAGTTATAGCCGCGGCGCACCTTGCCGAACAGGCGGTCGACCAGTGTCGACATGCGCGAGTGGCGTGCATCCTGCGGCAGGATCTTCGAGGCCAGCATGGGCGACAGCGACAGGGCGACGAAACTGGAGAACGAGACCGCCGCCGCCATGGTCAGCGCGAACTCGGCGAACAGCCGGCCGATGTCACCCTGCAGAAAGGCAATCGGTACGAACACCGCCACCAGCACCACGGTGGTGGCGATCACGGCGAAGCCGACCTGGCGGGTGCCGCGGAACGCCGCGACCAGGCGCGTTTCGCCGTACTGCTGCATGCGCCGGTGGATGTTCTCGATCACCACGATGGCATCGTCCACCACCAGGCCGATGGCCAGCACCAGCGCCAGCAGGGTGAGTATGTTGAGCGAGAAATCCAGCGCCAGCAGCACCATGAAGGTGGCGACCAGGGAGACCGGCACGGTGACGGCCGGCACCAGCATGGCGCGCAGGCTGCCGAGGAACAGGTAGATGACGCCGATTACCATGGCGATGGCGATGAACAGGGTCTTGTAGACCTCGCGGATGGCGCCCTCCACGAACACCGAGCTGTCGTAGCTCTGCTTGATGGCCATGCCGGGCGGCAGCGCGGTATTGATGCGCGCCATCTCCGCCTTGGCCGCCTTGGCCACGGCCAGGGTATTGGCGGTCGACTGCTTGGTGATGCCGATGCCGACCATCGGCACGCCGTTGCCGCGGAAGAACAGCCGGTCTTCCGTGGTGCCGCGCACCACGCGCGCGACATCGCCGAGCCGTACCAGGTAGCCGTCGTCGCCGCGCGCCAGCACCAGCCGCGCGAAGTCGTCCGCGGTCAGGAAGGTGCGCTGGGTGCGCACGGTGAACTGGCGGTTTTCGGAGTCGATGCTGCCGGCCGGCAATTCCAGGTTCTCGGCGCGCAGCGCCGCCTCCACGTCCGCCACGGTGAGGTTGCGCGCCGCCAGCTCGCGCCGGTCCAGCCAGATGCGCATCGCGTACACCTGGCCGCCGCCGATGCGCACCCGCGCCACGCCGTCCAGCACCGAGAAGCGGTCCTGCAGGTAGCGCCGGGCATAGTCGGTCAGCTCCGGGATGCTCATGCCTTCGCCCGCCAGGTTCAGCCACATGATCACGTCTTCGTTGCTGTCTTCCTTCTGGATGTCCGGCGGGTCGGCCTCGTCGGGCAGGTCATCGAGGATGGCGGACACGCGGTCGCGGATGTCGTTGGCGGCCGCATCGATATCGCGATCGATGCCGAATTCCACGGTGATGCGCGAGCGCCCGTCCTCGCTGCTGGAGGCGATGAAGCGAATGCCCTCGATGCCCGAGATGCGGTCCTCGATCAGTTCGGTGATGCGGTTCTCCACCACGTTGGCGGCCGCGCCCGGGTAGCTGGTGTCGACCGTGACGATGGGCGGGTCGATGTCCGGGTATTCACGCAGCGGCAGGCGGTCGAACGCGACCAGTCCGAACGCGATCAGCAACAGTGACATGACCGATGCGAACACCGGTCGGGTGACCGACACATCGGACAGGATCATTCGGAACTGCCGCCGCCCGGCAGGGCGCGCAACAGGTCGGGCAGCGTGCGGCTGCCGTCGTCGACGGCCGTAATGATGACCGACTGGCCCGGATGGATCAGCAGGTGGCCATGGGTGACGACCTGTTCACCGGCGGCGAGACCCTCCACGACCTCGACCAGGCCGGGGCGGCGCCCGCCGATGCGAAGTTCGCGTCGCTCGACCGTGTTGCCGGCTGTCACGACGTACACGAACTGCTGCTCGCCCAGGGGAATCAGCGACTCTTCCGGGATGACCAGCGCCGTGCGCGGATCTTTCAGCAGCTCGACGTGCATCAGCATGCCGGGCTTCAGCAGATGGTCCGGGTTGGGCAGCATGGCGCGCACGCGGATGGAGCGCGTTACCGGGTCGACGCGGCTGTCGACGGCCTTGACGGTGCCGGTGAAGGCGTGCCCGGCAAAGGCACGGCTGCTTGCCAGCACCTCGAGCCCGGGTCGCAGCACCTCGAGATAGACGGCGGAGACCGGAAATTCCAGTTTCATGACGCTGTCGTCATCCAGCGTGGTGATGAGGTCGCCGGGCCGCACCAGCGCGCCCACACTCAGGTCGCGCAGGCCGACGATGCCGGCAAACGGCGCCTTGATCAGGCGGTCGGCCAGCCGCGACTCGATGGCGCCCAGCCGCGCGCGCGCGGTTTCCCAGTCGCGCTGGCGTTCATCGACCAGCGCCTTCGCCGCGGTGCCCTCGGCCTCCAGAGACTTGACGCGCTGGTACTGTCGCCGGGCCTCGTTGACGGTGGCGCTTGCCTCTTCCAGCTGGGCGTGTTCCTCGCGGCGGGTCATCTCGGCCAGCACCTGGCCTTTTTCGACCCGGTCGCCGTCGTCGAAGTGAAGGGCGCTGACGGTTTCCGTGACCGTGGCGGTCAGCGCGACCGACTCGTTGGCCGCCAGGGTGCCGAGTGCCTCGATGCGGTCGGCGAATTCGACCGTGCGGGCCGGGGCGACGATCACCCCGGGGGGCGGCGGGTCGGCCGCCAGGGCGGCGGTGCCCAGCAGGGCCAGCCCGGCAAGCAGCGGGCGCAGGTCGGGGATGGTTGTCATGGTACTCCTGTCGGTTGTCAGGCTTGGTGCAGGATATTAGGTACGGCCCGGCAGTACCAGCAAAGATAGCGGCAGCCCCGACGCTGTGAAGTTCGGCTGCCAGGCCGGCAACGCGGTCGCTGGCGGCGTACTGTCAATGCCTGCGCGGACGCGTATCATGTTTCGACCATGAAAACAGGCATACCATCCGCTTGCAGACCGGCACGCTGCCACCGACGGCTTTCGGTCCTGGTTTTGTTGTGCCTGTTCCATTTGCCCCTGGCTGTTGCCCAGCAAACGCTTGATCTGAAGATCAGCGGGGTGGATGGCGTGCTGCTGGACAATGTGCGTGCGCACCTGGGGCTGTCACAGTATGTGAGCACGTCACCGGGTCTGCCGCTTGCCCTGTCCGGTGATTCGGGGCGGCCGAAGTTGCCTGCCGCAGACGAGATCCGCAGCCTGCAACGGCGCGGCGAATCGGAGATCCGTGCCGCCCTGCAGCCCTATGGCTATTACGATCCGATCATCGAATCCTCGCTCGAGCAGCAGGGCGAGCGCTGGATCGCCAGTTACAGTATCGACCCCGGTCCGCCGGTGATGATCCGGTCAGTGGACATCACGATCAGCGGCGCGGGCGCGGCGGAACCGGAACTTGTCAAGGCGCGTGAAAGTACCCTTCTGCGCCCGGGCGAGCGGCTGCAGCATCCGTACTACGACGCCACCCGGGAGAAACTGTTGCGCGCGGCGCTGGATGCGGGCTACCTGGACGCGCGTTACCTAAAGTCCGAGCTGCGCGTGACCCCGGCCGCACGCCGCGCGGACGCCGTGCTGCACCTGGATACCGGACCGCGCTATTACTTCGGGCCGGTGACCGTGGAACAGGATATTCTCGATCCCGGATTTGTAGGTCGATATGTGCACATCACGGAAGGCGCGCCGTTCGACACCGGACAATTGCTCGATCTGCAGCTGGCGCTTGGCGACAGCGGATATTTCGAACAGGTCGAACTGGATGTGCGGCGTGCCGAGACGCAGGACCAGCGCGTGCCGGTCATCGTGCACACCGAGCCGGCTCCACATACACACTACACGCTGGGCCTGGGGTTCGGAACGGATACCGGGCCGCGTGTGTCGGCGGGTGCCGATTACCTGCGCATCAACCGGCGCGGGCACAGCCTGAAGAGCGAGATGCGCCTGTCGACGGTGCAGCAGACAGCCGCCGTTAACTACACCATTCCGATCCGCAACATCGTCTCCGATCGCCTGGTGTTCGGCGGCGAGCTGGAGGACGCCGAGGTGGCGAGCAGCGGTACCACCCGCGGCTACCAGCTGGGCGTCAGCCAGGATGTCACCCTGGGTTCCTTCCAGCGCCGCCTGTATATCAACTTCCAGCATGATTCCTTCGACCTGGGTAACGAGAAAGACACTGTCAACTTTATTATTCCCGGCGTGGGCATATCGAAACTCAAGAGCGACAACATCCTGTTTCCGCGCCGCGGCTACAGCATGAACGCCGACCTGCGCGGTTCGGCCGGACTGATTTCGGCGACCCGCTATATTCGAACGGAGGCCAGCCTGCGTGGTGTATATCCGCTGGGCAACAAGGGGCGCCTCATCGGCCGCGGGCAGCTTGGCTACACCAGTGTCGACGACTTTGCCAAACTGCCGACCTCGGAACGTTTCTTTGCCGGTGGCGACCAGAGCGTGCGCGGGTACAAATACCAGTTTCTCGCGCCGGTCGACAGCAGCGGCGAGGTGGTCGGCGGCCAGTACCTGGCGGTTGCCAGCGTTGAGATGGACTACCTGTTCGTCGGCAATTTCGGCGCCGCCGTGTTCGTCGATGCCGGCAACGCCGCCGATACCTTCCTGCCGCAGCCGAAGGTCGGCGCGGGTATCGGTTTTCGCTGGCGCAGCCCGGTCGGCATGCTGCGCATCGACCTGGCGCACCCGTTCGATGACCCGAACAACAACTACCGCCTGCACATCAGCATCGGGCCCGACCTGTGAGGCTGCTGCTGCGTCGCATTCTGCCGGGACTGCTCGCCTTGCTGGTGCTGGTACTGGCGGCGCTGGGCTGGCTGGCCGGCACCGAGGCGGGGCTGCGTCTGCTCTGGCAGCAGGCGGTCAGGCTGAGCGAACCGGCGCTGTCGGCCGCCGCGATCGAGGGCCGCCTGGCCGGGAGCATCCGGCTCGCTGACGTGCGCTACGAGACCGGCCAGCTGGTGTTCGCGGCCCGCTCGCTGCGACTCGACTGGTCGCCTGCGGCCCTGCTGGACGGGGAATTGCGTATCGGGGCGCTGACTGCCGAGGGGGTCCGTTACGAACAGCGTGGTGCGGGCAGTGACGAGCCCGTGGAACTGCCGGAACGGATCAGCCTGCCGATTGCCATCGTCGTGCAGGACCTGTCGGTCCGGGATCTGGTGGTCGTCAACTCGCCACAGGCAGAGCCGCTGTCCATCGACGCCATCGAACTCGCCGGGTCTTACCGTGACAAACGGCTGGAGATCACGCGACTCGACCTGCGCCGGCCTGACCTCGAGCTGGCGGCAACGGCCGCGCTGCAGACGGAAGCTGACTACCCGCTCACGGGAGATATCAGCTGGAAGGCCACACTGCCGGACTACGCCCCGTTGACGGCGCATACCCTTCTGTCCGGCAGCCTGCACACCTTGCAGGTCGAGCAGACGCTGGCGGCGCCGTATGCATTGCAGGCCAGCCTGACGCTGGGCGCGCTGCTGGCCGACCTGCAGCTGGACGGGACGCTCACGCTGCAGGACAGCGAACTGGCTGCCATCAATGCGACCTGGCCGGACATGCGCCTGGCGGGGAGTTTGGCCGCCCGCGGGCCGGTCGACGCGCTGCAGCTCGACGGCACGCTGGATGTGCAGGACGCGCTGGCCGGCGCGTTGCAGCTGGTGTTCGCGGGCCAGCTGCTGCCGGATGCGCTGCGCTTCGACACGCTCCGGCTCACCGCGGCCGAGCGGCCGACGCGGCTGGACGCACAGGGCAGCATCGGTTTCGGCGCACAGCCGGCGTTCGACTTCCAGGCCCGGTGGCAGGCGCTGGCCTGGCCGCTGACGGGTGAACCCGACTATGCCAGCCGGGAGGGGAGCTTTACCCTGAGCGGAACAGCGGACGCCTACCGGCTCGATGCCCGGGGTGACCTGAAGGTAAGCGATGTTCTGGCCGGCGACCTGCTGCTGCGCGCACGCAGCGGCGAACTGCCGGACAGCTGGCAGATCGAGGAGGCGCGCCTGTCCGGCGGCGACTCGCGGATCGAGGCATCCGGGCAGGTCGGCAGCGTGTATGACCTCGCCTGGCGCCTGCACGCGCCGCGCCTGGGCGATCTCGTGCCGCAGGCCACGGGTCATCTCGACGGCAGCGGCACGCTCAAGGGCGCGCTGGCGGAGCTGGCGATCCAGGTCCGTGCCAGCGGCGCGGATATCGCTGTGCAGGGACAGCGCCTGGGCACGCTCGACATCGATGGCACGGTCAACCTCGCTGCCGACCAGACCTCGCGCTTGCAGGCCACGGTCGGCGACGCGCTGCTGGCCGGTACCCGCGTGGCACGCCTGGATGTGAATGGTTCGGGCACTACCGCCAGGCATCGCATCAGGCTGCAGGTCGACAGCGAACAGGGCAATACCGGGCTGGACGTGTCCGGTCACTGGGACGGGACGCGCTGGAAGTTCGATCTGCAGCAGGGCAGCCTGGCCTGGGCCGGGCTGGCACCCTGGCGGCTGGCACAGGCGGTATCCGGCGAGCTGACACGCGAACGCCTGCAGTTGTCCGAGCAATGCTGGACCAGCGCGCAGGCACGCGCCTGCGGCCGGTTTGCCGGTTCGGCACAGGACTACAGCGGTGCGTTCACGCTGACGCAGCTGCCGCTGGCGTATTTTGCGTCATTCTTTCCCGAGCGGGTGAGCATGGAGGGTGAGCTGAATGCGCACGGTGACTTCCGCAAGGACGCCGGGAAGGCCGCAACGCTCAACATGCAGCTCGACAGTACGCCTCTGCAGCTGAGACTGCCTCAGGACAACACGGACCTGCCGCAGTCGTTTTCCCTTGCGCCGGCAACGGCGTCGATCACGGTGCTGGGCAACAAGGCCAACCTGTTGGTCGATCTGCCGTTCGCGAAAGGGCCGGGTGGTGTGCATGCGAGGGTCGCACTCGCCGCACCCGCCGACGGTGACTGGCTGCAGGGGGCGCTGCAGGGCGAGCTGAATCTGGACTGGCCGGATATCGCTATGGCGTCGAGCTGGATTCCCGAGGTGGCGGAACTGCGCGGGCACATCGACGGTGCCATGCAGCTTTCCGGGACCCCGGCCGCACCGCGCCTGCAGGGCCGGCTCGCGCTTGCGGAAGGTACGGCGACGCTCGTGACACCCGGGCTGACGCTTGAGGATGTCAGCGTGGAACTGGCCGGCCAGCCGTCCGGTGATATACGCATCACGGCATCGGCGCGCTCCGGTGGCGGGACGCTGCAGGGTGACGGTTTCCTCAATCCTGTCGAGCGCCGCGCAACAGTTGCGTTGCGCGGCTCACAGTTTCAGGTCATGGATACAGCGGAAGCGAAGATCTTCGCATCTCCCGATCTGCAGCTGGTCATGGACAGTGAGCAGACCCGCATCACCGGCCGCATCGATATCCCGAGCGCGCATCTGCGCCCGAGCCAGCCGCCACCGTCCGCGGTCAGCGTCTCGCCCGACCAGGTGATCGTGGTCGAGGGTGAGCAGGAAGGGGCAGCGGCAAGCTATGACGTGGATGCGCGGGTGAGGATCGTGCTCGGTGACGACGTAGACATCGACGGCCTCGGACTGACCGGCAAGCTGCACGGCGACGTACTGGTGATTGATGCGCCCGGGCAACCGGCCAATGCCAGCGGCGAACTGTCGGTCAGCGACGGACGCTACGAGGCCTATGGCCAGAAGTTGACCATACGGAAAGGCCGCCTGCTGTTTGCCGGTGGCGCGGTGACGGAACCCGGGCTGGATATCGAGGCCGTGCGCAAACCCGCCGCCGACGTGCTGGTCGGTGTCAGGGCGCGCGGCAAGCTGCGCACACCCAAATTTACGTTGTTTTCAGAGCCGTCCATGAGCCAGTCGGAGCAACTGTCCTGGCTGGTGCTGGGGCGGCCAATGGAGGGCGGCACGTCCGCCAGCGAGCGGTCCAGTCTGCAGACGGCGGCACTGATGCTGGGAATGAGCGGCGGCGAGTCGATCGGCAAGCGTGTGGGCGATCAACTGGGCTTCGACGAGGTCTCGGTCGGCAGCGAACCGGGGGCGGACGTCAACCAGGCCTCGCTGCTGGTCGGCAAGTATCTGACGCCGGACCTGTTCGTCAGCTACGGCATTGGCCTGTTCGAGCCGGTGTCGACCCTGCATCTGCGCTACGCCCTGTCGAGTCGCTGGAAGCTGGTCGGCGCAACCTCGGCGCTGGAATCCTCCGCGGACCTGATCTACGAGATCAAGCAGCGCAAGTAGCGGCCCGCTGTATGACGGTGCCGGCTGTGCCGGCGCCGGTTCCCCTTATTGCCGGGCCTGTTTTTTCCGCACCGGCTTCACACAGCTCAGGTTGCAATCGTTTACCGCCTGGTGGATGGCGTCGATGACCTTCGTGCGCGGGAACGACACGCGCCAGGCCAGCGCCACGGTGCGGCCCGGCACCGGATTGGCGAAGCGCCGGATCGCCAGCAGGCGCTGGCTGTAGCGGTCCGCGCCCGCCGCGGTGCACGGCAGCACGGTAACCCCGAGCCCCGACACCACCATGTGGCGGATGGTTTCGAGCGAGCTGCCGACGATGGTATTCGCCAGGTCATGGTCGAGCCCCGGCTTGGGCATGCAGGCGGGACAGGCCTCCAGCACCTGGTCGCGGAAACAGTGTCCGGCGCCGAGCAGCAGCACCGACTCGTGTTCGAGCTGCGCGGAACCGATGGTCTTGCGCTGCGTGAGCGGGTGCGAGGCCGGCATCAGCACCACGAACGGCTCCTCGTACAGCGGCAGGGTGACCAGGCCCTGGTCGTGGAACGGCAATGCCAGGATGATTACGTCCAGCTCGCCGCGCTTGAGCTTGTCCGCCAGTACCGCCGTGTAATTCTCCTCGATGACCAGCGGCATGTTCGGCGCCAGCGTGCGCAGGTGCGGGATCAGGTCGGGAAACAGGTAGGGACCGATGGTATAGATGGCGCCGATGCGGACCGGTCCGGCCAGCTGGTCCTTGCCCTGCTGCGCGACCTGCCTGATGGTCTCGGCTGCCTCCAGCGTGCGCTGTGCCTGCGCGACGATCTGCTCGCCGACCGGCGTCACGGAAATCTCGCTGGCCTGGCGCTCGAACAGCTGCACACCGAGCTCATCTTCCAGCTTCCTGATGGCAACGCTCAGCGTCGGCTGGCTGACGAAACAGGCCCTGGCGGCGCGCCCGAAATGACGTTCGCGTGCCACGGCAACGATATAGCGCAGTTCGGTCAGGGTCATCCGCAGCCTCCCGCCTGTTGATAGGGATCGACAATCATGGATTGTATAGCAATTAACTGGCTATATAGAACGGGCGGGCGTACCACGGCGGGCCGGTCCCCGGCGTGGCCGGCATGTCGATAGCAGCAGGCTATCGCCGGGATAGCAACAAACAAATTGCAGGCGGGGCCGTGGTGGACTAGTTTAAGTCCACGGCATCAGCGCGGGCACGGGCAGGGGCCGGCCGCGCAGCGCACGCGGGCATTCATGCGGCCTGATGTCCGTCGATCCGGCAGCACTGGCCGGCTGTGACGACGACACAAGTCACTTCAACACCGAGGCACTGAAAATGGAGGGGCAGGGCATGCAACGATCACTTGTTTGGCTTACATCAATCGCACTGCTGGTAGCGGGGACTGCCACGGTCGCGGCACCGCTGGGACTGCCGCCCGTGCCGGTACCGGCCGACAACCCGCAGACCGCGGCCAAGATCAAGCTTGGCGACAAGCTGTACCACGACACGCGGCTGAGTGCCGACGGCAAGGTCAGCTGCTCTACCTGTCATGACGAGGCCAAGGGTTTTACCGACCACCTGCAGGTGTCGAAGGGCTTCAACGGCCTGACCGGCACGCGCAACGCGCCGACCGTCATCAACGCCGCCTACATGACCACCCTGTTCTGGGACGGACGCGAGCCGGACCTGGAGGGCCAGTCCAAGCAGCCACCCATCAACCCGGTCGAGGGCGGCCTCGCCAACCATGACATGCTGCTGGAAATCGTCAGGCAGGACCCGGAGTACATCAAGGCCTTCAGAGAAGTGTTCGGGGCTGATGCGGCGGATATCAGTATCGATGATGTCGCCAGGGCCATTGCCAGCTTCGAGCGTACGATCGTCGCCGGCGATTCACCCTTCGACCGCTATTTCTACGGCGGCGACCCGAAGGCCATGACCGAGGCGCAGGTGCGGGGTTTTGCGCTTTACACCGGCAAGGGTCGCTGCGTGTCCTGTCACCGGATCGAGCAGACCCAGGCATTGTTCACCGACAACCGTTTTCATAACATCGGCGTCGGTTTCAAGTCCATCCAGGGCAAGGAAGACGAGACCGCGGCGGCCTTTGTCAAGGAGAAGCGGGCCGGCGCGAACGTCGACGTCACGGTGCTGACCCAGGCCAACATGTCGGAACTGGGACGGTTCGCGGTCACCGAAAACATCACCCAGGTGGGCGCGTTCAAAACCCCGACATTGCGCAACATCGCGGTGACCGAGCCGTATATGCACGACGGCAGCCTGAAGACACTGGAAGAGGTGGTGGACTTCTACAACAACGGCGGCCGCCTCAAGGATACCGACCCGGTGTCGGACTTCCTGAGCGGCGGTATCCGCCCGCTGAAGCTGACCGACCCGGAGAAAAAGGACCTGGTGGCCTTCCTGCAGGCGCTGACCAGCCCCGAATATGCCGCCCAGGCGAGCAAGTAAGGAGGACGACATGAGCAAAACAATCAATCGACGTGAATTCCTGAAGCGCGGCAGCGCGCTGGTGGCGGCCGGCAGCCTGCCGCTGTCGCTTGTGGAGGTCGCCTTCGGCAAGGCCGCCGGCGAGAATTTCACCTTCGCCTATATCTCCGACTCGCACATCACCCACGTCAAGGGCAGCGAGTTCGTGCGCAACTGGGACCGCGGGCTGATCCGCGCCGTGGCCGAGGCCAACCTGCTCGATCCCCGGCCGGACTTCATCTTCTACGGCGGCGACATCGCCCAGCTCGGCAAGGCCGAGGAGATCGACCATGGCCTGGAGATCCTTGGCGGGCTGAACGGCAAGGTGCACTACGTCATGGGCGAGCACGACTACTACCTGGACCTGGGCGACTACTGGAAAAAGCAGCTCGGTCCCGACCATTACAGTTTCGACCACAAGGGCGTGCACTTCGTGGTGCTGAACAGCATCCTCACCTTCGACGACTGGACCAACAACAAGTGGCCGACTGCCGCCGAGCGCATGCACCAGATGGCACGCCTGGACAATCCGCAAGGTTCGCCGTTCATGGTCGGCGACGCCCAGCGTGAATGGCTGAAGACGGACCTGGAGAAGGTCGGCAAGGACACGCCGGTGGTGGTGTTCTCGCACTCGCCGATCCAGAAGATCCACAAGGGCTGGAACTTCTGGACCGACGATGCCGAGCAGGTACAGGCATTGCTCAAGCCGTTCGACAAGGTCACGGTCATCTATGGCCACGTGCACCAGATCCAGTACAACCAGATCGGCAACATCAGCTTCCATTCCGCAATGGCGACCGCCTGGCCGTGGCCGTACCCGTCCACCTACACGCAGGTGCAGACCTGGCTGCCCAAGCTGACCGTGGAGATGAACCGGGCCGACCCGTTCTTCGAGCGCGATGCGACCGGCTGGCAGTTCATCAACCTGCATACCGGGAATGTCGACATGAGCTACATGCTGCCGGACAACAGCAACCGCGTGGTGGCATTCGACACCAGGGCAGGCAAACCGGTCGATACGAAATACCAGGCCGTGGCGAACCGCATTCCGCCACAGACTCACTACTAAGGCTGGGAGGACAGACATGAAACGCACAATGAAGCACGTTCTCGCACCGTTCGTCCTGGGAATGCTGTTTGCCGCGCCGGGGCAGGCTGATGCGTTCACCCAGGCCGACCTGGACCGCTGGCAGGCAGAATACATGGCCACGGTGGACAAGGGCGAGAAGCTGTTCCACGGCGGGCTCAACAGCAGCAATACCGTGTCCTGCGATCAGTGCCATCCGAATGCGACCAACATACACCCGGAGACCTATCCCAAGTTCCAGCAGCAGCTGGGCAAGGTGGCGGTGCTCGGCGAGATGATCAACTGGTGCATCAGGAACCCGCTGGAAAGCGAACCACTGGCACTGGATTCCGCCGACATGATCGCGCTGCAATCCTATATCCTGTACGAACGGCGCGGCGTGGCGCTGGCACCCGGCAAGCACTGAGGCAGTCTGTCCGGTTCGATCAGCCTCACCTGGAAATCAGCCACGGAAGCACACGGGAAAACACGGATTGATGTTGATTTTCCGTGTCTTCCGCGGGTTCCGTGGCTGACACCTTGTGAATAGCCACGGAATCCACTGAACAATACGGAATGACTTTTTTCCTGTGTCGTTCTGCAGGGTTTCGTGGTCGTTACCTTCGAAAAGGTAGTCACGGAAGCATGCGGAACTACACGCAAGGGCTTTTCTTTCCGTGTTCTTCCGTGGATTCCGTGGCCATTCCCCGGAAAAGATAGCAACGCAACCCGCGTAATCCAGGGAACGATACGGCATGCATTTGGTTTTCTTTACGTGTGCTTCCGTTGCGATTTAGTCAGCTTGCCGGCTTTTGTTTTGTGTGCGGGACCTCCCCCGGATGTTTTCAGCGAGGATAGCCGTTACAATCTTCGGGAACCCGTGGGATCTCGTCTGGATGAATGAAAACAACGGATTAATCTGCGCCTGGATACTGGATGGCAAGGGCGGTGGCCGCCAGGTCGGCTGGGACGAGGCCAATGCCTTTCAACCATCCGGCAGCAGCTGGCTGTGGCTGCACTTCGACTACTCCAGCCCGGTGGTGCAGGACTGGCTCTTTGAACACAGCGGGCTGTCCGAGCTGACCGTCGAGGCGCTCAAGCAGACGGAAACCCGCCCGCGCGTCGTCCCTGCCGATGGCGGCCTGATGATGTTTCTGCGTGCCGTCAACCTCAATCCG
>Ga0210112_1000274_pt1 | contig 14413 bp, 10 predicted proteins | sample Joice_ThreeSqC_D_FD_184875 | JGI IMG/M metagenome (GOLD analysis project Ga0210112, IMG submission 184875) | Wetland microbial communities from San Francisco Bay, California, USA, that impact long-term carbon sequestration - Joice_ThreeSqC_D2... | ecosystem: Environmental > Aquatic > Marine >... | reverse complement strand
ATTTGCCTTCTATGAATCGGGGCGTGATTCGACCAGCAGCATGCATCTCAGCCTGATGGGTGACCTGCGCAACGCAATTGAACATGATGAACTGGAGCTCTGGTTTCAGCCACAGATATCCGTGGTGGGCGAGGTATTCTCCCGTGTCGAGGCTCTGGTCCGCTGGCCACACCCTGAACGTGGAATGATACATCCGGATCTTTTCATCACGCTTGCTGAACGCACCGGGGAAATACACCGGCTGACGCGCTGGGTGCTGGAAACCGCGCTCGCACAGCTTGCCGACTGGCGTGCGCGCGGCCTTGACCTTCAGGTATCGGTCAACCTGTCGGCCTGTGACCTGAATAACCGGCAGTTGCCCACCATGATTTCGGAGTTGCTGCACAAATACGGTATCAGGACTGCCAGCCTGTGCGTCGAGATAACCGAAAGCGCCATTATGGGTGATACCGAGAGCGTGCTGTCCGTGCTGCGCATCCTGCGTGACTCCGGCGTGCAGGTTGCAATCGATGACTTCGGGACCGGTTACTCCTCGCTGGAATATCTGGCAAGGCTGCCAGCGACGGAACTGAAGATCGACCGGACCTTTGTCATGAAGCTTGCAGATGAACGCAGTGACCAGCTTATCGTGAAATCTGCTATTGACCTGGCTCATGGCCTGGGCCTGACGGTTGTAGCAGAAGGCGTGGAAAATTCGCAAGCGGCCGGAATACTGCGCCAATTCGGTTGCGACCTGCTGCAAGGATATGCGATCGGCAAGCCGATGCCGGCGTCGGATCTGGAACGCTGGTCGGATGAGTACCAGTCCGGCAAGAGTGAAATGAATGACGCAACGCCTCTTGCAGGGACAGGCCGGGAATCCCATGGCTAGGATATTAGCCGTATTGTGCGGCGCCTGTTCGATGCTGCTGTGCACGATGCCGGTCCCGGCTATGCCAGCCGGCTTGCAGGATGACTGGCGTCTGGACATTGCCGGACTGGTCGACCTGCGGCTGGCGACCATCGATGACGAAACCGGCTGGCTGGAGGGCGGATTCGGCAAAGTGCGCTACGGTGCCGGCAGGCCCGAACCGGTCGCCCGGGTATCGGAAGCCTCCTTGCTTTTGATGCCGCAGTATGGCTGGGACCTGTCCGGCTATTTTTATCTGAAGGCAGACGCTGACCAGAACCAGCTGATCGACCTGATCGAAGGCTATGTCACCTACAAGCCGGTGTCGGTTACCGGCAACCGCTACCGGCTGCGAACCGGCATCTTCTATCCGCCGGTTTCCCTGGAAAATACCGCCCTGGCCTGGACCAGCCCTTATTTGATTACCCCGTCAGCAATCAATGCCTGGGTCGGCGAGGAGACGCGAGGTTACGGTACCGAGGCAAGCTGGCTGCATGCGACAGACGACGGTGAATTCTCGCTGACCGGTGCGGCACTGTGGGGTACCGACAAGGCCGGCACCGAACTCTACCGCCGGGGCTGGGCCATCCACGATTTCAAGCCGTCGATCGGCGACAACCTGCCGGTTCCGGTACCGGCCAGTGCACCTTACCTGTCCAGCACCAGCCGCTCAATGATCGAGATCGACGAGCGACCGGGATATTACGCCGCAGTGGAGTGGAAGGACATCGATGGCCCGCAGGCACGACTGATGTATTACGACAACCGGACCGACCCGACCTCTGTGAAGGGGTCGGAAGCGGGATGGCTGACGAAGTTTACTGCGGCCGGCATGAAATGGCCGCTGGGAGACCGGACAGACCTGATCGCGCAATACCTGGCCGGTTACACCCTGCTGGGAATTCCCGGCCGGTTTATCGTGAAAGCGGATTTAGACTCAGCCTTCCTTCTGCTGACACACAGCTTTGGCCATTATCGCCTCACCGGAAGACTCGACTGGTTCGATGTCGATGACGTCGATGGAGTATCACTGGATTTCAGCGAACATGGCTGGGCAGCCACCCTTGCCGGGCGACGCGAACTTAATGGTGGCAGGTCAGTATGGATTGAGCTGCTGCAGATCGACTCGGAACGTCCGACTCGGGCATCAGCGAGCATGAGCGACAAGTGGCACGAATTTGTCGTGCAAGCCAGTTACCGTGTCGAATTCAGATGACGCCCGGGTAACAGTCGCCTTGTGATCCTGCGCCAGCAATCGGCCACCTTGCCAGGGTGGCAGTCTGCCTCAAAGCCCGCTGGTTCGATGCATTCCAGATAACCACCGCGCCGCTGATCGTCATCGACGGCGCACGCGGCGCGCAGAAGTTCGGCACGATCGCCCTCTACGAACTGCCGGCACGGCTGCTGGCGCTGGCTGCATCCCCGATATGACTGAGCGCTCGGGCTGACCGCACCCCGGCCCGGGCTGCACGTGCATCCGATCCCTGGCCTGCACCACCTGGTCAACGACAAGGGCCACGTCGATGTCTGCAGCGAACCACCCTGGACGGACAGCTGCGCCAGCAGCGCCGCCAGGCTGAAAGACGTCGTCACCGTGGGTGACGATCTATCCGCTGGCGGTCAGTTTTCGCCGGGGGAACAGATAATCAGCAAGCCGCTTTACCGGCAGTGCACCGTCCCTTGTTAACCGTGCCAGACCCGGATCTGTTTCCGGGCATCGTGCGCCGGACCCGCTATTCGTCCGGTCTTACCAACCGCAGTCCGGCCCCCGAACGCAGCCGTTTTGCGGCCTCGTACTCCTCGTCCGTCATCTGGCTGCCGACGATATTGCGCAGCAGTTCAGCATCCCTGTCACCCTGCCCCACCGCCTGCGAAAGCCAGTAGTGGGCCTGCGCCATGTCGATGGGTACACCCCGCCCCTCGGCATAGACCATACCCAGGGCATACTGCGCATCGACCTCGCCGCGCTGCGCCGCCTCCAGGATGGCGGGCACCCTGGAAGGGTCGTTACACAGCAGGATCAGATCCTTCAGATAGTTATTGTCACTCATGACAGGGATTGCCCGGATCGAGGAAGCCATAATTGTACGGGAAGCGGCGGATGAGTGCGAACCGGCACACGGCAAGACACCGATCATGACTCACTGGAAACTGTTGTACCGGCGGCGATCAATTATTGATGGTTACATAGATGAGTGGCATTTCCTCAGCGTCATTCCGGCCTGTGCCGGAATGACGACTGTTGTTCATTAACTGTGTCGTCTATTTATGCACGGCTCAATAACAGCAATCCCTGAACGATGTCATTCCGCTGCAGGCTGGACAAAAGCGCGGAGCGGATTGTATGCACCGAGAATCCGGTTACCAGCTGAATCATCCTGTCCGGATTCCGGGTCACCGCCTTGCGGCGCCAGTAATGACGAATTAACCAGAGACTCCTCAAGACTAGATTGATCGCCACATCCCGGTGATCCGCCGCGCCTGGCTGTTGCCTGAAAACAGGGGCATCAACTCCGTTTGCTCCGCCTCATTTTCCCTTCCAGAAGAACTGGTACAGGTCATGCCGCCGGTCGTGCAGATTCTGCACCGTGCCGCTGTTGCGGGCGGCAAGCAGGGTTTCCGGGCGCAGGTCGGCAATCGCCACCATTTCCGTGTTGGGTGTGGTGTCCGCCGCAATACCATCCCGCGCAAACGGCAAATCGCAAGGCGTAAGGATGCAGCTTTGCGCATACTGGATATCCATGTTTGCCACATTGGGCAGGTTGCCGCAGTTGCCTGCCATCACCACATAAACCTGGTTTTCCACGGCGCGCGACTGGCAGCAGTACCGCACCCGCAGGTAGCTCTGGCGTTCGTCGGTGCAGAACGGCACGAACAGGATTTGCGCGCCCTGGTCGGTCAGGTGACGGGCCAGCTCCGGAAATTCAGCGTCGTAGCAGATCAGCACGCCGATCGGTCCGCAATCGGTCTGGATCACATCCAGTTCACTGCCGCCCTCGATGTTCCACCACCAGGACTCGTTCGGTGTGGGATGAATCTTTGCCTGGCGGTGGATGCTGCCGTCACGCAGGAATACGTAGCAGACGTTTTCCACCCGTCCGTTCGGCATCTGCGTCGGATGCGAGCCACCGATGATATTGATGTTATAGCGCAGGGCGAGGTCGCGCATGGCCTCCGTGAACTGCGGCGTGTACCTGGTCAGTGATTCGATGGCCTGCACCGGCGTCAGTTTCTGTGACTCCATCGACAACAGCTGCAGGCTGAACATCTCCGGAAAGACCACGAAATCGCCCTTGTAGTCGGCGATGACATCGACGAAGTAACGTACCATATCGATGAATTCCTCGAACGACTTCACGCGTCGCTGCTTGTACTGCACGGCACCGATCCGCACGCTTTCAGGCAGGCGACTGCCATAGGATTTTTGTTGCTCGCCGGCCTCATCCTGCCGGACCCTGGGGTTGCGCCAGACCAGGTGGATGCCATAGCCCAGCGATTGCCGGTCCGCATCCAGGTAGTGCGGAATGATGCCGATGACCTCGAACCCGTTGCGCAGCTGAAAGGACAGCACCGGATCACGCTGGGTCTTCTCCTGCACTGCTTCGACGTAGGCTTCGACCGTACCGAAGCGCTTGATGCGCCGCTCCAGGGTAGGGAGTCGTCCGGCGAATACAATGCCCCTCAGGTCCAGCTCCTGCGCCAGCCGCTTGCGGGCGTTGTACAGGCGCTGGCCGATACGGTAGCCGCGGAAGTCAGGATCGACACACACTTCCATGCCATACAACCATTCGCCTTTCGGGTTATGGGTAGACGCGTAGCCGTTACCGGTGATTTCCCCCCAGGTATGCGGTTTCATGCACACCTTTTCGCTGACCCGCAGGGTGGCACAATAGCCGACAATCCTGTCACCTGCCGTCACCACGAACTGACCTGCCGGGAAATGATTGAGCTGACCGGTCAGCATCGGCTCGGAATGGCCGTACATGCCGGTCTCGCGATATACGCGCGTGGACAGTACCGCAATCTGCGGAATGTCCTCCATCCTGGCGTTGCGAACCTGCAGCTGGATTTTGGGATTGTCGAGCGGATTGCCGGTTTTGCTCATATTCCTGGGGACCGTATTTGTATGTCGCAAGCTAAATTAGTGAACCGTGCTTCAGTTTACCAACCGGCATGTTCCTGCCGGCTTGCCGGGGATACGCGGCAGGATTGTTCGGAAAACAGTGCTGTCAACGCCACGTTCAGCAGCGGCAAGACAACGACGGCCGCATGATCCTCAGCACCCGCAGCGCACGCCCCGGGTGTGACGCGCTGTTCACGCGGGCGTCCTGACCGCAGCGACCCTGGCCAACACCTGCCGATATTCGCCGCCCAGGCGCACCAGGGTCGCCAGCCACACCAGGCATACGCACAGTACCAGCCAGCTCAGCTGGCCGGCGCTGATGCTCCACGGCAGCCACTGCGTCAGCAACAGGATCAGCACCGAGCCCAGCACCTTGAACAGCCGGTAACCGAACATATCGATCCAGGCCTTGGCCTGGAAGATCAGCACCGGATCGATCGGCACATACAGCAGTTCCTTCGATGCGCGGTTGATGGAGTACGACAGCCCGCGGTCGGAGATTTTCAGGAACGCGCCGGCCTGCAGCGTGGCCTGCGACATGTACCAGAAGCTGCCGGCCAGTACGGCCAGCGGCTGGGCGAACAGGCCGCCGAGCACACCCAGCCAGCGGTGCACCAGCGGCGTGATCAGCAGGTTGATGCCGATTGCAACGCCGCTCAGCAGGCCGAAGAAACCGCCCAGGTAGGCGGTGCGCGCCTCGCGATCAAGTATGCTGGCTTCCACCACCTTCATGAACTGGAACTCAACCAGCGGTTCGACCATTTGCGCAAGCAGCAGAATCAACGCGATCAGAACCAGGTATCGGTGCCTGAGAATGGCGCGCCATTGCCCCTGCGCAGAGTTATTGTGGTTGCTCACACCGGCATGTTCAGTGTACAGGCCGAGCCGCCCCATCAGCAGGGTGAGTAGCACGAGCACGGCAATGATGCCGGCGGCGACCAGCAGCAGGTCGGTCGTGTCGAGTTGCAGTTTTGAAATGAGCACATTCGACATGCTGCCACCCACCACGCCGCCGAGCAGCCCGCCGGTCGCGATCAGCCCGTACACACGCTTGCCGGCTGCTGTGTCGTAAATGGTGTCGGTAAGGCTCCAGAACTGTTCGACCAGGATCACACTCAGCATATCGACGAAGATGTAGAACGCGAACGCCGGCACGAAGCCGCCGTTGTTCAGCTGCGTATAGAACACCAGCAGGCAGGCGATGATGATGGCACAGGTGCCGAGCACGACATTGATGCGTGAATAACGCGCGACCAGGCGATGGTAGAGACTGATGATCAGGCCGAGCGCGATGGCGGTAGCGATCCATACATACGGCAGATTGGCGCTGCCCAGCGCGCTGATAAACAGCGAGCGGCTCGCTGGCTTCAGATGGTAAAGCGCCGCGATAATCAGGAAGAAATTTGTGAACAGCATCACACAACGGCCGATGTATTGGGTGCGAAGATATGGCATAGGGATTGCTTTATCTCTGTTATCCGTTATCATGGTTTCTATTTTTTTGCCGTCAGGAGGTCATTTATGCTGTCTGGACTACTGAAAGTGACTGGACTCACCTTGGGAATAATATTTACAGTTCAAGCAGCTACTGCACAAAGCACCTACCCTGGCCTGCGCGAAGCCGAAAATCCGGCGCTGCAGGCGCAACTCGAAAAACGAATCAAACACCTGAATCTTGACGCCGCCGTGCGCAGTGGCAACCTCTCCGTGGCACTGGTCGACGTCACTGATCCCCAACATCCGCGACTCGCCCAGGTCAACGGTGATGAAATGGTGTATGCGGCGAGCCTGCCGAAAATCGCTATTCTTCTGGCGGCCTTCGAGCGCGTGCATGAAGGGAAGTTGCAGCTGAATGATGAAACGCGCCAGCTGATGACCGACATGATCCGCTATTCCAACAACAACGCGGCCACGACCCTGATTCACAAGGTGGGGCGCGAGTATATCAACAAGGTGCTGAGTTCGCCGAAATATCGCCTCTACGACCCGGCCTACAACGGCGGCCTGTGGGTTGGCAAGGAATACGCGCAGGGCGTGGCCTATCAGCGTGATCCTCTGCACAACCTGTCGCACGGTGCCACCGCCGTTCAGGTGGCGCGATTCTATTACCTGCTGGAAACCGGGCGACTGGTAACGCCGGAACTCTCCAAGGAGATGAAGGCGATCATGGGTGACCCGGGTATTCACCATAAATTCGTCAAGGGGCTGGAGGCCAACTTTCCGGATGCCCATATCTACCGGAAATCCGGCAGCTGGCGCAACTGGCACGCCGATAGTGCGATTGTCGAGCACGCGGGCCGTACCTATATCGCCGTCGCGCTGGCGCAGAGCCCGAAGGGCGGCGAATGGCTGAAGGACCTGATTTGCGAACTGGACGGGATCATTTTGCAGCAGCCGATGCGGACCGCCAGTCTTTCAGCAGCCGGTGCAATCGAGTAGCAAACGTCTGGTGCTCGACCGCGGAGTTCTTCTTCAGCACATTTGAAGTCAGCGCGACCATGTAGAACATCCGCGGGTCACCCGCGGGTGATTCTACAATCGCCACCGAGTTCATCAGATTGTCTTTATTACCCTGGTACTTCCTGCACACGTAGCCTTCCTCGGCCTGGCAGCGGTACAGCGATCCCGATTTGAAATACAGCGCCGCATCGTTCAGCGCCGGGGATGAGGCGTAGCGGATGCGGCGCTGGGTAATGTAGATAAGCCGCTTGATCTGCAGGCTCGACCAGGCATCAACCAGCCGGCCCTGTTCCAGCAGCACCAGGTAGTGCATCAGCTCGCGCGTGGTGCAAATGCTGTTGGTGCCCGGCACGCGGCGCTTGCCTTCCGCGGTAAAGAAGCTGCCCTGACGCAGGTTGTCCACGTCCAGGCCGTTGCGCGTCACCGGCGTCAACAGGCTGTCCAGCAGCAGCTCGCCGAGTTCCTTGCGCCCGGTCTCGCGCCAGAACGTCTCTTCCTCCTCTGCCGATACCGGATAGGCGGCGCCGAAGTGGCGCAGCAGCATCAGTTGCTTGATCACCGTGCTTGCGGCCGCGTTGGAACTCGCCGACAGCGCCCAGTCCAGATAGGTCCACAGGTTGCCGGTATCGCCCACACGCAAGGAGCGGCGCGGCATGCGATTGAGCTCCGGCATCCAGAACGGTACCACATGGTGATCGGTTCGGATGAAGGCGTCGGCGGTGACCTGCGTATTCCTGAGCACGCGCTTGCGCGCCTCGATGTCGTCCGGGTAAATGTCGGCAAGCGCCTGAAACACCGCCAGCGCCACCATCAGCTTGCCGACGCTGCCGGGATTGCGGCGTGTGAGCGCATTGTGTTCCGCATACACCGGATGCTCCGGATCGCTGAGATCGAGCACGCTGACGCTGTAGTTCTTCGCTTCGGCGCCGAGCAACGCGACGATCTTGCGTGTCAGGCCTGAATCGGTGGCGGGCAGCTGGAAATCCGCTTGCGACTGCAGGCGCAGCCGGATCTGGTCGGTGTTGAGCTGCGCGCCCGGCTGCAAGCGGTTTCCAGCGACCTTGCCTTCCTTCGCCAGGCGGAAACCTTCCAGCCGGGCGATGCCCGTTTCCGCGTAACCGTCAATGGGATACGCCCATGCCTGCCACGCGCAGGTTGCCAGCACGGCACCCGCCAGCAGTGAGCAAATGAAAGAACGATCAGGCATCATGCCACCCGCAATGTTCACAGTAATTTAACACCAATGATACTAGTTCGCGGCACCGACTGACGGCGGTTCGTGCAGATCCACAACCCTGTCCCTGCCACTGGCGCCGCTGCGATCGATATCGATCAGATACTGGCTGCGCCGCGCGCGCTGGCTTTCCACGAACGGGCGAATCTGGAACAGCGCGAGCTTGCCGTCACGGAAACCGAATTCGATATCCGCCGGCGCTGGCCGCTTGTCCTGGGTGGCCGGCATCGGAAAACGCTGTTCCACATCATCCGCCAGCGTGCGCAACTGCTCGATCTCCACTGGCTCCAGCACCTGCGCACGACCGCTCGCCGGCACCTTTCGCATGCCACCGGCGGGATCGGGCTCGGCGCGCAGCGGCGCCGTAGCCTGCGCCAGCAGGCGCACCTCGCCGGTCGCGCGGCGCACCCGCAACTCCTCCGCCGCCTGCCCGTCGACCGCGCCGCCCACGCCTTCGCTGACCGCGATTGACAGCCAGCCACGATCGCCGTTTTCCACGTCCGCCGTCACCAGCACACCGGATTTCTCCGACGCGAAGGTCTTGAGCAGCAGCACGGCCGGGTAGACGTGCTCCGGCTGCTCCATATGCGCCTGGCGCCAGGCATAGGCGCGCTCCGTGAACGGCGACGCCCAGACCTTCTTGATGGCCTGCACGACCGCATCGAAGCCGACCACATTGGGCACCGTGAGGTTCAGTCCGGCACCCGTGAAGCCGGGCAGGTCCTCGACATTGGTGTCGCTGCGCACGAACACGCCAACCTCCTCGACATCGCCGAATGCCTCCTGCATGGCCGCGCGCAGACGCTCGCGGAACACGGCCCCCGGGTCGGCGCTGGTGATCCACTGGCGCAGCCTTTCCAGGAACTGGCGCGTCTCGGCCTGGCGCTGGTCCTGGTCCGGCAGTGCGCGCAGCCGTGCGTATTGCGCGCGCAGCCAGTCGAACGCGGACGGTCCGCCCGCCTCGATCGGCTGGTTCAGCAGGGCACGGAACACCCCGAAAGGTATGACCACGCCGGGATTTACCGCGTCCGGATAATATTGTTGCAGTTCACCGAGATTGGCCGCCTTGGGGCCCACGATGCGCCCTGAATCGGTGGAACGAATGGCACCCAGCGGCATCGGGTTTGTTGCTGCAAGGTCGAGTTTCTGCAGATCCGGCCGGATCACCACCTCCGCGGCCAGTTGCTCGCGACCGAAGATATCATCCCATTGCGGCCCGTCGGCGGTGATCTGTACGGTGCCACGCGGGCTGACCGCCAGCACGATGTGTTCACCGATATGCGACTGGAGCTCCGCGATCAACCGGTCGTCCACCACGACGTTCGGGATACCGAGATTGCGCGCCAGCAATTGCACGTGCGACAGCGAGCTGCCTTCGCCGCGGGTAAGGATGCCGGCAATCGGCGGCAGTTCCGGTGTGGTCGACGGCAGCAGGTAGATTCCGTCCTTGCGGAAGTCCTCGCCCGCCTGCGGGGCGGCGAGCAGCAGGCCACGGCGCAGCCCGGGATTGAGTGCACGCAGGCCCCCGGCGAGCTTGCGCTCGAACAGGTACTGCGTGGTGCCGACCAGCTGGTCGGCATCCTGCAACAGTACGTCCAGCACGCGCGTGTAGGCCAGCAGGGGGCTGCCGCGCAGGCGGTCCGGCACGTAGTGCGCCGCCAGTGGCGTCAGGTCGAGCCAGTGCTCGATGGTCGGCCCGAACTGGAATTCCAGCGCGCGCTGCGCCCATTGCGGCACGCGCGCCAGGTAGCGCAGGGTGCTGGCGTAATCCTCGGCGCCGGGCGGGTCGCTTGCCTCGAGCGCGTTGATGCGCTCGTCCAGGTAGCCCCACTGGCGTTCGGACAGAAAGCCGCTGGCGAGCAGCGACACCGACAGGGTGCGCAGCCATTCCAGGCGCGTGAGGCGATCGACGTCGGGCATCTGCTCCAGCAACTGATTGGCGGCGGCGTAGACTTCCTGCTCCAGGGCAATGGTTGCCTGCAGCAGGCGCAGCTGGTCGGGCGGGCTGAATTTCGTCGATGGCAGCAACTTGCGCAGCTGCAGTTCGGCATCGGCGGCGATGCGCATACGGCCCTGCAGGTCCGGCGCACCGCGCAGGCTGGCGACAGTACCGCGCAGCAGCGCCATCAGGGGCTTGCTGCCGCTCTCGGATATCAATTGTTCGAGCTGCAGGATGGCGGTACGCGGCGCATACAGCGCATCGAGATCGGACGCCAGGCGCCGGTACTGTTCAGCCAGCTTCGGCAGCCCCTGTCTGGCGGCGTAATCGCGCACACGCTGCGGATCGCTGGCATCCGGCAGGCCGTGCAGCTTCACGCGCAGCGTCTGGAAATCCGGATCGGCGTCGGCGATCTCGATAGCGAGCTTGCGCACGGTGACGGCGGCGGGCGGCTCCGCCCCGACGGGCAGCAGGCGCGCGGCCTCGCGCAGCAGCAGGTAACGCGCCGGATCCTGCCAGTCCGGGTCCTGGACCATGTTCAGCAGCAGCAGGCGCGCCGCGGCGCGCTCGTCCTCGACCTGCAGGGCGCCGCGATAGAAACGTGCCTGACGAAATACCCAGCCATCGTCGTTCATGATCAGGAATTGCTCCAGCAGGACCTGGCGCAGATCGTCGAGCCGCGGATACGCACCGACGAAATTGAGGGTATTCAGGTCCGTCAGCAGGGTGGCGACGAGATAGCCCTGGTCACGGATGGCGCGGGTGTGTGCATTCCACTCGCCGTGCTGCACCCCGCCGCCGTGATTGCTGCAGGCGCCCTCCGTCGGCGGCAGCACGCTGCCGTCGAGACAAAACCAGCGGATGCGCACAAAGGGACCGCGCGAGGCCTTTTTCATCTGCCCGATCCAGTCCCGCATCTGTTGCAGGTCGGGGGTGGGCGGCGTGGCGTCGTCCGCGACCGCCAGACCGGCAAACATGCCTGCCAGCAGTGCAAGCCCCGGCAGCAGATGGCGGGGAGACAGGCGAGATTGCTTATACAGGTTTGGCATAGTTAGTGACCGACGCTTCATGCAGTGCCATACAGGCTTGCGGTCGAACGGGGATAAACCGGCGTCAGGTGCGATATCGGATTACTGCAGTCGTGTGACTCATACTATGTGCAACACTTTAGCGGTTCGAGCCGTGCACTTGCAAACCCCCGCCCGGTGGCTGGCAGCCAGACAGGCCGAGAGCGCCGTTTCAAACCGGGACGAAAACGGCAATATGCGGATTTACTTGGATAATTACCATTTTACCGAATAGCGGCCGAGTGTGCCCCCGGCCCCGGGGATGCCGTTCATGGCACGCAGGGATTGACCTTCACCCGACTATTTGCCTGCTTCCGGCCGGTCATTTAACTTCTTCAAAGTAGTCATACTCATATTCAGTATCGAAACCGCCATCTCCATCGGAATCATATTCAGCGGAAACCAGCTTCCCCATACGGAATTTTTGCCGTTTTTTACGTGAGTCACGGCCTTCGCCGGTGATCACAACTTCATCGAGATTGCCGAATTTGAATGACGCCCTGAAATCGGTATTACCGTCCTGGTTCAGATCCGATTCCTGTAAATCCTTCATACCATCGGTATATTTAAATCTGGTTTCATAGACTCCATCGAAATTGTCATCATGCTCGGCAACTTTGATCAGGCCTCTGCGATCAAAGTAATAAACGGCATCCGCCTTGCCGTCAAAATTCCTGTCCACTTCTGTTCTGATTAACCTGTTATTCCTGTATACCCGCTTCTCGTCCAGCACCCCGTCGCCGTTGATATCGATGCCATGCCTGGTAACCGGCATGTTATATGCCCAGAACATCAGGCCACCACCAATCGCCAAACCGAATACAAATACCGATATCCCGCCAGACCGCTGGCGAGCCATTGTTTCTTCCTCGACAACCCGGATGGCCTCCCAATCCCTGATAACCTGCCTCGCCCGTTCGAAATCCGGTTCATCCACCATGACCCGGACTAGATTGATCGCCTGCAGTTCGCCCACACCCCCCGGCAGATACTCACCATCCACCCTGCCCGTTATTCCCTCCTGCTCCAGAAGGTTCAGGATCATATGAGCTTCCAGGGCATTCGACGCTTCGTAAACGCTTCTCATGTGATCTCCGGACCGGTGGTAACGAACAACGTGTTGACCGCGAAATGCATCCTGAGGGGACCGGGAAACATCTCAGTCAGTCGTTTTTCAGGTATTCGGATCTTGCGATCTGGCACGCCTGTACAAAACAGCGTTACCTCAAGTTGCTCAACAGGCTGTCTATCATGCCCTGCGCCTGGCCCAGGTAGCCGCCGCCGAACAGGTTGAGGTGATTGAGGATGTGGTAGAGGTTGTACAGCGTCTTGCGCGTGCGGTAACCGGGATCCAGGGGCCAGGCGTCTTCATAGGCGGAATAGAAACCGCCGCCGAAACCGCCAAACAGTTCGGTCATGGCGATGTCCGCTTCGCGGTCGCCAAAGTACACCGCCGGGTCGAAAATAGCCGGCTCGCCGGCCTGTGTCCAGGCGTGATTGCCGGACCACAGGTCGCCGTGCAGCAGCGACGCCACCGGCGTGTAGCCGTCGAACAGGTGCTGAAAACTGTCGAGCAATCGCTCGCCCTGCGACTGCAGGCGTCCGCCAAAGCCGTGCCGTGCCGCCAGATCGAGCTGGAAGCGCAGGCGCAGTTCGCGCCAGAATCCGACCCAGTCGTCGCCGGGCGTGTTGATCTGCGGCGTCGAGCCGATGGTATTGTCGCGCACCCAGCCATACCGTGCCTGCGTGATGCGGTGCATGGCGGCCAGACCCTCGCCAAGCGCCCGTGCGTTGCCGCGACCGCCCAGCGGCAGGTATTCCATCACCAGCCAGGCCGACTGCGCATCGTTGCCGTGACACACCGGAGCGGGAATCTTCAGCTCCCTGCAGTGGCGCAGCGCCTCGAGACCGGCTGCCTCGGCGGCGAACATGTCCGCCTGGCGGGCATTGTTGAGTTTCACGAAGTAGTCGCTATCACCGTAGCGGATGCGGCTTGCCTCGTTGATGCAGCCGCCACCAATGGCGCCCTGCTGCTGCAGGTGCGCAGTGATGCCGGTCGCCGCGGCGATGTCGTGTGCGATGTTTTCCCAGAGCGACATGCTTATCTACCTGCCTGTATCACGTACAGGCGCGGACCGCGTCCGCAATCCTTTATCGAAACGCCTCGCGCAGAGACGCACAGATCACTGAGCAAGCAGCAAATCCCTCACCCCCGCACAATCTCGCAATTTCCTATTCCTGCAATATATCCTGTGACGGCCTGGATAATGGTACTTGGCGATGTGTGGCACAACACAGGAAGCCATGGGCGTGGACGGCCTCCATGTCAAGCAGCGTTTAGCCCTTTATGTCCTCTATGCAATTGCCCCTGGATTGCCCTGCCTCCTGAATGCCTGTAGCAGTGTGCCCTCGGGGGGGAATCATTGTTTTATTCTCTGCGCCTCTGCGTCTCTGCGCGAGGCAGGTTAGTGGTGAAGCGTACGCACAAGCCGCGCCGCGGTCATGCGTCCCAGGCCGAGCCGTTCACACGTGGCGGCAATGTCCCCCGGTTCCACCTTGCGCCGTTGCACGTCACGCATCCCGGCCTTCAGGTCCGGATCAATCGCGATACCGGTCAGCTCGCGCGCCAGCAGCGCCGCCTCGCGGTGCTCCCCGAGCAGGCGCTGCACGCGCGCCGCACCGCGCATCCTGAGCTCCGCCA
>Ga0210112_1000272_pt1 | contig 14429 bp, 9 predicted proteins | sample Joice_ThreeSqC_D_FD_184875 | JGI IMG/M metagenome (GOLD analysis project Ga0210112, IMG submission 184875) | Wetland microbial communities from San Francisco Bay, California, USA, that impact long-term carbon sequestration - Joice_ThreeSqC_D2... | ecosystem: Environmental > Aquatic > Marine >... | reverse complement strand
CTTCTGTGCTTCGGCGCCGCGGTCTGTCTGCGGTCGCCCAGCGGACTCTGGCTCGTCTCCCCGGCCGTGGCGCTCGGGTGCACCGCGCTCGTCCTGGGATTCGAGCGGCGCGAGCTGCGCCACCGCTTCGGCGAAGACGCCGTCCGCCCGCCCCGCGTCGTGCTCCCGCCGCGTTCCCCGCACCCGCCGACCCCATGGGATCGGGTCTCGGTGGTGATACTCGTCTTCGTCCCGTGGGCGCTCGCGTTCGAGGCGGTCTACCGCCTCGGCGCACCGCGGAATGCTGTCGCGGCCTTCCTGCCGTTCGAGCGCACGTGGCCTGTCCTCGAGTGGACCGAGGCGATCTACGGCAGCGTATACCTGCTCGTGTTCGGCGCGCTCTTCGCCGCACGGACGCAGGCGGCGCTGCGCCACATGGCCGTGACCGCCCTGCTGGCCACGGGCGTTGTGACACTGATCTACCTCACGGTGCCGCTGGTGGCTCCGCCCCGTCCGTTCGAGCCGCACTCCGCGCTCGGCCACGCGCTGATGTTCGAGCGTGCCATGTCCCACACCGTCGCGGCGTTCCCGGCGTTCCATGTCATCTGGAGCTGCATCGCCGCCGAGGCGTGGGCCTCACGCTCGAGGCCGCTGGCCGTCGTCGCGTGGGTCTGGGCGATCCTCATTGGCGTGAGCTGCCTCACGACGGGCATGCACGCGCTCGCCGACATCGTCTCGGCGGTAGTGGTGTACCTCGTGCTGCGGCGCTATCGGGCGCTCTGGGAGCTTCTGCGGCGGCTCTCCGAGCGGGTGGCCAATTCGTGGCGCGAGTGGCGGGTAGGCAGGGTGCGGCTCATCGTGCATGGAGCGTGGGCGGGGCTCGGCGGTGCGGTGGGACTCACGATCGCCGTCGGCTTTGCCGGGCCCGGTGCATTCTGGGATCTCGTGATCGTCCACGTGGCCGGCCTGCTCGGCGCTGGCCTCTGGGCGCAGAGCCTGGAAGGCTCGTCCAAGCTGTCGCGACCGTTCGGCTACTACGGCAGCGTGTTTGGCGCGATCGGCGCGGCACTCGTCGTTGGTGCGCTGCGCGGCGACACGATGCTGCTGCTGGCGGCGGTAGCGCTCGAGGCTCCGTGGCTGCAGGGGATCGGCCGGGCGCGATGCCTCGTGCAGGGTTGCTGCCACGGACACCCGGCCCCCGAGTCCGTCGGCATTCGGTACTGGCGCGAGCGCTCCCGCGTGTGCGCGCTGGCGGAGCTGCGCGGCGTGCCGCTGCATCCCACCCCGCTCTACTCGATGCTGGCCAACGCCGTGATCGGCGTGGTGCTCTTGCGGCTGTGGTCGCTCGGCGCCGCGCTCTCGCTCATCGCCGGCGTGTACCTCATCCTCGGCGGTGCGGCGCGCTTCGTCGAGGAATCGTACCGCGGCGAGCCGCAGACCCCGATCATCTGGGGGCTCCGGCTCTACCAGTGGCTCGCGATCGCGTCATTCGTCGGCGGCGCGGTGCTCACGACGCTCCCGGCGACCGCGGCCCCGGGCCTCGTGTTCCACGTTGCGCCGCGAGTCGTCGTCGCCGCGCCGCTCTTCGGCGCGGCGTGCGGGTTCGCCATGGGCGTGGACTTTCCCACCGCGTCGGGGCGGTTCACCCGGCTCGCGTCGCCGTGATTTCCATTCCCATCGACAGCGGAGTTCTCATCGGCCGCAGTTGAAGCGCGAGCGCGCAACGGGCGTGCAAACCGGGAGACAGATTGTCGCGTTTGGGCCTGAGCGCGAGCTTGCGTGCTGGCGGCAATCAAGTGAGCCTTTATCACGTTTCCGCCCGACAGCTGTCCTGCCGCCGGCGCCGTTCTCAAGACTCGATGGAGAGACGATCGATGCTCAGACGAGTGATGTTCCTCGCTGCCGCGCTCGCATTCCTGTGCCCGGCTTCCGGTACCGCCCAGATGACGCCCTGGTACCAGTGGACCCTGCTGCCGTCCGGAGTCATGGACGAGATCATTGGCGAGGCGTCCGGGGAGACGGCGTGGAATACCATCATGGAGATCGGCGGCTACAACCACGACCGCCTACCCGCGGAGTACGCCGGCACGTTCTACGAGGCGCAGTACATCTACGACCAGCTGCGGCAGTACGGACTTTCGGGCGCGGACCTGGCGCGGTTCCCGGGCGGGCAGGTGTGGGACGGCATCGCGGGCGAGCTGTGGGAGGTGAGCCCGATGCGGCAGAAGCTGGCCTCGTACCAGGATCTGCGCGCAATGCTCGCGAGCGGATCGGCCGACGCCGATGTGACGGCGGAATTGGTCTGGGTCGGGATGGGAACGCCGGAGGAGATCGCGCGAGCCGACGTCGCCGGGAAGATCGTCGTCACCGAGGGCTCGATTGGTCAGGTGCACCAGCGCGCGTGCCTCGAGGCGGGCGCGCTCGGGGTGGTCTCGATCGCCAACGGGCGGCCGCTGTTCGATCCCCTGCAGATCCCGTGGAGTGGCGTCGGAGGCCGTCGCGGCGGTGGCGACCAGCCGAACAAGTTCGGCTTCTTCATCCCGCCGCGTGACGGCGACGTGCTGAAGCAGCGGCTGCTCGCCGGGGAGGCCATTACCGTGCACGCGCAGGTCGAGGCGGCGATGCGCTCCTACGAGCTGCAGGATCCAGTCGCCTTCATCCCGGGGACCGATCCCTCAGCCCCGGAGGTGATCCTCTCGGCGCATCTGTTCGAGGGGTACGTGAAGCAGGGGGCGAACGACAACAGCTCCGGCTCCGCCGCGATCCTTGAAGTGGCGCGCACGCTGCAGACCCTCATCGAGCAGGGCCGGATCCCGCGTCCACGGCGCACGATCCGCTTTCTCTGGGGGCCGGAGTTCAGCGGCACCGGGCCCTGGGTCAAGGCGAACAAGGACCTCATGGCGCGGACCCTCGCCAACATCAACATGGACATGGTGGGCGAGTGGCTCAGTCTGAACAAGGCGTACTTCACGCTCGTGCGGACCTCGTACGGGAACCCGCACTACGTCAACGACGTGATGGAGAACTACTACCGCTACGTGGGAGAGTCGAACCACGAACGGGTCCAGAACCGCAGTGGGTTCTACAAGGTCGGGCGCCGCATCGTCGCGCCGAGCGGGGCGGACGAGCCGTTCTACTACAGCATCGACACGCACTACGGTGCGTCGGACCACATGGTGTTCAACGACTGGGGGGTCCGGGTGCCGGGTATCCTGATGATCGCGTGGCCCGACCAGTGGTACCACACCTCGGGAGACCGCGTCGACAAGGCCGATCCGACGCAGCTCAAGCGCGTGGTGATCATCGCGGCAGCCGGCGCCTACACGATCGCGAGCGCCGACGACGCGATGGCGACGAAGCTCGCCGGCGAAATCGCGAGCAATGCCACGGCCCGGATGGCACACCAGCTCATGATGGGTGAGGAGCTCCTGAACCATGCGACCGCCGAGGGCCTCTCCGACAGCTACAAGTGGGCGAGGGCGCACGTCGAGGCCGCGGCCATGAACGAGCGCGCCACACTCGAGAGCGTGCGGCAGCTGGCCCCGGATGCCGCAGCGGTAGCGAGCTACGTGAAGGAGATGCAGGCGACCGTCACGCGCATCGAGCAGGCGCAGCTGGCGGTGCTGGAGACACACATGAAGGCCGTTGCTGGCCGGCTCGGGGTGCCACCGGTGCGACTGCAGCCCACGGACCTCGAGCGCCGCGCGGCCCGCATCGTGCCACGGCCGACGGACCGCGTGAAGGCCGACGGGTACGGGGGATGGCGTGCGTACTTGCAGGAGGTGCCGGAGGAGGTCCGCCAGCAGTATCCGTACGGAAGAGAGGACATCGCCAACACCGGCGAGGTGAACCTCCTCGTCGACGGGAAGCACAGCGTCCTCGATATCAAGACGCTGCTGGACGGACAGTATCAGTCGATGTCGGATCTCCAGGCGATCATCAACTACCTCGAGGTCCTGAAGGCGGCGGGGCTGGTCGCAATGTAATGCGGAGCGGGATGGCGCGACCGTGCGGCACGGCTCGGACGCCAAAGTGTCCCATCGCCAATGGAGGCGACGTGGCCGCCAATATGAAGCGTTTCGTTTCCGCTTGACGCCCGCGCCGCCACTCCTACCTTGGAAACCACGTCGGGCGGACGTGACCAAGGCCACATGGCATGGGCCTGAAGCGAAGCGAGCAGCGCAAACGTGCCCGGCGGAGCGGCCCTGCGGGGGGAGAATCGCGGGGCCGCTGTTCTTTGCAGCTGCGGAATGCTGGGCCGTGGAGGAGCTGCCCGGCCGGGGCGCAGATCCCGGTTGCGCGTCCGCCTCCGCTTGTCAACGGCGATTCCGCCGTTCATACTTGCCTCGGACGCGTGGGTTCCACTCTCCGACGCCGCGTCCTTCCCGCGGCGATCCTCGGACTGGGTACGGGGCAGGATGACCGATTTCCTCGAACGCGTGCAGCAGGCACTGCCGGAGCGCTATACCGTCGAGCGGGAGTTGGGCCGCGGCGGGATGGCAACGGTCGTGCTTGCCCGCGAGCGTCATCCGAACCGCCAGGTCGCGATCAAGGTGCTCGAGCCCGGCGTGACCGAGCGGCTGGGTCACGAGCGGTTCCTGCGGGAAGTCGACCTCCTCTCCAGCCTCACGCATCCGCACATCGTGCCGATCTACGCGGCCGGTGAAGCGGGCGACATGCTGTACTACGTCATGCCCTACGTGCGTGGCGAGACCCTCCGCGAGCGCCTGCGGCGGGACGGACCCCTGCCGCTGTCCGTCGCGCTGCGGATCGCGGACGAGGTCGCCGACGCGCTCGAACATGCCCACCGCAACAACGTGGTGCATCGGGACATCAAGCCCGAGAACATCTTGCTGCACGACGGCTATGCGCTGGTCACCGATTTCGGCGTCGCCAGGGCCATCACCGCTGCCGGCCCGGAGCAGATTACGGAAACCGGCATCGCGGTGGGGACGCCGGCGTACATGAGTCCCGAGCAGGCGGCCGGCAAGTCGGAGATCGACGGGCGCACAGACGTCTACGCGCTCGGCTGCGTGCTGTTCGAGATGCTGACCGGAGAGCCCCCGTTCGGCACAGGCACGGCCGACAGTGTGCTCGCCCGCCACGTGACCGAACCGCCGCCGAGACTCCGCTCCCGCGTCCCCGCCATCCCGGCCGACGTCGATCGCGCTGTCGAGAAGGCCTTGGCCAAGTCGCCCGACGCGCGGTATCAGTCCGCGCGCGAGTTCGCCGACGTGCTGACCATGCTGCGCGGCACGCAGACTTCGGGCACGCTCCCGGTCACGCGGGCTCCGGGACTCGTCGCGAGGCTGTGGCACCGCTCCTGGTGGGTGCGCGCGGCCGCACTGGCCTCGGTGATCGCGGTCGTCGCCGTAGTGTGGCTGCTGGCGCGCGAGCCGGAAACCACCCTGCGCGTTGCGTCCGGGCACTACCAGGACTCGGTCTCGGTGATGCCGGTCCGCAATCTCACGTCGGACGCGTGGCTTGATCGGCTCGGGGACGCCCTGACGTACGACGTGATCGCCAGCCTCCAGCGGATACCCGAACTGAAAGCCTCGGCGTACGTCTCCGTGCGGGCCCAACAGCCCGAGAGCCTCCAACTCCGAGAGCTCGGGGCCTCGCTTGGCGTGCGGCTTGTGCTCGTGCCGGAGTTCCGCGAGGTCGGTGGGCGCGTCCGCCTCGAGGCGGAGCTGGTGGAGGCCGCTACCGGCCGCCTCGTCGCGAGCGACTCCTGGTGGGTCACGTCCCGCAACGAGAGCGAGCTGCTGAGCCGCCTCGGGTCCGGGATGGTGGAGCTGATCGCCAGCAGCGTCGGGCTCGCCGCCCGGCCGCAGCTCTCGGTGCGCACGGGGCCCGGGGAACAGCAGTACCGCCTCGGGAAGCACTGGCTCGGCCGCCGCACCCCGTCCGGCATCCGTCGCGCGATTCAGCATTTCCAGAGCGCGGTCGGGTACGACTCCACCTCCGCACCGGCCTACGAGGGGCTGTCCACGGCGTACGTCCTCGCGCTGTTCTACCGGTACGACATCGGGCTCGACGGCTACGAGGCCGCGCGGCGGTCGCTCGCGGCCGCCCAGCGTTCCGTCCGGCTCGACCCGGCATACGCGCCGGGCTGGGGGGCGCTGGGCTACGTCGTCAGCCGTGCATTCGGCCCGACCCGGGAAGCGGCCCGTGATTTCAGCAAGGCCCTGGACCTGGAGCCCAACTCGGCGCAGTCGGTGGCCTGGTCGGGCGGCGTGCTCCTGGCGCAGGGGCGCACTGAGGATGGCCTGGGGGCGATCCGGCGGGCGATCGATCTCGATCCGTTCTCGCCGGCGCGGTGGCTGAGCCTGGTGTACGCGGCGTTCCCGCTCGGGGATTACGACGTGGTGATCGATGCCGCGCGCCGGGCCTCGGAGCTGGAACCGGAACTGACGATTTCCCGGGCGATGGAGGGTCGGGCAATGCTCCTGAGCGGGCGCGCGGAGGAGTGTGCTGCCTTGGACCTGGGGCCGCACGAAGGGGTTCGGGCTGCCTGTCTCGAGTCGCTGGGCCGTCATGCCGAGGCCAAGGCGATCGTCGATTCCCTCGAGCGCGTCGTGCACAACGGGGGCGAGCCTGAGGCGGTCTACACGGACGTGGTCCGGGTGGAAGATCTGGCCTGCTACTACGCCTGGATGGGCGATACGGAGCCGGCTCTTCGGTGGCTGGCGGAGGCCTACCGGCTCTCCCCGATCGGGGTCGAGCGGCGGGTGCTCGAATCGGCGCTCTTCGACCCGGTGCGGCGCGACCCGGCCGCCGCCGCCCGCATCGATGAGATCACGCACGCGATCTGGCCGCGGGTGAAGTCCCGTAACCCTAGTGCGGGCATGATGTAAGGGCACCCCGACGGTGTGCGGGCAGGGCCAGGCCCGCACCTGGCATTTTCGCCCGGCGGGCATTAAGTTCGGTCGATAGGACGCATCGGTAGATCGGTGCGATTTGTGAGTCCAGCGACACGGCACACGGGGACCTGGTACGCGTTGCAGGTCCCTGATTTTTGTGGCTGCAGACCCGTCTGGCCGGATGACGCCCGGTGCGACGGCCCCGGGTGGGAGGGATTCCCGCCGAACACAGGTGATGACGGCTCGGCAGGCACGGCACGGCCGGACTCCGAGGAAGATCAGCACCGAAAGACATGGAGTACGGCATGCGCATCGTCGGGAAGGTCAAGTGGTTCAACGACGGGAAGGGGTTCGGTTTCATCTCTCGTGACGACGGCGAGAAGGACTGCTTCGTCCACCACACCGCCATCCAGGGCCAGGGCTTCAAGTCGCTCCGCGAGGGCGAGCGGGTCGAGTTCGAGGTCGTGCAGGGCACCAAGGGCCCGGCCGCGCAGAACGTCGTTCGGCTCGAGGAGTAGTCCGGACCAGCAATCCGAAGGAGTGCGGCGGGCCATCCCCGCAGAGACAGGGGGGGCCCGCCGACTTCGCGGGATCAATCAGGGAAACCGTGAGAGGTTATGACCGAGATCATCATTGACGAGAACGATTCGTTCGAGTGGGCACTCAAGACCTTCCGCCGGAAGGTGCAGCGGGCCGGCATCCTCAAGGACGTCCGCAACAAGCGCTACTACGTGAAGCCGAGCACGGCCAAGCGCCTCAAGGCCGTGGCCGCGCGCCGGCGCCGACTGCGCAGCAGCCGCCGCTCCAGGTAGTTCCCATCGCGGAGGTCCCCCAGGCTAGCGGTCCGACGAGCCCGGGGGCAGGGCCGCGCGCGCCGCAGTCTCCGCCAGCCGATCCGCCAAGCGTTCCAGTTCCGGCCTGCGCCGCCGGGAGAGCCGCGAAATCGTCCCCCAGGCGGTGGCGATAGCACCGCCGATCGCCATCGGGATTGCCAGCACGACGGTCGTCTCGGGCAAGCCCAAGGCGCTCAAGACGCCGAACGTCACGAGCGCACCACCAGCGGCGCCCCACCCGGGTGCGAAGATGGACGCTCCTCTCAGCTCGACGTGCTCCTCGACGCGCACGCGCGTCCTGCCATGCTCGCGCGTGACCAGCACCCGCACGTCCCGGCCCACGAATCCCGGAAGCTTGCCGTTCCACTGGAGCGAGCCCCCCACGCTCGAGACGGTGCCCACAAAGCCGAGGGCCCGATGGATCTCCGCCACGAGATCCTCATGCAACGCCCGCGGAATCTCCCCGTCGATCTCCCGCTCGACGACGATCTTGCCTGACTTGACCGGCAGTGGCACGGCCGTTACCCGGGACGGAGCCGTGCCGCTCTCCTCGGCAGCTACGAGGGACCGCGGCACGGACATCTCCGCGGCCGCAGCACGGACGCGCGCGGGAGGAATCCCCGCCTCCGCCGCGATCCGCTCGACGGCCCCGATCGTGAGCGTGCCGTCTTCGGTCGCGTGGTCCGCATCCAGCTCCGCGGCGCGGCGGATGAGATCGCGCACCTCCGCGTCGGCGAAGGCCCGGCCGGGCTCGGCCCCCCGCGCCAGGGCCCGCACGAAGTCCCCCGGCGTCGCGAACCGGTCGGAGGGTCGCATGGCGAGCGCGCCCGCGAGGGTCTGCTCGATCCGCCCCGGCAGCTGATCGAGCCGCTCGCGATGCTGCGCCGAGGCGTCCGTGAACCGGCCCAGCTTCACCCCCTCGTCGGTGGGCCACATCTCGGGCGTCTCGCCGATCAGCATCTCGTAGACCACGCAGCCGAGGCCGAACACGTCCGTTCTCGCGTCCAGCGTGACGCGGCCGGCCGCCTGCTCCGGGCTCATGTAGCCGGGCGTACCGAGCGGGAATCCGCTCCGGCTCGCACCGCCGCCGCTGGCTGCGGCGAGCGCCTTGGCGATCCCGAAATCCGAGACCACGGCCAGCTCCTCCGAGAAGAGGATGTTCTCCGGCTTCACATCGCGATGGATCACGCCATGCCGGTGCGCGTGGTCGAGCGCCGCGGCTACCTGCTCGGCGATCCGCAGCACGGCGGCGAGCGCGAGCGGCGTTCCCCCGCGCATCCGCTGACGGAGCGAGCCGCCGGCGACGTAGGGCATGACGTAGTACAGGTACTCGGGAGATCGGTGGATTGCGGGATCGTCGGATCGTTCCGCCCCCACGGCGTCGCTCGGCCGATCGCTCGATGCCGCGAACCCACGATCCGTCGCTCCATCGATCCCGCGGTTCACCCGCCCGCTGTCCAGCAGCGGCAGGATGTGCGGGTGGTTGAGCTGCGCCGTGATCCGGATCTCGCGCAAGAAGCGCTCGGTGCCGACGGCCGCGGCGATCGCCGGCTTGAGGACCTTGACCGCCACCGAGCGGTCGTACCGCTCGTCGTGCGCGAGGTAGACGGTCGCCATGCCGCCGGCACCTATCTCCCGCTCGAAGCGGTATCGCCCTGCCAACGCCTCGGACAGGCGCATTACCGGATCGGTCATCCACCTCCCTCTCACGTGCCGGACTTTGACATATTGCATCGCCGGCCCCGTTTTGGTGAGGTGCCGGTTGCGGAGGTGCAATCATGAGTCTCGGTGTGCTTTTTCTCATCCTCACGCCACCCGTCGTCGCGATGGGACTGCTGGGGTATCGGCGAGACTACCGTCGCTACGGCCACACCACGGCGCTTGGGTTCTGGGCCGTCTGTCTCGCCTTCCTCATGCCGCACCTCGTGCTCGGGTATTCCTTCCCGATGGTCCTCGTGCCGCGCACCGACTTCGAGCGCGTGGCCATGGGCATCATGGCGTTGGGTCTGGCGGCCTGCGCCTGGCCGCTGCGCTACTTCTCGGCGCACATGTGGACCGGCCGGCGGCAGCCGTACCTGGTGACGGCCGGACCGTACCGCTACTCCCGCAATCCGCAGTACGTGGCGTACTTCCTATTCCTCCTGGGATACGCGCTCATGGGGCGCACCGTGCTCGCCTGGACCGGGCTCGCGCTGTACTGGGTCGTGGTCCACCTGATCGTGCTGATCGAGGAGGAGCACCTCGAGCGCCGCTTTGGGGAGGCGTACCGAGCCTACAAGCGGGCGACGCCGCGGTACCTGCTCGTGTAGCGCCGCCGCGCGCGCGCCGGCTCAGCCCCGCACGTGCCGGGTTTCCCCGTGCCGCGGGATCCAGAGAAGTGACGCGCGGAACCCGGCGTCCTCCCAGGCACGCCTGGTCCGGATCGGCGGCTCGCCGAGGGGCTCCTCGGTGAGCTTGAAGGTGCCCCAGTGCATCGCGGTCATCAGCAACGGGCGGTGCGGTTGCGCCGCTGCCAGCTCGTGGCAGACCCCAACTGCCTCCTCGGGGTCGAGGTGCGCCGGGCGCATGAACCAGCGTGGGTCGTAGGCGCCGATGGGGATTAGCGCCGTGTCGAACGGGCCGCGCCGCTCTGCGATGGCACCGAACTCGGGGAACAGCCCGGTATCGCCAACGAAATACGCGGCGGGGCCACCGTCGGGCACCGCGACGGTCCAGCCGCACCAGAGCGAGCGGTTGCGCCTGGGCCCACGCCCCGAGAAGTGCTGGGCTGGCACCGCGCCCACCCGTAGCCCTGCAATGGACGCTTCGTCCCACCAGTCCAGCTCCCGTACCCGGCGTACGCCCCGGCGGGAGATCCAGTCGGCGAGCCCGAGCGGCACCAGCCACTCGGCGTCCGGGCAGCGCGCCGCGAGTCTCCGCACCGTGGGCAAATCCAGATGGTCGTAGTGGTCGTGCGACTGCAGCACGATATCGACCGGCGGCAGGGAGGCGAGAGGCAGTGCGGGCGGCATGAAACGACGCGGCCCCGCAAACGTCACCGGTGACGCACGGTCGCTCCACATGGGATCGGTGAGGACGTTCACCCCGCCGATCTGTATCAGGAAGGTCGAGTGCCCGATCCAGGTGAGCGTCAAAGCACTGGCGGCGGACCGGGGGTAGGTGGGGGCCGGCCTGGCTGAAGGCATCGTGCCGGGCGCTGCCGGATCGGGGCGCCGGTCATAGCTGGCCATCCAGCGCAGAAAGTCGCGCAGGCCGTGCGGGGCGGCGGACGGCCAGGGGTTACGGAACCTGCCGTTCGGATCGTGGTGCGCTTCGGTAGGGCGGTCGGGAGCGGCGCTCATCGTGGCATGGAATGTAGCGGGGACACACACCCCGCAACGTGCTAGCTTTGGGAGCGCTCGGGGCCGGACATCCCCCCGGCGGAAGCGTGCGAGGAAAGGTGCAAGGCGCAAAGCGCAAGGTCGTGAGACGTGGCGAGTGCAGATTGCAGCGGGTACGGTCCGGCTCCCTCTGCCGCTCTGGCATCTAGCATCTGACATCTGACATCTGATTCCTAACGCCTAACTCCTAACTCGTGTCCCAATGAACGTTCTCGTCCTCAACTGCGGCTCGTCCACGGTCAAGTTCCAGATCATCGAGACGGATCTCGACCTGATCGAGCGGGATGCCGACCGATGCCTCGCGATCGGGCTCGTCGAGCGGATCGGCGGCCAGGCGCTCATCACCTTCCAGGCCACCGGACATCCCAAGGAGCGTCATGCCGAGCCGCTGCGGGATCACCGGGCGGCGATCGATCGCATCATTCGCTGGATCATCTCCAAGTCCTCCCAGATCGACCATATCAACTCCCTGGCCGACATCCATGCGGTGGGCCACCGGGTGGTGCACGGGGGTGAGCGGTTCCGCCTCTCGACGCGCATCGACGCTGACGTGGTCGAGGGTATCGAGGACTGCATCGAGCTGGCACCGCTCCACAACCCCGCCAACCTGAAGGGCATCCGCGCGTCCCAGGAGTTGCTCGGTGAAGGCGTGCCGGAGGTGGCGGTGTTCGACACCTCGTTCCACTCTACGATGCCGGAGGATGCGTACCTGTACGCCATCCCCTACCAGCTCTACCGGCGGCACAAGATCCGCCGGTACGGCTTCCACGGGACGTCGCACCGCTACGTCGCGTACCGCTACCGGATGATGCACGGCCTCGAGCAGGAAAGCGTCAACCTCGTGACGCTGCACCTCGGCAACGGCTGCTCGGCGTGCGCCGTGAAGCAAGGGAAGTCGTTCGCCACCTCCATGGGATTCACGCCGCTGGAAGGCCTCGTGATGGGCACGCGGGCGGGCGACATCGATCCCTCGCTCATCGAGTACCTCGCGATCAAGGAGGGGATGAGTCTCTCGGAGATTGACACGCTGCTGAACAAGCAGTCGGGACTCCTCGGCCTCTCGGGGATGACCGGCGACATGCGCGAGATCCTCGAGGAGGAGGCCGAGAACCAGGACCGGCGGGCACGGCTCGCCATCGCCGTCTTCTGCCGGCGCGTGAAGCACTACATCGGTGCCTATCTCGCCGAGATGGGCGGGTGCGATGCGATCGCGTTCGCGGGCGGCATCGGCGAGAACGCGCCGTCAATTCGCCGCCGCATCTGCGAGGGACTCGAGCCGCTCGGGATCGCGCTGGACCCGGTGCGGAACGAGCAGATGGTGGACGGCCGCCAGGGGGAGATCTCCCCCGACGGGACGGGCGTGAAGGTCTTCGTCATCCCCACCAACGAGGAGTTGCTGATCGCGCGCGACGCCTACCGCGTCGTGGCCGACGTGCCGCGGCCCTGGTGACCGGTCGCCGCCGTCAGAGGCGCCGGGCGGCGTGCAGGGCGATGCCGCCGAAGAGCCGTCGCTGCACCCGCATGACCCGGAACCCGGCGGCCTCGAGGGCGCGCGAGAACTCGTCGCACGTGAGATGGCGCGCCACCGACGGCGCGATGTAGCCGTACGCCACCGGGATGCGGTGCCACGCCCATCCGACCAGGCTGCCCGCCACCCGCAGGTACCAGAGAAACAGCCCCCGCCAGATCGGATTGGCCGGACGGTAGAAGTCGAGCGTCAGAAGTGTGCCGCCCGGCTCGAGGATCCGAGCGATCTCGTCCAGGGCCGCGCGTGGGGTCGGGGCGTTGCGCACGCCGTAACCCACGGTGACCACGTCGGCCGATCGGTCGGGCAGGGGAAGCCGGCTCATGTCGCCAACCGCGAAGAGGATCCGGTTTTCACCGACCTGCAGCCGTGACGCCGCCCCCTGGATCATCCGTCGCGCAACGTCGAACCCGACAACGCGTGCGCCGGGCGACGCCCGGGCGGCGAGGAACGCGAGATCGCCGGTGCCGCACGCCAGGTCCACGATGCGGGCGTCGGTACCGCGGTGGTCCAGCGCGTCAATGAGCCGGCGCTTCCATCCCCGGTCCATCCCATAGGAGAAGACCCGGGTGAACCGATCGTACCGGGCCGCGATGACTTCGAACATCGCGGTCACGAACCGCTGCTTGATGGCTGGATCGTCGAGGTGTGCGTCGAGATCGAGCTCGGGCAGGATCCGCTCGGGGTCGGTCGATGGGTTCGTGGTCATCGCGGGCGGCGTGGACGGTCCCCCGTCGGCGCCGTTGACACGGTTACCGGTCTTCCCGTACACATCGTTGTGCGCCACATGGCTTCCTGCGTTCTCGTGGCTTCCTCCGAAGGATACCCCGGACCCGTCCGCGATGGGCCCGGCGTCCCGTTGCCGTGAAGGCACGCGCGGTAGATGTCGTGGTGGCCGGCGCCGGTCCGGCCGGCAGCGCCACCGCTGCGCTGCTGGCCGGCCACGGTCTCGACGTGGTGCTCGTCGACCGTGCGACGTTTCCAAGGGACAAGGCATGCTCGGAATCCCTGAGCCCCGAAGCGGGTCGCATCCTCGAGGCGCTGGGCGTCCTCGCCACGGTGCAGGCCGACGCCGCGCGGCTCCGGGGGATGACGGTGGTCGGTCCCGGGGGAGTGGCCTTCACCGGTCGGTTCGCCGGTGCGCGGCCACACCGAGGATTCCGCGATTGGGGACTTGCACTTCCCAGGCGGGATCTCGACGCGGCGCTCGTCGCCGCCGCCACCGCGCGGGGAGCGCGGTTGCTGGAAGGGATCCGTGTGGAAGGGATCGACGGTGGTGCTGCCCGCGCGCGCACCGTACATCTCCGCGACCGCTCCGGCCGTGCCGACACCCTGACCGCGCGCCTGGTGGTGGGCGCCGATGGGATCCAGTCCCGGATCGCCACTCGGCTGGGATTGGCGCGCCGTGGCCGGCTGCGGCGCGTGGCGTTCGTCACGCACGCCACCGGCGTGCCGGGAATGACGGAATTCGGCGAGATGCACGTGGGGCGGGGCGTCTACGCCGGGCTCGCTCCGGTGGGGCGCGGCCTGACCAACGTGGCGGTCGTGATGGACGCCGCGGCTCCAATAGGCGGCCGGACGCCGCGCGAGCGGTTCGATGCCGGCCTCGCCCGGGTGGCGAGGTATTCTCCCGGCAGCGGAATGACCCGGCTCGTGACGGTCCGCGTTACCCGGGATTCGGCGGATCAGCGGTGCGGTCGTGCCGGCCGCACCGCGCCCGGTGTCTGCTACCGGCTCTGGCCGGCCGCGGAGGATTCACATCTCCTCCCGCGTGCGACCCCTGAAATCCTCGAGACCGATCTCGCCGGGCTGGCGCTGGAACTCGCGGTTGCCGGGGTGACCGATCCGT
>Ga0210112_1000268_pt1 | contig 14496 bp, 16 predicted proteins | sample Joice_ThreeSqC_D_FD_184875 | JGI IMG/M metagenome (GOLD analysis project Ga0210112, IMG submission 184875) | Wetland microbial communities from San Francisco Bay, California, USA, that impact long-term carbon sequestration - Joice_ThreeSqC_D2... | ecosystem: Environmental > Aquatic > Marine >... | reverse complement strand
CGGCAGACCCATGGTCCGGGGTCGGGCCGGCAGACCCATGGTCCGGGGTCGGGCCGGCAGACCCATGGTCCGGGGTCGGGCCGGCAGACCCATGGTCCGACTCGATGTAGGTGATGATCGTGCCGATGGATCCCTCGTGTCCACGCAGGTGATGCCCGTACAGATCAATATCGAGATCCCGGATCGTGCGTGGACGAACCATGACGACCTCGACAGCGCGTCCGCCGATAAAGATCATCGCGCCGATATGCGCTCTGTAGGGGATCATGGTCTCTTGCAGTGGCAGCGGCTTACTCGCTGATTCCTCAACGAGCGCGTCCAGCTCGTCGTCCTCAGGGTCGAAGTTGTCGCTGTCGATCATCGAGAACCTTTCCGGTCCGGCGTGGCACTCGGCTTCAGCGACCAGCTCCCATGGTTGCGGTAGTCCGCAGAGCCGTTCTTCCATCTCAGACATGTTGATGTTTTCTCCAGTCTGATTCCGATGTTTTCCCTGGTCATGCCCGGTTTTTTACAAGATCAGCGGCACTGGGCATTACGGACATTATTCCCATTCGTCAACCTTGACCACCATGAGAGGGGTGATAGCGGCCACGGCCTGCTCTCGGATCACGACCTTCTGAGCTTCGGGCAGCCCGGTACAGGTCGGGAATCCTTCCGGTCGAAGAGCCTTCATCGACGATTCGAACTCGGACCTGCTCTCGGCCTCGGCGAGTGCCCCCGTGAGCGCAGCGATGAAGGACCGTTTGCAGTCGTCGGCGTCAGGGGTCGCCACAGGGGCGACCGAGGGACCGGATCCGCAGCCAGCAAGGACCAGGGCAGCCACGAGCAGGGCGACGATAAGAAAGGCAATCTGTAGGAACACACGATTTGTGAAGAGACGATTCATGTCATTTTCCTCCGTTTTCCTTGAATTTGTTCGATTGAGCTGTGATCAGGGTTTCCTAGCGAGCCGCGCTGCTAGGACCGCTCTTCTGCACGCGGCAGTCCCCTGGAGCGTGTCTCCCATGGGTCCATGGTCTTCGTTCGTCGTGACCGCAGGAGGAGAAATCGGGACAATGTGAGTGTCCTTGAGCCGTGCCCTGAGTACCGCAGCTGGGTCCCGGACGCCGTCCCACGAGCGCTCCCATGCTGGTTTGGCCGCGAGGTAGCCGGTCCAGGTGTTGCCCCGGCCGATTCTGGTGAACTCGTCCAGCAGCTCTTCCTCGGTGATGCCCTCGGGGAACGGTGTCTCGCCGTGGATCCGTGCCAGCGCTCGCCGGGCGTTGTCCAGTCCTGTTTCTTCCCTCCCCCGCTCTGTCCGAGGGGCAGGTGTGGTGACGTCGATCATGGGGGGTAGGGGGGGGTTAATGGATGGTTCTAAGGACGGTTCGGGTGACGTGGACGTCACCCCGCGGGGTGACGTGGACGTCACCCCGGGGGTGACGTCCACGTCACCCCGTTCGTGTGACGGGGTGACGTCCACGTCACCCCGCGGGGTGACGTGTATTTCGTATCGATTCGGGCGCCGGTCGTTCGGTGTGCGGGTCGTTCCGCCGTCCTGGAGGTAGGTGGTGAGTTCTCCCATGGTCTCCAGACGCCGTAGGGAGCGCTGCACAGTCCGGATGTCGACGTTCGCGTACCGTGCGAGGGTCTCCAGTGACGGCCATGCTCCGCCGTCCCCATCGTGGTTTGCGATCCCGATCAGGACCAGCTTGTCCGTACCTCTGGCCAGGGATTGATTTAGAACCTTTGCAATGCTTTCTACGGACATGTAACATTCGTCCTATCTCATGTTGTGCCTGGTGTCCGTCCCTGGCAGGGGGCGGGCACCGCTCGTTCTGCCACGCACAACATAACATGTGACTTTCTGTCGTGACACTGGTAGCGTCACCTACATGACGACCTACAGAACCATCCGTCGCCCGGCGGACGCCCGGATCGGGCTGTACACCACATCGCAGATCAAGGCATACCTTGTGCAGGCAGCAGCTGATCGCGACATGTCGGTTAACCTGCTGCTCAACGAAGTCCTAGAGAAATGGATCACTGATCGCGACTCGGACGACTGATGGGAATTCTTCTTGCGCTATATGTGCTCGTATGGCTTCTAATAGCAGTTTGCCTATGGGCCAGCGGAAATTGGTAAGGGTAAAACATACGAACTACTCCCACGAGAGACTAAATGCCCCCTTCCAGACGGGGACTGGAAGGGGGCATCGCACGTCCCCCGGGGGTAGGGGGACATGAGGGCCCGCAGGCCGGCTACGGACGGGGAGCCCAGGGGGGGGATCCCACGTACTCACACTGGGAAGCTGTCCTCGACCAGAGGATATCTTACTTGTGAGCTGCCAAGTAGGCTTCGCCAGCCGCCGCCCCGGCGGCGTGCCAAGCGCTCTGGATCTCCGGTGACTGGTCTTCCCACGAGGGAAGCTGCTCACCGGTGACGAGCGACTTTCCCCCGGTGGCGAGGCAGTAGCTCTCGTAGGCAATTTGGCCGTAAAAGTCTGTGAAGTTCATTCCTGTCTCCTGTCGGCATTAAATGTTCCGCAGCGGAATAATCCGGATCACGGGGTAGTCCACGTTTTGGGTCCCAGTTCCGCTGCTCCGGGCGACCATCTCGGCCGTAGTCGTGCCGGGCGACAGCACGACCGGAACCATACCTGACGTTTTGACCCAGGGCATCGATGCGTAGGCAGCGATGATGTCCCCGATCCCGTCGCCCGGCCCCGGAGCGGCCATGGTCGTATCCCCCGTGAGTTCGAAACCGGCCTGGACCCACCCCGTGGTAGCTGATTTGACCCACGCTGTGTAGGCCACCAGAGCCAATAGGTCAGCCGTCGCGTGTGGGTTCGTGATGCTCACGGCCGCCGGATTCGTGGGCAGGACGGCCCACGACGTGGCCACGATCACATTTGTGCTGGCACCAGCTCCGACCACGGGGTCGGGAACGACCACGTCGGACGCATCGAACCGTCCACCGGCTGCAATGGGCATGACGCTCCTTTCGCGTTTCGCGTGACGCGAAACTGTTTCGCGTTTCGCGTGACGCCTATTGTCCGAGTCCCCAATGTTGGGGTTCGGCCAGCTCAACGCGAGCGCCGGACGCATGGGTCTTGACGACGCCGTTGACCGACCTGACCACGGTCATGGTCTGTGCCGGTCCGGCGCCGGTGACGGCGGTGACGGTCATGACCTCGCCGCCGATCCGTAGGTCGTAGTCCCCATCGTGGGTCCAATACGGAGGCCGGGTCGAGGTGATGTCGACCCCGGTCTCCGTGCTGTCGAGGGCCTCCGTGGTGACGGTGGTGCCGTTGGTCCACCGGGATCCGTCCGCTCCTCCGGTGGTGGCGACGGCCACCCGGTAGGGCTCATACGGGGCGAGCACGAGGACGATCTGGTAGTCCTCGACGTTCACGGTCTCGGTGTAGCCCAGGACGAGGCCGGAGACGGCGTCGGGGGACAGCCAGGCCGGGGGGGACGTGATGTCCAAGCGGTCGCCCACGTCCAGGGAGAGGACATCGGCCGTCAGGCTCGCCGATCCCAGGAAGACGGGGTGCGCGAGGTTGAGGCCGAGCGCGGGCCACCGGGCGCCGGGGACGGTCCCGAGGCTGACGGTCCACCCGGCTTGGTCGAGGGCCTGAGCGTCCACGGCAAGAGACCGTGTGACGGATAGGGGCCGTAGGCCGACGCCGTCCGGGGGAGGCTGAGACCCCATCAGCGAGGTCGAGTCCTCGACGGTCGCCGTCGCTCCTCCCTGACGGGTTACCGAGTAGCGGTTCACCGTGTACCGGTCATCCACTGTGGGGGTAAACGGGATGATCAGGTTGTCCGTGTATGCGATGGTCGCGGCCGGGTCCTGGTTCACCAGCCCGGCGAGCGCCCGGTACGCAATGAGGCCGTCGGTGCGGTCCTCGTACAGGATGCCTCGCCCGACCTCGGCTGCCTCCTGAATGAGGTCGAGGATCGAGGCCCGGCCTTGCCGTCCGAGACGCTGCGAGGTGCCGTCGTCGCCGACGATGCTGGCCGTAGTGCCTGCCTCGGCAGCGAGCCGGGAGATCCGATGGGCGGCAGGCTCCCCCGACCAGGCGTTCAGCTCCCAGTAGAAGTCGAACAGGCTCGTGATCGCGTCCATCGCCTGCAGGTGACCGGTCGCCAGGTAGTACAGGGCCCGGCGCCACGGGTTGATGATCACTCGCCGTGCTCGGCCGATGGTCTGCGCGCTCTCGGTCTTCAGATCGGTAATCCCGATGGTCTGCCCCTGCTCCAGGGTCGAGATCCGGATCCCGACATCGGCTCCGTCCTGCTCGACCTCCAGGGACACCAGGACGTACCTGCCATCCACTGCGTGAGCGATGGACCCGTGGGTGTTGCTCGTGCCGTTGGAGTAGGTGACGGTCGAGGCCAGCGCGCCACCGGCAGCGGAGTCGTAGACGATGCCGACGGACGTGATGCTGCCTCCGGGACAATCCACTGACAGCAGCGTCGAGCCGGTCGGGATCGCCTGCGCGACATAGAGAAGGACCCTGATCTGCCACTCCCCCGTGTCGGTGTACTCGGGGAGGACGAACCGGCACCGCGCGGTGCCGATGGTCGTCACGGGATCCGAGCACCAGAACCCGTCCTCGGCGGTGGGGGCCGGGGCCCCGGTGATCTGGCCGGGGGACCCGCCGCGCTCGCAGGTCCACTGGGTGGCCTGGGCTCCGTCCTCCAAAGGCCAGTAGGCGATCAGGTGAGCATCGGCGGCCGCGAGACCCCGGTACAGGGGGGACCTGGTCGCGTCGCCGCTGTCGCCGAGACGACGGGTGATCCCTGAGGCCGTGATCCTCATCACCGACGAGGGCGCGCCCTTCAGCCCCCAGGACGGGGCCCACTCCTCAACCTCACCGACGAAGCGCGTGTGCCACGTGCTGTCGGTGTAGATCCTCAGCCTGACGGGGGTAGCCCGTCCGGCGAGGCCGTACAACGGGGACTCGGGATGCGTGGTCGAGAACCGGCCATCTTCGTTCGCCAAGGTGGCCTTGAGTTCCTGCGGCGCGGCAGTGGACCCCTCACCGGTCAGGCCGCGGGTGATGGACCATCCCTCGCTGGAGAGGTAGGCGGTGACGTCCTGCCATCCTCCGGAGTAGTACAACTCCAGGGCGACGGGCGTGTCCGAGTCGGCCCAGGTGTAGCGCAGGACCACGGGAATTACCTCCCCAGAGCGATCTGGACGTTACCGCGGCCGACGATCCGGATCCTGCGGCGTAGCGCGTCCCAGATCGCATCCATCAGCTGGTCGCCAGTGGTCCCGCTGGCCAGCTCCAGGACGAGCCGATCGGTAGTACCGGCGGTGGGGCCGGCGAAGCGCGGGACCTCGATCGTTCCGGAGACGTCGGCGCTGCCGCTCAGGGAGTCGGTGAACTGGCTGAGGGAGGACTGGACCTCGGAATACTCCGACTCCAGACCCCTCAGGAAACCGCCGATCACCGTCCGCCCGGAGAACTCCAGCAGGCGCCGGTCCCGGGCCGGTGGTCCCTTCCACGAGGCGATCTTGCCGGTCAGGTCTTCGAGGGAGGACTGCACCTGTCCGACCTTCGATTTGATCCCGGCAATGAGTCCGGCAATGACGTCCCGGCCAGCGGCGACGAGCCAGCTCTTGGCACCAGAAAACGCCGCCTTGATCCTCTGAGGGATTTCCCGGACCGCTTGGTCAAGGCCCCGGAACTTGGCCTTTACCGTGTTGATCGCTCCGGCGAACGCGCGTTGCACGGTGCCAGTGGCAGCCGGGACCGCGCTGGTCAACCAGCCGGTGAAGCCCCGGACGACTCCCCATACGGCGTTCCAGGCCGTTGTCACGACAGCCCGGAACGTCTGAGACCGCTGCCACGCCAGGACGGTTACCGCGACGAGCGCGATGACCGCGGCGATGACCAAACCAATGGGGTTCGCGCTCAACGCGACGTTGAGGGCCCACTGCGCAGCGGTGGCTGCCGCGGTGGCTGCCGTGCTGGCTGCCGTGGCGACCTTGTGCGCCACCGTGGAAACCGTGGCCCGGATGCCAGCTGCAGAGAGCGCCTGCGTGGCGAGCGTCGCGGACGCCAGGATCGGGATGCCCATCTCGATCACGCGCATGGCCTGCTGGACCATGGACGGGTCGACGGCGCGCTGGGCCTCAGCGAGGGTGAGCGTCGCGTCCTTCGCGTCGATCGTGGCCTGCTTGCTGTCGGCCTGGGCCTGGGAAGCGTCGAGGGTGGACTGCCGCTGGTCGGCCTGGGCCTGGGTGAGGTCGACGGTCGCCTGCTTCTGGTCGGCCTGGGCCTGCTTGACATCGATCGCGGCCTGCCGGGCCTCGGCGGATCCGGCACCGGACTCCGTGATGGCCTTCTTGTAGTCCTGCTGCGCCGTGGTGACGTCAAGGGTCGCCTGGGTGGCGTCGATCTGTGCCTGTTCGATATCGACCGCGGCCTGCTTGCTGTCGATCTGTGCCTGCTTCAGGTCCTCGGTGGCCTGCCGTAGGTCGATCGCCGCCTGCTCGCCGTCGGCCATCGCCTGCTCGACGTCCAGCTGCGCACGGGCGAGCCGGTTCGCTTCGTTCCGGGCGCCGTTCTGGATCTGGTCGATGGACGAGAGGGCGTCACCGGCGAGACCGGCGGCGGAATCGAGGGCAATCGCCGAGACAGCGACGGAATCGAGGCCCTTCGAGGTCTTCTTGCTACTGGATTCGATGCCAGCGCCGGTTTTCTCGACGGTCCCGCCAAGATCTTTTACAGACTTCTGTGCTTTCCCCACGTCGGCGAGGAACGCGATTTTTACCGTGCTGCCCATTCGTCACCTCCTCCGTGACCTGTTTACCTCTTCGACGATGGCTGACCGCTGGCCCCTGGTCAGGGACAGGTACTGGTCAGGGGTGAAGGGAAGACCGGTCCTGACGACGAAGCTCGCATACGCAGTGTCTTCTGCGGCGAGCGCGGTCAGTTTCCCTCGGCGTCCGACAGGGACGTCATGGTCTTGATCCACTCTTCGACCTCGGCAACGGTGAGCATCATTGCTGCCTGATAGGCGTCTCGGTCGGAGATCTGATGCGCTCCGGGCGTAGTCGGTACGCTCCGGCGCTCGGTCATGAAGATCAGCGAGCGCAGAGCCATCATCCCGGCGAGGTCCTCGAACGGCTGCTTGAAGGCTTTTGCGATGGCGATTTCTTCGTACCCGTTCATCGACCGCACGAGCTGTCGTATGACGGGGTCGTCAGCCTGGTCCTGGGTGTCGTCGTTCACAGTCCCGCCTTTCTCGCTGCCTCGTCGAGGCCAGCTTCCATCATCGTCACTGCCCGTGGCGCCAGCTGGGCGTCGGCCCGCTGCATGAACAGAGCTGGCCGGATGTGCCGTCGGGGCCACCCGTAGTTGATGGGGGCCGCGTAGGGCACCCGGGCACGTCCCGCGGTGACCACGGCCTTGTTCTTGGATTTGTTCCCTCGGATCGTGGCGGCCAATCGTCCGGTCCGGCGGGGAGCGTAGGAGGAGGCGAGCCGTGCGCCCTCAGCGGCGATCTCCGAAAACGTTCCCTTCAAGTCGGCGACATCGGCGCCGAACTTCTCCAAGGCCCTCACAGTCTTGTTCAGCCCCTCAACCCGCACACCACCGGACGCCACGATCAGACCGTGGTCAGGGTCGGCTTGTCGGTGCACTTCCACTCGACTTCGGCGATCTGCACAATCCTCGGGGAGACGTTCGCTTCTCCTCCGAGGAGGTCACCGTTCGGCTCGGAGATGGTCACGGTTCCGGAGAACTGCGGCGAGCTCTCGGACGGTGTTGGTGATCCACCGTTCGGCCAGAACTCGTACGTCAGGTCATCTCCGGCCGCGTCCCAGAGGACGTACCAGAGGGACGTCGTGTCGGTGTCCTGCCGGAGCTTGATCTTGAGGATGTAGTCCCGTCCTCCGCCTGCCAGCGCCTCAGCGAAGGACACGAAGGTGGACTCGGTCTCTGCGCTGGCCAGGATCACGCTGGAGACCTCCTCGGTGACGTTCACCGAATCGATGTACAACTCGGTCTTCCTGCTGCCGATGATGACACTCATGGCTCTACCTCCGTGCTGGTCGTGATCGTGAGCCCGTACATGGTGCCGGTTTCAACCTGTAGCGAGACCGGCTCCAGGACGACGTCGATGGTCGGCATCGACTGAGTGGTGGCGTCGACGGCCAGAACGCCCCAGGTGTCCAGGAGCTGATCGGCCAGATCCGAGTCGGATCCCAGGATTACGACCGCGGTGAGCACAACACGGCACCGGGTGTAGTCCTCCGGGACGATGCGGGTGACCGTGACCCACCCGTCGCCCTGCCGTGGGATCTTGACGACTCCTCGGGGACGGACGTTGAGATCCGGCAGGGCCTCGTTCAGCGTGGCCGCGAGTCGCTCACGGGCCAGTGCGAGCGTCGTCACGCGATCGTCCACCGTCGGAATGCGCCCTCCAGCCGCGCGATCTCGGCGTCACGCCACGGGACCCGCGTGCTGCTGCTGCCGCCGCCGCCATCGAAGGACGTGATGTTCACGAGCGGCACGCCTCGCGCGGCGAGGTTGCGCGCGACTCGCCGCTTGAGCGCTTGCGCGAGGTCCGGGGGGTACTCGGCGGGGACGGTGCAGGCGCGGGCCTGCGACGCTTGCTCTGCCTCAAGTGCATCTGCGATCTCCTCGTCCGTGGCGGAGATGTCTCCCAGGTACGACCGCACCGCGGACATGTCCGGGGGGACACCGGTGGTTGCCCGTGCCGTGAGGCACCAGCTGATCACGTCGTTACCGAATGCCGTCGACACGATGGCGACGGCGACCTGATGCCTGCCGACCTCCGTCACGTCGTGCTCCACGACGTAGACACCGAGGATGTCCATTGCCGTGGCGGTACCGGCCGCCGTACTGCCGGAGGGCAGCGTGACGGTCACCGTCACGCTGTCGGCCGCGGCCTGCACGCCCTCCAGGTCGGTGACGCACAGGACGCACCGGTAGGTGTCACCGACGTCGGTGACGTCGGGGAGCTCCAGCATCCGCGCGGGCACCGGTACCTCCTATCGTGGTGGTTCCGGCTCCCCCTGGCGTGATCAGCCAACCAGGGGGAGCCGGGCTCGGTCAGACGGCGACGACCGCGCCGTCGGCGGACAGCGGCACGTAGGTCAGGCCCCACTCCAGGCGAGCAGTGGTGCCGAGGGTTCCGCCGCCCCCCGCTTCGGTGATCTTGATGTCGCCGTCGGTCAGGGCGAGGGGGGCCGCCAGGAGGACGCCGTCGGACATGTCGACGTCGGCAACGAGGACCCCGCCGGTCGTCGCGTTCAGAACCACCCACGTGCCGGTTGCCATGGAGTCGAACGCGAGCGCCGTCCCCATCACCACGTCAGCCCCGGCGTCGTCCGGATCGAAATCGAGCTTGTAGTCCAGAGACTCGGCGGGCAGGGCCGCCGTGCACCGGCCGAAAAACGATGTGATGAGAACTTCACCAGTGACGGAGAACAGGTCATCGGTAGCTGCCCCCACGGGGGGGAGCGCGGCGGTGCGGGGGACGAACACACCGACGACATCGGTGCGGGCACGGGTTGCGTAGGACATTGCCCAGTTCCTCTCAGATCAGGTGGACGATCAGGCGGCCGTGTAGTTGATGGCGTGGATGCCGGCCGGGCGCAGGATCTGCACGCAGAAGTAGGTCCAGATGTTCAGGAAGATGTTCTCCGGGCCGCCCTTTTCCTCGAACCGGAACGTCATCAGGGGGCTTTCCCCGACGAGGATGTCGGGCGAGGAGAACACCAAGATGTCGTCATAGGTTGACGTCATTGACCATGCCTGCGGCACGAGCATCCCGTCGACGTTCAGGCTGCCCGCGGCGCGGCCGACGGTCCCACCGGCGTTGCTCGGGTTCGAGAACGGAAACATCGGCCTGCCCACGTCGTCGATGGCGCGCAGGAGCGCGCTGTAGCCGGTGGGGCTGGCGAGCATTCGGTCCGGGACCATGAACCGGTGCGAGGGGAATTCCCCCTCCAGGAAACGGATCCCGTCGAGGTACAGGTCGTTTCCGGTGCCGGTCACGGTGTAGACGTAGCAGCCCTCGCCCGAGGTCGCCGACGTCAGGTGAGCCGGTGATCCGTCGTCGGTGTAGTCCGCGATGTGCGCCGCGATCAGCGCCTCGGTGTCCTGGGAGTATTCCTCCCTCATGGCGTTCAGCGCGATCACGTCGATCGCGGGGTTCGAGGAGTCCATGAGTTCCCGGGTCACCACGAACTCCCCGGACTGCGCTGTCGGTTCGACGGTCCGGTAATCATGGTCCGTGATCGTCCCGGTCGAGGGCCCGGTTCCCTCACTGTTGAGGCCGGACAGGCCAGCCGACCCGACGAAGTAGGGGACCTTGAAGCTGGTCGCGTTCGCGAGCGCGATCCGGGTGCCGATGGAGTTGAACAGGGGCCTTCCCTGGGGGATCTGGCCGACGTAGAGGTCTGGCCGGTAGCCGGGCGGGATGATGTCGGCCTGGTCGGTGGTGTTGCCCGCGTCCGACAGGCTCACGATCCGGGCCGCCTCAGCGTCCGCGAAAGCTTGGGTCTGCTCGGAGTACTTTCGGAGACGGGCCAGGGCCTCGACCGACTGGTTGGAACCGTACCCGGCGTGCCGGGAATCCCAGGCGTCGCGCACGAAGGACGGTCCGAGACCGGTCAGGGAGTAGACCAGCGGCTCACGGACCTGCGCTCGCAGGGTGATGCCCCCCTGCTGCTCGACCGGAATCTTGGCATCGGTGAGGGCCTTCACGGCGTCCGTGAAGGCGGTGACGGCAGCGGTGAACTGCTCCATCTCCTTCGGCATGGTGGTCCTTCCGGGTCGGACCGCTGCCGCGGCCACGGTGGTGATTCTGGCGTCGGAAAAAGCCGGGTCGCTGGTGAGCGTGACCCGGCGGATATGAGCCTGCGTGATGATCAGGCCGCCGTCGTCACTCGGATCGGCCTGAGCTTCGATGATCTCAACCACGGCTGAGAGCCCGTCCAGCGCGCCGTCCTCGGCCAGCGTGAGCGCCTCGTCACCGGCGTCCGTCCTCGCGATCTTGAATGTCCCGGTGACCGCGGTCTCGGAAGCACTCAGTTTCGTTGCCGATCCGAGGAGCTGGTTCCGGTCGTGCTCTCGGTCGAGCTTCACCTGTGACACCGTCGATGCCCACGTCACAGAGCCAGCGGAAAACTGTAGCTTCCGCCCGTCGGACGTCCGGACATTGAACGGCAGGACGGTCCCGCTGATGACGCGCTTGTCCCGGCTGGCCGCGAAATCGGCGGTGGAGAGCTGCACGGTGACCATCTCGCGCTCGCGGACGGCTTCCAGCTGCACGAGCTTCGGGTCCTGCTCGCTGGTGTTCTGCATGGGAGCTCCAGAGGTGTCCGGGAGGACAGGTTCGACGGGAACATCGGGCAGATCTTCCTTCGCCCGGACCTCGCCTACAGACATGACCTGCTTGTCGAGGGCGATGCCGTAGGTCTGCCACCTCGTCGACGGGTCCGCCTTCAAGTAGTCGTCCAGGTCGAACTCAATCCGGTACCCCCGCCGGGTGACATCGTCCAGGGACAGTCGGTCGGTGATCGCCCGCATGTACGGCGACAGCACCATGTTCAGCCGGTCCACGCGCCGGTCCGTGGCGTTGTTGTAGGTCCGGCTTGTGGTGTTCACCCCGATGTCCTCGGGGTCGATCCCCAGGAGGTTTGCGATCTCCAGGTCGGAGCGCTGTTGGAGCTGCGCCAGCTGGATATCGACCGCCGACGGCCCGACCGGCAGGTTCCGATCCAGGGGAGCCGGGATGTACGCCTCGACGCCAGCACGGCGGGCAGCCTGAAATCCCCGGAGATAGCCGGTGATCTCTTCACTGGTCCCCGGGTCAACGTCGCCCTTCGGGGACCAGTAGGCGCGGGCCTCTGGATCATCGGCGTACATCTCGGAGGTCTGCGCCAGCTTGATCGCCCGGCGGATCGCCCTGGATCCGGCGGCGAGCAGCGGATCGTTCGGGGAGTCGAACCGGATCACGTTGCCCGGGTCGACCTTCCGACCCAGGACCCAGATCGCGCCGTCCGGGTACAGGCCGGACGGCAGGGTCTGCATGATGGTCCCCGCCGGTGGATGCAGCGACACGGTCTCGACGTCCAGGTGCCGGACGTGCCGGGGAAACCCCGCCCAGTCGCGGTGCGTGACCTCCCACCAGGAGACGGCCTCAAACACCAAATCATCCATCGTCTGTGCGAGGGTCACCACGTTCGCCGTACGGACGTCCAGCTGCTCCAGGAACGGACTGCGCGCGACAGAGCGGTCAGGGCCGAGCAGATGCAGCGGCAGCGCGCCGACCGAGCAAATGAGGTCCCTACCTCTTTTGACCGCGGTCACAGAAATCGCTTCCTCGCGGGTCACGCGACTGGTCCATCCCGAGGTACCGACATAGGTACCGCCGGGTAGCCAGGGCTGCCGACCCGGCGCCCAGGAGAACGTCTCAGTCGACGAAGACGGTCGCACAACAGGCTTCCTACGACGCTTTCGGAATCGCAGGATGCCCATAACCACGGATTCTACGGCCGATCAAGCCCTCGGCACAGTCAGGACCTCGGTGACCTGCCGTCGGGCAGGGAGCGTGCGGGCCAGATGCACCGCGGCGCTCGCGGCGTACAGCGCGTCGACCCACCCGATCGCGGGCCGGATGAAGACCCAGCGCCCGTCACCGCGCTTGCCCCGCTCGGCCGAGCCGATCTGAGCGGTCAGCAGCGGGTCCCCGGAGTGCCGGAGACCGCCGGTACGCACCAGCTCGGCGAACCCCATGCACACCTGTGTGATCTCGCTCTTGACTGCCTCGATCCGGACGCCGTAGGGAGGCCAGGACCGCACGCCCTTCCGCTCGGCGAGATCAGCGGCGAGCGATGCTCCGGGGCCGGTCGGGAGCCAGCCCACGACCCGTGGGCGGATGGACGCCACGAGCCGCGGGAGCTGCGCCCGGAGTTCGGCCGATGCTTTCGGTCCGGTCCACGCCCGGACAGGATCGATGTGGACCATGCCCTCGTCGTCCACTGCTGCCCCGTACAGCGTCGCGTGCAGCCCGTCGGGTGCGATGTCCCACGCCAGCGCGAGCCGGTCCCGGAGCGGGCCGTCGAGCGGGACAGCTGGCCGGTCCGCTGTCGGACCGAGCGCCGCCCACCGCGCCGCGTCGAGCGCGGGGTTCATGCGCCGGACCCGCTGGCACAGCACCTCGGTCCGGTAGCCGGCTTCCTCGTCCCCACCCCGGAGCTTGGCCTGTCGGGCGGGGCCGAGCAGGGTGTCCCAGTCCATCCGTCGGCCGACGGAAGGATTCGCTGCTGCGATCGCGGCCGGGTCGTCCAGCTCGCAGCCCTCCTGCCCTGACCACTCCATCAGCCCCAGCCGGTGGTCGCCCTCACCATGATCGATCCAGGTAAGAGCGTTCTCCCGCAACGAGTTCAGGACGATGGAGTTGTCGTCGCCCTGGTTGCTAATGAAGATCGCCTGCCCGCACGGCCTCGCGTTCATCGCTGGGTAGGCCGCGTTGTAGGCATCCCAGGTCTGCTGCTCGCGCAGCTCGTCCGAGATCAGCCGGTCGATGGACAGGGACCGGCCACCACGGCGCGTGCTCGCGGCGATCTTGTAGCGGCAGCGCTCGGACGTCGTCAGCTGCTGCTCGCCGTTCGCCCTTCGTACCCCGTTGCTCGGCAGCATCACCGACAGCGCCTCGACGGTCTCTGCCGTCTCGACGGCCTTCTCCCACGCCTCCCGGGCGTAGTCCAGGTTCGTCGACATACCGACAACGAGGCGCACACTCTCGACAAACAGCCAATACAGGGCAAGCACTTTCAAAAGGTGTGTCTTGCCGTTCTGGCGTGCAACGAGGATCATCATCCGGCGGAATCGCGGGCGGCCGTCGGGCAGCAGCTCGCCGAGATGGATCGCTGCCCACCGCTGCCACGGATCGAGCGGCTCGCCCAGGACCTGATCGGCGAATTCCACGGCCGCGAACCCGTAGGAGGTCGCCGCGGTGAGCGCGCATCCGCAGCCGCACGGTCCCGGTGGCCCGGTGATGAGGGGCGGAGTATAGAGGCGGGGTAGGACGCTACCGAGAGGTAGCGCTGTCTCGCTCGGCTCGGAGACGGGCGAGTGCATCTCCGCTGGGAGTTCCGACACCGGGGGTGCCTCCCTTCGTCACGGACGCGCGAGCCGCTGGAGTCATGCCGAGCGCGGCGAGCGCGGCGAGGAGCTTCGGCCCGAGGTCGGCTGCCACTACCTGGGCATTGACCCGCGCCGTCAGCCTGGCCAGCTGATCGGCCTGGGCCTCGTCCTCGGGTCGGATCGCGGCCAGCTCCAGGGCGATCCTCTCGGCATCCTCGATCAGCGCGGCGTAGCGCCGGGCCAGCGCGACAGCCCCGAGGTCACGGGTCAGGAATTGGGAGTCCCGGATCGATTTCGTCAGGGCAAGGTCGATCCGGGGTGAACGGACGGTCATCCGATCCTCCTGGGCTCGGCGGGGAGAGAGACGGAACAC
>Ga0210112_1000267_pt1 | contig 14561 bp, 12 predicted proteins | sample Joice_ThreeSqC_D_FD_184875 | JGI IMG/M metagenome (GOLD analysis project Ga0210112, IMG submission 184875) | Wetland microbial communities from San Francisco Bay, California, USA, that impact long-term carbon sequestration - Joice_ThreeSqC_D2... | ecosystem: Environmental > Aquatic > Marine >... | reverse complement strand
AGCCGTATCAGAAAACGTATGCAGTTTATCCGCGAGCTGAGTAATACTTCCAGCAAGACCCAGGGATTCAACATCTGTAGCCGCTTCCCCCTTCTGCAGGCTGAAAAAAACCGTATTCGGGATGTCCAGCAAGGGACGATAAAATTCGAGCGGGCATGCACGCAAATGATTTCTTTTGAAATCAGGATTGCCGGACCAGACCAGTCCTATACGTTTACAAGTACCGCTTTTCTCCAGTAATGAAATTAACTCAGGCAGGCATTTACCTGGTGATTTGAGGTAGGGTACGCTTGCCGGCAGGTTCTCGAGAGTTGTTTTGAAAACCAGCGGCAGGCTTGCCAATGGTAAATAACAATCAAATTCGGGTGGTGTTTCCCCGCTTGGGATTATTCTATCGATACTTTTGCAATCAGAAAACAAAGTACGCAGCTCAGGTGCACACTCGACAATGACCTTGCTGTCCTGCTGTTTGACGAGTGGAACGTAGCGAATGAACTGTATGGCATCGCCGAATCCCTGTTCGGCCTGGAGAAATAGGGTCCTGCCATTCAAGGGTGATCCATCCCAGCGGGGCGCAGAGTACTCTCGCAGGCGGTCTTTTTCCTTTAACCTTAGTCGCCATTCATATTCTGGCCAGCCCTTTTCAAAGTCACCCAATAACAACAGAGACCAGGACAGGTTGAAGTGGGCATCTGCGTTCATTGGATCAAGCAGGATGGCTTGCTGGTACTCATCAATCGCCTCCAGTATTTGCCCTGTGTCGTTATAAGTCCTGCCTTTGCCAACATGTGCCTGGGAAAATCGCGGGTTTAGCTTGATGGCATTTGTGTAGGCATCAATTGCCTCGTCGTAACGGGAGAGATCACTGAGGTAGTTGCCAAGATTGTTGTATGCTTCAGCATAGTCAGGCCGGAGTAAAATCGCCTTGTTGCAGCTTTTTATTGCATCCTGATGTTGCCCCAGCGCCCATTGTGCGATTGACAAATTATTCCATGCTTCAGAAGCATTGGGATTAATGGCAAGCGCCATTTCGCAGCTGATTACAGCTTCTTCAATTAACCCTGACTCGTAGAGGGCGTAACCCAGAGATGAATGAATTACCGCATGCCCTGGCAAATACCGCAGGGCCTTGCGATAGCTTCTGATTGCATTCTGAATATCACCCTGCTTTTGCAGAACAACACCAAGATTGTAGAGTGCGCCACCATGCCGGGGTTGAATGGCCAGTGCCTTTCGGCAGCATATTCCTGCCTGCTCGTAATCTTCCAGTATCGCGTGTGTGCTCCCCAGCATATGCCAGATGTCAGCATCATCAGGGCTGAGCTTGCTGGCGGATATTAACAATTGCCTGGCGGATTCAGCTTGATTGTTTTGCAGGCAGGTGTGACCCTGTCGTTTCAGGTTCGCAGCCCTGCTTTCTGTATCAGTCATTTATTATTTTGTCTCTATATGGCATAACTATGCACTGAACTTGCAGAAAAATCACAAGAGGCAATGTCGGGCATACACAAATACACAGAATTTGCCAGGTCAGGGCGCGGCTATAATTTTGATAAATTAGCATAACTATATGATTAATTGAACATTAAATCCGCGCATACGAACAGCTTTATTGGGATTTTCTGATTTTACAGGGACTGGCTGACGGGAGTTCAGTGCCCGCTCCTGGCAAGCCGCAGGAATTGTTCGGGCGCTGGCCTTACTTGGTCGAATGGGGTTTGGATAATATGAACTCAGGCTGGAAGGAAATGCAACAGATCCATAGGGCACTGATTGTCAAGATTGTCAATCTTGCTCTTGTGGTTGTTGGTTTATGGTCGTTTGAAGTCAATGCGCAGACTTTCGTGCGTATTGAGACAGCGCTGGGCAATATCGATGTTGAGTTGTTTGACACTGTTGCTCCAAACACAGTTGCCAATTTCCTTAATTATGTAACGGATGGTGACTACGACGGCACCTTTATCCACCGGATTGAGTCGGGCTTTGTCTTGCAGGCAGGAGGCTATATTTTCAACCCGGGTAATGGCGGATTTTCCCAGGGCGGTACGAGCCATATTCCAACAGATCTACCCATAGCCAATGAATTCAACATGTCAAACACCAGGGCTACTGTGGCAATGGCCAAGGGTAGTAATCCTGACAGTGCGACCAGTGAGTGGTTTATTAATCTGGCTGATAACTCAACAGCTCTGGATGATCCACTGAATGCCGGCGGTTTCACTGTTTTTGGTATGGTAACTCCCGCCAGCATGAACGTCGTTGATCAGCTTGCCTCTATTCCAACTTTTATTTTTGCAGCAAATGCTGCCTACGGGTTCCCGGGGTTTAACAATCTACCGCTGTTCAACTTTCCATCCGGTATGCCAGTACAGACAAGCAATCTGGTTCTGCTAAACAGGGTGAGCATCCTTCCGCAAGACAGCGACATGGATGGCATTGGTGACATTGAGGAAAGTGCCGCACCTAATGCCGGGGATGGTAACAATGATGGCATCCCGGACCTGCAGCAGCCAAACGTTGCATCGTTTTCCGATACCTATGGCGGTCTCATGACTGTTGTTGTACCACCCTCGGCAAGTCTGGCGTCAGTCACTGTCCTTAATGAAGATTTTCTGACCTCAAATATATCCGCTATTGGCAGAGTCTTTGACGGCGTCAATCTGGGCCACGGTTTTCTGAGTTTTACTGTTAAGGGGGTTGCGCAGGGCGGAGCTGTTGATGTCGAATTAATTGTGCATACAGGGGCGTTGCCCGACTCATATTTCAAGTATGGTCCAACACCTTTAAATCCAGCCAATCATTGGTACCTGTTTGATTTTGACGCGCAAACGGGTACTGGAGCGGAAATTAACGCTAACGTGGTTACGCTGCATCTTGTTGATGGCGGACGTGGTGACGGGGACCTGAATGCAAATGGCGAGATTTCTGATCCGGGTGCTATAGCAACCAATATTGCCAATGCCGTGAGTGGTGGCGGGGGCGGGTGCACAATGACGTCAAGTTCCGGGGCGCAAAAGAAGGGCGGTGAATGGCTGCTTGTTTTACTGCTGGTTTTCGGTATGCGCATTTACAGGCGCGTGCAAATACCCTGAACACTCTCTGATCAAGCCCCCAGCTGCGGGGGGGGCTTGGGTAGGGGAGAAGCAGGAATTTGTCACAATCTCCCACTGTGTCAATCAGGAAGAATCAGAACATCCCTGTATCGGATAATGTCTGATCGCTGGTTGTTCCGTCATTGCTTGTTAACTAGTTCAGTGCAGAAATCAATGGCCCAAGAAATGCTTCGTAGTTTTTCCACCGCTCAACGGATTTTGTATAGATTGGCTGTCTTACCTGGTCATAACTGGGGGTGTTGACTATTCGTTCGGTTTCGTTGAAACGTAAACAATGATCATCCCAGTCGACTTCACAGAAACTGATAATGTTACGGCAGACTGTTTCCTGGTTTGCGATCAGATCTTCATATACGACATCCATCAATGGTATTCGTATAATGCTTTTCCAATACTCCATTAATTCAATATAGCCCTTGTAGTATTCGCCCAGATCACGGAGGCTGTTCGAGTAAGGATGATTGCCGCTGAAATTATGGAAATATATCGACAAGCAAGTATCCAGTGGATTGCGAACGCAATGTATGACGCGCGCGTTTGGGAAAAGACGATCAATTAGGCCAAGGTGCAGGAAATTATGTGGCATTTTATCAACGATTCTTGCTGCATCAGGTGCATGTTTGGACAATTTGTGGAGATATTGCTCGGCCAACCCGGTCAAATCGAAACTGCTCAGTTCGTCGATACAGGCAGGGTAGATCTTGGAGGGGCCAAACCGTTCCGGGAATGAATTCAGGATATCTCCTATGTAAGGGAGTTCGCCTGCACCAGCTATTAACGGGTGACTGGCTAAAATTTGTTCTACAAGCGTTGTGCCGGAGCGTGGCATACCTACGATGAAAACCGGTTGTGAAGATGTATTGCTGGAGCGAGGTGTCCCAGCTTGCGCGGCTTGACTGAACAGCTGCTGTATTAACTTGAGTTGGGCGAGGCCGGTTTCAGGAACGGAATTCGTTATTGCGCTGCTGGTATTTCCGAGCCTGAAATATTCGAATGCTTCGTCAAAATTACCCATGGAATCGAGCAGCTTACCAATTGAAAAATGGATGTCCGTTTTGATTTGTGATGGTAGTACAGGGTTTGTTAACTGGTGCTTTAGAAGATTTACCGCTTCATCGTAACGATTGAGGCGTGGTGCTAATTTCGCAAAACAGAGGGTTGCTCCCGGCGAAACAGGTTTGCTGGCCAGCAACGGTTTCAGTACGTGTATGGCCATTTCATCATTTCCCTTTTTTTCGTATATATCTGCAATTGCAGCAGATATATCAGGCAAGCCTGGCTGCAGGTCTCTTGCAAGTTCCAGTATTTGCAGGGCTTCATCAATATTTCCCTGGCTTGTTAAGAGTTGTCCAAGTCCGTGCATTGCCATGACATAACCGGGTTTGCATTCAATAGCTTTCCTGTAGTGCCTTTCGGCATCTATTGTCTTGCCACTGAGCTGTAGCAGATTCGCAAGATTATAGTGAGCATCCGCATAATCCGGATGTATTTTCAGCGTATGTTGATAGATATCAATTGCTGCTGAATGATTGCCTTTGTCCTTGTTCACGAGAGCAAGATTGGTCATTATCACAGGACTGTCCGGTATCAATGTCAATGCCCGGTTGAGGTAATCCTCTGCTTCTTCTAATTGCCCCAGGCACCTCAATAACGATCCAAGATTGTTCATGACTTCAACAAAGTCATGCTTGTATATGATTGCACTCTTATAGGCAGTGACCGCGTCCTGCAATTTACCTTGTGCCTGGAAAATGTTTCCAAGAATTAGGTAAGCACCCGCATGGGTCGGAGCAAGCTTGAGTGCTTTTCTGGAATGCTGTTCGGCCTTGCGCAGATCTCCTGTCTGACTAAAGGCAATTGCCTTTACAAGCCATGGTTCGGCATCTCGAGGTGATTGCTTGCAGGCAGTGGCTGCGTATGAGATGGCCTCTGAATACCGTTGTTGTTGCAACGCATGCATGGCCATTTGCTTGAAAGCCAAGTGGGGGTTTGGATCCTTGCTCATTATGTTAACAACCGGCAACAGCTCCTGATGGGTTCGATTGTGAGCCTTTATATCCTTGGGAGAAATGTACTGATCACAAGCAATTGAATCATTAGTAAGAAGCCAATGCTCGCATAACTGTTATAGCGGTAATGTTATAACATAAAGGTAATATCGCCTCTGACAATGGCAAGCCGGATGTAAGACTGCAATCGATCCTCTTCACAAAAATCACTTGGCATACGGGCGGTGTCCATGTAAGAGCTTCCTTAGATGATTACGTCCGCCAGCGGCACCGGATATAGCCCGGATTGCCGGATCGCGAAGACTGCGACGCTACGAGTGACGCTGGTTAGTCGAGCGGTTCCGCTGTCTGTATTCTGTGGCAATATTGTCACCTCGACCGATGTGAACATTACGCAGTGAATTGCCGCGTTCACATACAACAATCGCGCCATCTTCCTGTTTAAAGCAGTTCCGCGGAATGTGCCGGTTCAGGTTCAGCTATTCATGTACACAGGAATAGAATATGCATGAATAATCAGGCCGTTGCACGGCCCAGGATTTTGCCCAAAATTACAAAAACCGGGAATTCCGGAGCAATATGAATTAAGTGTTGCCTTTTGTCTCGAATTTGCGTCATCTACATCGAAAAAATAGCTAATTGGATTCTTTCACAGAAATATGCATAATAAGTCCGCATTTATTGCGGCCATTATTTTTGATGCTAACTGCCGCGATCTAGTAGTCATCTTATTTAAACATGTGGCTAAAAGACTATGTTAAAGATCCTGGTTCTGAATGGTCCGAATCTGAACCTGCTCGGAACCCGTGAGCCGGAGCATTACGGAGCCACGAAGCTGGATGAGATTGTTACTGATTTGCGCAATCAGGCCAGAGAAGCTGGCAATGAACTTTACGATTTCCAGAGCAATGCCGAACACGAGCTGATTGGCAAGGTACAGGACGCACCGTCTCAACACATTGATTTTATTATAATCAACCCCGCCGCCCTGACGCACACCAGCGTCGGCCTGCGTGACGCCCTGCAGGCCGTCGGCATCCCCTTCATCGAAGTCCACCTCTCCAATGTCCATGCCCGCGAGGCATTCAGGAAGCAGTCGTTCTTCTCGGACATCGCGGTCGGGGTGATCTCCGGCTTGGGCCCGATCGGCTACAGTCTGGCCTTGCAGGCGGCGGTGCGGTATCTGGAAGCGGATTAATGGCCACGGAATCCACGGAAGAACACGGAAAAAACAAGTAATTTAAATAGCGAAGATCGTTGAATTTGTTCAGAATCCCGCTTCCGGAGTGAGAAGGGGTTAATGTTCAACGCCGTACATAATGCGCTTGGCGCACCCTACACATATCATACGGACTTTTACATGGACATACGCAAGGTCAAGAAACTGATTGAGCTGCTGGAAGAGTCGGATATCGCCGAGATCGAGATCCACGAAGGCGAGGAGTCGGTACGCATCAGCCGTACCGGGTCTGCTGCCATGGCGCCGCCGGCCTACTACCCGCAGCACGTCATGGCGGCCCTGGCCGCCCCGGCTGCCGCACCGGAAGTGCACGCGGAGCCTGCTGTACCCGCCGGGCACCATGTCACCTCGCCCATGGTCGGCACCTTCTACGAGGCGCCGTCTCCCGGCTCGAAACCGTTTGTCGAGATCGGTCAGGCGGTCAGCGCCGGCGATATCCTGTGCATCATCGAAGCCATGAAAATGCTCAACCAGATCGAGGCCGACAAGGCCGGCACGGTCTCCGCAATACTGGTTGAAAACGGCCAGCCCGTTGAATACGGACAGCCCCTGTTTGTGATCAGCTGATGCTGAAAAAGGTCGTCATTGCCAACCGGGGCGAGATAGCCCTGCGCATCCTGCGTTCCTGTCACGAGCTGGGCATCAGCACGGTGGCCGTGCATTCCTCCGCGGATCGCGATCTCAAGCACGTGCTGCTGGCGGATGAAAGCGTCTGCATCGGCCCGCCGCCGTCCACGGAAAGCTACCTGAACATCCCGGCCATCATCAGCGCCGCCGAGGTTACCGATGCCGGTGCGATTCATCCCGGCTACGGCTTTCTGTCCGAGAACGATGACTTCGCCGAGCAGGTCGAACGCAGCGGGTTCATCTTCATCGGCCCGCGCCCGGAAACGATCCGGACCATGGGCGACAAGGTCGCCGCCATTCGCGCCATGAAGGAGACCGGGGTGCCGACCGTGCCGGGCTCAGACGGGCCGCTGGGTGATGATGACGCAATAAACCTTAGGACCGCGCGCGAGATCGGCTATCCGATCATCATCAAGGCCGCTGGCGGCGGCGGCGGGCGCGGTATGCGCGTGGTGCACGCCGAGGCGGCGTTGCTGGGTGCGATTTCGCTGACCCGCACCGAGGCGAAGAACGCGTTCAGCAACGACGTCGTCTACATGGAGAAATTCCTGCAGGCGCCGCGGCATATCGAATTCCAGGTGCTGGGCGACGGGGAGGGCAACGCCATTCACCTCGGCGAGCGTGACTGTTCCATGCAGCGCCGCCACCAGAAGGTGGTGGAGGAGGCGCCGGCACCGGGCATTACGGAGAAACAGCGTCAGGCCATGGGGCTGCGCTGTGCGGAGGCCTGCGCCAGGCTCAGATACCGCGGCGCCGGCACCTTTGAATTCCTGTACGAAAACGGCGAGTTTTTTTTCATCGAGATGAATACCCGCGTTCAGGTAGAGCATCCGGTCACGGAAATGGTGACCGGCGTCGATATCGTCAAGGAACAGCTCCATATCGCGGCGGGCGACGGGCTGACCTACAAGCAGAAGGACATCAGGATCCGCGGCCATGCCATCGAATGTCGCATCAATGCGGAAGACCCCAAAAACTTCATGCCCTCTCCGGGCACCATCAGCAACTATCATGCGCCGGGTGGGCCGGGTATCCGCATGGATACCCACATCTACAACGGCTACCGGGTGCCGCCCTACTACGATTCCATGATCGGCAAGCTGATCGCGCACGGCGAGACGCGTGTCTCGGCGCTGGCGCGCATGCGGGTCGCGCTGAACGAGATCGTCATCGAGGGTATCAAGTCGAACGTGCCGCTGCTGCGCGATATCGTCACCGATGCAGCGTTCATGGCCGGCGGGGCGGACATCCATTACCTGGAAAAGAAACTCGGGCTCTAGTGCTGTCATGCTGGACTTCGCCAATTGCAGTGAGTCAATTGAGCAACGACTTGTTCCGGTTTTACTGAATACATCTGGCGGAGCGTCATCGGATGTCAAGGCTTTACGATTTCAATCAATACGACAGGTACTTCAGCCTTAAGGTAAATACCGGGCTCTGGCTGGTCATGCTTTACTTGATGCGTCCGTATATTGTCCTGATCGGAACGATGAAAATGGGACGTGGCAGCAGCGGAGCTGTCGGTGTCGAGGGCGTCAGGGATATCCTTTACCCGGATAATTTCTCGATAGTACTGGCGATCCTGGCGACGATTCCCGCATTGCTGTTCATGTATGCATGGTCGAGAAGAAAGCCCGGTGCTGGCGCGCTGGTAATAAAACTCTGGAAACAAGGGGCGAACCTGCTGGGTGCCGCAGCGGCCATGAACATCGTCATTGTCTTTGTGCCCTGGCTGACCGGCGCCGTGGTGCGCATTCACGCGCTGGGGTGGGTGCAGGTTGGCTTTGCAATCGTCATCATCGGCTACCTGTACAGCTCGCGCCGCGCCCGGGATACATTTGCCGATTTTCCCGTCGAAAAGGAACAATAGCCGCAGGTCGGATATGTTGCCTGTGCACCGTGTGTTCACCGACTGCCCGTGAGCTGGCTGCAATTCTCCATTGACGTGCTGAGCGATCAGGTCGAGGCGGTCGCCGCGGCCCTCGAGGGCGCGGGGGCGCAGTCCGTGACGCTGCAGGACGCGGCCGACGAGCTGCTCATCGAACCGCTGCCGGGCACCCGGCCATTGTGGCGCAGCCCGCGCGTCGTGGCGCTGTTTCCCGCGGACGCGGATGCGCAGGCCGTCGAGGCTGCGCTGCGCGCTGTGCTGGTGGGTCCATTGCCGGCCCTGTCGGTCACCGTGCTGGAAGACCGCGACTGGTCGAACACCTGGCGGGAGACCTTCAGGCCGATGCGTTTCGGTGAACGCCTGTGGGTATGTCCTTCCGGAGAATCCTGCCCGGATGCCGATGCCGTCGTGGTGACGCTGGACCCGGGCTTTGCCTTTGGCACCGGCACCCATGCCACCACGGCGATGTGCCTCGAGTGGCTGGACCGGCACCCCCCGGCCGGGCGGCAGGTGATCGACTACGGATGCGGTTCGGGCATCCTGGCAATCGCCGCGGCCAGGCTCGGTGCCGGGCGCGTGCTGGCCACGGACATCGATCCCAGCGCGCTCGAGGCGACCCGCGCGAACGCGCGCGCCAACGGGATCGCGGCGGAATTCGAGGTGGTCTATCCGGCGGCCCTCGATGCTGTGCGCGTGGACCTGGTGATTGCCAACATCCTCGCAAACCCGTTGCAGGAGCTGGCCGCGGAACTGGCCGGCTATCTGCGCCCCGGCGGCATCATCCTGCTGACCGGTATCCTCGAGGACCAGGCCGGTGCCGTCATGGCGTCCTATGCGGCATGGATAGATTTCGACATGCCGCAAGGGCGCGGCGAATGGGTACTGCTGACGGGCACAAGGCGCGAGACGTGATAAGACCCATGGCCACGGAAGCACACGGAAAAACAAAACGGCCACGGAATCCACGGAAGAACAAGGAAAAATGTAAACATTACAAATGGCCACGGAAGCACGCGTAAATAATCCGGATTTGATGATTCGGTGGCGATGCAGTGGAATGCCAGGCGCGAGGCGCGAGGCGTGAGACGTGAAAAGAATATTGGCCTCGGAATTCACGGAAGAACACGGAACAATAATTTCATTCAATAGCATTCACGGACTGTGTCCGCTCCTGCGAGAGCGACCACGCGTACTGCCCTGTGCATCGCGCGAACATCGGTGGATGAAACTGGTAGAATTCACTCATTATTGACGGACAGCAATTATCAAATGTTTTATCTTTCCGTGTTCTTCCGTGGATTCCGTGGCCATTTATTAAATAAATAATTTTCCGTGTAATTCCGTGTGCTTGCGTGGCCATCAATGGCGGTGATGAATCCGTCACGGGTCATTCAATATTGCACGTTGATTGGGTTACACTCCCCCTCATGTATACCTACTGCCCGAATTGCTCGGTGGTGTTCCAGGTATCCGCGGCCCAGCTGAGCAAGGCCGCGGGCAGGGTGCGTTGCGGGGAATGCCGGCAGTTGTACAACGTGGTCGATTACCTCTACGAGGACCTGGTCGAGGTGCGCGAGGCGGTGGATGCGGCCGGCAGCCTGGAGATGCACAGCCAGGCCGCACGCATGGGCGGCATCGATGTCGAGGAAAGCACTGCCGACGGTGAGGAAGCGGCAGAGCCCGCCGTCGGCATTCCGCCCATACTGACGGGTGCGAGCTGGCAGCAAAAGTCCCTGCAGGGCCGGGATATGTTCAGCATCTCGGCGATCGTCGTGCTGCTGTCCCTGCTGGGCATGCAGTGGACCTACTTCAACCGCGCTGCACTTGCCGCCGACCCCGGCTGGCGTCCGGCGATCGAGCAGTTCTGCACGCTGCTGCGCTGTGATGTGCCGCTGCGCGTCGACCTGTCGCAACTGGCCATCATCGAGCGCGATGTGCGCCAGCATCCGAAGGCAGGCAGCGCCCTGCTTATCAACGCGGCCTTCGAGAACCGCGCCGGCTTTGCCCAGCCCTACCCGGTATTCGAGGTGAGCTTTATCGATATCACCGGCAATCCCGTCGCCGTGCGACGCTTCCTGCCGGAGGAATATCTCGCCGCCGACCTCGACTATTCTGCCGGATTGCCGGCGCATACGCCGGTGCAGGTTGTGCTGGAAGTGCAGGACCCGGGTGATAAGGCGGTCTCGTTCCAGTTCAACTTTCTCTGAAGCCTGCATTTTTACGGGCTTTTTTTATAGCACTTTTACATCCCCGCACAAGCGGGTATTATCTGCCGTCCTGTAACCCGGGATTACAACAGACTCATCAAGTGTCATAACACCGGTGGACATAGGACCTTATACATTACCCAACAACCTCGTGTTGGCCCCGATGGCCGGTGTCACCGACCGTCCGTTCCGCCAGCTCTGCCGTGCGCAGGGTGCCGGCATGGCTGTGTCGGAAATGGTGTCGTCCAATGCGCTGCTGTGGGGCAGCGTGAAGACGCGGCGCCGCATTGATCACAGCGGTGAGAGCGAACCGGTGTCTGTGCAGATCGCCGGTGCCGATCCGCTCATGATGGCGGACGCGGCGCGCTTCAACGTCGACCAGGGTGCCAGGATCATTGATATCAATATGGGATGTCCTGCCAGGAAAGTCTGTCATGTCATGGCCGGTTCGGCCCTGTTGCAGGACGAACCGCTGGTGGGCCGCATCCTGGATGCCGTGGTGCGCGCCGTCGATGTGCCGGTCACGCTGAAGATACGCACCGGCTGGGATGCCGGGCACAGGAACGGCCTGCGCGTGGCGCGCATCGCCGAACAGGCCGGTATTCAGGCACTCGCGGTGCACGGCCGTACCCGCGCGTGCGGCTATCGCGGCGTGGCCGAGCATGACACGGTGCGCGCGATCAAGGCCGCGGTCGCCATCCCGGTGATCGCCAACGGTGATATCACCACACCGGAACAGGCCGTCGAGGTGCTGCGCTACAGCGGAGCCGATGCCGTCATGATCGGGCGCGCGGCGCAGGGACGGCCGTGGATCTTTCGTGAGATCGGCCATTTCATGCAGACCGGCCGGCGCCTGCCGGACCCGGGGTCGGCTGAAATCTGCCGTATACTCACCGCTCATCTCGAGAACCTGTATGCGTTCTACGGCGAGTACACTGGCGTGCGCGTCGCGCGCAAGCACATCGCCTGGTACAGCAAGGGCCAGCGCGACGGCAATTCGTTTCGCGAGCAGATCAACCGGCTGGAAAGCGCCACTGCGCAGTTGCAGTACGTGCGGGAATTCTTTTCCCGGCTGGTCGATCGGCAGGAGCTGGCGGCATGAACGCGCAACCGCGCCGCGAGCGTCGCAAGCAGCCGATTCGCCGCAGCGTGACCTCGGCCATAGAGCTTTACCTGGACGACCTGAACGGTTACAAGGTGAATGACCTGTATCACATCGTGCTCAACGAGGTGGAGCCCGCCCTGCTCACAGTGGTCATGCACTACGTTGAGGGCAACCAGAGCCAGGCCGCCGAGATGCTTGGCATCAGTCGCGCGACGCTGCGCAAGAAGCTCAAACTGTACAACCTGGAACACTGAATGCCATGATCTCGCGAGCGCTACTTAGCGTTTCCGACAAGAGCGGAATCGTCGACTTCGCACGGGGGCTGCACGCGCTCGGTGTGGAAATCCTGTCCACCGGCGGCACCGCCAGGCTGTTGACCGATGCGGGCGTTGACGTCATCGAGGTGTCCGATTTCACCGGTTTCCCGGAGATGATGGACGGCCGCGTCAAGACGCTGCATCCGAAGATCCACGGCGGCATCCTCGCGCGGCGTGGTGCCGACGAGGCGATCATGGCGGCGAACGGCATCGTGCCCATCGACCTGGTGGTGGTGAACCTGTATCCGTTCGAAGAGACCGTGGCGCGCCCTGACTGCGACCTGCCCACGGCGATCGAGAATATCGATATCGGCGGGCCGACATTGTTGCGCGCGGCGGCCAAAAATCATGCCGCGGTCACCGTGGTGGTCGACAGCGAGGACTACCCGGCCGTGCTCGAGGAGATGCACGCCAACGGCAATGCCGTGTCCGCCGCCACACGCTATACGCTGGCGGTGAAAACCTTCGAGTACACGGCACGTTACGACGGCGCCATCGCCAATTACCTGGGTGCGACCGATGCCGCGGGCGAACGCTCCGAGTTCCCGCGGACCCTGAACCTGCAGTACCAAAAGGCGCAGACCATGCGCTATGGCGAGAACCCGCACCAGCGTGCCGCGTTCTATGTCGAGCACGCACCGCCCGAGGCATCGGTCGCCACGGCCCACCAGCTGCAGGGCAAGGCATTGTCCTACAACAATGTGGCGGACACCGATGCCGCGCTTGAATGCGTGAAATCCTTTACCGAGGGGCCGGCCTGCGTCATCGTCAAGCACGCCAACCCCTGCGGCGTGGCCCTGGGCGCGAGCCCGCTCGATGCCTACGAACGTGCCTTCAAGACCGATCCGACTTCGGCGTTTGGCGGCATCATCGCCTTCAATCGCCCGCTGGATGCGACCACCGCCGCTGCAATAATCGGGCGCCAGTTTGTCGAGGTGATCATTGCGCCGGCCGTCGATCCGCACGCATTGCCGGTGCTGGCTGAAAAGAAGAACGTGCGCGTTCTGGAATGCGGTACCTGGGCGGATGAACCGGCGCCGATGCTGGACTTCAAGCGCGTCAATGGCGGCCTGCTGGTGCAGGACCGCGACCTGGGCCGGATCACGGCGGACGATCTCAGGGTCGTCACGCAGCGTGCGCCGTCGGCGCAGGAACTCAAGGACCTGCTGTTCGCCTGGCGTGTCTGCAAGTTCGTCAAGTCCAACGCCATCGTCTACTGCAGGGACGGCATGACCATCGGTGTCGGCGCCGGACAGATGAGCCGCGTCTACAGCGCCAGGGTGGCCGCGCTCAAGGCGGCGGACGAAGGTCTCGAGGTGAAAGGATCGGTGATGGCCTCGGATGCCTTTTTCCCGTTCCGCGACGGTATCGACCAGGCCGCCGCGGCGGGTATCGTGGCGGTGATTCAGCCCGGCGGTTCAATGCGTGATGACGAGGTCATCCATGCTGCCGACGCGCACGGCATTGCGATGGTGTTCACCGGCATGCGGCATTTCCGGCACTGATCCGTGTGACATGAAAAGACAATAGCCACTGAAACACACGGAACCACACGGAAAAATTAATAAATAGCCACGGAATCCACGGAAGAACACGGAAAGATTTTTTACTCGTTCCGGCGGATGACTCGATCAATGCGCCTTGAATTAAATTGCAGGTGCGTAAACGCACCCTGAGTAAGGCAGCATTCAGGCATTTTTCACGGAATGCGATATTCAATTTTTTACTTCCGTGTAAATCCGTGTGCTTCCGTGGCCATTTATTTTTAGGGAAAACTTGAGCATCTTCACCGCCCACCTGATCGGGGATGTTTTATCTTTCCGTGTTCTTCCGTGGATTCCGTGGCCATTTTTTTCCGTGTGCTTCCGTGTGCTTCCGTGGCCATTATTTTTAATTCAAGTTTTTCCTTGTTCTTCTGTGGATACCGTGGCCATTCATCATTTATAGGGTACAACCATGAACATCCTGATCATCGGCAATGGCGGGCGCGAGCATGCCCTGGCCTGGAAGGCCGCGCAGTCGCCGCTGGCGGACACCGTGTATGTCGCGCCGGGC
>Ga0210112_1000264_pt1 | contig 14687 bp, 13 predicted proteins | sample Joice_ThreeSqC_D_FD_184875 | JGI IMG/M metagenome (GOLD analysis project Ga0210112, IMG submission 184875) | Wetland microbial communities from San Francisco Bay, California, USA, that impact long-term carbon sequestration - Joice_ThreeSqC_D2... | ecosystem: Environmental > Aquatic > Marine >... | reverse complement strand
CTGCTGGTCGTCACTTGCCTGTGTATTGCAGTGATTATTTGGTAAGTTTTCCCGCCCTGGCAGCCAGCCTGCATGCAATCCCATCCCTCCATAGCAATAACTACTCGTGCAGGCTATTGACGGAAATCTATCGATAGGATATTTAAAATTGCGGCAATAACTATTGAAACATTGCCCGGTGCAGTTTGAATATTAGATTCACCACCCGCTTCGCTCCAGACACGGAGAGCACAGAGAAAAGTTTTCTTTTGTCCGCCCGGGAGACGGCGGGCGGACAACAAAGCTCAAGCCCTGCGGGCTAAAATGTCTGGTGATGCACAAGCACAGTGCTTGTAAGCCCATGTTTTTCCTGCCACCTAGTGGCTGTGGCCTTTTTCCCGGGCGCCGTCTCCCGCCCGGGGAAAAATTATATACATCTGTGTCCTCGGTGTCTCGAGCGAAGCGGGTGGTTAAATTTCACAACGTGTATTCTGATATATGTTGTCTGTGTCTATATCAATTTGAACTTATTAGTAAAATGATCACCAGCGATAATCCATAATCTTTCTAAATATTAAAATCTCGAAGATTGTGACTTATGCCGACCATGGATGCAACGAGGGACCGACTCAATATTTTTCAGCGAATCTGGTATTCGATCTTTCCCGGAACCTACCAAAAGCCTTTTGACCGGCAGCACTACCGTAACCTGTTTAACAGCTTGTTGTTGCACTTCCGTCCCAGAGTAATTCCAGAACGTACCTTAAATTTTAACCTCACTTGGGGACTCGGCGGGATGGCCGTGGTGCTGGTGGGCATGCTTTTTATCAGCGGTCTGATGCTGAAATTTGTCTACCAGCCAGTTCCCGACAGAGCCTATGATTCCATTATTTACCTGCAAAACCTGGTGGGTTTCGGCCAGTTGATTCGCAACATTCATCACTGGAGCGGCAATATGTTGCTGCTGGTGGTCTTTCTTCATTTGATGCGCGTGTTTTTTACAAGTGCCTTTCATGCACCCAGGCAGTTCAACTGGGTCATCGGCCTGGTGTTGTTTCTTCTGGTCCTGGGATCCAATTTCAGCGGTTATTTGTTGCCATGGGATCAGCTGGCTTACTGGGCGATTACCATCTGCACCGCAATGCTGGATTATATTCCCGGTCTAGGCCTCGGCCTGCAAAAATTGGTCCGGGGCGGTGGCGACATCGGCCCGGCAACCCTGTCGAACTTTTATGCGATCCACACGGCGGTCATTCCCGCCTGTCTTCTTATTTTGATGCCGTTTCATTTCTGGCGTGTGCGTAAATCCAATGGGCTGGTGATTCCCCGGGCGCCCCAGGAGGACCCTGACGAGAGAGGAGAATCGGTGGCTGCTATTCCGAATCTGATCATGCGGGAAGTGGTCGTGGCGTTGGTGCTGGTCGCCTTTATAATGGTATGGTCAGTCACCTTTAACGCACCCCTGGAGGCCAAAGCCAATCCGGGGCTCAGCCCCAACCCCACCAAGGCGCCCTGGTATTTTGCCGGTATCCAGGAGCTGTTGCTGCATTTTCACCCGCTTTTTGCGGTGCTGGTCATTCCGGTCATTATCCTTACGGCGCTCTTTTACCTGCCTTATCTGAACTATGAAGCCGAAACCGCCGGTGTGTGGTTTTGCTCTCACCGCGGCCGGCAAATGTCAATGGCGGCTGCAATTGTTGCTATTCTTGTTACCCCCCTGGGTATCATTGTGGATGAGTTTGTTATCAATTTTGCCGCCTGGCTGCCGTCAGCCCCGGCGGTTGTCAGCAACGGATTGCTGCCGGCGGCTCTGGCCCTGGCATGCATTATTGGTTTTTACTGGCTGATGAAAAAAAAGTACGCCGCCACCAACAACGAAACCGTTCAGGCGGTTTTTATCCTGATGCTGGTAGCTTTCATTATTTTAACGGTAACTTGTGTCTGGTTTCGCGGTAATGAGATGGCCCTGATGTGGCCGTGGAAGGTTTAGGGTTTGCTTAATCGAGCCTGAATTTTTAGTTTCAGTAATGCTCTCATTTGTCATCCCCGCGCAGGCGGGGATCCAGATGTCATCCCCGCGCAGGCGGGGATCCAGATGTCATCCCCGCGCAGGCGGGGATCCAGATATAATAGGATGTATAAACAATTTTACGTCTACATTATGGCAAGCAGACGCAATGGAACGCTATATATTGGTATGAGCTCTAATCTGGTTCAAAGAGTATGGCAACATAAAAACAATCTGGTTGAAGGATTTACTGAAAAATACAATGTTAAGAATCTTGTTTATTACGAAGTCCATGACAGTGCCGAAAGTGCAATTAATAGAGAAAAGCAACTAAAGAAGTGGCGAAGGAAATGGAAGTTGAGGTTGATTGAAGAGCAAAATCATCAATGGGAGGATCTTTACAGTAAACTTATTGGTTAACTGGATTCCCGCCTTCACGGGAATGACGTAAAAAGACATCTTGCTTTAACGATGCTAACTTCCTCAAATGAGTGGAAAACCATATCCGTATGACAAAAAAGAGATCTGAACAAGCAAAAGAAAATGGGAAAGAAGATACCCGTCGAAGTTTTTTAACCAAACTCTGGATCTTTTTGGGTTTCGTGGCTTTGGCTGAATTTATTTTGGTTGCCGTTGATTTTCTGCGGCCGGGAAAATCAAAAGCATTACAGGATAGCAATGACGCGGTTATCATTGGCGGTCCCATCAACAAATTTTCTCCCAACTCAGTTACCGCCTTTGTGCGGGGGCGGTTTTACCTGGCGCGTCTGGAAGACGGCGGGTTTTTGGCATTGTCCCGCACGTGCACCCACTTGGGCTGCACCTTGCCCTGGGTGGAAAAAGAAAGCAAATTTGTATGCCCCTGTCATGCCTCGGCCTTTGATATTACCGGAAACGTCATCAATGCGCCCGCCCCCCGGGCACTGGATATTTATGCCGTGAATATTGAAAACGATATCGTCAAGGTGGACACCGGCAAACGTTTGAAACGAAGTGAATTTAAAACAGAACAGGTGACATACCCAAGCCGGAAGGGTTGATTCTCGATGCTGTAAAATGGTGAATCGAATGACGAGTTGGAAAATAGCCGGAATCTTTGCAACGATCACTATTATGCTTTCCATTCCGGCCTATTTGCTGCAACAAAAGTTCGGGCTGCCGCCGGCCGTTTCGCCACCGGTGGCCACCTTCGCCGGCGGCCAAAAATGCGCCGAATGCCATAAAAGTGAATATGATAAATGGCAACGGTCGCATCACGACCTGGCCATGGACGAGGCCAACGAAAAGAGCGTACTGGGTAACTTTAACAATGTCGGCTTCAAATACTTTGACGAGACCTCCCGGTTTTACCGTGAGGGCGGCCGGTTTTTTGTCCATACCCGGGGGCCGGGCGGTAAAATGGGCGATTTTGAAATCAAATATACCTTTGGCGTATATCCCCTGCAGCAATATCTGGTGGCTTTCCCGGGTGGACGCCTGCAATGCCTGCCCCTTGCCTGGGATGCTAAAGAAAATAAATGGTTCCACCTGTATCCGGATGTCCCCATCGATCCCGGGGATTGGCTGTACTGGACCAATGCCGGTCAGAACTGGAACGGCATGTGTGCCGAATGTCATTCCACCAATTTGAAAAAAAATTATAACCTCAACACTGATTCTTATCAGACGACCTGGTCGGAAATCGATGTCAGCTGCGAAGCCTGTCACGGACCGGGCTCGCTGCATGTGGCCTGGGCTGAACTGCCGGATATGGCCCGGCCGGTGGCAGAAGATTACAGACTGGTGGTGAAAACTTCCGGCATCAATTCACGTGATCAAGTGGAATTATGTGCCCCCTGTCACTCCCGGCGGGCCATCCTGGGTGATTATACCCATGCCGAGCCGGATCTGATGGACACGATGCTGCCCTCTCTCCTGGAAGAAGGGCTTTATTTTGCCGATGGCCAGATCCTGGAAGAAGTCTACGTTTACGGCTCGTTTACCCAGAGTAAAATGTACGGGCGCGAGGTTCGCTGCAGTGACTGCCATGATGTCCACAGCATCAAGACGGTCAAATCAGGCAACGAGCTGTGTCTGCAATGCCATCGGGCAGGCGTTTATGACACCAAAGCGCATCATTTCCACAAAGAGAAGGGCGAAAAAGGGGACCCCATTAAATCGGCCGACGGCCAGGTGCTGTTCGATGTCGGCACCGGCGCCCAGTGCGCGCAGTGCCACATGCCGGGGCGTTACTACATGGGCAATGACTATCGACCGGACCACAGTTTTCGAATACCGCGACCGGATCTCAGCCTTAAACTCGGTACTCCCAACGCCTGCAACCGCTGCCATATTGATAAGTCCAACCGGTGGTCGGACGAATATTTCACCAGATGGTACGGCCCGGGCCGCCGTGCCCATTACGGCACCATTATTGACGCCGGCCGCAAACAGTTGCCGGAAGCATTTAAAGACCTGGTGCGCCTGGCAGGGGACCCGTTGTACCCGGTGATCGTTCGGGCGACGGCGCTGTCGCTGCTGGGACCCTATCCCTCCTCGCAGACCAGCGCGGCCTATGAACTGGCGCTTAATGACGATGAAGCCCTGATTCGGCGTACGGCCGTCGATCATCTGAATACCCCGGATTTAAGGCGACAGACGGCCCTGCTGACTTCCGCCCTCTACGATCCGGTTCAAGCCGTTCGTACGGAAGCCGCACGGCACATGACTGAAATATCAACCCTTAAGCTGGAAGCCGGCCAGCAAAGAATCTTTCAGAACGCCCTGGTTGAATATCAAGGTTCCATGGAATTTTCAGCCGATTTTGCCTTTGGCAGGTACAATCTGGGAAACCTCTTTACCAATCTGAAGCAACCTGACAAAGCCGTTGAAAATTACCGGGCAGCCATTCGCATAGACAGCCGTTTCTATCCGGCCAAGGTTAATCTGGCCATGCTCTACAATCAAATAGGGCGTAAGGATGAGGCCGAAGTACTGCTGCGTGAAGTCGTTAGCGCGCAGCCTGAGCTCTATGAGGTGCAATATTCCCTGGGGCTCCTGCTGGCCGAAAAAAATGAGTTTAGCGAGGCCGCGCGCTACCTGGAAATGGCAGCCTCCGGTATGCCTGACCGCGCGCGTGTGTATTATAATCTGGGTTTACTGCGGCAGCATTTAAAGCGCGATACCGAGGCCGAAGCAGCGTTGCTGACAGCCCTTGAAATCGAACCGGATAATCTCGATTATCTTTATGCCCTGGCAGATCATTACTTGAAAACACAGAAGCTAGGTCACGCCAAGCGGATTGCCGAGCAAATGATTGCAAAGCATCCTGACAAGTCCATTGGATATGAAATTTTGAGTATTCTCGATAAACAGCTGCCAGCCAAGAGCAGCCCCTGACAGATAGACAACCGGGATGCACGCGCAAATCTTGAATTTCTTTTTTTTAGGATTATATTTGAAAACACTTTAAAAGCAACCATTGAAAGGAGGCGTAAATGTCTAAAGAGAAAGTTAAGCACATGACCGGGGTATTTGCTTCTGCTTTTGCTCACGCAGGTCATATTACCAAAGAGGAAGCCAAAGAAATTAGCGGATTGGCTGATCATGACTTCGAAAAAGTCTATGCCAAGGCATCAAATATTGCTGAGAAAGTCATGCAGCATGAAGGCAACAAGATGGATAAATTCCTGGAACATTTTGCCAAAGAGATTGATGAGTATGTCGCCCATTTCGGCGAAAAATTTTTTATGTAAGCCCTTCGAATAAAAGCAGGTTAATTTTCGTACGCTCAACCCTGAGGTTCAAATCTCACCAGACCCTGGGAGTGGAATCCCCCCCCGTCGATGTTGATGGCGTGGCGAATTAACCCCGATTGTAAAATTCAAATTAAAAAATGTAAGTCAGCGGCCTGGTTTTAATACCGCAACCCTTATGTTGGCGCAGGCATATCCATGCTCTGACATTCCGGGCTGTCTGGCAAACAGATTATTTCCCCGCAACTCGATAGAATACTGATCGATCTGAAACACACTGGGGGCCTTGTAACTTCTGCCTCGTATTTATCAGACAGGAAACTAAGGCAACCGGTCCTTTCCGGCTTTAATCTTCCCGATGTTAACGTCCTGGGAGACAAATTCGGATCACAATTCGCTCTGATTCTGTTAAATGAATATATATTCATTATTCAAGTATTATGTATAATTTTAAAATGATATTGACAGCAATATAGTTGTATTTATATAACTAATTATAATTAAAGATAAAAAAAAATTTCCAAACCATATTATTTTATTTCAATTTGGACTTGACAGGGGTCAAATTGCCCTGTAATATGAATGAACACTCATTCATTTTATAGAGATCTGGTTTGCTGAGACGGGAGGTTTAAATCAATAAGAAAGATAAAAACAACAAGTACCATCTTATCCTGGAAGCAGCCATAAAAGTGTTTGCCAGCCAGGGTTTTTACCAATCAACCGTTGCCCAGATCGCCCGAGAGGCCGGCGTGGCGGATGGCACCATCTATCTATATTTCAAGAATAAAGACGATATCCTGGTGCAGTTTTTCGATTACAGAACCAAACAGGTTTTTGATCGATTTCGGGCAGCAGTCAACCAATCCGATAACAGCCTGGATAAACTGCGAAACCTTGTCCGGCGGCATCTTATGGAATTCCAGCGCGATCGAAATATGGCGGTGGTGTATCAGGTGGAAACTCATCAGAACAGCCGCCTGGCAGAAGCCCAGATCAGGGAAATGTCCCAGATGTATCAGGACCTGGTATCTGAAATCGTTGAAGCCGGCCAGCAGGAAGGCAGTATCCGTAAAGATCTTTACGTTGGTCTGGTCAAGCGTTTTATTCTCGGCGCCGTTGATGAAGTCATCAACACCTGGCTGCATTCGGATAAAAGCTACGATCTCGTTTCCATGGCCGATCCACTGGTTGATCTGTTTGTGAGGGGTATCGGAGCCTCCGGCGGAAAAAAAGCATGAATATTTACCATGCAAAGATAGGGATTACCACATTAACGGGAATAAAAAAGGAGAGGAAAAAATGGCACAGCAAATTGCAGATCGAAGGGATGTTGATTTTGTCCTCCACGAGCAGTTACACGTCGAGGAATTGAGCAAACATGATATTTTTGCCGAGTTCAACAGAAAAACCATAGATCTTATCATATCCGAAGCCCGCAATTTAGCCATCAAGGAGATTTTACCGACCCAGGTTGAAAGCGATCGTGAAGGCACGATCTTTGACTCAGGGCAGGTAACGGTTCCTGAATCATTTCACAAAGCCTGGGAACTGTTTAAAGAAGGCGAATGGCTGGCCATGATCGAGGATCCCGATTGGGGCGGGCAGGGCATGCCGCGGGCCGTTGCCCTGGCGGCCAGCGATTACATGAACGGCGCCAACTTTGCCTTTATGATGTATGCCGGGCTAACCCACGGTGCCGGGAAACTGGTGGAGACCTTCGGAACCGATGCACAAAAAGCCCTTTTTTTAAAGAACATGTACAGCGGTAAGTGGACCGGCACCATGCTGCTGACCGAACCGGAGGCGGGTTCGGATGTCGGGGCCCTGACAACCACAGCCGTTAAAAATGAAGACGGTACCTATTCGATTAGCGGCAATAAGATATTCATATCATCCGGCGAACACAACCTGGCCGAAAACATCATCCATCCGGTTCTGGCACGCATCGAAGGGGCACCCGAAGGTACCGGCGGCATCTCATTGTTTATTGTGCCCAAGATCTGGGTCAATGAAGACGGCAGTCTGGGGCAACCCAATGATGTGGTTTGCACCGGTGTGGAAGAGAAAATGGGAATTCACGGCAACGCCACCTGTTCGATGTCGCTTGGCAGCAAGGGCCAATGCCGGGGCTTGCTTCTGGGAGAGGAAAACAAGGGTATGCGGGCCATGTTCGTGATGATGAATGAAGCGCGTCTGCTGGTGGGAATCCAGGCTTTTGCCTGTGCCACAACAGCCTACTTGTATGCCGTCAACTATGCCAGACAACGGGTCCAGGGCAGGCACCTGCTGAACATGATGGATAAAAGCGCACCATCGGTCCCGATCATTCAGCATCCGGATGTCAGACGCATGCTGTTGACCATGAAAGCCTATGTTGAAGGGATGCGCAGCCTTTTGTATTACGTCGGCATGTGCGATGACAAAATAGATATTTCCGATAATGAGGAGGAGAAGGTCAAATACCAGGGTATTATCGATCTGTTGATACCGGTGGCCAAAGGTTATGTGTCGGACAAAGCCCTGGAAGTTTGCAACCTTGGCATCCAGGTCTACGGCGGTTACGGCTATATCAAAGAATATCCCATGGAGCAGTTATTGCGGGACTGCCGGATTACCCCGATATACGAGGGGACCAACGGCATTCAAGCCATGGATCTTCTGGGTCGAAAACTTGGGATGAACAAAGGCCAGCCGATCATGGATGTGATGGTCGAGATACAAAATACCATCGCTGCCGCCAAAGCTGATTCAACGACCGCAGGATTGGCCGATAAAGTGGAAAAGGCCCTCAATAAACTGGGTGAAGTTGCCCTGCATCTCGGCCAGACGGCCATGTCGCCCAAAGTAATGGCGGCCTTTGCCCACGCCTACCCGTTTATGGAAGTAGCCGGGGATGTGATTTTAGCTTGGCAATTGCTCTGGCGCGCCGCTATCGCGGCCCAAAAGCTGGCAAACGGTGCCAAGAAAAAAGATGCGGTTTTCTATGAAGGTCAGCTAAAGAGTGCTGAATTTTTTACCCACTGCATCCTGCCGGCGACCCTGGGTAAAATGGATGCCATTCTGGCAACCAATAGTGCGGCGGTGGACATTGAAGAGGATGCCTTTGGGGGGAAATGAATCTGAGCGGCCCTGCGCTCCTCCAACAGCGCAAAGCGCCTAAAAACCCTTGTTTGAGCGCTGCATTCGTGATAAGAGAACGCTTTGGTTCAAACTGGACAAACAATAAAAAATATAAGGGAGAGTGAAATAACACCATGCAACCCGCGTTGATTTCCCCGGCTTCAAGCTCGTTTCTCGGTATTCCCGCTAACATTATTTATATCCTGATTCCCCTGGCTGGAGTCGGGATATTTGCCTATATTTTGTTCAAACGGATTGCCCCTCTGCTTAAAGCCGCTCCGGATGACCGCTTTAACAGATTTGCAGACAGGATCGGTTCCGTATTAAAGATCTGGCTGGCCCAATGGCGGCATCCACGCTATAAGCTGGCCGGCGTGGTGCATATATTCCTGTTTGCCGGTTTTCTGATTCTCGGTGCCCGTTCCACGCAACTTGTTTTCATCGGTTTCGTGGACGGTTTTACACTGCCGGGTTTCGGCGGGGGATTCGGTGATTTTTACAATATTCTTAAAGACTATGCCACCACCTGGGTTTTGATTGCCGTTGCCATCGCCGCCGTGCGCCGGGGTATTATAAAACCGGCGCGCTATGCGGTACCGCCTCAGTACGGCCACGAGCATACCTGGGAAGCTCTATTGGTGTTGGGTCTTATCGCCACGCTGGTTATCAGTGAAAGCCTTTTTGAAGCCAGTCTGATAGCGGCTGAAGTCCAAAAAGGGCTCCACGCGCAATTTACAGCGCCGGTAACCCTGGTGTGGTTTTTCAAACATTTTTTGGGCGCTGCGTCACCCCGGGTTTTGCAGAGTCTGCATTCGGCCAGTTATTTTGTCCATGAAATAACCTTCTTCTTCTTTCTTTGCTTCTTGCCCATGGGTAAGCATTTCCATGTAGTGATCTCCCTGTTCAATGTCTTTTTTATGCGCCTGGAAAGAGGCAATGTCAAACCGGTGCGCTACGGGGTTGACGAGCAAAGCCTGGACGATTTGGAATCCTTTGGCGTCAAGGTCTTTGAGGATTTCACCTGGAAGCACATGCTGGATTTTTACACCTGTGCCGATTGCGGTCGATGTTCCGACCGCTGTCCCGCCAATGCCGCCGGCCGGCCCCTATCGCCCCGGTTTATTTCGATCAAGGGGCGCGATTACGCGTTTAAACACTATCCGATCCTCGGCCGCAATGGTGGCGAGTCCAAACCACTGATCGGCGATATTTACAGTGAGGATGAAATATGGTCCTGCACCACCTGCGGTGCCTGCGAACAGGAATGTCCGCTGGGAATCGAGTATATTGACAAAATGGTGGATCTCCGACGAGGTATGGTGGACGAGGGCATGGTGCCCCAGTCCCTGCAGAAACCCATGGGAGCTCTTGAAAAGCGCGGCAACCCCTGGGGAAAAATGGAGCGCAAGCGGGCTGAGTGGACCAAGGAATTGGGCGAAGACGTTCCGGTGAAAATTCTTGAAAAAGGCAAATCCGCCGAAACCCTGTATTTTGTGGACAGTATTTCCTGCTTTGATGATCGCATGCAGGAAATCGCCCGGGCCACCGCGAAAATTTTGCACGGTGCCGGAATCGATTTTGGTATCCTGGGCCAGGCGGAAAAGGACAGTGGCCATGAAGTGCGCAGGTTCGGTGAGGAAATGCTGTTTCAGGATCTTAAAGATCAAAACACCGAGGCCATCCTCAGCTCCGGTGTTAAAAAAATTGTTACCGCCGATCCACACGCCTATAATGCCCTGAAAAAAGATTACAGGGATATTCCGCCGGTGGAGCATATCAGTCAAACCATTGTCAAAAACGTCAAATCGGGAAAAATTCGCTTAAAGCCGGTGGAAGATACCGGCAAACTGTATGTTTACCATGATCCCTGCTATCTGGGTCGGCACAATAGCCTTTATGAAGATCCCCGCGCAGCCCTTGATGCCGTTCCCCATCTAAAAAGAGTCGAAATGGAGGGCAATTGCCGCGATCGCTCATTTTGCTGCGGCGGCGGCGGATTGATGCTGTTTTATGAACCCGAAGAAGATCAGCGCATGGGGGTCCTTAGAGTAAAAATGGCTAAAGAAGCCGGGGCCAACGTTATCGTGACGGCCTGCCCCTTTTGTCTGGTAAACATTGAAGACGCGATTAAAGTCGCCGGACTGGAAGGCGAGATGGAAGCGATCGATCTGTGTGAGATCATCGCAGGGCAGATGGAAACATGATTTAGTATTTACGATTAATTTTGTAAGTGCCATGATTAAATCCCAAAATTCAAGCACCAAATATCAAACAAATTCCAAGTTCCAAATTCAAATGACCAAAACACAGTCATTGGACACTTGGGGGTCATATTCTTGCCGTGTTTTGGATTTGTGATTTTGGTCATTGGATATTATTTGTTATTTGGGATTTGTAATTTGAACTTTGTATATTCGGAACCGGAACCGATAATTGATAATTAATTTGATAAACTTACTAAATTAAATAAGGGGGAAAGGTATGGAAATTCTGGTTTGCGTAAAAAGGGTCCCCGACACCGCCGAAAACGAGATTGAAGTTGCCGGCGACGGCCGCGATATTGAAAGGGATGATCTCGTATATTCGGTCAACGAATGGGACAACTATGCGGTGGAAGAAGCCATTCAAATTGTCGACAACGTTGGTGGTTCGGTGACCGTTGTATCTGTCGGTGATGAGGATGCCGAAGAGGTGGTCAGAAGAGAGATGGCCATGGGTGCCAACAACGGAATATTGTTGTCCGATGATGCCTTTGAAGGATCTGACGGCAAAGGCGTTGCGACCCTGCTCAAGGCTGCCGTTGAAAAAGGAAATTATGACTTGATTCTTACCGGTGCCCTGGCGGATGACGGCGCCGGACAGGTTGGCGGGATGCTGGCCGCCTTATTGGATCTGCCTTACGCTTCGGTTGTCAACACCATTGAAGTTCTAGACGACAAAAAACTGAAGGTCGGCCGTGAGATCGAGGGCGGCAATCAGGAAATGAGCGAGATCGATCTTCCCTGTGTGCTTTCAATTCAGACCGGTATCAACGAACCGCGCTATGTCGGCATTCGGGGCATTCGCAAGGTTGCTTCGGTTGATATTCCCGTCTGGGGCGCATCCGATCTCGGTATCGCTGCTGATTCGGTCGGACAGGCCGGCGCCCGGGCCAAACGGATGGATTATTTTGTTCCTGAGCTAGGTGAAGGTGCTGAGATTCTTGAGGGAAGCTCAGAAGAGATCGCCGAGAAACTGATTGAAATCTTAAAAGCCAAAGGAGGGATTAAATAATGGCCGGACAGGTTTTTGCATATATTACCCACAAGGAAGGCAAGGCCGACGATACCGCTCTGGAGCTGGTAAAGGCGGCCGGAAAAATTTATCCCGATGCTCCCGTCACGGCCATCGTCACCGGAGCAGGGGCCGGTCTGGATGCAGTCTGCAACCAAGTGGCGGCAACCTACAAAGAAGTCTGGAAATTTGACAACGAGGCCCTGGCCTATCCCAATGCCGAAGCCATCCGCAAACTGCTGGTGACCGTCTTGCCTCAGGATGCAGTTGTTCTGGTTGCCCATGATACCTTCGGAATGGATCTTTCTCCGGGGCTGGCGATTAAAACCGACTCGGTCTTCGTATCCGACGTCGCCGATATTGAAAGTCTGGAGGGCGATACCCTTAAGGTGATCCGCCAGGAATACAGCGGACAGGTCAGCACCCATGTTAACTGTGATATTTCCGCCGGAGCGGTCATCAATATTCGCCCGGGTGTCTTCCAACCCGATGAAACCGGATCGGCCGGCGGACAGGTGGTTGATAAATCCTCCGAAGTCGGCGATTTAACGGTCGGCAGACGTTTTCAGGAAATTGTTGCGGCCGAAGTCGGCGATGTTGACATTACCAAAGAGGATGTTCTTGTTTCGGTCGGCCGGGGAATTGAAGACCAGGACAATATTGAAATTGCCGATGAACTGGCGAAGGCCATTGGGGCGGTGGTGTCATGCTCCCGGCCGATCGTGGATGCCAAATGGTTGGAAAAATCCCGTCAGGTTGGGACTTCCGGCCAAACGGTCAAGCCCAAGGTTTATTTGGCATTGGGGATCAGCGGATCCTTCCAGCATATGGGCGGTCTTAAAGGCAATCCGTTCATCGTGGCGGTCAACAAGAATGCAAAAGCACCCATTATGCAGGTGGCGGATGTGGGGGTGGTGGATGATTTACTTGAGTTTATTCCGGTTCTGACGGAAAAAATTCAAGAAGGTAAATAATCCAGCATGCCATCACTTCAAGTGGTGCAAAGCTTTTAACGTCTTGCATTTATGGCCGTTTGTTTCCGATTGGGGCAGACGGCCTTTTTTGTGCAAGAGCTATAAAAGAACTTGAAAACCACCATAAAAGATTTTATAATTGGATTTAAAAAATTTCAATTTTTAAAATATTCTATAATGAATATAAAGTGAGTGGCGAATAATCATCGTTTCCTGCTGCCCTCAGTAAAATATTTTATATTTGATCCCATAAGATTGTAATAGTATCTATTTCGCAAAAAAAGCATTACAGCATTCGCCAGGGGTATTCTCGCATGAAAAAAGGTGGGTTGTTTAAAACCATACGGGTTTTTGTCGTTATTCTTATCGCGTTGGTATTTGCGGTTGTGCTGGTTGTTTTGCGACCCAAGGCCGAGCGTCAGGTGCCGGTTGATAAGGGACTGTTAGTTGAGGTTTTGCCGGCCAAAGCCGAGAATATAAATATGGTCGTGGAGTCTTTCGGGACCGTTGCACCGCGTGAATCACTTAAACTGGTCGCCCAGGTTCGAGGGCCAATTGTCGACATTGACCCGGCGTTTAAGGAAGGCGGTTTTGTTCAGAAAAACACCCGGCTGATTCAAATAGATCCCCGGACATACCGCCTGGAGGTTGAGCGAAGCAATGTCCAGATCAAGCAGGCCGAAGCGGAACTCAAGCGCCTGGCGCAGGAAGCCATCAATCTTCAAGCGAGGGCTAAAATCGCCGGATCCGATGTTAAACTGGCGAACAATGAGTATTTGCGGCTGAAAAAGCTCATTGATCGAAAAGTCATCGCCCAATCCCAGCTCGACAAAGCCGAACAGGCCTATCTGGCGAGCCAGGAGCGCCTTCAGGCCCTGAACAACCAGCTGGCCCTGATAGATCCCCAAAAAGAACAGCTCATTGCCGCGCGCGATATGGCCAGGGTCATGTATCAGGCGGCCAGACTGGATCTTGAGCGATCAAGCATCGTGGCCCCTTTTGAAGGCTGGGTGCTTGAGAAGGCTGTTGAGGTTGGTCAGCATGTTACCATCGGGCAGCAGCTGGGCCAAATCTACAGCGCCGGACAGCTGGATATCGAGGTTCGGATTCCGTCCAAAGATCTCAAATGGTTTCTTGATGATATGGGGATAGAAAAGCCTATTTCCGCGGAAATTGTTTTCAATAATGGCGGTAGTGAGAACATATGGAGTGGCCGCGTTGCAAGAATAAAAGCCATGATGGATCAACGAACCCGAACCCTGCCCATGGTGATCGAAGTTGATGAAACCCGGATCACTTCACAGCAAAAAAACTCTTTTCGCCTGCGACCGGGGATGTTTGTCACCGTCCGGATTAAAGGCAAAGAGATTCAAAACGTATTTGTCCTGCCCAGATACCTGGTTTATCCGGGAGATGTGGTCTATACCGTTAAGGATGATATCCTGAAACCAAATTCTGTCAAAATTTTAAGAGGTTATAAAGATACAGTGGTTATCGGGGAAGGTCTGTCGGAAGGTGAGCTTATCGTAAAATCCCCATTGTCATCACCCTCGGAGGGGATGCGGGTCAGGCTGAAGCCTGACGACGGATGACAGA
>Ga0210112_1000259_pt1 | contig 14819 bp, 12 predicted proteins | sample Joice_ThreeSqC_D_FD_184875 | JGI IMG/M metagenome (GOLD analysis project Ga0210112, IMG submission 184875) | Wetland microbial communities from San Francisco Bay, California, USA, that impact long-term carbon sequestration - Joice_ThreeSqC_D2... | ecosystem: Environmental > Aquatic > Marine >... | reverse complement strand
GCTTCATATAGCAGGGTCTGGTCGATATCATCCAGACCTTTGAGCAACTGTTGCTTGGCCCCGGGCTCGATGTGGAATTCACACACCATCGGGGCTGTCCCATGGAAAACAACCTGCTGTTTATCCAGATCAACCGCCGCCTGCAATCCGTGGTGCGCATCGACCAGGTCAAAAATTGCATTGACCTCATCTTCTGATAACTCAATCACCAGCAGCCCGTTTTTGGTGGCATTGGTTCTGAAAATGTCGGCAAAGGCTTGCAGGCGTTTGCCTCCCGCCTCTTTCCAATGAGAGACAATCACCCGGAAGCCGTCCTGAACCAGGGCCCAGACGGCATGTTCCCGGCTGGAGCCGCACCCAAAATTATGGCGGGTCACCAGGATGGAACGGCCATCAAATCGCGGATGATTGAGCTCAAATTCCGGGTGGGGCTCACCGCTGGAGGTATAACGCCAGTCAAAAAAAGCGTTCTGCCCGTATCCGGTGCGCTTGATTGATTTTAAAAACTGTTTGGGAATGATGGCATCGGTATCCACATTGGCCCGATTAAGGGTGGCAACGATACCGGTATGGGTGGTAAATGGTTTCAATTTTGCACCTCATGTTTTCTAATTGAGCTAACGAATACCCCCTATTATCCAATCTCCAACCACGTGCGGATATCGACAAATTTGCCGGCCACAGCCGCCGCCGCCGCCATTTCGGGGCTTACCAGGTGGGTGCGCCCGCCTCTTCCCTGCCGGCCCTCAAAATTACGATTGGAGGTTGATGCACAACGCTGCTGGGGACGCAGCTGATCGGGGTTCATTCCCAGGCACATACTGCATCCGGCATAGCGCCATTCGGCTCCGGCAGCCGTGAATATTTTGTCCAGACCCTCGGCCTCGGCCTGCAGGCGCACCTGATGAGAACCCGGCACGACCAGCAGTTGCACATGGTCGGCTTTTTTGCGACCGTCCAGAATGGATGCCGCCCGCCGCAGATCTTCAATCCGGGAATTGGTGCAGCTGCCGATAAATACAACATCGACATCGACATCGGTCAATTTTTTGCCGGGCTCAAGGCCCATATAGGCCAGAGCATGTTCAACGTCCGTCCGGCTATAGCCTGCAGCGGAATCCGGCGCCGGAACAGGCTGGTCGATGTCCATCACCATGCCGGGATTTGTTCCCCAGGTGACCTGGGGCACGATACTGCCGGCATCAATGGTCAGGGATCGGTCAAACTCGGCATCTCCATCACTTGGCAGCGTCTGCCAGTAGGCCCGGGCGCGTTCCAGTTCTTGGCCCTTGGGTGCGTAAGGGCGCTCCTGCCGGGTAATATAGTCGAGCGTCGTATCATCCGGGGCGATCATTCCGGCCCGGGCACCGGCTTCAATGCTCATGTTACATATGGACATGCGGGCTTCCATGGAAAGTGAGCGCACGGCCTCACCGCAGTATTCAAATACGTGGCCGGCACCCCCGGCGGTACCGATGGTGCCGATTAATTTCAAGACCATATCTTTGGAAAACACGTGGGGTGCCAGCCGACCGGTAAACTCCACCTTGTATGTCCGCGGCTTTTGCTGCACCAGTGTCTGGGTTACCAAAACATGCTCTACTTCCGAAGTCCCGATTCCAAAGGCCAGCGCGCCGAAAGCGCCGTGGGTGGAAGTATGTGAGTCCCCGCATACAATGGTAAGCCCCGGAAGCGTAATTCCCAGCTCCGGCCCGATAACGTGCACGATGCCCTGGTGGTCATGGCCCAGTCCAAAAAGGTTGACCCCGAAATCTTCGCAGTTCCTTTTTAATGCTTCCACCTGGTCTCTGGAAATCGGATCCTTGATTTCCAGGCGATCTTCGGTGGTGGGTACATTGTGATCCATGGTGGCAAAAGCCAGTTCGGGTGCACGGATTTTTCTGCCCGCCAGTCGCAGGCCCTCAAAGGCCTGGGGGCTGGTGACCTCGTGAACCAGATGACGGTCGATATACAACAGGGATGAGCCGTCGGGTAACTCTCGCACCAAATGTTTGGACCAAATTTTTTCGAACAGAGTTTTTCCCATGATTGCTTCTCTTTTGGTTGAAAGTTTAAAAAAAAGGCTTTAAATTTAATTAACCGCCCGCCGCAAGCGGATGCGGTATTAAAAAAAAATCAATAGAAACTATCTCAAAGAAGTAGATTACGTTCAAGGGGTCCGCCTCAGGCGGATCGATTTGGTTTTAAAGCGGAGTCCGCCGGAGGCGGATGAGCTGTTATTTAAAACCGAATCGCAACGCAGCTATTGAGCGTAAGATGCCTCTTTGAGATAGTTTCTAGGTAAAATGGCTATGATGCCGGTCTAAGTCAAGTCATCGAATCAGATTGTGCTAGTTCAATTCGTGGTTATATTGATTTTTTAAATCTATTCATTTTTATATCAGATAACAAAATCAACCGAAAGAAGGAAACATTAAATCATGAAAGGCACAGAACTGGTCCTCAAGGCCCTGAAAGATAAAGGCGTTAAATATATCTTCGGCTACACCGGCGGTGCCATTATGCCGATCTTTGACGAGATGGAGAAACAGAAATGCTTCGAGTTTATCATGTCGCGACACGAGCAGGGAGCAGCCTTCATGGCCCAGGGAATTTCGCGTGCATCGGTGGGCACCTCCCACCCTCGAACCGGGGTCTGCATGGCAACTTCGGGCCCCGGTGCCATGAACCTGGTAACCGCCATTGCCGACGCGATTATGGATTCCTGTCCCCTTCTGGCCATTACCGGCCAGGTGGCCACCGGCGTGATAGCGACAGACGCCTTCCAGGAAAGTGACGTGGTCGGCGTGATGATGCCGATTACCAAGCAGACCTATATGCCCCTGTCCGTTGATAAAATCGAAGAGACCATCCACGAGGCCATGTATGTCGCCTTGACCGGCCGGGGAGGGCCGGTGGTCGTCGACATTCCCAAAGACATTCAGCTTCAGGAAACAGACGCCAGTTACCAGTTCAACCCCGAAACCTATGAACCGGAGCTGCCGGGCTTCTTATATTCACCCGTTCCGGATCGCGACCGGATCAGACAGGCCGTGGCCCTGATCAACAAGAGTGAACGGCCTATTATTCTATGCGGACACGGCGTGATAACCAGCACTGCCGGCAAAAATCTTCAAAAATTTGCTGAAAAAGCGCACATTCCCATTGCATTTACCCTGCACGGGCTGTCAGCGATTCCGGTGGATCATCCCCTGAGCCTGGGCATGGTGGGCATGCACGGCACCGTGGAAGCCAATCGTGCCCTGCTCAACACCGATCTGATCATCGCATTCGGGATGCGCTTTGACGATCGCGTAACGGGCAACCTGGATCTATTCGGCGGCGACGCCAAAGTCATCCATGTCGAAATCGATCCGTCCGAAATCGATAAAAACGTCAAGACCTCGATTGCCATTAACGCGGACACCGGAATGGCCCTCAACATCCTGGCCAACGACCATGAGCTGATATCCAGGCCCCGGCGGATCTGGTTCGAACAGTTAGACGTCTATCGTTCTGAAATCAGGGAAGCCACCCAAAAAGAGATCGACACCGGCATCGGCACGCAAGGCGAACTTTTGATGAAGACCATTGTGACCCGGTTGTCCGACATCACCGGGGGCAAAGATATCATTGTCGGCGATGTTGGGCAGCACCAGATGATCCTGGCCCGCTATTACAATTTTCAGACCGCCAACAGCTGGTTCACTTCCGGTGGGGCCGGCACCATGGGATGCTCGCTGCCCATGGCGGTCGGTGTCAAATTGGCCCGTCCGGACGAGCGCGTGTGGTCCATCAGCGGCGACGGGGGGTTCCAGATGAATATCCAGGAACTGGGTGCCATTATGGAGCATAAAATCGATGTCAAAATTCTGTTGATGAACAACGGCTATCTGGGAATGGTCCGGCAGTGGCAGACCCTGTTTTACGACGGCCGCTATGCCGGAACCCCGATGAAAAATCCTGATTTCGAAGCCATTTCCGGTGCTTACGGAATTCCTTATCTAAAGGTTACGAAGTTGGATCAGATAGAAGCTGCCCTAAAGACGGCGGCCGGGCACAAAGGCGCATTTATGGTGGAATTTTTGTGTGACCCCAGTGAAATAATATTGCCGATGGTACCGGCCGGCGGCGGCATCGGCGATATGATCGTATCCAGGAGGACCTGATGATGACCACAGCACAGACGAAACGACGCGCCATCCTGGCTGTAATGCTGGACCGCTCGGGGGTGCTCAACAAAATATCAAGTCTGATCCGCAGGAAGATGATAAATGTCGACACCATTACCGCGTGCCCGACCCAGCAGCCCGGAATCACTTCGATGACGCTGACCCTGCGCGAAAATAGCGACGACAAAGCCCTTCAGTTGGTCAGACAGATCGAAAAATTAACCGAGGTGATCTCGGCCAAGGAGCTTGACATCGATCAGAGTTTCTGGCGGGAAGTGGCGATTGCCAAATTTGAGGCCGACAGTGAACACCTGGAGCGCCTGGGCCGGAACTTTAACTTTGAAATTCTCGACCGCCAGAACCATGAGGTGATTGTCGCCCAGGTAGCGGGGACTTCGCAAATGATCGATAATTTTTTGGCGGAAATCGGGCCGGACAAAATCATCGAAGTGGCGCGATCCGGGTTTACGGCTCTGGAAAAATAGATACAGGGGACTTGACCACGGCCAAGGAAAAAAGAGTTCTTTTTCCGGCGATCTTTGCGTCGAGCGAAGCGGGTGGTTTTTGTCCACTGACCTATTAGCGACGGGGAGGCTAAGAACGATGCTCTCAGAAATCCAGGAAACATTTCGGCAATTGGAAACAAAATACGGAAAGCTTTTGCAGCACCTGAATTCACTGAACCGCGACGTGCTGCACTTTAAGGCCGGAACCGACAAATGGTCGATCGTAGAAGTCATCGAACATCTTGTCATGGCTGAAGAAAATATGCTGGGGCAATTAACCGGTGCAGCTTCAGGCCCACCCCGTGACCCCCAGGATCGATCGGCCAAGAATTATCACATCGTCATCAAAGTAATGACCCAGGATATCCCGGTGGATGTGCCGGATGAAAGTATGCAGCCCCTCGGCCAAATTGGGCTGGCCGAACTTCTGGAGCGCTGGAATGATACCCGCCAAAAAACCCGCGCCTATATCGATGGAATTAAGCCTGAAAATGCGGGGGATCTGGTATACCGACACCCTTTCGCCGGTCCGCTGGACATAGCCGAAACAATGCGCTTTATCGACGTGCACTTCGACAATCACATGCGGCACATCGACACCCTAAAAGCCGGAAAAAAATAAACCGGCGCCAGGCAACTTTATTCGAAAGGGACCGTATCAAGCATAATGGCCCAGATTTGCTTGACGGTGTCCACGGAGTGCGTTCCTTTGATGACAATCACATGATCCCGGGGCAGAATGGTTGCCAGCAATCCCTGCCCCATGGCATAGGAGTCATTATCCCCGTAACCGAGGTAAATGGGGGGCAGACGAGCCTGTTGCTGATCGTATCTTTTCAGCCAATCCCATAAAAGCCGCTGCCAGTCATTTTCATTGTAACCGCCGGGCTCCCACTTGCGCACACCCCCGGCCTGAATAATTTCGTTCAAAATCTCGCGTTCTCCCAGAAACGGTGCCATCAGAACGATTCCCGTAATGCCGCTGTCCTCGGGATACTTCAGCAGATACATTAGGGAGCCGAGCCCGCCCATGGAAACTCCCACCAGCCAGATATTGGTGTAGCCGGCGGCCCGGGCCGGTTCAATCACATCTTCTTTGAGGCGTTTGTCCAAAGTTCGCCCGTAGTAATAAGCCATATGGGCATTTGGCGCCACCATGTCATACCGAAGGCCTTTAGCGCGCACCATTGCCACAAACCCTTCCTTTTCAAAGGTTTTATGATTGCCGTAAAGGGCCCGGATAAATACAATCAGATTGCGGCGCTCACTTCCCGGCACGGTACTATAAGTTGCGGTTTCCAGCGGCTGTTTTGCGAGATAGGAACAGCCGGCCGCTAACAGGCTGAGCACCATGATTAGCGCAGTGATGGAAGGGGCACAGATTCGCTGCCAAATATCAACGAGCAAGCTTTTCAAGTTCTTCATCATAGCGGTTTATGATATTATCCCAGGCAAATCGCCCCATTGCATCAGATAGCCTGAGGCGAAAAGCCCGGAGTTGGGCATAATCTTTGATCAGCTGCAGGAGCTTTTGGACCAGTTCTTTTTGATCCCGGTACAAAACCCGGGAATGAAATTCGTCCGGTATAATCTCCGGGTAGGCAAGTCTTGCCGGCAAAAGGGGAACACATCCGTAGCGGATTGCCTCAACAACAGCAATTCCAAAGTTCTCCTGACCGGCAGTGCTGATGACGATGGAACCCTGCTGAAGCCAATTTATGTATTCTGCCCTTGATTCCACATACCCGTATTGAACGATCCGCCGGCCGTAACGGCTGCGGGCCCGAATAAAAGCCTTGGGCACGGCCTGGAAATTCTCGCCCAGCAGTGCCAGGCGAAATTCCGACCCGTTTTCCAGCACCGCGTCCAGGGCATCAAAAAATGCTTCCGGGTTTTTGTCAAACTCCCAGCGGTGATTCCATACGATCAGGGGAGGTGATTCCGGTGGTAGCTCCCGAAGGGATACACTCCCGGCGGCAAAACGGCATCCCGGATACAGGAGTCCGGTTTTGGAGCGGATTTCAGCCACCACCCAATTGGGACGGTATTCGGGCATCATGCTTAAAAACCCCGGAAGACCCTCAAAAAACGCATCGCTGTGCGTCCGGGAGTTAAAAAGGATACGGTCGGCTGCCAGGGCGGTGGTGATATCGGTAAATCCGAATTGAAAGTCGGTTTGTTCGCCGGGCGCCAGGGGGTAGGTGAGCTGATTTTCGTGAAAATACACCAGGGTCGGGGGGCAGTCGCCGTTTGACAGCGCCTTGAAATCAGACAGGCTCATCAGGTCGGTTGTAATCAAACCGTTATAGCCGTCAAACGAAGGGATTTTTTTAATAAAATAGAGTGCGGCTCCCCGCATGCGCCACTTCCAGAATCGGGCAGGCAGCGTCAGAAGATCGATGCTGTGTTGGGAGTGAGCAACCAGGCCTTGGGCGAATTCACGATGGGACCCGCCAAAAAAAGGTTCCAAAAATAAAAATTTCAACCTTGTTTCCAATTTCGGGTATCGGGTTAAATTGGTTTAATCGGTTCAATTAATCCAATTCCCTCTGCCCTGTCAATCTTATTAGAAGCTATTGGGGGCTGTTGTATCGGTGCTCACTTTCTGTTATTGTGGTTTCAATGGATATACCGGATCCGGTCATCCAGCGCAAAGGGGAAGTCAATGGGTGCTTTACCGATATTGCAAAAAGACCAAAACCAGCGGGCCTGCCTGGGAAACAAAAATCTACCGGCCAACTATATGTCGGACTATTCCGTATTGGGTCTGGTGGTGGGCCGGCTGGACGCGGCCCTTCGGATTCTGAAAGAAAAAAAGTTCGAGGTGCTGCAAAAGTCGGGCGGCTTTGAAATTACCATTGACGGCGCCGGCCGGATGTCAGAAATAGTAAATCTATTGCACCGCAACGGCATCGATTATACACTGGCCGATATCGTTGATCAGGTCTACCAGGGGTGATAACAAATTTTGGTGCCCGTCGGGCATCAAAAGGTTCAAAGGTTCAGGGTTCAGGGTTCAGAGGTTAAGGTTAACTTCAAGCCTTTAGCCTTCTCATTGCCATTGATATAAATGAAATAGTCAATAGCGAGCATGAGGAAAAAGAAAATGCGGCTTAAAATCTGAATACCTCTGATACTCACAACCCTGAACCCTGAACCCTGAACGCTGAACCTTTATAAACATGACTAAGACCAGCGATACACAAAAAGCGCCCACCAGCCGGGAACTGAACGCGATGGCCCGTCAGCTGGTGGCCGAACAAAACACCCTGACCCTGGCCACCGCCGAAGGTGATACGGCCTGGGCGGCTCCGGTGTATTATGTATCTGTAAAGTCGACCTTTTATTTTTTGTCCAGCCCCAGTTCACGACACATAACCCAAGCCCTGAGAAACGGTCAGGCGTCTGCGGCGGTGCATGCTGCGGCTTCAACCTGGAAGCAAATCAAAGGTCTTCAGATGACCGGCAGGGTCCGTGCGGTTAAACCCGGACTGGAAGCTGTCCAGGTGCTGCGGGCTTATCTGAAAAAATATCCGTTTACCACCGATTTTTTTAAAGAAAATGTAACCCTGGATTTAGATACGTTTGCAGAACGCTTTGGCGTCAAACTTTATGGCTTTATCCCCTCCCTTGTTTACTACCTGGACAATCAGATTCGATTCGCTTTCCGGGAAGAAGTGACGCTCTGATTCTTGCCACGGGGCTCTCTACGTCCGCCCGGCCGTTATTGCAAGATCTATCAGATGATGACTTTGGTTGCGGAAAACACCTCAGTGCCGGGGATGGCGCCGGCAACAACCGCGGACCGGGGGATGCGGTTTTGTGGAAACTCAAGCAATTATAATGCCCCCCATACCGTTCTGCTTTCGGTGGTTTTAATTTCTATCATAGCCGGCGGACGGCGGACCACAATTGGTACACATCTTTGGGCCCGCCATATCCGGCATTCCGCCGACGGTAGGGTGAGAAGCACCGACTGAAAAGGTGGACATCAACTTTTTAACTTTGCCCTGGCACAGCGGGCACACGACCCGGGCATTGCCGGATACCACCAGTTTATCAAATTTATAGCTGCAGTGATCACAGGTATATTCGTAGATGGGCATGGGTTCCTCCCTCTAAAGTACATTTTATAACTAAAAAGTAAGATCGTATTGGCTGTCTTGCAAGGGACAGACTTTTTTTCAATAGGTCCCGAACCGGTGATATCGTTTTTATACTGTATTCGGTTGCTTGGGGATTTTATCGGTAAACGGAATTCACCTAATTTCTTATCGCCGTATTTCGGAAATCGGCCTGTCTTTGCTGTAAAAACCATCCTGTGATAAACTGTTTCCAATACGGCAGGTATGTAACTGTCACAATTAGGCGAGTGCTGATAATTAACCACCCCGCCGCAAGCGGATGGGGAATTAAAAGAATTCAATGAAATCAATCCTGTTGTCATTTTTATGCTGCTGCCTGATTTTAAATGCCTGTGCCACTGTCGAGAGATTCGGTGACCAATTCAGCTCAAGGGGATGGTCCAGCTCCGATCCCCTGAGTATCCCCTATGATACCCGGCGGGCCCAATTCGAAAAGGGTAACCTTGTCACCAATCCCTCCCTGGAAGAAGGCCTCGTCATGACAAATGATGGGAACAACAGCTTTAAACTCCCGGGATGGGAGAGGGTCGGCCGCAATGTAAAATGGGTCTATCAACAAAGCGGCCCCGATGCCGCCCAGGAGGTGAACAGCGGCGCGCGCGCCATAAAAATTGAAAGGGCAACCGCCGGTGAAAGGGATGAAGCCGAGGGGCTGATAAGCGATTATATTCGCGTGATTCCCGGCAACTACTACTTCACCTATCATATTCAATTAAAAAACCTGGCAAGCAACAAAAGCCGGCTGGGAGTAAAACTGTATGATGCCGTGGTGGTCAAAGCATTGTATTTTGATAAAGATAAGCAGCCGATTGAACCGGATTACCTGAACCCGGTCAGCAACGCCTTGATTGACAACTCAGACAAAAGCTATTCTTTTTCCAATTACTGGGCAATAGATGATTTCCCATGGGCCAGGGTGCACGCAAGGTCCTACAATTATCCGTTCTCGGAGGGTGATGTTCCCGACAGCACCCGCTACGTCCGGCTGTTTCTGGGCCTAAAAGGCACCGGGACGATGTGGATAGACGATATCGACTATCGCTACTCGAAATGGAATTTTACGGCCCTGGAGCGCATGAAGCCCTATTTCGGCAGGCAACTCGATCTGGAAGAAAAAATCATTCCAGCCCCCAAAAACATCCGGAGCCTGAGCGCGGTGGTCTATTTTGATGCCGGAATTCCAGGCTCCCGTCCTCCGGTGATTGTGCTGCCTGAAAACCCCGCACCCGCCGAACGGACAGCTGCAAAAATAATCCAGGAAAAAATCAACGCGGTTTTGCGTGAAGTCACGGCCACCCGGAAATACAAGACGGTAGAAGCCCTGGTGGTGGAAAGCGATTTTTCCATCAAGGAAATTTTAAACGCCAAGCTGGTCTTCAGTATCGGCCGTAACCAGATTTATGATCAGATCCAGCCCGATCTTCCTTTGCAATTCATTCGTGACAAACAACAGGGATATATCATCAAGGCCGCGCAGACCGGCAACAGTCATATTGTATTTTTAATGGGAGCGACACCCATTGCTAACTACTATGCCGCCGCAACAACGGTCCAACTCTTTGATAAGGATAAATGCGTCTACCATGATGCAACCGTTGTCGATTATCCGGATTTTCTGGGCCGTGCTTTTGCATTCAAAAATTGGCACAGCACCCGGGAAATCCAGCGCGATCTGCGCAATATAGAGCAGATGAGTCTTTACAAATTAAATAAAATCTATGCCTCCTACAGGCCGCAGAATAAGAATTGGTACCAGCCGGATGCCTTATATCGCGAGGGTGTGGCTGAAGCCGGTAAAATATGCAAAAACAGCGGTGTGATGAGCCTGGCGCTTATGGCAAACCCTTATTCGCATTTTCCCTTTGAAGCCGCGGTCGAAAACCTCAGTGATCAATTAAGAAATACATGGACCCACAGCAGCCCGGAAAGCTTTAATTTGCTTAAAGATTTCTTAAAAATCGGCTTGGAGGCCGGCGCCGATACCGTTATGCTCACGGCCGATGATTTTGTGCCGCATACCGGCAAAAATCGACAAAATTATTCACTGTATACGGCGGCAGATAAACGACGTTTCGTTAATCTTCAAAATGCTCAGGCTTATATCATCAACAACCTGAAGCAATGGCTGGACACGGATTATTCGGGAACACAATTGGAATTCTGCCCGCCATGGTATGCAAATGAACATATTGATCGCGGCGCCGGAAAAGCCGAGTTATATTTTAAAGAGCTGGCGTTTCAGATACCCCCGGATGTTGGGATTATATGGACAGGACCGACCATAAGATCTTTGTCCATTGATATGGCCGACCTCTATCGCTACCAAGCGCTTATCGGTCGATGGCCAATGATTTGGGATAACACCCTGTATGCCAGAAATATCGAAACCAAGCGTTACGGAGGCTATACCACCTACTACCCGGGCAAGGTGAGGATGTGCAACCTTTTTGAACCATTCGATACCTATCGCCCGGAAGATTTTCAAAAATTCAGTGACGGTCGGCGCATCTACATAAATGGCAACGCTTACCAAGAAATCTACAAGGTCAAATATGCCACGGTTGCCGATTATGAATGGAACACCTCCGGTTATAACCCGGAGCTTTCGCTATGGAAAGTTCTGTGTCAAACCTACGGCCCGACGGGCGCCAAAGAACTCTTGCACTTCAATGACGCCTATTATGGACTTTATGATATGTGTTTGCGAATGGAAATTGGAGGTTCCAAAGATGAGTATATACAAAAGGGTGAAAAATTTATAAGCGAGCTGGCCAATCGCCTGCAGCGGATATCTGAATCTTCCTGGGCCGGTCAGCCCCTGCTGCAGGAGCTTGAAAATTTCAGGGACAAACAGAAAGAGCGCTTTGAAAAATTATCCCGCAGCAGCCAGGACCCGGACGGCAAAACCGACGGATAACGCCGTTGACCATGGGCGCAGTGCCATATTCGCCCCCGCGGTTCAAAGACTGTCGCGCACCAATGACGTACCGGCGGCGAGGCTCTTGATCTTGCCCAGAGCTATTTCATAGGGGATCGGCACCATCCCGCAGTTGGTGCAGGGATAAAGCCTTTCGGCATCCACATACTGCATTGCCGAACGGATCGTGGCCGCCACCTCTTGCGGGGTTTCCACTTTGTCCGCGGTGACCGCCACCGACCCCACCAGAACGTCTTTGTCCTTTAACAACCCCATGAGCGACAGCGGCACGCGGGATCCCGCACATTCCAGCGAGACCTGGTCAATGCGGCTGGCGTTGAGCGCCGGGAAAATCTCTTCGTACTGCCGCCACTCACCGCCCAGGGTCTCTTTCCAGCGCAGATTTTCATCGATGCCGTAGCCATAGCAGATATGCACGGCGGTCTTGCACGTCAAACCTTCCCGGGCAAGATCCAGGGCCTCGACGCCCCATTCCTTGACATCATCCCTAAAGACATTAAAAGCCGGTTCATCGAACTGGATGACGTCCACACCGGCCGCTTCCAGTTCGCGGGCCTCATCATTTAAGATCCCGGCAAAGGCCATGGCCATATCCGCCCGCCGGCCGTAGTGGTCATCGGCAATCGTATCGCAGATGGTCATGGGGCCCGGCAGGGTGAACTTCAATTTACGATGGGTCTGGGCTCTGGAAAAACGAACCTCTTGAAGATGGACGGATTGTGGCCGGGAGACCGGGCCGGTCACCGTAGGCACCTGCACGGTGTAGCGGTTGTCGCGGATTCCCATGGCGGTTTTTTTGTCCCAGTCGATGCCGTTGATGTGCTCCAGGAATCCGTGCACGAAGTGAATCCGAAACTGCTCACCGTTGGTAACGATATCGATGCCGGCATCTTCCTGGTGTTTGATCCACTCGGCTGCGGCGCGTTCCTGGGCCCGGGTAAGGGCCTCACCCTGGAAACGCCAGGGAGCCCAGAGTTTTTCGGGCTCGGCCAGCCAGTCCGGTTTGGGAAGGCTGCCCGCAATGGTAGACTCAAGCATTTGTTTCCTCCTGAATTTCATTGAATCGTAGAAGGTGAGTATGGCCAAAATGGAAGGTACTGTCAAGATCGGGGTCAGAACCTTAAAGGTGAAAAAATTCGGGTACCGGCAGACCTTGCCAAAATGAAAAAGGGGAGGTTCCTGAGAACCTCCCCCGCTGAAAGGAAGTTAGGCTGAAAAATTAACCAATTTACCACTCAGTTCTGCTATCTGAATTTGATCCCCGATATGCCGTTTTTGCTTGAGATGCACGTACATTCGAGAAATCACTTAACTGTCACCGCAAACTCTCGTTTAAAGTATAACCGTTGGAGGCGCAGGGCCGTCACATGGTTTTTTATTTTGTCTTAGATTGGGTGACGAGTAAAAGTTACCAATATAGACAGCAAATAACATACCAAAAAGGCCCAATTTTAGAAGAATTTCATATGTCCTAAAAAGTCGGGTAATTAGGACTCGGCCCGGAAATTTCGGCACAAAAAGCACCGGCCCGGGCGTTCGCAATTTGCAATTTGCATTTGCGAAATGCAAAATAGGATGCTTCTTTGGTAATCGGAGGGTGGCGATTTAAAATTACTTTGGCTCTTATGATTAGGGGAACCATATGTGGTTTTGGTAAGTTACAGATACTAGCTGAATATCCCAGCTTTTCCAGGATTTCAAAAGTAATGATTTGTTGGAGATACCTCAGATTTTGTACCAGGTTCGATCACCACAATATATTGTATGGTCTTATCAAAAATGAAATACCCAAAAATACGTTCTTCATTTACCCTTACATTTAGTATTTTTGAAATATTCAGATCAGCCCAGATTCAAGAATAGGATAATTATTATGAAACGTTAATGAAGGTGTAGAACACTATGTAACCGGTGCTCCGTTAATCGCCAGCCATCAGCCGCGGGAGGTACTATCGTCGGTTGCAGTCCTGGGGTCGGGCCACAGCAACCTATTGAAAAATAGATAAAAGCTTCCTAAAAACACCTGTATTTCGGTCTTAATCGATCAATTTTCATGCAAAAACTGCCCAGTTAAGGGTGCTGGTTGCGGATCGCATAAAAAGGTGCTCCCGGACCGGATTCCAGAATATTTGAACTGCCACCTCTTTGCCTGGTATAGCCATTCAATCCACCGGCGTCGGCCTCTTGGGAAGTTTAAAAGAAATTCTCTCTTATGACATCGGACGGCTATGTGCCAGACGTAACCGGGAATAAAATGTCTTTTTGTACAAGCCATTTTTCGTCTACTCTCTTAATAGGGCAGTTTTAAGGGGAAAACCGGTCTATTAAGAACGTTTCAGAGACGTTTTTAGCCATATTATTCGCAATGTCAATTACTTGCCGTGGCCCGACCCCAGCCCGAGATTCAAATCATCAGGGTTGTCCGAAGTGTGAATATGAAGGTCAATGAATACGGGTTCCATTTTTTTCTCCCATATATTTGATCGAACAATAGATGACCTATCCCCAGTTTTTGTACCAGTTTCTAAGTTAGTATTTCATCAAGACCGGTTATATCTCCTTTTGCATAAGAAGGCTCACTGGAACGGCAGGTTGGGGGTCATCTTTTCCATGTAAACACGATCTCATTTCTCACGCGGTGGAGTTCCAGTCGTTCTGTGTCCCCTCCCTTTCTGTGTTCCGAGCACTTCGATGTAAAATTTAACCATTCTTGCATTACACTTTAATCTCTGCATTTTTAACAATACCACTGATATTTGACAATAAATTTCATGTCGGACTTAAGAACAATATATTGTGGTGAGACATTTTGTTGCCGAACTGGTGATAAATGAGATAATCCACACCCGGCCAAAAGTTGTGATATGATCAAAATTAGACTAAAAAACAGGTAGTTGTTAAACTTGGTACAGCTTGCCACAATCACAACTTGAGGATTTTTGGAGGTATGAAACGAATATCACAACATTTTTAGTGCTGCCAAAACCTATGGTATAATAATTTTTACCGTAGGCTGTCATTTGAATTAATATTCAAAGATTATTTTTCAGCCATGAAA
>Ga0210112_1000257_pt1 | contig 14844 bp, 12 predicted proteins | sample Joice_ThreeSqC_D_FD_184875 | JGI IMG/M metagenome (GOLD analysis project Ga0210112, IMG submission 184875) | Wetland microbial communities from San Francisco Bay, California, USA, that impact long-term carbon sequestration - Joice_ThreeSqC_D2... | ecosystem: Environmental > Aquatic > Marine >... | reverse complement strand
TACACCTTCGGGTGGGAGCCGCTTCAGCAGTACCTCATCCCCTTCCCCGGAGGAAGACTGCAGGCGCTGTCGATCGCGTGGGACACCGAGCGCCAGCGATGGTTTCATCTCTATCCGAACCAGGTCATCCCGCCGAGCGACTGGCTCTACTGGACGCGCAACGCGCAGAACTGGAATGGGATGTGCGCGGAGTGTCACTCCACGAACCTGATCAAGGGCTACGACGCCCCCTCGAAGACGTTCTCCACGACTTGGTCGGAGATCGACGTGAGCTGCGAGGCGTGCCACGGCCCGGGCTCGCGCCATGTGGAATGGGCGGAGCTGCCGCCGATGGCCCGGCCGGAGCGCGAGAACTACGACCTCGTGATCCAGACGAGCGGCATCACGAACCGCCAGCAGGTGGAGCTGTGCGCGCCGTGCCACTCCCGCCGCACCGAGCTGGGCGACTACGACCACACCGATCCCGACCTGCTCGACAACGTGCTCCCGGCCGTGCTGCAGGAGGGGCTGTACCACGCCGATGGGCAGATCCTGGACGAGGTATACGTCTACGGCTCCTTCGTGCAGAGCAAGATGTACCGCATGGGGATCCGCTGCAGCGACTGCCACGATGTGCATAGCCTCACGCTGCACAAGGACGGCAACGCGCTCTGTCTCCAGTGCCATCAGGCCGAGACGTACGACCGTTACGACCACCACTTCCACAAGAAGATCTACCAGGGAAAGCCGAGCGACGGTGCGCTGTGCGTGAAGTGCCACATGGTGGAGCAGCCGTTCATGGTGGTGGACTGGCGCGCGGACCACAGCCTTCGCCTGCCGCGGCCCGACCTGTCACAGGAGATCGGGGTCCCCAACGCCTGCACGCAGAGCGGCTGTCACGACGACCGGCCGCTCTCGTGGTCGCTCCAGGCCTACCGCCGGTGGTACGGAGCGGCGCGGCGGCCGCACTACGGAACGATCCTGGCAGCGGGGCGGGCCGGACGGCCCGAAGCCCAGGACGAGCTGGTCAGGCTCGCCGGGGACGTGCTGGGCCCGCCGATCGTGCGTGCCACGGCGCTCACCCTGCTCGGCGGCTACCCAGGCCCGGAAGCCACGCAGGCGTTTGACCGGGCGCTCGCCGACGAGGATGCGCTGATCCGCTACACGGCGCTCTCGAGCCTGCAGATCGGAACGGATACGCAGTACGTCCAGCTCGTGAGCCCGCTGCTGTTCGACGCGGTCCGTGCCGTGCGGATCGAGGCGGCCTCAAGACTCGCGGGAACCCCGGAGGCCATGCTCGAACCGTACCAGCGGGAGGCGCTCGCGGAGGGCCTGGCGGAGTACGAGCGAACCATGAGTTACTCGCTCGACTTCTCCTTCGCGGGGCTCAATCTGGGCAATCTCTACGTACGGCTTGGCGACGCGGCCCGGGCGGAACAGTACTATCGGGACGCGCTGGAGGTGGACGACCTCTTCTATCCCGCGAAGGTCAACCTCGCGGTGCTGTACAACCAGCAGGGACGGAACGAGGAAGCAGAGCAGTTGCTCAGGGAGGTGGTGCGGGACTATCCGGAGGAGTACGACGCGGCCTATTCGCTGGGCCTGCTGCTGGCCGAGATGGGTCGGGTCGACGATGCCGCGGAATATTTGGGGCGGGCCTCACGGGGAATGCCGGACCGCGGCCGGGTCCACTACAACTACGGGCTCGCCTTGCAGAGCCTCGGGCGCCTCCCGGAGGCCGAGGGAGCCCTGCGACGGGCGCTCGCCACGGAGCCTGACAATCTCGACTTCCAGTTCGCGCTCGCGGATCACTACGCGCGGCGCGGGCGCTGGGCGGACGCGCTCCGGCTGGCCGAGCGCATGATCGCCGAGCATCCGGAGAACCCGGCCGGAACACAGGTGAAGGCCTTCGTGGAGCGGCAGCGCGGCCGGAACTGACCGCGAGATTTGCGCGGACCGGACCCCTACTCTGCCGGATGCGCCGCCTGCCGGCGCGCCTCCACAGGGGCGAGGAGCGCGGCGAAAAGCTCGAGCTGTTGCACCAGAGGCTCGGACCAGGTCCGTTCCTCCCTGAGCGCAGCGCAGGCCAAGCCTCCGAGTACGCGGGTCCCCATACGGAGCGGCAGGGCGATGTGCGACTTGATCCCCTGCCGCTCGAAGTAGGTGCGGTCCGGTTGCAGGTCGGGGGGGATCTCAGCCAGCCGCTCGAATCGGAAGCGACCACCGCTGTACACCACGGAGGCCACGTGCGGCAGGGCCTTGCCGACGTCGAGGGATTTTGGGAGCGACGGCGCATCGCCGCGGTTCCACGACTGCACGATCGCGAGCGCTCCTGCTCCGGCCGGCGCCTCGGTGAGCGTCACGCGGTCCACACCCAGCGTCTCGCCCAAGCGCTGCAGGACCGTGCTGAGAAGCACCGAGAGGTCGCCCCGGCGGTCGTCCAGCAGCAGCGCGGCGACCTCAGTGAACAGCGCGGCGAGGGCAGTGTGCTCCTCCACGTCCTGCGGTGCCCGGCGGCGCACCGAGATATCGCGGATCGCGCTCACCACGACCGGGCCGTCGGGCCGCTGCATCGGGGCGAGGCTGATCTCGAGCGGGAACTCGCGGCCGTCCTTTGCCCGGCCGTAGAGCCCGAGCCCCAGCCCCATGGGGCGCACGTGCGGCCGCTCGCCGTACGCATCACGCTGCCCCACGTGTCGCTGCCGGAACCGCTCGGGCATGAGCACTTCGACCGGCTGTCCGATCAGCTCCGCGCGCGGGTAGCCGAACAGGCTCTCCGCCCGTGAGTTCACGTCCGCGATGCGGCCCCCTTCGTCCACGATGACGAGGGCATCCGGCACCGCCTCGAACAGGGTCGAGTAGGCGAAACGCTCGGGTTCGGCTGGATTCAGCGGCACGTCGCACGACCGGGGTGATGGGAATCGGAGTCTGTCGTACCCCCAACATAGCGAGGAGTTACCGGGAGTTCACCCTCGCCACGTGGGAGTGCGGGTCATGCGAGCGGACGAGCGCGTGTGCCGGCGGGTCCTGCGCCTAGCCTACGGTCCCTTCGACCCGGTTTTCACCTCGAACGCGAACACGACCTTCCAGTCGTCCTTCATCGACACGACGGTCCAGTTCCGTGCCCGCGCCTCATCGAGCGCCAGATCGAGGTGCCCGATGGACGACGCGCGGTCGTAGGCCCACTCCCGCTGCGCGTCGTCGTGGTGCACGACCATGACGAGCGGCGAGCCCGGATCCGCCGCCGTGTACTGCAGCATCTGCAGGTCGCCATCGGAGTTGCCAACCGCCGCGAGGGGGTGGCGGCCGATGAACCGCTCGATGCCGACGGGCTTCCCCGGCCCGTCGTCCACGAAGTCGATGCCTGGTTCCTTGACGAGCACGGGCGTGCTGTCGCGCATCTCGAAAGCGAGCGCGCCCATCGAACCCACCACCTGCTCGGGCGGAATGCCGTAGACGTCCTCCGTGAACGCGCGCATGAAGTCGATCCCGCCACCCGACACGATGTAGGTCCGGAACTCGTTAGCGCGCAGGAACGCCAGGAGCTCGAGCATGGGCTGGTAGGCGAGGTCGGTGTAGGGGCGGTCGAACCGCGGGTGGCGCGCCGTCTCGAGCCAGTCGCTCACCAGCCGGCGGAACTCGTCGGTGGGCATGCCGGAGTGGGTGGCCGTGACGATCTGCATCACGTCGTGCATGGTGAGGGCGGCGAGGGCCGTCGAGTCACCGCTGACGATGCCGGCGTAGGGCTGCTCTTGCTGCCACTCGGGATGCCCGGGTGCCATCGCCTTGATCCGATCGATCGCGAAGGCGAGCTGGACGTACGTGGGCTGCTCCGCCCACAGTGTCCCGTCGTTGTCGAAGACGGCGGTCCGCCGCGCGTCGGGAATGAACTCGGCATTCGTGGGATCTGTCACCCGCGCCACGAATTCGACGATGGCCTGCTTCGCCGCGCCCTCGTTCCAGGACGGCAGCGGGTCGGCCGTCTCCGCGGCCGGCATACACGCGGCAAGCAGCCCGAGGACCGCGCCACACGCGATTCGCTTGGTGTGCATCCGTCTCCCCTCTCTCCGCGCACCTCTCGACCAGACAGACAGCCTTCGATTCCACGAGACCGCCGAGCCGGAGCGTCCGACTCGGCGGTCCCCACCTCCGGCTGGAATCCGACTACTGGTTGCCCCTGTTCGGATTCTGCAGGGACTGCATCACCTTGTCCAGGTTGAAACTCCCGGGGGCCTGTCGTGGGGGGAACTCCTGGAACGTCTGCAGGAACTGCCCCACGAACGCCTGGGCAGGCACCAGCAAGAAGACCCGGTCGAGGCGCCAGCGTTCGTAGTCGATCCCGTCGTGGTCGGCCCGCTCGAACGGATCACCGAGCAGATCGAACAACTTCGGCACCCTCAGCGTCACCAGCGGCTCCTCCCAGACGTCGAAACTGTGCGCGCGCTGCTCCTGGAAGACGAGCTTCCAGCGGTCATAGCGCAATCCGACCAGGCCACCGTCGTCGCCGAAGTAGAAGAACTCGCGCCGCGTGGAGTCCTTCGCCCGCCCCGTGAGGTACGGCAGCATGTTGTAGCCGTCGAGGTGCACCTTGTACGTCTTGCCACCGGCCTCGTACCCAGCCAGAAGCTTCTCCTTCACGTCCGCAATCCCGACTGCCGCCATGAGCGTCGGCAGCCAGTCTTCCTGCGAGATGATGGCATTGGAGACCTGTCCCGGCTGGATCTTGCCGGGCCACCGAACCATCATCGGCACCCGATAGCCGCCCTCCCAGTTCGTGTTCTTCTCCCCGCGAAACGGTGTCATCCCGCCGTCGGGCCAGCTCATGACCTCGGCACCATTGTCGGTCGAGTAGATCACGATGGTGTTTTGCGTGAGCTTCAGGTCATCGAGCAGCTTGAGCAGTTGGCCCACGTGACCGTCATGCTCCACCATCCCCTCGGCGAAGACGCCCAAGCCGGTCTTGCCCTCGGACTCGGCCTTGAGGTGCGTCCAGATGTGCATCCGACTGGTGTTGAACCAGACGAAGAACGGCGTCTTCTGGGCGTTCGCGTCCCGGATGAAACGCTGGGCGCCGGCGAGGAACTCCTCGTCCACTGTCTCCATGCGCTTCTTGGTGAGCGGACCCGTATCTTCGATTCGTCCGTCGGCGTAGCTGTGGATGACACCGCGTGGACCAAAGCGCTCGCGAAACGTCCTGCCATCAGCGGTGACCATATCGGCCGGGTAATCTGTGTTCTCGGGCTCCTCTTCGGCGTTCAAGTGATACAGGTTGCCGAAGAACTCGTCGAACCCGTGGTTGGTCGGCAACATCTCGTCACGGTCGCCCAGATGGTTCTTGCCGAACTGCCCTGTGGCGTAGCCGAGCGGTCTGAGCAGCTCCGCGATGGTCGGATCCTCGGCCCTGAGGCCCTCCGGTGCGCCGGGGAGGCCGACCTTCAGCAGGCCGGTCCGCAGAGGCGACTGTCCGGTGATGAACGCCGCGCGGCCGGCCGTGCAGCTCTGCTGGCCGTATGCGTCGGTGAACATCATGCCCTCGTGTGCGATCCGGTCGATGTTCGGGGTCTGGTACCCCATCATGCCCATGCTGTAGGCGCTGGTGTTGGACCAGCCGATGTCATCGCCCCAGATGACGAGGATGTTGGGGCGGTCCTGGAGCGAGAACTGGGCTGGCTGCGAATGCACCGAGTGCTGCTACGGCCAGGCTTCGCCACAATATCCTGATGTGCGTGCACGTCACCGACGGTCTCCTGTGATGGGAAGTCCTTGCAAAGCTCAATGCGCTCCGGGAAGCGGTCCCACGGAGCCGCAGTATGAAGACGTCTTTAGGAATTGGGTCCGGAGGGCTACAGGGGCGTGGCAGCCGACGCAAGCACGAGCCACCCACCAGAGACCCAGCCGGCCACGGTGGCTTCCTCGGACACTCCGCGTGGACCCGGCTGTGCGGCCGGGCCGCACGATGTCCCGCTTGGCTGCGAAACGCCCGGGGCGCTACGACGCCAGCGGCGTGGGGTCCACGTAGACGAGGAACTCACGGATCTTCTCGCCCTGCATCTTGAAGCAGTCCACGAATGGGACCGGAACCGCCCGGCCGTCGTGCAACGTGTATTGCACCACGCCCTGGACAAACACCGCGTCCGGATGCGCCCACGCTCCCTCCAACCGGTGGCTGAGAGCCCGGAACATCGAGAAGACACCCGCGACCGCCTCCCGGATCGCCGCCTTGCCCTCAACCGGCGGATTGCTGCCATAGCGGAAGGTCGCGTCGTTCGTCAGGAACGACACGAACCGCTCCGGGTCCTTGCCATCGATCGAGGCAAACAGGTCTTCGATCCATGCAGGTCTGGGCACACGCACTCCTTGTCGATCGTCGGTGCGGCCTGGCCGCGCCGGAACGCCGACTGTTGATATCGGGATTTGGAGCGCTACAACATACCTCGCGGCACACCGCTCGCCAAGCGCCGACCGCTTGAATCAACCTTCCCCCGCCAGAGCCTCCCGCGCCGCTTCGAGGTCCTTCATCTGCGGCTTCCCGACCTCAGGATAGTGGAGGTCCAGGGAGGCCAAGGCGTCAATGACCGCTCCAGCCACCACCAGGCGCGTGAACCACTTGTGGTCAGCCGGCACCACATACCACGGCGCGTAGTCGGTCGCCGTGTTGCGGACCATGTCCTCGTACGCCGCCTGGTATTCGTCCCATCGCCCGCGCTCGGCGAGATCCGCCGCCGAGAACTTCCAGTGCTTCTCCGGAGCGTCGAGCCGCTCAAGGAAACGTTTCCGCTGCTCGTCTCTGGAGACGTGCAGGAAGAACTTCCGGATCACGATCCCGTTGCGCGTGAGGTATCGCTCGAAGTTCCGGATGTCCTCGTAGCGCCCCTCGAATATGTCCTTCGTGACCAGCTCCTCCGGGAGCTTCTGCCCCTGCAAGATCTCGCGGTGGACACGGACCACGAGCACCTCTTCGTAATACGATCTATTGAAGATCCCGATCCGGCCCCGCTCCGGGAGCCGCTTCGTGCAGCGCCACAGAAAGTCGTGGTCCAGCTCCTCAGTACTCGGCGCCTTGAACGAGTAGACCTGACACCCCTGCGGGTTCACGCCCGACATCACGTGCTTGATCGCGCCATCCTTGCCCGCCGCGTCCATCGCCTGGAAGATCAGCAGGATCGCCCAGCGGTCCTGCGCGTACAGCACGTCCTGCAGTGTGGCAAGCGCCTCCACCCCCGTGGCCAGCGCCTTCTCGGCCCGCCCTTTGTCCTCGGCGCCATATCGCAGCGTGTCAGCTGGATCCGCCTCGCCAAGCCGGAACTTCGCACCATTGGTGACCCGGTATGGCTTGGAGACCTTCTGGGCCTGGTTGACGACCTTTTCGAGATTCATCGCACCACCATCGCACCACCGCCTATCGATTGCCGTGCGGCCGGGTGACGCCCCACAGGCTGGCCGGAGTCGCCACGCTGCACCCGCCGGAGATTCGTGCCTGAAGAACGTACGGGCCGGCCCGGCCCTGAGCCACTCGGCCCCCCCTCGGGCGCCGGATCGACTAGGCCAAGTCAGGCGCAGGCCCGAGAAGGGCCGGTTGACATATAGATGTATCGCTATTATAATATCTCGCCATGACGACCACGCAGCTCGTTCGCTCGATCGAGCCCGCAGCCCTCGCGCGGGCCGCCGACATCATCAAGCTCCTCGGCCACGCCGAGCGACTGAAGATCGTCGAGGTCCTCGAAGGCTCGGAGGCGACGGTTACGGACATCCAGGACGCCCTGGACCTCCCTCAGGCCATCGTGTCCCAGCACCTCGCGAAGATGCGGGGCTGCGATATCGTGGCGGCGCGGCGCGACGGTAACCACGTGTACTACCGGATCGTCGAGCCCAAGGTGCACCACATCCTCAACTGCATTCGTCACTGCGACACCTAGCACTGGTCCCTCAGTCCCGGAGCCCCTTTTTTTCGAAGTGACCATATGATCATTGCTATACTCCTATTGTCTCTCGGCGCCCAGTCGACTCCAGCCGACACGACGCATCTGTCGCTGCAGGCGGCGATCGACCGGGCCCTGGAAGCCAACCCGACGCTCATTGCCCAGCGCGCCAAGGCGGACGCCGTGGGGGCGTTGCCCGCCAAGGCGAGCCCGGCGTTCCTGCCCAGCATCGAGCTCCAGCTGCAAGGCATGAGGACCGACGACCCGGTCGCGGTGTTCGGCCTGAAGCTGCGCCAGGGCAACTTCACGGCTCCCGACTTCGACATCGACGCACTCAATCACCCGGATCCGTATGGGGGCTGGAACGCCCTGGCGTCGGCGCAGATGCCTATCCTCGCACCCGAAGGGCTGTACGGCTACGCGGCGGCAAAGAAAGCCGCGGCCGCGAGCGCGGCCGGTGCGGCACGAGCGGCAGCTGCCACCCGGTTCTTCGTGAGCCGCGCGTACTGGGATGCCCAGCTCGCCGCGCACCAGGTCGAAACGCTGGACCTGGCCATCGAGGCGGTGCAGGCACACCGCCGGCAGGCCGACGCCATGCGGGAGCAGGGCCTCGTGACGGGGCTCGACGCCCGACTCGCGAGCCTCAAGGCATCCGAACTCGAGGTGCATCGGCTCGCCGCTCAGGCCCAGGCCGACAACGCGGTGTCCGCCCTGCGCGCGATGCTCGCCCTCGCCGACTCCGTGCCGCTCGTGCTGAGCGATTCGCTGCGGCTCGCCGACGCGACGCCGGCCTGCGCGGATGCCGCGGCCGAGTGCACGCTGGACCGGCGCGGAGATCTCGAGGCGTATCGGTTCGGTGAGGACGCCGCCAGCCTCCAGGTCAAGCAGGCCTGGTGGTCGCAGCTCCCCGCCGTCGCGGCCTTCGGCTCCCTCGGCCAATACAGCCAGAGTGCGCCGTTCGGCACGGGTAGCAGCAACTGGACGTTCGGAGTCGGGATATCTTGGCCGATCCTGCACGGGCTCGCGGGCGCCGGAGAGGTGCGCGCGGCCAAGGCGGAGTATCGGGCAGCTGCCGCCCAACGGGAGGCCGCCGAGCGGCAGGCGCATCTCGAGGTCATGGAGGCCTCGCGGATGCTCGAAGCCGCCCGCCAGCGGGTCGACGTTGCCGGTGCGGCCGAGAACGAGGCCCGGCAGGCGCTCGAGCACGCCCAGCTGCGGTACCGCACCGGGGCAGCCCCGATCACCGAGCTGCTCGACGTTCAGGCAGCGCAAACGAACGCCTCCCTCAATCATCTCGCGGCGCGGCGCGACCTCTTCGTGGCCGCCGCGGCGCTCGACCTTGCCTACGGAGTCTACGACCAATGATCCGTCGTCTGACCGTTCTTTCGATCACGCTCGGCGCGCTGGCCTGCGGTGGCGAGCCGCCCGCCGAAACCCGTGCGCCGGAGTCCCACGAGAATACCCTCACCGTGCAGGCCGAGCGGCTCACGGTCACGATGCCGGTGGAGGGTAGCGTTGTGGCGCGGCAGCGTGCCGAAATCAGCACCCGCATGATGGCGCGGATCACGAGCCTGCCGGTCGACGTCGGTACGCGGGTCGCGGAGGGCCAGGTGCTCGTTCGTCTCGGCACCGAAGACATCGCCGCGAACCGCGCCAAGGCCGAGGCGGTGGTGACCGCAGCCCAGGCCGCCACCGACGAAGCCCGGCGGCACGCGGCACGGATGGACACGCTCTACGCCCAGGACGTGGTGGCGCAGGTGCAGCGCGACCAGGCGCACCTCGGCCTCGCGCAAGCCGAGTCGCAGCTGGCGCTCGCGAAGGCCACGCAGCGGGAGGTCGAGACCGCCGCCAGCTACGCCACAATCGTCGCTCCCTTCGCCGGGGCAGTGGTGGCACGCTACGTCGATGCGGGCGACGTGGCCGCTCCCGGCATGCCGATCCTGGTGATCGAGGACCGCGAGCCGCGGGACGCCGTGCTGGCCGTTCCGGCTGACGTCGCGGCCGGCTTGCGGCGTGGCGCGACGATCCGTGTCACGACGGTGGACGGCCGAGCGGCCGAGGCGCCGATCCGGGCCATCGCGGCCGGCGCGGACCCGATGACGCGTACGGTGGAGGTTCGCGCCGAGCTGCCGGCCGACTGGCCGACCGGCGTGGCCGCCACCGGGCTCGTTCCGGCGGGCGAATTCGAGGGCGTTGCGATCCCACGCAGCGCGGTCGTGCGGCGTGGGCAGCTCACGGGCGTCCGCGTACTGACCGACGAGGGCGTGGCCGTGCGCTGGATCCGGCTGGGCCGCTCGCTCGGTGACACCGAGCGGGTACAGGTGCTCAGCGGGCTCGAGCCTGGCGACAGGATCGTGCTATGAAGACCGGTCCTTCCGGCGCGATCGCGCAACGGTTCCTCAACTCGAAGCTCACGCCACTTCTCACGGCGGCCGCGCTGGTGCTCGGCGTCGGCGCCGTGATGACGACTCCGCGGGAGGAGGAGCCCCAGATCCGGGTACCGATGATCGACGTGGCGGTCGGGCTGCCAGGTGCGAGCCCCCGCGAAGTCGAGCGGCGCTTGGTCGGGCCCCTCGAGCGGGCAATCTGGGAAGTCCCCGACGTCGAGTACGTGTACAGCGGCGCCCAGTCGGACGGAGCGATGGTGACGGCCCGCTTCAAGGTCGGCACCGAGCCCGAGATCGCCCTGACCCGGCTGTACGGGAAGCTGATGGCGAACATGGACAAGGTCCCCCAGGGTGCCACGCCTCCCTTCGTGACCCTCCACGGCATCAATGAGGTCCCGATCCTGACGCTGACGCTGTCGGGTGGAAACGACGCCGGCGACGGCTACATGCTCCGCCAGCAGGCGGTGGAGCTGGCCGCCGAGCTGAAGCGCATCCCCGACGTCGCCGAGACCTGGGTCATCGGCGGAGCGCCACGTGAGGTCGCGGTGACGCTCGATCCGCAGGCCCTCGCCGCACGGGGGCTGTCCGGCGCCGCGGTGATGCAGGCGCTGGGAGCCGCCAATGCGGAGCTTCCGGCCGGTGACGTGGTCGCGGGCAACCGCAGCATCCCGCTCCGCGTGGGCCACCTGCTGCGCAGCGCTGACCAGGTCGGGGAGGTCGTCGTGGCGGTCATCAACGACCGGGCGATCCGGCTGCGCGATGTGGCTACGATCGCCGACGGTCCGGCCGAGCCCGACCAGTACGTGGCCTTCCTTCCCGCCGGCGGGACCGGCGAGCAGTTCGAGCCGGCCGTGACCATCGCGATCGCCAAGCGGGAGGGAACGAACGCCGCGACGATCGCGCACCACGCCATCGAGCGGGTGGGCGAGCTGCGCGGCAGCGTCGTCAGCGAAGACGTGCGCGTGACCGTGACGCGGGACTACGGCGAGACGGCCACCGAGAAGTCGCAGGAGCTCCTGTTCCACATCCTCGTGGCGACGGTCGGCGTGGTGCTGCTCGTGTGGTGGGCGCTCGGCTGGCGCGAGGCGGTGGTCGTGGGAGTGGCCGTCCCGGTCACACTGGCGCTCACGTTGTTCGTGTACCGGCTGTACGGGTACACGCTCAACCGGATCACGCTGTTCGCCCTGGTCTTCGCGATCGGCATTCTGGTGGACGACGCGATCGTGGTCGTGGAGAACATCGCACGGCACCTGGGGCTGAAGCACCGCCATCCCGACGAGGCGGCCGTGCTGGCGGTGGACGAGGTGGGTAACCCGACGATCCTCGCCACGCTGACGGTGATCGCGGCGATCCTGCCGATGGCCTTCGTGTCCGGGCTCATGGGCCCGTACATGCGGCCGATCCCCGTGGGCGCCTCGGTCGCGATGCTGTTCTCCCTCGCGGTCGCCTTCATTGTAACCCCGTACCTCGCGGTCCGGCTGGTCAAGGCACACAACCATCACAACGGCGAAACGCCGCCGACAGGCCAGCCGGTCGAGACGACCGACGAGGTCCTGCCCACGGGCCGGGTCGCGCAGTGGTACCGCGGCATGATGGAGGGCTTGATCGGCAACGGCCGACGACGGCTGGTCACGTACGGCGTGTTGATCACGCTGCTGATCCTCTCGGCCGCCCTCGTTCCGCTGCGGCTCGTGACCGTGAAGATGCTCCCGTTCGACAACAAGAGCGAGTTCCAGCTCATCGTCGACATGCCGGAGGGCACGTCGCTCGAGCGCACGGCGGACGTGGCCCAGTCGCTCGCGCTCGTCACGGCGCGTGACGCGGCAGTGAGCGACGTCGAGACCTACGCCGGCGTGCCCGCGCCGTTCAACTTCAATGGCCTCGTGCGCCACTACTTCCTGCGCCGTGGGCCGACCGTGGCCGACGTCCAGGTGAATCTGAAGCCGAAGGGCGAGCGTTCGGAGCAGAGTCACGAGATCGCGCTCCGGCTGCGGCCGGTGGTCGACTCGGTCGCCCGGGCCTTCGGGGCTGCCGTGAAGCTGGCCGAGATCCCGCCGGGGCCGCCGGTGATGTCGACGCTGACGGCCGAGATCTACGGCCCGGACTACGACGAGCAGATTGCGGTCGCCGACAAGGTCCGCCAGGTCTTCGAAGAGACCGACGGCGTGGTGGACGTCGACTGGACCGTGAACGCGGACCATGCGGAGCTGCGCGCCGCGATCTCCCAGGCGGAGGCGAAGCGCGCCGGCACGAACGCGTCGGAGATCGCGCAGACGATCGCGGCGTCGATGGGCGGCGCGAGCGCCGGCCTGCTCCACGACGAAACGGCGGCCGAGCCGGTCCCGATCCGGGTGCGCATTGCCGACTCCGCCGCCGGCTCGGTCGGTGACGTGGCCTCGCTCCCGATCGCGACCCCGCGCGGCGCGCGGCGGCTCGGCACCCTCGCGACGCTCGACAGCGCGCCGGCACAGACGCCAATCTTCCACAAGAACCTGCGTCCCGTCGTGTACGTGACGGGCGACGTCGCGGGCCGGCTCGAGAGCCCGGCCTACGCGATGATCGAAATGGGTGCGCCGCTCGACCGCGCGCTCCCCGGCGTGGCCCACCACTGGGTGGGGTCCCCGACGCTCACCGAACGGCCGTTCCTCGTCTGGGACGGCGAGTGGCAGATCACGGTCGACGTCTTCCGCGACCTCGGCATCGCCTTCGCGGCGGTGCTGCTGCTGATCTACGTGCTCGTGGTCGCCTGGTTCCAGTCGTTCACGGTGCCGCTCGTGATCATGGCGCCGATCCCGCTGACGCTGATCGGCATCCTCCCGGCACACAGTGTGACCGGCGCGTTCTTCACGGCGACGTCGATGATCGGGATGATCGCGCTTGCCGGCATCATCGTGCGGAACTCGATCCTGCTGGTGGACTTCGTCGAATTGGGGCTCCAGAGGGGGCACGCGCTGCACGAAGCCGTCATCGCCTCCGGGCTGATCCGCGCCCGTCCGATCATCCTGACGGCGCTGGCCGTCGTGATCGGCGGGCTGGTGATGGTGCGGGACCCGATCTTCCAGGGACTGGGCATCGCGATGATCAGCGGCGCGATCGTGGCGACGGCGCTCACCCTCGTGGCCATTCCACTCCTCTATTACGAGATGCACAAATGAAACTGCTGCTGATCTTCGTCGACACGGACCACGCCAAGGACGTGGAACAGATCCTCGAGGACCACGGGGCGCAGGGCTACAGCACGTTCCCGAACGTCCTGGGCAAGGGCAAGACCGGACGCAAGCTGGGCACCCGGGCGTTCCCGGGCTCGAGCACGCTCTACTTCGTCGGGATCGGCGACGACGGCTGCCACGGTCTCTGCGATCGGCTCAAGGAGCTGCAGGATCGAGCCGGCCCCGAAGAAGGGCTCACGGCCTACACCATCGACTCCACGGAGATACTCTGACCATGGAAATGATCATCCGTCGCATCGCCGGCACCTTCGTGCTCACCTCGCTGGCGCTCGGCCACTGGGTCAACCCGGCGTTCTACCTGTTCACGGCATTCGTGGGAGTCAACCTGATCCAGTCGAGCTTCACCCGCTGGTGCCTGATGGAGACGATTCTGGAAAAGGCGGGGGTGGGGGAGGAGTAGCAGGACTTGGGAGTCGGGAGTCAGGACTCAGAAGTCAGATCCGCCGGTCGGCGCCCGAGCCGCGGTCTCTGACTTCGGACTCCTGACTCCTACAACATCTCCTTCGCCTTCCCGAACACCCCATACCACATCGCCCGCGTGAGGCGGCCGGTGTTGGTATTCTGCCGGCTGGGGTGATACGAGCACAGCAGACACGTGCCGTCAGGGAGCGCGTGGCTCGCGGCGTGCGCGAATGCCGGCCGCTCAGCGGGCGTCAGGCGGTCCCACCATCCCGACGCCTTCAGGAACTGCCGGTGCGCGACGTGGCCCAGCACGAGCACCACGGCCGCGCGGCGCAGCAGACGCAGCTCGGCGACGAGGTATTCCCGGCAGGTGTCGAACTCTGACTGCGTCGGGCGGTTGCCCGGCGGGGCGCAGCGCGCGGCGGCCGTGATGTAGCAGTCGCGCAGCGCGAGCCCGTCGTCGCGGGACACCGAGCGCGCCTGGCTGGCGAACCCGAGCCGGTGCAGCGCCTCGTAGAGCCAATCGCCCGACGAATCCCCGGTGAACATGCGGCCCGTGCGGTTGGCCCCGTGCGCCGCCGGTGCGAGCCCGACGATCACCAACCGCGCGGCGGCGTCGCCGAATCCCGGCACCGGCCGTCCCCAGTAGTCCCAGTCGCGGTAGGCCCGCTTCTTCTCATGCGCGACCGCCGTGCGGTGCGCGACGAGGCGCGGACACTTGGCGCAGGCAATGACCGCGGACTCGAGGGTCGCGAGGGTGCGGGGCATGCGCGATCCGCCGGGCGACGGAGCCTACTCCTTCCGCCGGAGCGTCGAGTCCGCCGGGGTTAGCTCGTCGGCCTTCCACTGGAGCAGGTGAAAAACCGTCGGGGTGCCGTCGCGCCGGACCCAGAAGCCGTTCGCGGTAGAGTCGAACGCGAGTGC
>Ga0210112_1000254_pt1 | contig 14883 bp, 13 predicted proteins | sample Joice_ThreeSqC_D_FD_184875 | JGI IMG/M metagenome (GOLD analysis project Ga0210112, IMG submission 184875) | Wetland microbial communities from San Francisco Bay, California, USA, that impact long-term carbon sequestration - Joice_ThreeSqC_D2... | ecosystem: Environmental > Aquatic > Marine >... | reverse complement strand
TACCTCTAGGGCGCCCGGCGGGCCCCTCGCCCCGCCCTACCCTCCGACCAGACTGAGCAGCCACGCACAGGCGATCCCACCGTAGATCCCCAGCACGTACCCGCCAACCGCCATGAGGAGGCCCACCGGCGCCAAGGCCGGATGGTAGATGCCGGCAACGACCGGTGCCGACGCCGGGCCGCCGACGTTCGCCATGCTTGCCGTTGCGACGAAGAACAGCGGCGCCCGCACCAGACGGGCCGCGAGATACAGCACCACGGCGTGCGTGCCGAGCCACACCACACCCGCCGCCACGAAGGCCGGAGCCTCGGCAACCGCCGCGAGGTTCGCCTGCGCCCCGACCGCGGCCATCATGAGGTACAGCGCCGTGTATCCGATCCGCGAGGCGCCCACTTCCTCGAGTCTGCTGACCGGCGTGAACGAGAGCAGGATGCCCCCGGTGACCACGAGGAGCACCGCCCAGGTGGTGTGGCTGATGATGGTGGGGTTGCCGAGCACCGGCAGCCGCTCGCCCAGCGCGACGCCGAGCGCGGCTCCGGCGATCCCCAATCCGAGGATGACGACGGCGTGCCACAGTTCCAGGGGCCGCCGATGCACCTCGATCTCCCCCAGCCGGCGGTTCGTGTCCTGGATGACGTCGGTGCGCGCGTGCGTCCGCGCGTCGAAGCGGTGCTGCCACGCGCTGAAGAACAGCAGCACCCCCATCCAGCTGTATCCGACCACGGTGTCGACCACGATGATCGGCCCGAGGAGCGCGTCCGGAGTTCCGACACTCTTCGCGATCGCCATCATGTTTGCCGACCCCCCGATCCAGCTCCCTGCGAGTGCGGCGAACCCCTTCCAGGCCTCCGCCGGCAGCAGCGGTCCGAACAGCGTCAGGGAGAGCACGGCACCAAGCACGATCCCCACTGAGCCCGCGACGAGCATGAACAGCGCTATGGGACCGAGCCGGAGCAGGCTCCGCAGGTCGACCGTGATCATCAGGAGCAGGAGGGCGGCCGGCAGGAGGTAGCGGATCACCCAATCGTAGGCCGGAGAGGCCTGCGGCGTAACGCCCAGCGTCGTCGAGATCGTGGGGAGAAAGTACGCGTAGATGACCGGCGGCGTGATCGCGAAGAGCTTCTTCAGCGGCGCCAGGCTGCTGAGCCAGAACACCGTGGCCACGAGCGCCGCCAGCCAGGCGAAGACGGCCGTGGGCTCGGTGATGAGGGCGCTCGCCGCCTGCTCGGGCATGGTCCGGTGGGGGTGGGTGAAGCGGCAAAGATAACCGCCGGGGCCGCGCGGCGCGGGGAGGCTAGTTCAGGTGCGCGTTCACGATCGGCAGCCACCGTGCCGCTCCTTCGTTGTTTCCGGCGAAATTCAGCAGGCCGATCTGGATCCCGTGCAGCTCCCGCACGTAGTTGAAGACGCCGATGGTCAGACCCTGCTGCCGCTCGATGTGGTTGTAGGCCGCAACCGAGACGCCCTGCAGCGTGCCGATCCTGGTCCAGGCGACGGCCGTCGCCCACCCTCGCATGTCATCCGTCCGGATCCGATAGCCGCCGATCGCCACACCGCGGATTCCGGACGTGTCGCGCACTTCGCCCGCCGTGACCGCAATCCCGTACAGCGGCGCCGCGGCGCCGATGACGCCCACGCCGGCCACGGTGATCCCCGCGATCCCCTCCGAGGCGACCGCGCCGAGTCCCGCGACCGAGATCCCCGCCAGCGATCCGCTGGCAACCAGACCGAGCCCGGCGATGCTGAGGCCTTGCACGTCACCACTCGAGACCGCGCCCAGCCCCGCCACGTTCAGTCCGACCATATCCCCTTCGGCGACCGTGCCGAGCCCCGCCACGTTGAGCCCACGCATCGATCCGGAGGCGACGGTCCCCAGCCCGGCGATGTTGAAACCCGTCATGTCGCCCTGGACGACGAGGCCGAGTCCCGCCACGCTGATCCCCGACACCGAGCCCTGCGCGACCGTGCCGAGCCCGCCCAGGTTCAGCCCGACCATGTCGCCCTGAACGACGAGGCCCAATCCCGCCACGCTGATTCCGGAGACCGAGCCCTGCGCGACCGTGCCGAGCCCGCCCACGTTCAGCCCGACCATGTCGCCTTGGGCGACGTTCCCGAGCCCGGAGACGTTGATGCCGGTCAGGGAGCCATCGCTCACCAGCCCCAGACCGCCCACGTTGACGCCGATCATCCGCCCCTCGGAGACCGCGGCCACGACACCGAGAGTCACGCCGTGGAAGCTGCCGCCGCCGGGCGCGAGTCCCACCGAGAGGCCGTTGTAGACGGAGCCTTCGTTGTCCTTGGGGCGCCAGAACGTGACGTTGAGACCGTTGATCCGCTCGACCTCCCGGTCGACGGCGTTGAACCGGACGCCGTCCCACCGGTGCGAGTTGCCGATACTCAGCCCAGCTCTGCCGAACCCGATGTTCAGCGCCCGCCCGGCGGACGATCCATGGTCCTGATCGCCTTCCTGCCCCGCCACGGCACGCGGGGCGGCGAGCAAGACGGCAGCGATGGCGGTGACGAGAAGGCGGCTCGATCGCATCGGGTTCTCGGTTGATCTCCTACTTCCCTACGGCGATCCAGGCCGCGGGTTTCCATGCGAACGCCTGACGCAGCGGGGGCGGCCCTCCCGGCCCGCCCCCCCAGACATCGCGCCCGCGAGCGATCTCAGCACCACCGGACTCGAACCCGGTACTCGATCGTCGTCTTCCCGCCTGCCGGCACCGGGACCGTGAAACTGAACGTGAAGGCGTCGACCTTGGTCACCGGATGGCTGGATGACAGGATCTCCCAGTCGCCACCTATCGGCTCGTACACCTCCACCTCGGCGGCCTCGTCCTTGTGGTTGCGCAGCTCGACCTGCCAGGCGCTCTCCGACACGCAGGCACTGACCACGCGGTACTCCATCTGCCGCCGATCGCCGACGACGTCGAACGCCTCGCCCATCTTGATCCGGATCCGCTCGTCCCGCGGCGTGTGATCGATCTGATCCTCGCCAATGAACTGCTGCGCGCCCGCCCGGTCCGCCTTGTAGACGCGCACGATCCCCTTCGGCAGCGGCATCCCGAGACCGTTGGCCTCGCTGTTCTGCACATCGAGGTAGACCCCGACCTTCTGGTTCGACATGACCTGGCCGTACGAGCCCCGGTAATAGTAGGGCTGCCCGTAGAAGATCAGCCGCTTCCGAACCCCCACCGCCGGGCTCTCGAGCAGCGTTACCTGCTTCTGCTCGTTGTTCCGCAGGTCGGTGGGACGCTGCAGCGTGTACAGGTGGTACTCGAAGAAGCTCTCCTCCGCGAACGCCTTCTCCTCGGCAACCATCGCGCGCATCGCCTCGGGCCGCGCGCGGCCCGCCTGGTCGGTCACGCGCTGGACGTCGCCCGCGACCAGCTTGAGCTCGGCGTGCTCGTAGGTCGCCCCGCTCTGGTTCGTCAGCGTCACCCACCCCGTCAGATCCCCCTTGGTATCGTCCTCGTCGATGACGAATACGTAATCCGCCTTCCAGTTCAGCCCGCCCGCCAGGTAGGAGACTTCCACCGGCTGGCTCGCCTCCCGGCTGTCGAGCAGCCATACGAGCGTGGGCTTCGCGATCAGATTCTCCGGGATCTCCGGGAACGAGAACCGGCCCGGGAAGTTGAAGGTGATCTCGTCGCCGATCCGCAGGATCGTCCCCTGGTTCACCGACAGCACTTCCGCTTCATAGGGATCGTCCCGGCCGGTCCGCTCGTTGTAGCGGTAGACCGTCACCGTCCGTCCCACGTACTTCTCCAGCAGCTTCTGCGGATTGAGCAGGTCGTACTGGTAGTTCTGCTCGAGCACCCGCAGCCCGCCGTTGCGACCCAGCGCCTTGATGTGCACGGTCTCGGGCTGGATCGTCGAGGCCACGTCCCCGAACTCGAGCTCCGACTCGCCGCGGGTGAGCGTGACGTCCCGGACCTCGCGGACGAGTCCGAAGTTCTGGTTGTACACGGTGATGGAAACGCCCTGCCGGTCGGCGGCCGTGGACTGATGCGCGACCGCTCCGGTCTGCGCCGCTACGAGCGGTACCATCGTGGCCAGGCCGGCCAGGACCGCCAAGCCCACGGCGGGCGGCGTGATCGGGATCGAGCGCCAAAGAGACATACCGCAACTCCTCAAGTGTGTGCGTCGTGGAATGGGACGTCCGAGCCGGCGATCCTTGCACACGCCGTCCGCCTCCCGATTCTACCAACCGTCTGCGAGGCCCCGGGCCACGTGGTCCGCGATCCCCATGATGGTGATCATCGGGTTGACGCCGCTCGACGCGGGAAATGCGCTCCCGTCGACCACGTACAGGCCGGCCACCTCGTGCGTGCGCCCGCTCTCGTCGATCGCCGAGGCCGCGGGATCCGCCCCCATGCGCGCGGTGCCCATCTGGTGGAACGTGATGTAGGAGGTTCGGCACCGGCGATAACCGATCGCGTCCGCCGCCCGCTGGAGTCGGTCCCGCCATCCGGGCTCGCTCACGCGCGCCCGCACCGGGGGTGTCTGCACCGTCTCGATCTCGGTGGCACCGGCCGCCGCCAGGATCTCGGCAGCGGCGAGGAGCCCGCGGCGCGCGTGCACGACATCGTAGTCCGACAGCTCATAGTGCACCTGCGGCCGGCCGTCCCGCGTCACCGCCACCCGGCCCGCGTCCCGGTCGCGCAGCAGGACGCCGATATAACTCATCCTGCCGACCCGGGCGACGTCCTCCCGGAACCGGCGGGCCCCTTCCCAGCCGAACGCGCTGCCGACCAGGGCAAACTGCGCCGGCGCCGTCTCGAACCGCACGCCGTATCCCGCATCCAGATCCGCCAGCTCGTTCGAGTAGCGGGTCTGCAGCGACCCGGACCAGGGCTCGACCCGCTCGGGGAAGTAGCCCAGGACCGCAGTGGCCGGGTGCAGGCGGAGCCACCGCCCGATGCTGCGATTGCGCAGCCCCGAGCGCCGCAGAATGGCGGGCGTGTAGATAGTGCCGGCGGCGACCACGACGACGCGTGCCCGTACCGTGATCGGCGCCGCGGTTCCGTCGGCGCGGCGAATCGTCGCGGTGGCTCCGACCGCCCGGCCGTGCTCGATCAGCACGCGATCGGCCTCGCAGTTGGCCACCAACCGCGTCCCACCCGCGACCGCCTCACGCAGATAGGCGCGCACGGTGGACTGCTTGGCATCGTGCCGGCAGCCGTAACCGCAGAAGCCGCACTCGAGCCCTTCCCGGCAGTCGGTCACGTTCCGCGGGATGCAGTCGACGTGCCAGCCGAGGACCTCGCAGCCCCGCTGGAGGATCCGATCGCGGGGGGCCGGCGTCGTCCACTGCGTCCCCACGTGCAGGCGCCGTCGGACGCGGTCGACGCTCTCCTGGAACCGGCGGGAGCCGAAGAACGAGAGACCCGAGCTCCGGTCCCACTCGGCCCGCGTCTCCTCCGGCAGCTCGAAGCTCGTCGTGTAGTTGATGGTGGTGCCACCGCCCACGCAGCTCCCCGCGAGGATCGGCATTGATCCGCTGCGGGTCATGATCAGGCCGCTATCGAGATAGAGCGCGCCCAGCATGTCGCCCTCGACCTGGGTCATGTCGCGGAACGATGGGTTGGGCCCCTTTTCGAGCACGATGACGTCCCGGCCCGCCGCCGCGAGCACGCCCGCCGCGAGCCCGCCACCGGCGCCGGAGCCGATGACGAGAACTTCGCAGTCGAGCACCTCGCCGGGGGCCACGGCCGCCTCGCGGAGCGGCTCGGTCCCGGTTGCGGGCGGCGCCAGCGGCCCCGGATAGCCGACGGCCTGCCATGCCGGGTGCGTGCCGTCTCTTGCCGGCCAGGCGAGATACGACACGTGACAGAGGCGCTTGAGCGCCTGGAACCCCGCGCGCCGCAGCGGCACCGACGACTGCGCCCACGAACGCAGCACCCGCTCCCGCTGCGCCGGCGACAGCCGCGCGAATCCCACGGGCCTCCCGATCGCCGCCAAGCTTGCGACCCGTGATCCAAGCGCCGTGAGCAGGAGCGCCAAGCTCCTCCGGTCGTCGGGATCTCTGATCGACGCGATCAATCGCTCGACGCGCGCGACCGTGCCCGCTTCGGCCGCCCCGGTGGCGAATAGCCCGTGGGGGTCGTCTTCCTCCTCGAGGGACGGCAGCAGCGTCTCGCAGATGGCGGACAGGACCGTGCGCTGCCGCTCGGTGAGCGGCGACGGATGAGGATCGGCGGGCATGAGCCGGGAAATGTGGGGGCCGCGGGTGCGGGTCGCCAGTGGCGTGCGGCCCGGCGCAGGCGGCCCCCGCAACGTCCGAGGGGGGACCGCCTGGCTCGGGTCTCGAGATCAGTGCTGACCGCTGGGTGCGGTATCCACCTGCCAGACGGGCCGTGGCGTCGCCGCCGTGTGCGTCGGCAGCACGGGGTACTCCACCTTCGGCTGCGTCCCCGTGAGGGACGCCAGGAACGTCACGATGCTGGTGCGCTCATCGGGCGTCAGCGCCATGCCGAGCTGGGCGTTTCCCATCACCTCGACCGCATCGGAGAGGTCCCACACGACACCGGAGTGGAAGTACGGCGGCGTGATCCCGACGTTCCGCAGCGTGGGCGCGCGGAACACGTAGTCGTCGGCTGCCGACTTGGTGACCGCCGCGCGCCCTATGTCCCCCGGAGGCAGGATGTCGCTGCCCGGCTTCTGCACGACCCCGAAGGGATAGTAGTTTGCGCCGCCCACGTTCACCCCGTTGTGGCAGCCGGCGCAGCCCTTGGAGACGAAGAGATCGAGTCCCGCCTGCTCGTCCGCCGCGAGCGCCTGCGCGTCGCCGCGCAGGTAGCTGTCGAACCGTGAGGGCGTGAGGAGCGTGGCCTCGAACGCTTCGATGGCCTTGGCCATGTTGTCGAAGGTGACGGGATCGGCTTCGTCGGGGAACACCGCCGTGAACCGCTCCACGTACTCCGGAATGCTCTTGAGGGTCTCAACCACACGGTCCGGCGAGCTGCCCATCTCGACACTGGCCTGGACGGGCCCCTTGGCCTGCTCCGCGAGATCCTTGGCCCGGCCGTCCCAAAACTGCGCGATGTTGAACACGGCGTTCAGCACCGTGGGAGCATTGCGCGGGCCGCGCTGCCACCCGTGCCCAATCGACGTCTGCTCCAGATCAACGCCGCCGAGGGCGAGGTTGTGGCAGGTGTTGCAGCTGATCAGCCAGCTCCGCGAGAGCCTCGGGTCGAAGTACAGCATCTTGCCAAGCTCGACCTTCGCCGGCGTCATCGGGTTCCCCGCGAGCGGCGGCGGCGCATCGGGAAGCGCGGCGAACATCGTCAGATTCGCCGGCGGCGATCCGGTCGCTGCCTGCTCGGCCGGAGGAGCCCCCTGACACGCGAGCATCGCGACCAGGCCGAGCGCCCCTATACTGCGCGCAACGAGCGTTCTCTTCATGACCAAACGGTCCTTTCTGCCAGCATCGCGGCTGGTTCGCTCAATGATGCGGTGAACGGTCGGGCGGAGCGCCAAGCGGGCGCGCTGCCCGTGCTCACCGTGGTACCGGACTCCCCACCGGCAGCAGTCCCAGGGGACGGTGCGCGGAAGGGAGTCCCAGGACCTTTGCGACCTCGGCGTCGTCGAACGCGCCGACGAGGGTCGTGCCGAGGCCCAATGCCCCGGCCTGCAGATACACGCTCTGGGCGACGGCGCCGACCTCGATGTGCGCGTACCGCACTCCGCGGTCACCGTACTTCCCCGTCGTGCGCTCGTACTCGGCCGCGACGACCAGCACGACGGGCACGGACGCGATCCAGCGCTGGCGCACGGCGGCGGTCGCGAGGCGAGCGCGCACGTCCCCCTCCACCGTGCGCACCAGCGTGTGCGCGCGCGGATCGTACCGGTACACGCCGGCCTCGAGGCCCGACACGTCGCCAGCCACGAGATAGACCTCGAGCGGGTAGAGCGCGCCCGCCGACGGAACCGTGCGCTGGCCGTCGGGGCGGTTGACGCCGCCCACCGCCCACAGCAGCTGAGACACGGTGGGGAGGTCGAGCGGACGCTCGGCGAATTCCCGTGTCGAGTGCCGCCCACTCAGCAGCGACTCGAGCGGCACCTTTCCGGCGCGATCGGGGGGCGGAAGGAGTACCGTCACGCCGGGGACCTGGGCGATCGCCAGATCAACGCCGAGGGCGAGTACGGGAACGGACAGCAGAAGTCGAAACACGCAGCTCCTCGAAGACCACGGCGGTCAGATCCGCCTACCCCACGCCCGGGCGAGGGGCCTCGCGCACGGCGGCGAGCACGCGCACGAGCGTCGCCCGGCGCTCCTTGAGCATGTCGCGGTAGTCGAGCCGGTCGGTATGTGCGATCTCCGTGCCCAGATCGGAGATGCAATGCGCCAGGACCTGCTCGAGGATCCCGAGTTCCTTCGCGCTGAGTTCGAGTTGCAGCATCGGTTCGAATCCCGGCGTTGCGGGCCTAGGAGGGAACGATGAAGCTCGTATCCTCCCGTTCGTCGCGCTCCAACTCCTTCAGCAGACAGTTCACCGTCTTCTGGACCAGCTCCTCGATCGTCACACCCTGGCGCTGCGCCTCCCCCTCGTAGGCGTGATACGCCTGCTCGCTGAGCTCGGCCCAGACCTGGATGCGATGCATGTCACGCCTCTCCTTCGATGCAGGCCACGGGCACGGCCTTGTATCCATAGCAGAGGATCCCGCTCTGCCCTTCCTTGCGGATGAGGCGGAATTCGAGCGCGACGTCCGTCCCGGGCTGGCACTCGCCGGGCTCGCAGTCGGCAACCTGCACCATCAGCCGCGCCCCCTCGGGCGTTTCGACGAGCGCGACCGGATACGGCGCCGCCATCTGGAACTCGTCGGGCGCCACGTGCACCACCGTGGAGGTCACGATCTTGCCGCGGAGCGAGAGCTGCAGGGTCTCGAACTCGACGCCGCCGCACCCGGGACACACCCGGCGCCGCGGATATGCGACGCGCGCGCAGGCGGTGCAGCGGCCCGCCTCGAGCCGGTACCGGCTCGGGATCTCTCTCCAGTATCTCGGACTCGGCATCGGTTACACTCGCTCGAAGATGTGCACGACGGAACTGGCGCCGGACCCGCCCATGTTCTGCGTCAGGCCGATGACGGCGTTCGCCACCTGGCGCGCTCCCGCTTCCCCGCGAAGCTGCTCGACGATCTCGATCACCTGCGCCACCCCGGTCGCCCCCACCGGATGCCCCTTGGCCTTCAGTCCGCCGCTCGTGTTCACGGGGAGGCGTCCGCCGAGCGTCGTTTCGCCCGCGCGCGTCAGCTCCGCCGCGCTGCCGGGTTGCGCGAAGCAGAGGGCCTCGAGCACGCATAGCTCCGCGATCGCGAAGCAGTCGTGCACTTCCGCCACGTGGATGTCCGACGGTCCCAGACCGGACGCCCGGTAGGCGCGGGCCGCGGCCAGGCTCACCGCGTCGAGCGCGGAGGGATCCACCCGATCGGCGAGCGCCATCGGCGCGGTCGCGAACCCGCCGCCGCGGATCTTCACCGGCTTGTCCGTGAACTCCCGCGCCCGGTCGAGTGGGCAGAGGAGCACCGCCGCGGCCCCGTCACTCACCGGGGAGCAGTGCAACAGGCGCAGCGGCTCGGAAACCATCGAGGACGTCATCACCTGTTCCAGGGAGACTTCCTGCCGGAACTGCGCCTTCGGGTTCAGCGCCCCGTGGCGGTGGTTCTTCACCGAGATGGTCGCGAGGTCGCCCTCGGTGGTCCCGTGCTTCTCCATGTGGGCCCGGGCGATCATGGCGTAGAGCCCTGGGAACGTGATCCCGTGATAGACTTCGGCCTCCTGATCCGCCGCCGTCGCGAGCACGCCGGTCACGTCCGCCCCGTCGTTCATCTTCTCGACCCCGGCCACCAGCACCAGGTCGCTCGCGCCCGAGGCGACCTCGAAGAAGCCCGCACGGAGGGCGGCGCCGCCGGAGGCGCACGCGGATTCGACGCGCGTCGCGGGCACCCCCGCCACCCCGAGATGGTCGGCCATCAGCGGGCCGAGGTGCTCCTGCCCCACGAACTGGCCGCCCGACATATTGCCGACGTAGATCGAGTCGAGCAGCGGATGATCGACCGCGTCGAGCACCTCGCGCGCGGCCTCCACGAAAAGGTCACGGAGACTGGAGTGCCACAGCTCCCCGAACGGGGTCATGCCGGTGGCGACGATCGCGACATCACGCATGCAAACGCTCCCTACGACCCCCGGGGAACGTCCCGGGAGCCGCGCGTCAGAAGTCAGTGGTTGACGATGATCTTCTCGCGGTACTTCGCGTACTCGCCGTACGTGAGGTAGCGGCGACGGCCGTCCAGCATCGACCGCACCGTCGGCGCCCGCTCCCGGCGCTCCGGGAGGAGATCCGTCGCGCGCAGCACGAACGAATCGCTGCCCGCCCCGGAGCCGAAGGAGGTGATGAGGATCAGGTCGTCGGGCTCCGCGACGTCGAGGATGGCCGCGAGCCCGGTCGGTGACGATCCGGAGTAGGTATTGCCCATCGTCGACACCACCCAGCCCACATCCATCTGTTCACGCTTGAACCCCAGCTGCTTGCCCACCGACAGCGGGAACTTGCCGTTGGGCATGTGGAAGACGGCATAGCGAAAGTCGGAGGGCTTGTACCCGGACTTCTCCAGGATCGCGCGGGTGGCGGAGGAGACGTGCCGGAAATAGGCGGGCTCACCGGTGAACCGGCCACCGTGCCGCGGATAGAACTCCCCCTCCCGCCGCCAGAAGTCCGGCGTATCCGACGTGAAGCTGTGCGTCTCGAGCACGTCGACGAGCACGTCCGCGTCGCCGAACAGGTACGCCGCTCCCCCGGCCGAGGCCGAGAACTCGAGGGCGTCGTTCGGCGCTCCTTGGGACGTGTCGGCGCCGATGCCCATCGCGTACTCCACCCGTCCAGACTCCACCAGGCCGAACGCGACGAACATCGCCTCCGTGCCGGCCTTGCAGGCGAACTCGAAGTCGGCCACGTGGACGGCGGGCCCGATACCGAGCGCCTCGATCACCACAGTGCCGCTGGGCTTCACCGCGTACGGGTGCGACTCCGAGCCGATGTAGAGCGCGCCGACCCGCTGCGGATCGATCCCCGCCCGCTCGAGGGCGGATCGTCCCGCGGCAACCGAGATCGTGATGGTGTCCTCGTCCAGGCCCGGAACCGACTTTTCCTTGAGCAGCAGCCCGCGGCGGATGGCATTGGGATCTTTTCCCCACTGCCGTGCGATCTCTTCCGCGGTGATGCGATTGCGTGGGATGAACGCCCCATAGCCCACGATCCCCGTCATGCGCAACGACCTCCGGTATGGGGAGCAGGTGCAGAACCTTCGGATCTGGCAAAGAAACCGGCGCACGCGTGAAGAGGGGATGAAACCGGCCTTAAGCCGACGCGTTGCGTGGCCGCGCACACACGCCCGACGTCATCGGAAGACGACCGATCAGAATCTGGAGTGCTTTGTTTGTAATTTGGGGCCAGTGCTGCCCACCATCGCCGTACAATCCTGAATGGATTACTCCGCGATACGCCAGACCGAGTCGATGACCGTGCCGTCGACCCACTTCACCACGGCGACCGGATCGTCGGTGAGGCGCGGCTTGGCCGGTGGGCCGCCGAGGATCGTTTCCACCTCGGCCTTGAGTTCCTCGATCGTGCGGAGCGGCAGCCCGGACCCGCGCGCGCGGTCGAGCAGGTCCGCGCGCCGCGGATTGATGGCGATGCCCCGCTCGGTCACGACGACGTCGATCAGCTCGCTGGGACCCGTCACGGTGACGACCTCGTCCACGATCACCGGGATGCGGTCGCGGAACGACGGAACGGCCAGGATGGTGCAGCCGGCGAACAGGCAATTCTGCCAGCCACCGATCCCGTGCAGGAGCATTCCGTCCGAGTGGGTGACCACGTTCGCGTTGAAGTTCACATCCACCTCGGTCGCCCCGAGCACGACGGCGTCCACCATCGACGCGAAGTTGCCCTTGCCGTGGTAGTTGTAGGACGTGAACGGTGACGTCGGTACGTGACGGGGATCGGCTCCGATCGAGCTCACCCCGGCCAGGTCGAAGGTCTGCCCGTCCAGGATGTAGTCCGTGAGGCCCTCTCTCAGCAGGTCCACCAGGTAGCTCGTCGATCCACCCCTCACGAAGCGCGCCTTCACGCCAGCGTCGATCATCATCTGCTTGATGTACTGGACGAAGGCGAGCGCGATGCCTCCGGCGCCCGCCTGGAAGGAAAAGCCGTCCCGCAGGATCCCCGAGTCACGCATGAAGCGGGCGACGTATTCCGCGATCAGCAGGCGATCGGGGCTCTTCGTGATCACCGTCGTGCCGGACACGATCTGCTCCGCGTTCCCGATCGAGCCCACTTCGACGACGAAATCCACGTTGTTTCCCTGGATCTGCCACGGAACGCAAGGGAAGGGAACCAGGTTGTCCGTCACGACGATCACGCGGTCCGCATAGATGGAGTCGGCCAGTGCGAAGCCCAGGGAGCCGCAGGCGGAGGGTCCGTGGGAGCCGTCCGCGTTTCCGAACGGGTCCGCCGTCGGGGCCGCGATCACCGCGATGTCGACGTGCACTTCGCCGTCCTGTATCGCCTGCCAGCGACCCCCGTGCGACCGGAGGACGCCCAGCCCACGCATGTGACCGTGAGAGCAGTAGGCGCCCAGGGGGCCGTTCATCGACCCTTCGATGTGATGGACGACGCCGCTCTTCATCAGGTCCACGACCGGCTCGTGGCACGGAAACGAAGCGCTCGGGAGCCACATCAGGTCCCGGGCTCCGAGGTCGGCCGCGGCGAGCAGAGCCTCCACCGCAACCCGGTCGCCGTTCCGGAGATGGTGGTGCGTCGACAGCGTCATGCCATCCCGCAGGCCGCACAGCTGCAGGGCGGTCTTGAGGTCGGCGACACGCTTGTCTCCGCTCGCCGGGTAGGTCGCCGAGGACCGGATCGGCGGGCCGTGCTTCGCACCTTCCGGCAGCGTGGCGCCGACGCCGGCATACGGCCGGGCCCTCCGTCCGTTGACGACGGAGGGCACGCGGCGCCCGGCCGCGTTGACCACCATCTCCACCCGATCCTCCACTGTCGCACTCATGAGCCCGGCTCCCCCCCGATCAGTCCGGCCCGTCGCGCCGCTTCCACGACGCGCTGTGCGCGCAGCACGACGGGAGCGTCCACCATGCGGGTGCCGAGGCTGACGACGCCGAGGCCCATCGCCTCCGCGTGCTCGAACGCCGCCACGATCTGGAGAGCTTTTTCGATCTCCGCCGTCGAGGGTTCGAACGCCTCGTGAATGGGCCGGATCTGCCTCGGATGAACGCATCCCATTCCCTCGAAGCCGAGCCCCCGGGATCGGCGCGCCCACTCGCGCAGACCGTCTTCGTCTCCCACGTCACCGAACACGGAATCGATCGGCTGAACTCCCGCGGCCCGCGCCGCGTTGACCAGACGGCCCCGGGCGTAGAGCGACTCCGCGCCTTCCAGGGTCTTCGGCACACCGAGATCGGCCGTGTAGTCCTCCAGGCCTATGGTGAGGGCCACGACGGAGGTCGATGCGGATGCGATCTCGAAGGCGTTCTCGATTCCACGGGCCGTTTCGAGTATGGGCATGATCCACACTTCCGGCTCGCCCTGGGTTTGCCCGAGGATCTCACGGATCGTGGCGTCGAGCTCCGCCACCTGGCTCGCCGTCTCGGTCTTGGGCAGGAGCACGAGGTCGGGCCTCTCCGGCGCGACCGACTCGAGGTCCGCCAGGCCGAGCGGCAGCTGGTTGATCCGCACCATCAGCTCCGCGCTCCCGAAGTCCAGGCAACGCAGCGCGTTTCGCACCACCAGGCGGGCTTCGTCCTTTCGATCGGGGTGAACGCTGTCCTCGAGGTCCAGGATTACTCCGTCCGGTCGGTGGAGCCCGGCATTCAACTGCAGCTTCGGCTGGTCCCCCGGGAGATAGAGGCGCGATCTGCGCGGGCGGTGGCGCTCCGTGTGTGGCCGACGTTCCGCGACGCGCTCCGGCCGGGCATCGCCGTCGGCCCCCGCCCGTCGGGCTGCGGCTTCGACGCGCGCCGCGATGACGTACGGCACGGCGCCCCTGTCATCGATCCTGACCCGGGCGTGCTCGATGTGAAGTCCGGAAAGCGTGGACCTGGCGGTCTCCTCTATGGAGGCCCCGTAGAGGCCGCCCACCTTCGAGGTCACCTCGACCTCGATCCCGCCGCGGTCGGCGATCTCCACCACGGCGTGCAGGTCGGACCTGACGTCATCGCCCTTCCGGCCCGCTTCGCCCGCTCTCGCTGTCGTCACCACGACCTCCTCAAACCAGCTTTCGGATGATGGCGTCGGTGATCTGGGTCGTGGTCGCCGCGCCCTTCGACAGCACGTCGGGCCCACCCGGCAGTCGGAGCATGTCGTACGCCCGGACCTCGCCTTCCGAGACCACCGCCGCGGTCGCGTTGCGCACGGCGTCCGCCCGGTCCAGCTCGCCGACGTGGTCCAGGAGCATCGCCGCCGTCAGGATCATGGCGATTGGATTGACGATAGAAGGACTCAGGTCCGCGTACTTCGGGGCCGATCCGTGCGTCGGCTCGAACACGGCGACCTCGTCACCGATGTTGGCCGAGCAGGCGAAGCCCAGCCCGCCCACCAGCCCGGCGAAAGCGTCCGACACGATGTCGCCGAACATGTTGCCGGCCACGATCACGGAGTAATCCTCCGGGTTCTTCGTGAGCCACATCATCTGGGCGTCGATGTTCGTGAACCAGAGGTCGATGTCCGGGTGGCGCGCCTTCGCCTCCCGGGCGCAGGCGTTCATCATCCCGGATGTCTCGCGGATCACGTTCGGCTTCTCGCAGACGGTCACCGACGAGTAGCCGTGGAGCGCCGCGAAGGCGAAGGCGGCCTCCGTGATGCG
>Ga0210112_1000253_pt1 | contig 14931 bp, 13 predicted proteins | sample Joice_ThreeSqC_D_FD_184875 | JGI IMG/M metagenome (GOLD analysis project Ga0210112, IMG submission 184875) | Wetland microbial communities from San Francisco Bay, California, USA, that impact long-term carbon sequestration - Joice_ThreeSqC_D2... | ecosystem: Environmental > Aquatic > Marine >... | reverse complement strand
GAGGCGACCGGCCAGTGCCGCAGGCGTGGTACCGGCCAGCACGGCGAGGCGTTCGGTCATGAGCTGGCGGAACATGCCATCCGGCAGCGTCGCCAGCAGTGGTCTGGCCGCGGCAACCAGGCGGGCGCGGCCGTCGATGCTGCCGAGATCGAGTTGCGCGGACAGCCGTTCGTAGAAAAAGTCCGACAGGTGCGTGGCCGTGGCGATGCCCTGTTCGAAGCCATCCTTGCCCGTTTTGCGTACCAGCGAATCCGGATCTTCACCTTCGGGCAGGAACAGGAATCGCGCCTCGCGCCCGTCGGTCAGTACCGGCAGGGCGTTTTCCAGCGCGCGCCAGGCGGCCTCGCGGCCGGCGCGGTCACCGTCAAAACAGAACACCACTTCCGGCACCGTGCGGTACAGTCGTTCCAGGTGCTCGTGGGTCGTGGCCGTGCCGAGCGTCGCCACGGCGTAGTTGATATCGAACTGCGCCAGCGCCACCACGTCCATATAGCCTTCAACCACGAGCATGCGTTCCAGCTTGCGCACCGCCTTGCGCGCCTCGTACAGGCCGTACAGCTCCCGGCCCTTGTGGAACACGGCCGATTCCGGGCTGTTCATGTATTTCGGCGTGCCGTCGTCGAGCACACGGCCGCCGAAGCCGATGGTGCGGCCGCGCCGGTCATGAATGGGGAATATCACGCGGTCGCGGAAGCGGTCGTAGGCGCCCTTGCTGTCATTGCGCCTGATCGTAAGGCCGAGGTCCAGCAGCTGCTGCTGTGTGGCGCCGTCGGCGTCGAGCGCAGTCGCGAGGTTGTCCCAGCCGGGCGGCGCATAGCCGATGTGGAAGCGTGCCGCGACCTCGCCGGTGAGTCCGCGCTGTTTCAGGTACTCTACGGCGCGGCCGGCCTGCGGGTGACTGCGCAGCTGCTCCCGGTAGTAGGCAGAGACGCGTTCCAGCAGCGTGTGAGCCGCATGTGCGGACGGCATGTGCGCGCTGTCGCTGCCGGCCTCGCGCGGCACCTCGAGCCCGGCCTGGTGCGCGAGTTCCTCGATTGCCTCGACGAAGTCCATGTGCTCGTAGTCCATCAAAAAGGTGATGGCCGTGCCGTGCTGGCCGCAGCCGAAGCAGTGATAGAACTGCTTCACCTGGCTGACGGTAAACGACGGGGTCTTCTCACTGTGAAACGGGCAACAGGCCTTGTATTCGCGGCCCGCCTTTTTCAGCGGCACGCGTCCATCAATGACATCGACGATGTCGATGCGCGCGAGCAGTTCATCGATGAACGATTGGGGGATACGGCCGGCCATGAATCAAGGTTAAAAGGGATGCCCCGGAAAGGGAAGCTGGTCCTGAAAAAACCGGCTCGCGCAAAGACGCCAAGGCGCCAAGATTAGATAACTCGCGCAGAGACGCAGAGACGCAGAGATCGCAGAGATGCGCAGAGGTCTGATGCCTTTGGGAAGGGGGTCACGGTTATGTGTGAGTAACAGTCACAACCGGATTGTCACGCCGGATCCTTGTCTCCCAACATGCGCCGATTCTTTACCTTGAATCGTGCTCGCACCGGCATGTCTGCCGCTTGCCCGGAATGAAGGGGAATTAAATTCCCTGCGTTTCTCTGCGTCTCTGCGCGAGGCTGTTTTTGAATTCCTGTCGCTTTCGCAGCCTGGTGCGAAATTTCAGGTGTCAGCCCAGGCGGGCCTTGATCAGCGCACTCACCGCGCCCATGTCGGCGCGGCCGGCGAGCTGCGGCTTGAGTTCGGCCATCACCTTGCCCATGTCCCTGATCGAGGCGGCGCCGGTGGCGGCCAGGGCGGCATCGACCAGCTGGTCGATCTCAGAGGCGCTGAGGGCGGCCGGCATGTACGGCGTGATGACTTCCAGCTCGCTGTTTTCCTGGGCCACCAGGTCGTCGCGGCCGGCCTGCCCGAACTGGGCGATCGATTCGCGCCGCTGCTTGACCATCTTGTCGAGCACGGCGACGACCTGCGCATCATCCAGCTCGATGCGTTCGTCGACTTCGCGCTGCTTGATGGCGGCCAGGATCAGCCGGATGGTGGACAGGCGTGCCTTGTCCCTGGCCCGCATGGCATCCTTCATGTCCTGCTGCAGGCGGTCCTTGATGGACATGCGCAAGGGGGGAAGTGGTCAGTACAGGCGTACGCGGCGTGCCAGCTCGCGGGAAACCTTTTTCTGGTTGCGTTTCACGGCAGCGGCCATTTTGCGTTTGCGTTCCTGCGTCGGCTTTTCATAGAACTCGCGGCGACGTACTTCGGCCAGCACGCCGGCCTTTTCACAGGAGCGCTTGAAACGGCGCAGCGCGATTTCAAACGGTTCGTTTTCTTTTACACGGACATTGGGCATACAACACAGCTCGGGTTGAGGTTAACAAGGGTTGCGAATTCTATACACGTCCCGGCCAAAAGGCAAAATTTCCTTGTGTAACAAGAACTGGCAGTTACCATACGGGCATGGTCATACTGGGCATCGAAACCTCCTGCGACGAGACCGGTGTCGCGCTCTACGATGGCGGGCGCGGCCTGCTGGCGCATGCGCTGTACAGCCAGGTCGAGCTGCATGCCCGTTATGGCGGGGTGGTGCCGGAGCTGGCCTCCCGTGACCATGTCAGCAAGCTGTTGCCACTTATTCAGGAAGTGATTGATAAATCGGGTATATCTACTGTGTCTATTGGCGGTGTGGCCTATACCGCGGGCCCCGGCCTGGTTGGCGCACTGCTGGTCGGGGCGGCGGCCGGGCGGGCGCTGGCATGGACCTGGGGGGTGCCGGCCGTGGCGGTGCACCACATGGAAGGTCACCTGCTGGCACCGATGCTGGAGGCCGACCCGCCGGCCTTCCCGTTTCTTGCCCTGCTGGTATCCGGCGGCCATACCCAACTGGTCGAGGTCGCCGGCGTAGGCCGCTACCGGCTGTTGGGGGATTCCGTCGACGATGCCGTCGGTGAGGCCTTCGACAAGACCGCCACGGTGCTGGGCCTGGGCTACCCCGGTGGACCGGCGCTGGCCGCGCTGGCGGAACAGGGTGATCCCGGGCGCCTGCGCTTCCCGCGCCCGATGACCGACCGACCCGGCCTGGATTTCAGTTTCAGCGGCCTGAAGACCTTCGCGCTTATCACGTGGCAGCGCAGTGACCAGACCGGGCGGGACCGCGCCGATATCGCCCGCGCATTCGAGGAGGCTGTTGTGGATACCCTGACGATCAAGTGCCGCCGTGCGCTGGAGCAGACCGGCCTGCAGACCCTGGTCATCGCCGGGGGCGTCGGTGCGAACCGGCGCCTGCGCGCGCGTCTGGGCGAGCTGATGGAACAGCGCGGCGGGCGCGTGTGTTATCCGCGACCGGAATTCTGCACCGACAACGGCGCCATGATTGCCTATGCCGGTTATTGCCGCCTGCGCGCCGGCCAGTCGGAAAGCCTGTCGATCAGGGCAATGCCGCGCTGGTCGCTGGAGGATTTACCGGCGGTGTAGGCAAACCGGCCTCGCGCAAAGGCGCAAAGACGCAAAGAATAAACAGTTGGCCGCAGAGGGCGCGGAGAACACAAATAATAAATCTGCCGGCCAGGTTTTCGCCGCGCGGGATGCGGTGAGTATGCGAACCACATCGATATCCTTTGCATGGCTCCGCTCCTCCTGCAGGAAACGGACCGCGCCCAAGATCTATTGCACTGGAAAGAACCTGCGGCTGAATCAGTCCTGCCGGCGCATGGACAACGGACAGCATTGCCAACCTCTGTGTTCTCTGCGCCCTCTGTGGCAATGCCTTACTGTATCTACTCTTTCTCCCCGAAACTGATCTTGTCTTCCTTGCCGCTGAGCAGGTTGGCGATGTTGCTGCGATGGCGCCAGTACAGCAGTGCGGTCATGACACACATGGCGATGATCAGCGGCTGCTCCGGCCACAGCCAGGCAAAGCCGGCCGGGATCACCAGCACGGCGGTAAGCGCCGCCAGCGACGAATAGCGAAACAGCACGGCCATGACCAGCCAGGTGCCGGCCGTAAGCAGCCCCACCGGCCAGTACAGGCCGAAGGTAACGCCCAGTGCCGTCGCGACCCCCTTGCCACCCTGGAAACGGAAAAACAGCGGGTAGAGGTGGCCCAGGAACGCGGCCAGCGCGGTAGCGGCCAGCACGGCGGGCGCGGCGTGCAGGGCATGTGCCGCCAGCACCGGCAGCAGGCCCTTGAGCATGTCGCCCAGCAGGGTGAGTGCGGCGGCCTTTTTGCCGCCGAGGCGTGCGACGTTGGTCGCACCGGGATTGCGCGAACCCTCGGTGCGCGGATCGGGCAGCCCCATGAGCTTGCAGACGATGACTGCGGTGGAGATGGAGCCGATCAGGTAGCCGGCGACGATGAGCAGATAGTCCGGATTCATGGCGGCCCATTGGAATGGTTAAGCGCGCCGGCGTCAAGCGAAACACGCACGCAGCCGGGCGGCGCTGGCCTTCGGGGCGGCGAGGCTCTATATTGATGCGCGGTCAACCCGGGCGGCGTTTCAATGGATACAGTCTTTATCACCGATCTGCGCATCGAGACCCTCATCGGTATTTACGACTGGGAGCGCAAGGTCAAGCAGACCATCAGCCTCGACCTGGAAATGGGGGCCGATATCCGGGCGGCCGCCGCGACCGATGCCATCGAGGACACGCTCGACTACAAGGCCGTCTCAAAGCGCCTGATTGCATTCGTCGGTGACAGCGAGTTCCAGCTGGTGGAGACGCTTGCGGAACGCATCGCGGATATCGTGCTGTCTGAATTCAACGTGCCCTGGCTGCGACTCACCGTGCACAAGCCCGGCGCGGTGCGCGGCTCGCGCGATGTCGGCGTCATCATCGAGCGCGGCAGACGGGACTGATCCCTCGTGGCGCGGGTCTTCGTCAGCATCGGCAGCAATATCGACCGCGTGCGCAACATCAGTCTTGCGCTGCAGCAGCTGGGCGACGAATACGGCCCCCTGCTGCGGTCCTCGGTGTTCGAGAGTGCGGCGGTCGGTTTCGACAGCGCGCCGTTCTACAATCTGGTTGTCGGCTTCGACACGGAGCTGTCGCCGCTGGAGGTGCAGAAGCACCTGCACGAGATCGAGGCCGCCAGCGGGCGCGAACGCACCGGTGAGCTGACGGCGCGTACCCTGGACCTCGACCTGCTGCTGTACGACGACCTGGTCATCGACCGGGATCGCCTGAAGCTGCCGCGTGCCGACATCACCCGCTATGCCTTCGTGCTGTACCCGCTGGCCGAGATCGCCCCCGATGCGCGCCACCCGGTAAGCCGTGCGCGTTTCGCCGATATGTGGGCTGCGTTCGACGATGAGCAGCAGGTGCTGACGCGGGTCGACTGGCCGCCGGTTGCCTGTGGCGCCTCGTAACGCGATGCATACGGCCAGCGAGCTGCCCGTGCCGGATGCGCATGAGCGTGCGCATAGCAAGGTGCTGGCCGGTCTGATCCGGCAGGAGATCGAGGCCGCCGCCGGTGCCATCCCGTTTTCCCGCTTCATGGAGTTGTGCCTGTATGCGCCGGGCCTGGGCTACTACAGCGCAGGCCTGCGCAAGTTCGGCGCCGGCGGTGATTTCGTCACGGCGCCGGAACTCACATCGCTGTTCGGGCGTTGTCTGGCGCAGTCCTGTGCCGCGGTACTGGCGGAGACCGGTGGCGACATCCTCGAATTCGGTGCCGGCAGCGGGCGCCTGGCTGTGGATCTGCTGGGCGAACTCGGCAGCCAGGGACAATTGCCGGAACGCTATTACATCCTCGAACGCAGCGCCGGGCTGAAAGCGCGGCAGCAGGCACTGCTGCGCGCGCAAGTGCCGCAGCTCCACGAGCGCGTGGTCTGGCTGGAGCGGCTGCCGGCACCCGGTTTCCGCGGCGTGATGCTCGGCAACGAGGTGCTGGACGCGATGGCGGTGGAGCGCTTTCGCTGGACCGGGCAGGGCGCCGAGCTGTTTTATGTGACCGGCGCGGGCGACGGTTTTGCCTGGCGACAGCGGCCGGTGACGGATGCGGAACTCGCATCGGCAATCGCACGCATCGCCAGTGAATGCGCGCTGGCCGCGGGTTATGAATCGGAACTCAACACCAGCCTGACGCCCTGGCTGCACAGCGTGTCGGAACGGCTGGCATGCGGCCTGCTGCTGCTGATCGACTACGGCTACCCGCGCCGCGAGTACTACCACGCGCAGCGCAGCAGCGGCACCCTGCTGTGCCACTACCGCCAGCGTGCGCACGCCGATCCGTTACTGTGGCCGGGGCTGCAGGATATCACCGCGCACGTCGATTTCACGGCCGTCGCCGAGGCCGCCTTCGAAGCCGGCCTTGACGTATGCGGCTACACGACCCAGGCGCATTTCCTGCTCGATAGCGGGCTCGACCGGCTGTTGCAGGCAGCCATGGCAGACAGCGATGACGTGGCCTACCTGCGCCTGGCGCAGCAGGCCAAGACGCTCATCCTGCCCGGAGAAATGGGCGAGCGTTTCCATTGCATCGGGTTGACACGCAACCTGGATATCGAGGTGCCGGGATTCCGCGGGCAGGATTTTCGACACCGTCTGTAATAATAACTCGCGCAAAAACGCAAAGGCGCCAGGAATATTCGCCTCGCGCAGAGACGCAGAGTTCGCAGAGAAAACCTATTCCTATTACCTGCAGGACGCCGGTTAAGCGCCACGTCTACATTGCGCTTCTGCGCACACGGGATCTGCACAAGCAAGTAGACAATATAAATTGTTGAAAACCTGTTGCCTGCCGGCAGCAACAATAAACTGCGTCTCTGCGTCTCTGCGTCTCTGCGTCTCTGCGTCTCTGCGCGAGGCTTGTTTTGAATTTCCTGGCGCCTTTGCGTCCTGGCGCGAGTAAGGGTTGTTGAGAAATCACCCGCATCGGAGCAGAATGCGCGGCCATGGACAAACTGCACGCCATCTACCTTGCACTGCTGCAGGGGTTCACCGAGTTCCTGCCGATTTCCAGTTCCGCGCACCTGATCCTGCTGCCGCGGCTGCTGGGCTGGACCGACCAGGGACTGGCATTCGACGTGGCGGTGCACGTCGGCACGCTGGTAGCGGTGCTGGTGTATTTCCGCGTCGATGTCATGCTGCTGCTGTCGGCCTGGTTGCGTTCGCTGGGCACGCGGCAGACGGATGCGGATGCGCGGCTGGCGTGGTTTGTAATACTGGGCACGCTGCCGGCCGCCGTGTTCGGACTGCTGCTGCACGATGTGGTCGAAACCTGGCTGCGGTCGCCGCTGGTCATCGCCGCGGCCACGGTCGGATTCGGCGTGCTGCTGGGCGTGGCGGACTGGCGCGGCCGCCAGCAGCGCGACGAGCATGAACTGCGTGTGATGGACGTGATCGTGATCGGGCTGGCGCAGGCGCTGGCGCTGGTTCCCGGCACATCGCGCTCCGGCATCACCATGACCGCAGGCCTCGCGCTGGGCATGACGCGCTCGGCCGCCGCGCGCTTTTCCTTCCTGTTGTCGATCCCGCTGATCATGATGGCCGGCGGGTACGAGACACTCAAGCTGCTGGAGCAGGCGGAACCGGTCGACTGGCAGGCCATCCTGATCGGCTCCGCTGTGTCGGCGGTCAGCGCCTGGCTGTGCATCCACTTATTCCTGAAGCTGATCGAGCGTATCGGCATGATGCCGTTCGTGGTCTACCGGCTGCTGCTGGGCGCGGCGCTGTTCTGGATGTATCTATAGCAGCGGGCTGCGTCCACGAAAACTCATCTCGCGCCAGGACGCAAAGGCGCCAATAAATCCAAAAAAACGCCTCGCGCAGAGACGCAGAGAGCGCAAAGTTCGCAGAGAATAATTTTGCAGGTTGCCATGAGGGCACTAGTTAAGCGCTGTGTCCGTGTTGAGATTTTGAACACCCGCGAACTGCGTAAACCCGGACTGAATGGATTGCTGTGAACTTGAAATTACTCGGCAGTAACAATGAATTTATTGTCTCTGCGTTCTCTGCGTTCTCTGCGCGAGGGAAATGTACTTGGCGCCTTTGCGACCTGGCGCGAGATTGATTGGCGGGCACGAACCGTTCCTACCGAAGGACTTTTTCGATGGCTTCGATGCGCCGGGCGCGCAGCGCCGCGCCGATTTCCGGGCCGGACTTGCCCCGCGTGTCGGGTTTCACGGCGCTCGCCGCCTGCCAGACCCGTTCCAGCAGCTCTGCGGGCGGGTAGTCGTGTGACGCTGCATCCACTGCACGGGCTTCAGCCGCGCACACGGCGATGAAATCGGCCAGGCGTTCGCCACGGCGGAATGCATCCAGCGACATCAGCAGGTCGAGCAACTCCTGCGCCGGCAGGCCGCTGCTGCGATGTGCCTGTGCGCGGTGCTGCAGGACCATGCCGGCCAGCTCGCGACACTGGTTCGGTACGCGCAGTCGGGTACAGAAGGCGTCGAGTGCCGTCATGGAAAATCCGTCCGGGCTGCCATTGTCGATATCGCACATCAGCGCGGCGAAGCGAATGGCGATGTCATTGCACATGCCGGTCGCGCTGTCCAGCACCGGCAGCTGCAGTCTGGCGTTGCCATGTACGGGCGTTGCCGGGGTTGCCGCCAGGCGCGCGACCTCGGGAAACAGCCGCTCCAGCGCGCCGCAGCCCGCGAGCACGTTGAAGAATTGCGTCGGCATGTCACAGCCCAGCGCCTTGTACAGTTCGGACCAGACGCGTTCCGGTACCAGGTGGTCGACCTCGCCATTGTCCACCATCTGCCGCATCAGCGTGTTGGTGCCGTGTGCGACGTGAAAGCCGTAGCGCGCGAAGCACGCGGCGAAGCGCGCCGCGCGCAGGATACGCACGGGGTCTTCCGCAAACGCGGGCGAGACATGGCGCAACAGGCCGTTGTCCAGATCGTCGCGGCCGCCGTAGGGATCGATCAGCCGGCCGTCTGCATCTTCCGCCATGGCGTTGATGGTGAGATCCCTGCGCTGCAGGTCCTCTTCCAGCGTGATGCGCGGATCACTGCAGACGGTGAAGCCGGTATACCCCGGTGCGGTCTTGCGCTCGGTGCGCGCCAGCGCGTATTCCTCTTTGGTCCCGGGGTGCAGGAATACCGGGAAATCCTTGCCGACGGCGGTATAGCCCAGCTCGAGCAGTTGCTGCGGCGTGGCGCCGACCACGACCCAGTCGCGTTCCCTGACCGGCAGCCCCAGCAGCTTGTCGCGCACCGCGCCGCCGACCAGGTAAACGTCCACGTCAGGGGCGCCCGGCGTGGCGGCGCAGCTCGTGGTAGCGTGCGCGGCTGTTTTTCCCGCTCAGGTAGCCTGGCACCACGGCCGCAATGGGTGTCGGTTTGATGCCGAGTGTCGGCAGGGCGTTGTCGGTGCAGATGCTGTCTTTCTGCAGCGCATGGAAGTTGTCGAGCGTGAACGGCTGTCCGGGCAGCAAGCCCAGCAGTTGTGCCTGCAGGCGTGACAGCCCCTTGCCGAGGCCGATGACGGCGCGCCGCAGGCCGAGCTGGTCGCGCGTGTACTCGACCAGCGACCGGAGTGTGAATACCTCGGGTCCGCACAGTTCGAGGCGCTCCCCGCCGGTCGCGGCATCCAGCGAGCGGCACATCGCCTCGACCACGTCGCTGACGCAGACCGGTGCGAAGCTGCTGTCCGGGCAGGCCAGCGGAAACACCCCGGGTGACAGTCTGAGCAGTCCGGCGAAGCGGTTGAAGAAGCTGTCGCCGGGCCCGAAGATGACCGAGGGACGGAAGCTGGTGACCACCAGGTCGGGACCGGCGGCGGCGTGCACTAGGTCCTCGCCCGCGCCCTTGCTCATCAGGTAGCGGCAGTGTCGCTCGCCTGCGTCGGCGTTGAGTGCGCTCATGTGCAGCAGCCGCGTCACGCCGGCGGTGCGTGCGGCATCGACCACCTTGCGCGGCAGGTCGACATGCGCGCGCTGGAAGCCCGCGCCGGTCCGGTCCGGGTCATTGAGGATGCCGACCAGATTGATCACCACATCAACGCCCTGAAAGTACCGTTCCAGTACCGTCGGATCGTGCGCATCCGCCTCCAGCAGCGTGATGCCGGGATTCACGGTCAGCTCGCGGTGCCGTTCGCGCCGGCGCGTGAGGATGCGTACCTGGTAGCCGTCCAGGGTCAGGCGGTTTGCGAGGTGTCGGCCGACGAAGCCGGTGCCGCCGAGTATGATGATGGTCATCTGCTGCATGTGCCAGTCGGTCGCTGTAAGCCTGCTGTCAGTTTGCCGTACGCCGGTCTTACCGTGCGGCCTCGTCGTAATGCGATTTCGGCAGCACGTCGGGCATGTGTTTCGACAAGGGTGTGACAGGCCGCTCCATGCGCCAGTCATAGATCGCCGCGTAGGCGAGTATGCGCTGGACGTACTTGCGTGTTTCGTCGAAGGGGATCGCGGCCACCCAGTTTACCGCCGGCTGCTCATCTGCTTCCGGCAGCCAGCGGTTGACCCTGAAAGGGCCGGCATTATAGGCCGCCGATGCCAGCACGATGTTGCGCTCGTATTGATCCATAACCTGTTTCAGGTAGGCAGTGCCGATGCGGATGTTCTGTTCCGGCTCGTACAGGCTCTTGGTGCTCGCCAGCGGGATTCGGTACTTGCGCGCGGTGCTGCGCCCGGTTGCCGGCATCAGCTGCATCAGTCCCATGGCGCCGGCGCCGGAGCGGGCATTCTTGTTGAATGCGCTTTCCGTCCGGATCACGGCAAACACGTGGCCGGGGTCAAGCTGGTTGGCACTGGCATAGCGCACGACGTCCTCGCTGTGATCGATGGGAAAGCGCAGTTCCAGGTCATCATAGTCGCTGCTGCGCGCGACGGTCAGGATGGCATTGTCGTGCCAGCCCCAGTCGCTGGCCAGGGCGGCGGCCCGCTTGAGCTGCTCCGCGTCGAGCCTGTCGATGACATACAGCCATTCCCTGCGCGCCTCGATCAGCAGGTCGGCGCGCAGCAGTTCATGGGCACGGATCATGCCCGGCAGGTTGCGTATTTCGTCCAGTTGCTGCGGGGTATATTCCAGCGGCTGGTTGTTCATCACGTACGGCCAGTGCAGTTCATCCGCCGCCAGAAAGCCGTGATAGTCGCGCAGCTGCGCCAGCGGGGCGAGCCGGTCCAGCGCCTCCTGTTTCTGTCCCGTGGCGGCCAGCGCAACGGCCTGCCAGTACCGCCATTCCTCCTGCCGGGCCTCGTCCGCCGGCATGGCCGCGATATGCTTCAGCACATCCTGCCAGAGGCCGGCCGAGATGGCGCTGCGCACGCGCCACTCGCGCACTTCCGCGTCGGCGGCGATTTCCGGCACCGCCGCCAGCCATTCATGTGCCTGTGGATTTTGCCGCCAGCCCGCATACAGGGCGATGGTGCGTTCGATCTGGCCGGCCTCCTTTGCGGTGAAATCATGGCGCTTCCTGATCGCGTTCCATTTTTCATGTGCCTGCTGCTCGTCGTTGCCGGCAATCCGCTTGATCGCATAGAGGATGATTTCACGCGCAATCGGCACATCCTTCTTCAGTTGCGCGGAGTCCAGCATGCTGGCCGGCCGTTGCCGCGTCTCGCGCCACAGCGCAATCCATGCCTGGTCATCTTCCGGCAGGCGTTTGGCGAGATAGGCGGCAAGGCTGGCGTTGCCGCTGTTCATCGCCAGCCTGACGCGCTCCCAAACCAGCTCGTCGGTGAGCATGTCCTGTTCTTCGAGGTACTTGAATACCGGGTCGCAGGCGTTGTCCTGGGAGTAGCCCACCAGCCAGAGCGGCAATGCGGCGTCAAACAGTGACTCCCGGTCACCGGTGTGCAGTTTTGCCTGCAGGCGATAACACTGCAGCTCTACCGGCTGTCCACCCTCGTAGCTGGCAAGAAACTTTTTCCAGTCGTGCTTGCGCGCCAGTTCGTACAGCCAGGCGCGGCGCAGCCGTGCGCCCACGGGCTGGTCGGCATACCGCTTGATGAACGCGTTCACTTCCCGGTTGCCTGCGTTTGCCAGGCGTCCCTGCAGATCCCAGTATTCAAGGTAGGGATAGAGGGGGTAGTCCTTCAGCCGGTGCGCCAGTTTCCGGTAGCTGTCCATGCGGTCCTCGTTCAGTGCCTTGCGCGCATCCAGAAAATGCTCGCGTGCATCCTTGAGCGGGTCTGCGGATGACGCAATGGCGGCAGGCGATGCGGACAGCGACAGCGCCAGGCAGATAAATGCGATGAACTTGCCGAACTGAACTGACATGGTTGCTATAGTTACAGAAAATGCGGCAACAAAACAGGAGGCACGCAATATGTTTATTTCGATCAATCCGGCGGACGGCAGTTCACGCGAAGGCATTGCCGCGTTTACCGGCGTGCAGCTGGAAGACGCCCTGCAGCAGTGCGCGCAGGCCGCGCCTGCCTGGCGGGCATTGCAGATCGGCGAGCGCTGTGCGCTGCTGCGCCAGGCCGCTGCCGTGCTGCGTACGCGCAGCGAGGAATTCGCGCGCACCATGACGCTGGAGATGGGCAAGCCGATCGGCGAGGCGCGTGCCGAGATCGGGAAATGCGCGCTCGGCTGTGACTACTACGCGGAGCAGGCTCCTGCCTTTCTCGCCGACGAGGTGATTGCCTCCGATGCCGGGCGCAGCCTGGTCGCCTATCAGCCACTGGGCACCGTGCTGGCGATCATGCCGTGGAATTTTCCGTTCTGGCAGGTGTTTCGTTTTGCCGCGCCGGCGCTGGTGGCGGGCAATACCGGATTGCTTAAGCATGCCTCCAACGTGCCACGGTGCGCACTGGCGGTGGAAGCCGTGTTCCGCGAGGCCGGGTTTCCGGAGGGCGTGTTTCGCACCCTGATGATCCCGTCCTCGCAGGTGGCCGGGGTGATCGAGGACGCCCGCGTGCACGCCGTCACCCTGACCGGGAGCGAACCGGCGGGGCGCCAGGTGGCGGCGACGGCGGGTGCCGCGCTCAAGAAGACGGTGCTGGAACTGGGCGGTTCCGACCCGTTCATCGTGCTGGCGGACGCCGATCTGGATCTGGCGGTGGAGAACGCGGTGGCGTCGCGTTTTCTCAATACCGGTCAAAGCTGTATTGCGGCCAAGCGCTTCATCGTGGTGCCGGAGATTGCCGACGACTTCGTCGACCGGTTCCGGCGCGCGGCCGAGGCGCTGCCGGTGGGCGATCCGCTGGATGAGAATAACCGCATGGGCCCGATGGCGCGCCTTGACCTGCGCGATGAGTTGCAACAGCAGGTCAGCGACAGCATCGCCCAGGGTGCACTGGCCGTGACCGGCTGCGCACCGATGGAGGGTCCCGGCGCCTATTACCCGCCGTCCATCCTCGACCGGGTGCGCCCCGGCATTCGCGCCTATAAAGAGGAGTTGTTCGGTCCGGTCGCCAGCGTGATCCGCGCACAGGATGAAGCCGATGCCGTGCGCATCGCCAATGATTCCGATTTCGGGCTTGGCGGCAGCATCTGGACGCGCGACGGCGCGCGCGGCGAGCGGGTCGCCCGCCAACTGTCGTGCGGCTCGGCCTTCGTCAACGGACTGGTGAAGAGCGATCCGCGCCTGCCCTTTGGCGGGGTGAAAAATTCGGGCTACGGCAGGGAGTTATCACATCACGGCCTGCACGAGTTCGTGAATGCCAAGACGATCTGGATCAGATAGCCATTTGGTGCAGAGCAGCGAAAAACATCGCCACGGAGAACGCGGAGCACACAGAGTGCTGCATTATTTCCTGTCCGCTCATTCAGTGGGGGCATCACCTTGGCGGACTTGATAATGTCTGGATTCGGGATGTTCCAGTCTTACAGATGCTGCTAATACAAACAACGGCTCAAGAGCAAAAACCGACTCTAGTCGGACCTTTGGCTGCAGCTTGTATTTGCAGCAGCTTAACGAGAAAGAACGACCCTTTCGAGACCTTCACCGCTTTCGTCCTCATCAGCCGGATCAGCAATCTGTAAGTGATTGGCATGGGGGGTAGATGTACTGTTCATGACGCTTGCTTCACTTTATTTGCTCTCACAGAAAGACAGACCGGTGAGTTCTGTAAAGCACGATTAACCGATCAGCTAGTAATTCAGTGAGGTAAACCCCGACTATGCCGGGAGGCAATTAACTAAAAGTGTATTAATGGCTGTGATAACTAATGATTTAATTGGGGGGGAATCACCATGAATTATCAGCGCCTGAAGAAAAATATTGGTAAGTTTCTGCTTACGCCGGTCATTTTGTTATCGATGAATTCTTTTGCAACTGCCGCAACAATATGGACCGATTGGACAACTCGGACAATTGGGGATCCAGCAGGTGCGGCAAGTGGAAGTATGGACTCAATAACAATCAATTATTCGGGAGAAGTTTACAATGCGGTCATCAATGGTACAACAACCATCTGGAATCCTAGCACTACATTCATTGGCGGAGCCGTTGATATTTCTCCGGATTCCGTTGGTGACGTAATCGGTCTAAATGGATCGTCCACTGTGGATATGATCACCTTTTCTTCGCCTGTAACTAACCCTGTCATTGCGATTTGGAGTTTAGGTTCACCTACCATCCCTGCAACATTTACATTTGATGCAACACCTACTCTGCAAGCTGGAGGGCCGAATAGTATTTATGGAGGCTCGTCACTTGTAGTAAATGGAAATACCGTCTCTGGAAATGAAGGAAACGGGGTCATTCTCTTTAGTGGAACCTACTCAAGTATTTCTTGGACAAGCACAAATGAGAATTGGATTGGTTTCACAGTCGGCACCGCAGTGCCTGTACCTGCCGCGCTCTGGCTGTTCAGTTCCGGGCTGATGGGATTGGTTGGTTTAGCCAGAAAGAAAACGGCTTAATACTCATGAGAGTATTAGCAGAAACGGCCCTTCGGGGCCGTTTCTCTTTGTGCTGTATGTCCAAGTTTGGCTGAAAATTGCCGACCAGGAATTTTTCATTCTCGGTTATCCCGTCGTACGGAAGGGCCTGAATCTGGCAGATACCGGACGTTCAGAAATCGAACTCGGAAGCGAC
>Ga0210112_1000252_pt1 | contig 14935 bp, 9 predicted proteins | sample Joice_ThreeSqC_D_FD_184875 | JGI IMG/M metagenome (GOLD analysis project Ga0210112, IMG submission 184875) | Wetland microbial communities from San Francisco Bay, California, USA, that impact long-term carbon sequestration - Joice_ThreeSqC_D2... | ecosystem: Environmental > Aquatic > Marine >... | reverse complement strand
CTCCAGCGCACGCTGGACATCGCGGTCTACCGGTCCCGCCGGCCCATCTCCCACATGCAGGAGGACGTGGTGGCGGCGTTGCGCGGAATCCAGGTGCCGCCGGGGTACCGGATCAGCCACGTGGGTGAGATCCAGCAGATGCGGGAGTCCTTCGGGCGCCTGGGCCAGGCGCTCATCCTCGGCCTGGTGCTGCTCTACTTCTCCCTGGTGCCGGCATTCCGGTCGTGGATCCATCCGCTCACCATCATGTCGGCGATTCCCCTGGCACTCATCGGTGCCGCGTGGAGCATGCTGCTCGTGGGCAAGCACGGCTCCATGCCGTCGATGATGGGCATGATCCTCCTGGCGGGGATCGTGGTGAAGAACTCCATCCTGCTGATCGACTTCATCGCAACCGCGCGAGCCGGCGGCGCCAGCGTGCGGGACGCCCTGGTTGGTTCCGTGCGGATCCGCACTCGACCGATCCTCATGACGGCGGTGGGCACCTCGGTGGGCATGATCCCCATCGCGGCGGAATGGGCAATCGGCCTGGAGCGGCTGAGCCCGCTGGCGGTGGTCGCCATCGGCGGGCTGATGGTGTCGACGTTCCTCACGATGGTGTACGTGCCCATCCTCTATTCGCTCTTCGAGGACGGGCGACTGGCGTTGGCGCGGCGGAGGACCGCCCACCCCGTGCACGTCGCCGGGTGAGTGGCCCCGATGGGGATCTCAGTCGATCGGCGGCGCGGCGGCCTGCTCGAGGCTGTCCGGCTGGAGCACGCGGTAGTGGCCGGGGCCTTCGCGGGCGATGATCCCGTTCTCTTCCAGGTGCCTCAAGGCGCGGGACAGGGTCTCCGGGGCGATCCCGATCGCGCCGGCGAATTCCTGAGCCGTGACCGGTAGCGTGATGAGGAGCGATGCCTTCGGCTGTTCCTCGGCGAGGAGCGCGAGCAGGGCCGCTGCCACACGACTCCTCACACCCGGGGTGGAGAGACCCTGGATCAGATCCATCGCCTCGCGCAGGCGCCGGCCGAGCAGTGCGATGAGTGCAGTCGCGAGCGAAGGATCGGCGTGGAGCGCTTGCAGGAGTGCCGAGCGCGGCAGCACGTCCGCCTCGACGTCTTCGATCGCCTGCGCGTAAGCCGGGTACGCGCCCCCGTCCAGGAACGGGAGGAATCCGAAGACGTCACCCGGACCGAAGAGGAACAGCGTGACCGACTTCCCGGTGGGAAGCAGTCGGTAGATCTTCACCCGCCCGGTCGTGATGGCGATGAGTAGGCCGGATGTCTCTCCCTCGCTCCAGATCAGCGTGCCCTTTCGGAAGCGCCGGGGATGGAGGTGAGCCCGCAGAAGCTGGCGGACCTGATTGACTACGTCAGACAGGTCCGTTCCGGAAGATTGGGGTTGGGTCATCCGCTCATCCATGCGGCGCGCTCCATCCCGTGGTCCCGGAGGGGGCCGCCAGCACCTCAAACGTGTCGGGAGGTACCAGTCGGGGCAACCGCCGTCCCCCTGTACCGGCTGCGCGCCGCGGGGTCATGTCGCGCCATCCCACCGCGAACCTCGACGGCCTCGCCTGAGATGGAAAGACGGTAGGACGGCCCGTGCAATGTCCAATGTCCAGTCCAGCCAATACCCAATACCCAATACCCAAGGAAGTGACAAGGCGCTCACCCCTGTCACCCCTTGGATATTGGCTGGATTGGCTATTGGATATTGAATCCGTCTTACTTCACGTCGAACCGATCCGCCATCATCACCTTGTTCCACGCCGCCACGAAGTCGCGCACGAACTTCTCCCGCGAGTCGGCCTGGGCGTACACTTCCGCGATCGCCCGCAGCTGGGAGTTCGAGCCGAAGATGAGATCGACACGGGTCCCGGTCCACTTCACCTTTCCCGTGGCGCGATCCCGCCCTTCGAACACGTCCGCGTCTTTCGACGTCGCCTTCCACTCCGTCCCCATGTCGAGCAGGTTGACGAAGAAGTCGGTGGTGAGCGCCTCCGGCCGCTTCGTGAAGACGCCGTGCTTGGACTGTCCGACGTTGGCGTTCAGGACGCGCATCCCGCCCACGAGTACCGTCATCTCGGGCGCGGTCAGCGTCAGCAGCTGCGCCTTGTCGACCAGCAGCTCCTCCGCCGTCACGGCGAACTTGGCCTTCTGGTAGTTCCGGAACCCGTCGGCGACGGGCTCGAGCACGGCGAACGACGCCGCGTCCGTCTGCTCCTGGGACGCGTCCGTGCGGCCCGGCGTGAACGGCACCTTGACGGTCTGCCCGGCGTTCTTCGCCGCCTGCTCGATCGCGGCACACCCGCCGAGCACGATCAGGTCGGCCAGCGACACCTTCTTGCCGCCCGTCTGCGCGCCGTTGAACTCCGCCCGGATCCCCTCGAGGGCCTTCAGCACCCTGGCCAGCTGGGCCGGCTGGTTGACCTTCCAGTTCCTCTGCGGCGCGAGACGGATGCGCGCCCCGTTCGCCCCGCCGCGCTTGTCGGAGCCGCGGAATGTCGATGCCGACGCCCACGCCGTCGAGACCAGCTGGGAGACGGTCAGCCCCGACGCGAGGATCTTGGCCTTCAGGGCGGCGATGTGTTCCGCGTCGATCAGCGGATGCTCGACGGCGGGCACCGGGTCCTGCCAGATCAGCTCCTCCCTCGGGACCTCCGGTCCGAGATAGCGCGAGCGCGGGCCCATGTCGCGGTGCGTCAGCTTGAACCACGCCCGGGCGAACGCGTCGGCGAACGCCTCTGGATTCTTCTGGAACCGCCGCGCGATCCGCGCGTAGGCGGGGTCCATCCGCATCGACATGTCGGCGGTCGTCATCATGGTCGGCACCCGCTTCGACGGATCTTCCGGATCCGGCGCGAGGTCCTCGTCGGCCACGTCCTTCGGCTGCCACTGCCAGGCGCCGGCGGGGCTCTTGGTCAGCTTCCACTCGTAGCCGAACAGCATGTCGAAGTAGCCCATGTCCCACTTGGTCGGGTTCGGCGTCCACGCGCCTTCCAGACCGCTCCCGATGGCATCGGCGCCCTTGCCGCTGCCGTAGCTGCTCTTCCAGCCGAGGCCCTGCGCCTGGATCGGGGCGGCCTCCGGCTCGGGGCCGACGTGGGTAGCACTGGCGGCACCATGGCACTTGCCGAACGTGTGGCCGCCGGCGGTGAGCGCGACGGTTTCCTCGTCGTTCATCGCCATGCGCGCGAAGGTCTCGCGAACGTCACGGCCCGACGCGACCGGGTCCGGCTTGCCGTTTGGTCCTTCCGGGTTCACGTAGATGAGACCCATCTGCACGGCGGCGAGTGGATTCTCGAGTTCCCGGTCGCCGGAATAGCGCTTGTCACCGAGCCACTCGCTCTCGGCCCCCCAGTAGATGTCCTCCTCCGGCTCCCACACGTCCTCGCGTCCGCCGCCGAAGCCGACGGTCTTGAAGCCCATCGACTCGAGCGCGCAATTGCCGGCGAGGACCATGAGGTCGGCCCAGGAGATCCTGTTGCCGTATTTCTGCTTGATCGGCCACAGCAGACGGCGCGCCTTGTCGAGGTTCACGTTGTCGGGCCAGCTGTTGAGGGGGGCGAAGCGTTGGGTGCCGGAGCCGGCGCCGCCCCGGCCGTCGCCGATGCGGTAGGTGCCGGCGCTGTGCCACGCCATGCGGATGAAGAGCCCCCCGTAGTGACCGTAGTCGGCCGGCCACCACTCCTGCGAGTCGGTCATCAGCGCATAGAGATCCTTCTTGAGGGCCTTGAGGTCGAGCTTCTTGAACTCGTCGGCGTAGTTGAACTCCGTGCCCATCGGATTGCTCATGAGAGTGTGCTGATGGAGGATCTTGAGGTTCACCTGGTTCGGCCACCAGTCCCGGTTCGACGTGCCGCGGCCGGCCGTGGACTCTTTCGTCTTGCCCGTCACCGGGCGCTTCCCCTTGGCACCCATGTTGGCTCCTATCGTGCTGAAGGTCCCCTCACAGCCCCGTATCCGGGGACCGTGAATTCTCCGGTTTGGAAGGTGCTTGCGATCCCGCCAGGCGCAGCGGCGCGAGCGCATGGCGCCTGCGGGATACTGGCAACTCAGGCCGAGGCTGGCAAGGCTCCGAGCATGAGGCGGATTGCGGGATCTTCCGGTGTTCCGGGTGTAGCAGATGCGCTAACTTGCGCCTCAGCGGGGCCCGGCTGAGGACGGCGGGATGGTACGAGGGTAGGGTGGCAAGTCTACCGTCCTACCGCCCAGCCGTCCTACCGCCCTGCTGGCGCCCCACGACGCCGACCAGGGCTGACCCGACTCCTCCGAGGTTCGCGGCATGACCGATCCGCCCCTCCGGTGCGCCTTCTGCGAGCGGCAGCTGCATCCCGACGACCTGTTCTGCTCCCGGTGCGGCAGGCCGACCCCAGCCAACGCCGATCCCGACGCCACCGTCCTCATGGAGTCCGCGGGCGAGGACGCCGGCCCGCTCGGCGCCCACGGCGAGGCGACCATCCGCGACGACCAGCCGCCGGCACCCACGGCGGCGTCGAGCTTCAAGGCCCGGTTTCAGCACCTGCTCGGCGGGGAATTCCAGCTCCTCAACCTCCTCGGCGAGGGCGGGTTTGCCCGCGTTTACAAGGCCCTGGACCGGCGGCTCGACCGGATCGTGGCGCTCAAGGTCATTCACCCCGATCTGGTCGGGGAGGAGCTGTACGTGGACAGCTTCCGCAAGGAGGGCGTCGCCCTGGCGAAGCTGCGCCACCCCGGGATTGTCCCGATCTACGACATCCGCGAGCGGGGCGGTCTGATCTACTACGTCATGCCATTCGTGGAGGGATCGACCATCGAGCAGCGGATGGCCCAGGGGCGCATCCCCCCGTACGAGACGAAGCGCATTCTCAGCGAGCTGGCCGACGTCCTGGCCGCGGCCCACCGCGGCCACATGGTCCACTTGGACATCAAGCCCGACAACGTGTTCCTGGAGGGCGATCTCCAGAAGGTGCTGCTGGTGGATTTCGGCATCGCCATGGCCGTCAAGCGGTTGGTTCCCGATGCGGCGGACGGCCCGATCGCGGGGACGCCGTCCTACATGTCGCCGGAGCAGGCGCAAGGGCTGCCGGAGATCGACCACCGGTCGGACATCTACTCCATGGGCGCCCTCGGCTACTGCATGCTCGCGGGACGGCCGCCGTTCAGAGGGGCGGACGCCAGGGCGATCCTCAGGAAGCACATCGAAGAGCCGCCGGTGCCGCTCCGCGACGTCAACCCGTCGGTGCCGAAGGAATTCGCCGACGTGATCATGAAGTGCCTCGAGAAGAACCCGTGGGACCGGTTTGCCAGCGCGAAGCAGGTCGAGGGGGCGCTCGAGGCGGTGACGTTCCACGCCACGCGGGACACCACCTCGCCGGCGGCCCCGTCCACGGGCGTGCACGCCACCGTCGTGGTCTTCCTCGCCGCCGTCGCGCTCCTGATCGGGCTGGTGGTCGGCCAGCTGATCGGCTGAGAACGCGGCGGGAGGAGCTGACTCCCCTGCTCCCTCCGCCCGCGCGCTCCCGCTCGGCGTCCGACACCGCCCCGGCGTCGCTTCCCCGCCTCAGCGCGGTTCGACCTCCTCCGGCCAGCTGCCGCCGAGCGACGTGTAGAGCTGCACGGCCGCCAGCAGCTGCTGGAGGGCCGCCTGGCTCTCGGCCAGCTCCGCGTAGAACAGGGTGCGCTGCGCGTCGAGCACCTCGAGGTAGTTCGACACGCCACGCTCGTACCGCAAGGTGGCGAGCTCGAGGGCACGGCGGAGCGCGGTCGCCTGCGTCTGCTGCGCCGCGAGCTGCGCGCGCGCCGTCCGGACGCCGACCAGGGCGTCGCCCGCCTCCTGCAGCGCGGTCAGCACCGTCTGCTGGTACGTCGCCTGGGCCTGCTCGGCCCGCGCCTCAGCGGCGTGCTGCTGGCCGCGAAGGCGACCGCCCGTGAAGATCGGGATCGAGATCCCGGCCATGATCTGATACACGCGGCTGTCCCCGGCCGTCAGGTCACCGACCGTGGCCGACTGCGCCCCCCAGGAACCCGTGATGGAGAAGGCGGGGAGCCGGGTGGCCACGGCGATGCCCACCCGCGCGGCGGCGGCGGTGTACTCCTGTGCGGCGGCCTCCACGTCGGGACGCCGTTCGATCAGGGCGACCGGCACCGAGTCGGGCACGGTCACGGCGCGTGCGGCCTCGGCCAGCGACACCCCGCGCGGGATGGGGGCCGGGCCTTCGCCCAGCAGCACGTTGAGCGCGTGCTCCTGGAGCGCGCGTGCCTGCTCCACCTGCGCGAGGCGCACCGCCGGCACCGCCACCTGCGCCTCGAACTGGCGCACGTCCAGCTCCGAGATCAGTCCGCGGGCGTAACGTTCCTTGGCCAGGGCCAGCGTCGCCTGCCGCGAGTCGAGCGTCTCCTGCGCCGTCGCGCGTTCCTGGTCCAGCTCCAGCAGCTGCAGGTAGCCGGAGGCCACCTCGCCCACCAACGCCAGCGCCGCGGCGCGCGCGTACGCCTCCTGCGAGGCGAGATCGGCGCTCGCCGCCTCGAGCCGCGGACCCCAGCCGAAGAAGTCCAGGGACCAGGAGGCGTCGGCCGTGGCGCGCCACTGCGTGTACGGCGGGATGCTGAACGTGCCGAAGGCCACCCGGTTCCGCGACACGCTCCCGTCGATCGCGAGGTCGGGGATGAGGGTGGAGCGCGCCATGGTCCGGGCCGCGCGGTACGCGCGCACCCGTGCCCGCGCGACCTCGAGGTCGCGGTTGTCGCGCACGGCGCGTTCGGCCAGGGCCGTGAGCACCGTGTCCTGGATGATGTCGAGCCAGGTCAGGTCGGCCAGCGACGCGTCGCCGAACGCGCGCGGCGGGAGCGGCCGGAGCGGGACGTCGGGCGGCAGCGAGTCCGCGGCGCGTGCCTGCTCCAGCGAGTCGAAGAACACGCGCAGCGAGTCGGCGCGGATGCCGCCCGCCCGGGTGGTGGCGGGCACCACCGGCGCGGGGGTGTGGCTCGGACCGCATCCGAGCAGGGCCAGCCCGGCGAGCGCCGCGGCCGGAACGAGTGTCGTGCTGCGTCTCATGTGTCCGCCGCCTTCGTCGACACGGGCGTCCCGCGCCCGCGATCCGCCAACCCCTGGATGAGGTAGAAGAAGAGCGGGATGAAGATGATCGCGATGGCCGTCGCGACCGCCATCCCCGAGAACACGGTGGTGCCGATCGAGTGCCGGCTCATCGCGCCCGCGCCGGACGCGATCAGCAGGGGCGAGACGCCGGCGATGAACGCGAGCGACGTCATCAGGATGGGGCGCAGCCGGTCGCGCGCCGCCTCGGTCGCCGCCCGCAGGAGCGGCACCCCCTGCGCGTGCAGCTTGTTCGCGAACTCCACGATCAGGATGGCGTTCTTGGCCGAGAGCCCGACCACGGTGATCAGACCCACCTGGACGTACACGTCGCTCGGCTGGCCGCGCACCCAGACGCCGAAGTAGGCGCCGAGCACGCCGAACGGAATGCCGAGCAGCACCGCGAAGGGCAGCGTCCAGCTCTCGTACTGGGCCGCGAGCACCAGGAACACGATGATCAGCCCCAGCACGAGCACGACGTCGGCCGCGCCGCTGGAGGCGCGCTCCTGGTAGGACTGTCCGGAGTACGAGAGCGCGAGCCCGCTCGACGCGAAGCGCGGCGAGCGGACCAGCGTGTCCAGCTGCTGCATCAGCTCGCCGGTGCTGCGTCCGGGCCTGGGCGCGACCGTCAGCAGCGCCGAGGTGAACCCGTTGAACCGCGTGAGCAGCGTCGGCGCGGCGCGGAACTCGGTGCGGGTCAGGGCGGAGACCGGGATCATCGTCCCGTTCGCCCCGCGCACGTAGAGCCGGCCGATGTCGGCCGGCGTCTGGCGGAACCGCGCGTCGGCCTCGGCCTGCACCCGGTAGGTCTTGCCGTAGAGGTTGAAGTCGTTGATGTAGAGGGTCGAGAGCAGCGCCTGGAGCGTGCCGAACAGGTCGCTCAGCTGCACGCCGCGGGCGAGTGCGGCGGCGCGGTCCACCTCCACGTAGAGCTGCGGCACACTGGCCCGGAAGTTCGCCTGCGCCCCGGCGGCGGCCGGCAGCTGGTTGGCGGCCTGGACGAACGCCTGCACGTCGCCCGCGAACGCGCTGACCGGCCGGCCCGTCCTGTCCTGGAGGTTCGTCTCGACACCCGCCGTGGCGCCGAGCCCGGGGATCTCGGGCAGGTTGAACGCGAAGGCGATCGCGTCCTGCATCGCGAACAGCCGCCCGCTGATGCGCCCCGTGATCGCGCCGAGCCCCTCGCCCTTGCCGCGCTCGTCCCACGGCTTGACCTGGGCGAAGATGACCGCGCTGTTGGTCTGGTTGGACCGGCTCAGGATGTCGAGGCCGGCGAGCGCCACGATGTTCCGCACCGCCGGCTCCTGGCGCAGATAGCCCTCGATCCGTTCCACCACGGCTTCGGTCCGCTGCAGCGACGCCCCGTCGGGCAGCTGGACGGCGACCGCGAAGTAGCCCTTGTCCTCGGTGGGGATGAACGACGACGGAATGTGGCGCCACAGCACGAACGCCAGGGCGATCACCACGCCGAAGGCGGCGAGGCCGGTGCGCGGGTGGCCGAGCACGCGCTCCACGTTGTGGACGTAGATCCCGCGGCCCCGGTCGAAGATCCGGTTGAACGCGCCGAACGGGCCGGTGGTGTGCTTCTCGCTCACGTCCTTGAGCAGCCAGGCGCAGAGCGCGGGCGTGAGCGTCAGGGCCACCAGCCCCGACAGCACCACCGCGATGGCGATGGTGATGGCGAACTGGCGGAACAGCGCGCCGGTCACGCCGCCCGTGAAGGCCACGGGAACGAACACCGCGACCAGCGAGAGCACGATGGCGACGAGCGCGGGCGCCACCTGCTGGATGCCGCGGTCGGCCGCGACCCGGGCGGAGACGCCCTCGGTGGCCATGATGCGCTCGACGTTCTCGATCACGACGATGGCGTCGTCCACCACGATGCCGATCGCGAGCACGAGCGCGAACAGCGTCAGGACGTTGATCGAGAGCCCCAGCATCTCGAGCCCGAGGAAGGTGCCGATCACGCTGACCGGCACGGCGAGCATGGGGATGAGGGTGGCGCGCCAGCTCTGGAGGAAGATGAACACCACCAGCGCCACGAGGAGCAGCGCTTCCACGAGCGTCGTCACCACCTCGTGGATCGACGCCTTCACGAACGGCGTCGTGTCGAACGGGACCGTGGCCGCGATCCCCGGCGGCAGGTTCTTCGACAGTTCCGCGACGCGCTGCACGACGAGCGCCTGGGTGCGCAGCGCGTTGGCGCCGGGCCGCATGAACAGGAGCCCGAGGGCGGTGGGCTTCCCGTTGAGGCGGCCGGCCTGATTGTAGTCCTGCGAGCCGAGCACGGCCTGCCCGATGTCGCGGACCCGGACGACCGAGCCGCTGGATTCGGCGCGCACGATGATGTCGTTGAACTCGTCGGGCGTCTGCAGCCGGCCGATGGTCGTGACGGGAATGGTGAGCTGCGTCCCGGGGGGCGCCGGCTCGCGCCCGAGGCGGCCCGCCGGATTGGTGGCGTTCTGCTCCCGGACGGCGCTCGCCACGTCGCTCACCGTGATCCCGAGCTGCGCCATCTTGTCGGGATCGAGCTGGATCAGCATCGAGAACTGCAGCCCGCCGAACGTCTGGAAGTTGCCCACGCCGGGGACGCTCTTGATGTCGTCCTCGATGTACAGCTTCATGTAGTTCGTGAGGTACGTCGCGTCGTAGCGCGGATCGTCCGACGTGAGCGCCACGGCGCCGAGGATGTCGGTGTTCGCCTTGACGATCGAGATGCCGTTCTGCCGCACCGCCGCCGGGAGCTGCGGCGTCGCGACCTGGACCGCGTTCTGCACGTCCACGGCCGCGAGATCCTGATTGCGCCCGGTGTCGAAGTAGATCGACAGGATCATCGTCCCGTCGCTCGAGTTCGCGGACGTGTAGTACAGCAGTCCCTGGAGGCCCGAGAGCTGCTGCTCGATGGGCGCGGCCACCGCCTGCGCGACGTCCTGCGCGGTGGCGCCCGGATAGACCGCGACCACCTGGATCGCCGGCGGCGTGATCTGCGGGTACCGCGAGATGGGCAGCAGCCGGATGGCCAGCGCGCCCATCAGCGTGATGATGATCGAGACGACGCCGGCCAGCACCGGCCGGCGAAGAAAGTAGTAGCCGACTGGGTGCGCCTCGCGGGACGGTGTGGTCATGAGGGCGCTCCGGTCTTCGTCGTCGCGCTGCTGTCCGCCGCCGGCACCGGCCGCACCGGCCGGCCCGGCACCACCTTCTGCAGCCCGTCCACCACCACGCGGTCGCCCGGCGCCAGCCCCCGGTCGATGATCCACTCGCCGTCGGACCACGGCCCCGTCTGGACGTCACGGATCCGCGCCGTGTCGCCGTCGGCGACCACGTAGACGAACTGGCGGCCGAGGCCCGTCTGCACCGCGCGCTGCGGGATGGCCATGGCGCTGTCGCGCTGGAAGCCCAGGAGCCGCACCCGCACGAACTCGCCCGGCGTGAGCAGCCGCTCGGCGTTGTGGAAGACGGCGCGGAACTCCTGGGTGCCGGTCGCCGGGTTGAGCGCCGGCGCGATGAAGTCGAGCCGGCCCACGTTCGGCAGCAACGTGCCGTCGGGCAGGACCACGCGCACCGAGAGCCCGCTCCCCGGCTCGACGAGCGCGCGCCAGCGCGGCCGCTCACGCCACGCGAGGATCTCCTGCGACGACGGCTGGAACGAGACGTAGACCGGGTCGAGCTGGTCGATCGTGGTGAGCAGGTCCGCCGGTCCCGTCACCCGGGCCCCGACCTCCAGGCGGGTGCGCCCGACGCGCCCGGTGATCTCCGCCCTGACGTCGGTGTCCTCCAGGTCCTTGCGCGCCGACTCCAGCGCCGCCTGGGCCGCGGTGAGCGCCGCCTGGGCGTTGTCCACGTCCTGCTGCGCGACGGCGTGGCGCTCCACCAGGGGTGCCACGCGGTCGTAGGTTGCCTTGGCGTTCTGGTACCGCGCCAGCGCCGCGTCGTAGGCCGCCTGGTAGCGCACCTTGTCGAGCCGGTACAGGAGCTGGCCCGCCCGGACGATCATCCCCTCGGTGAACGGCCGCTCGAGGATGAGACCGTCCACCCGCGCCCGGACCTCCACGCTGCGGTAGGCCTGCGCCTGCCCGGGGAATTCGTAGACCTGCGGAACGCTGCGCGGTGACATCGTCACCACCGATACCTCGGGCGGTGGAAACGCGCCGCCGGCGCCTTCCTTGCCGCAGGATGCCGCGGCCAGCATGCACATCAGGATTGTCGCGGTCCCGGACCGCGGTGATTTCCAGTAGGTGATCATACCCCCCCGCACGCTCTTGCGATCGAGGTCATTGAACTCTCGGGGGACCGGAATGGTTCCCCGTCGTCGCGCGTCAGTCCTTCCACCGGCTCACCGGGCGTTCCGCGGTGCTTGCCGGAGCCGCCGGCGCCCATGCGGAAATTACGGGGAGGGAGCGGTTTCAGTCAGCGGCCGGAGCCGAAGTCGGTCACCGCACGGAGACCGGCCGGGTGGATGCACGATCGTGCCCATCTGGCGAGATTTCCGCCACCTTGAACCCAGTCACTGAACCCCGATGAAACGCATAGCCCTGCTCGTGGTCACGCTCGCCGCCTTCGGCTGCGGACGCGAGCCCGCGCCCGACCCGGGGCGCGCCCCGACGCTCGTCGTCCTCGTTACCGTGGACCAGCTCCGCGCCGACTACCTCACGCGGTTCCGCGACCAGCTCACGGGCGGGCTGGGCCGCCTGCTCGACGGCGGCGCCTGGTTCCAGAACGCCTTCCACGACCACGCCAACACCGAGACCGCGCCCGGGCACGCCACGGTCTGGTCGGGCCGCTTTCCCAGCCACAACGGGATCGTGTCCAATCCCCGCGGCGTCCCGGACACCTCCGTCCGGCTGCTCGGGTCGGACGGCCCCGGCGCCTCGCCCCATCGCCTGCGCGGCGACTGGTTCTTCGACTGGCTGCACGCGGCGGAGCCCGCCGCCCGGGCGCTGTCGGTGTCGCGCAAGGACCGCGGCGCGATCCTCTCCATCGGCCGCTCGCGCGAGTCCGTCTACTGGTTCGCGCCCGAGGGGCGGTTCACTACCAGCACGTACTACGCGGACACGCTCCCGGCCTGGGTCGAGGCGTTCAACGCCGGCCGGCTCCCGGAGCGGATGGCCGGCCGCGCCTGGGACCTCCTGCTGCCGCCAAGCGCCTATCCCGAGCCCGACTCGGTGCCTTACGAGCACGGCGGCAGGGACTTCACGTTCCCGCACCTGCTGCCGAGCGACTCCGCGGCGGCCGCCGCGACGGTGATGGACTATCCGTGGATGGACGACCTGATCCTCGCGTTCGCCCTCGACGGCGTGGAGTCCCTCGGGCTCGGCCGGGGGCCGGGCACCGACGTCCTCGCCGTCAGCCTCTCGGCCACCGACCACATCGGCCACCGCTTCGGCCCCGACTCGCGGGAGATCCACGATCAGATCCTCAGGGTGGACCGCGTCCTTGGCGCGTTCCTCGATTCGCTCGCCGTGCTGCGCGACCCCGCGCGGATCGTGATCGCGCTGGGGACCGACCACGCGGTCGGGCCGTACCCGGAGGCGTACGAGGCCCGCACCGGGATCCGCGTGGGCCGGGTGTCGCTGCGCGGGGTTCTCACGGACGTCCGCGCCGCGCTCGCCGCCCGCGGGGTCCCGAGCCGGGCGTTTCGGCTCGAGGGCGACCAGCTCTGGGTGGACCCGGACGCGTTCGACTCTGCGGGAGTCCCGGTGGATTCCGTCGTCGAGGCGTTCGCCGAACGGGCGCGCGCCGTTCCCGGCATCGCGCGCGTCGATCTGACGCGGACGCTGGCCACGGCCGACACGACGCGCGACACGATCGCGCGCCGCTGGGTGCACGCGCTGCCGCCGGACCTCCCGATCGCGGCGGTGGTGACGCTCGAGCCGCACTGGGTCTGGGCGCCGGGGACGGACGCCCAGCACGGCACGCCGTGGGACTACGACGCCCACGTGCCGCTCGTGCTGTACGGCGCGCCGTTCCGGGCGGGCGTCTATGCGGACACGGTGCGGTCGGTCGATCTCGTGCGGACGCTCGCCGCCGGACTCGGCCTCACGGTGCCCGCCGACGCGGACGGCCGCGTGCTGCGCGAGGCGCTGAAGAACGAACAGGGGAGGTGAGCGGGAGGCGTCACCCGGCCCTTCGCTCCGCGAGCCATGCATCCAGCGTAGTGGTCGGCGCTCCCAGCAGGCGGTTGGCCTCCATCGGGTCCCCCGGCTCTCCCGCCCGCTCGAAGTACGCCATCAGCTCGCACGCGAACCCGAGCATGTCGTTCCGCGTCACCGTGGCGATGACGCGCCCGAGCCAGGTCGGGAGCGTGGAGACCGACGCGATCTCGGGGTGCAGCGCCGCGCGGTACCGCTCGAGCGCCTCGCGCATGAGGATCGCCTGGGGGCCATGGACGTACAGCCGCTTGCCGGCCGCCTCGTCGGTCCGGTAGGCAGTCGAGACCATGCGCGCGAAGTCGTCCGCGGCGAACCAGTGGTACGGCGTCGGGGGCTTCCCGATGACGACCGCCTTCCCCCCACGGACGAACCGGGCGAGCGTCTCGAACGGCCACGTGGGCCGAAACACGGTCCACGCCACGCCGGATCCCTCCACGGCGCGCTCGGCCTCCAGCTTCTGCGCGACCATGGAGAACCAGCGGTTCCGCTCGTCCACGGTGCTGCCGGAGACGTAGCCGATGCGTGCGAGCCCGTGCTCCTGCGCGAGCGCCGCGGCGGCTTCCGCGCTTTCCCGCTCGAGCGGACCGGCGACGCTGACGTGCACGCCCCAGCAGCCGTCGAACGCCGGTGCGAGGCTCGCCCGGTCGCCCACGTCGCCCTTCACGATCTCGATCGCTGCCTCGAACGTGCGCCGGGCCTCGTCGGGATCGCGCGTCAGCACCCGCACCGTGAAGCCGTCGGCCCGAAGCCGGCGGACGACGGGCGCTCCCAGGAGTCCCGTGCCGCCGAGAACCAGTACTCTCCGCTCCATCCCGTCCCTCCTCGACTGGGGCCGCTCTGGTGCGCGGCCGACCGCTACCGGTTGAGGTGCTCCGTGGGCGGCGCCGTGCCCTTGCGGTAGAAGTTGAAGTCGCAGCAGTCGCACCCTGTCGCGAGCGTCTCGGGACGGCGGAACTCCGCGCGCACGCGGTCGAGGATGACGGGGTAGCCCGCCAGGTCGTGATCGCAGCCCAGACGCCCCAGCTCAGGGGCGCCAATGGCGGTGAAGAGATCGACGTTCGCGCACGTGACCACGCGGATCCGGAGCCGGTCCGGCTCGTCGGTCACGGCGTCCAGCTTCCACGTGCCCTGGCGGTCCATCGCCTCGAACATCGCCTTGTTGAACGCCTTGAAGTTCTCGAACGTGTCTCCCTCGCAGGCCACCAGCTCGTCGATGTGGTAGATCGCCGGCATGCTGTACACGGCGACCCGCTGGAAGATGCGCTTCAGGAACTCGTAGGCGCGCTCCCGGCCTTCGCGCTGTACCGTGACGTTGAACAGCGCCGTGAGGAGCAGCATCTCCTTGGCGACCTCGGGGCCGATCCGCGCCGCCTGCGCGACGAGGTCCGGGTGGGCCCGCCCGAGCCGTCGCTGCTCGGCGAGAACGCGGACGAGAAACGGCATGATGCCCAGCACGCCGATCTCCTCTCGCATCGCTGAGAGGACGATGCGGATCTGCCTCCCTTGCACCTCTTTGGGGAAGGTGAGGGGCTCGCCGTACTTGCTCATCTCCTGGACTCTCATGCGGCACCTCCAGATCGGCCGTTGGACGCTCCCCGGTGATGGCGCTGTCGAACCGGTGGATGCGGATCGGCGGATTGGCTTCGAGCACGGCGGCGGGAGGGCTGCGGCGGGCGGCGCGCGGATCGGCTCAGCCGAGGCAATATCCCATGCCCAATCCTACGAAC